>Ga0209273_10001106_pt1 | contig 26845 bp, 24 predicted proteins | sample tdAd471_FD_187126 | JGI IMG/M metagenome (GOLD analysis project Ga0209273, IMG submission 187126) | Marine sediment microbial communities from the Atlantic coast under amendment with organic carbon and nitrate - tdAd47.1 (SPAdes)... | ecosystem: Environmental > Aquatic > Marine > Coastal >...
GATGCGGGTCGGTTCCTGGATGAATATGTGAAGAAGGATATCTTCGCACAGGACCCGTTCGTTTCCATCGATCAAGAAGGTGTGGGTGAACTTGTGGAAATTGGCGCGGAGCGCGGTCGTTCCACCAAGCCTGACCTGAAGCTGGGAATCTGCGGCGAACACGGTGGCGATCCGGCATCTGTCGAGTTCTGCCACCGCACGGGACTTGATTATGTGTCCTGCTCGCCTTACCGGGTGCCGATCGCACGGCTCGCGGCCGCCCAGGCTGCACTGAAAGACTAAAGATCAGAGGGCCTTCGGGCCCTCCTTACATTTGGGGGATGTATGAAGAAAGTGGGCATTGTACTGGCGCTGGTTTTATTGGCCGCGCTGGCACGGGGAATACTGCATTGGCTAGTTTTCGGGGAAGGGGTTTTCTCGAGTTTTCTTGAGACTCCTGAGGATATCCCACGATTGATTGCCAAGATCATTCTCGACTTGGTTGTTGGGGCAATTGTCGTGCTGTTTGCCCTGCCTTCTGTGCTGCTTAGTCGCAGGCGAATGCCTGTTGTCGTGACGGTGGGAACAGCTGCCCTGGTGCCATGTCTGCTGCTGTTTGGTCTGGAATTCTTCACGGCTAACGGCCTGCCTGAAGCGGCGATCAGACTTTTGGGTATCCTCTTTGTACAAGGATTTTTGGTCGCTGCTGTGGCTCTCAAATACTGGCCAGCGAAAAATAAGGACGCCGTGCAAGACATCTTTGAATAACCGATAGCGCTTTTTATTTAGGTGGCTTGGCCTATCTTCTTTTACGAGGGAGATAATCATGAACCACGCTGAGATTATCGAGACCATCAAGGATCAGGGTTACTTCATCATTGAAGGCCTGATGACGCTTGAGAAAATCGATGCCGCACGGGCAATCCTGGACCCGGTTTTTGCAGAGCAGCGCACGGGCAGGAACCAGTTCGAAGGTTTCAAGACCCAGCGAATTTACTCGCTGCCCAAATATGGCCCGGCGCTTTGGCCTTTTTTCGACAATGAAGACGTCCTGAAGATCATCAAGCCGCTTCTGTGGGGGGATTGCCTGATCACAGCTGCGTTGGCGGCCAATGTGCTGCCAGGCGAACAGCCGCAGGCGTTTCATACCGACGATAGCTTCTATCCCATCCCGCGCCCCCGCAAGGCTTTTTCGGTTGGGGCGATCTGGGCGATGGATGATTTCACGGCTGAAAATGGTGCGACGCAGTTAATCCCATACAGCCACCTGTGGGGTGACGAGCAGCCTGACGGTGTGCTCACGACATTTGAGGCCTTTTCTGTGAAGGAGCCCGGGATGGCCGATGGCTGGGCGACGCCTGAAAATACCAAGATCGTCACGGCAGAAATGCCGAAGGGCTCTGTGCTGATTTTCCTCGGTAACCTATGGCATAGGGCAGGGGGCAACGTATCAGAGGGCTCGCGCCTGGGGTTGTTCCCGCAATATTGTGCCGCCTGGGCGCGGCAGCAGGAGAACTTCTTCCTGTCCATCCCGCGCGAAGATGTAGCAAAGATGCCGGAAAGCATGCAGGCCCTGTTGGGATACCAGATTCACCCACCCTTCATGGGGCATGCAGGCGGGCGGCACCCGGCGAAGCTGTTGAAATGACTAGTTTGCCATTGCCAATACGATAATCAGGATGGAGGCAACAGCGGCGCCAAGGACAAAGAGATTGTGGCGCTCATGTGCTTTGTTCTTTTCCTGCAAGCGTTGTTTCTTGTTTTTGGTCATGACCCTTCCCCGTTTGGAGAATGGCAACACAAGATGAAGAAAAAAACAAGATTTTAAGTGCCGCAGGGCTATTCGGTGCGGCTAAGCACCTCGTCATGCCAAAGGCGCCAATATTTGGCTTCCAATCCCGGGGGCATAAGCCAGAAGGCGTTTGCATTGGTATATTCGTCTGTTTGCCGCAGTCCAGCCAGCAATTCATTGATGCGTGAGATAACAGTGCGGCCCTGGGGTGTGTCATTGCAGGCGATGCCGCCCATGCCGAACTGGCCCTCATGTTCCAGCAACGGGTAATAGCTGTATTCACCGCCATTACCTTCTGTCAGTTCGTTGAAGTGCAGCATGGCGTAATAATCGACAAAATAGTCGAAACGACCTGCATCAAGCATTTTGAACATGCCCTGTGTCAGGCTGGTGCGACCTGACCAGCGGAACATATTCCCCGCATTAGGATCGTTTGCAAAAATATTGTTCAGCCAGCGGCTGTATACCCGGCCTGGCTGAAAAGCGCCCTGTGCAGCGGTATCGGCAATCAATGCCCTGAAATTTATTCGACCATTCGTTTCATGGGGTTTTATCCTGGGCGCGGCTTCTTTTCTGGCAATGATGCCGTGATAGAAGAACAGAAAGGTTGGCGCGCTGAAAACAAGGCCTTCGCGTTGCTCCGGGCTTAGGTCAATACCCTTGTAGGAGGAGGTGGCAAAGCAGGCCTCCATCGTTTTGAGAATAGTGTAGATGCGGACATTCACAACCGCCTGTTCAGTATGTCTGTATTCAGGCATTCCGGCTTGCACAAGGCGCTCACCTGTTTGGGCATAGCCTTTGCCAGCCCACGGTCCTTTGTTGATCCAGGCGGGTTGCCAGTCCAGGTTCAGCCAGGTGATGGTGGGTTTTTCTGCACAATTTGCGGTAGTTGATCCGGCCAGCAGGGCCAGACATAAACTTATTACACCTCGCATTCTGTCGGTGCGCACTTTCTCAATCCCGCTTCAGGTTACAGACGACCTTCCGACCCTAGGTGGCGGAAGTTAAAGAACTGCAAATCGGTGAAGACTATAGCAGGGTAACAGGCTGACCGTTACAGCAAAGCGCGGCATCTTCATGTTCAAGCCGGAAATAGGCAAGGGCCAGGTCGCCATTCGACGTCCGGATCTCACCCGCGGCCTTGCCTGTGTCAGTCTCAATGGCGGTGCCAGCATCTGGTGCACCGCCTTCAACGCGCACGGGCCGCAAGATTTTTTTCAGGTTGGTGCGGTGCTTCATGCGTGCGGTCAGTTCTTGCCCCACATAACAGCCTTTGGTGAAAGACACGCCGTGCAGTCGCTCAGCAGCGGTTTCCAGCCAGAAGTATTTTTCCGGGATCATGTCACGACTGCCATCCGGCACGCCGTGGCGGAGACGGGCCTGTTCATAATCGTCACGGTTAAGGGTGGGAGCATCGGGGCAGCCCGTGGCCACAAGGCGCCAGCCTAAGCCTGCATGCCGGGGGTCTGGAACTGTGATTCCAGGGGCATCGGGCCTTTCAAACGAAACCCAGACGCCCAGTGCTGTCTCATCCGTAATCGTCACATCAGCGCGCAGCTTATACATCATCAGTCGCCGCATCAGGTCTGTCTTGCGCGCAGCTTCAATATCCAGCAACAGGTCATCGCCGTCCGCCATGATGATCATGTCGTACATATATTTGCCCTGGGGCGTCAGGATCGCGGCATAAACGGCCTTGTCTGCGGTTACACCTGTGACGTCATTGGTCACCAGTCCCTGCAGGAAGCTGCGGGTATCAGGGCCTGAAAGACGCAGAATAGCGCGGTGATCAAGATGCAATAGGGGGGCTGACATAATAATCCTATCTGGTGCTGATATTCAGGCTACACATAGCCACTTTATTGCGGCTTTCAAGTTGTAAGGTGAGGCGAAGACCGTTACAACAGCCCTCACGCAGGTATGAAGTAAAAACAGGGATACTCCAATGAACGCGCCCGCCTCCAAAACGCCTCAAAATGCTACCGACCGCCTGGTCATTCGCCAGCCTGATGACTGGCATGTCCATCTGCGTGACGGTTCGATGCTGGAAACTGTGGCGACCTATACGGCGCGCCAGTTCGCCCGGGCGATCATCATGCCAAACCTGACGCCGCCTGTCACGACCGTCGCTGCTGCGGAAGCTTACCGCGACCGCATCCTGGCTGCCGTGCCGGAGGGCACCGAGTTCACGCCGCTGATGACCTGTTACCTGACAGACAGCATCGATCCTGCAGAAGTATCCAAAGGGTTTACCGCAGGCGTATTCACGGCCTGCAAGCTGTATCCGGCGAATGCGACAACCAATTCAAGCTTTGGCGTCAGCGATGTAAAGAACATCTATCCGGTGCTTGAAGAGATGCAACGTATTGGCATGCCACTTCTGGTGCACGGGGAAGTAACAGACAGCCATGTCGATATCTTTGACCGCGAGGCTGTGTTTATCGATCGGGTGATGAAGCACGTCGTTGCGGATTTTCCGGGCCTGAAAGTGGTGTTTGAACATATCACTACAGCAGAAGCGGCAGCCTTCGTGATGGAAAGCGCTGCCAACATCGGCGCAACCATTACACCACAGCACCTTGCCTACAACAGGAATGCCATGCTGGTGGGCGGCATCAAACCGCACTTCTATTGCCTGCCGGTTATAAAACGGGAAGAACACCGTCTGGCACTCAGGAAAGCTGCCACATCCGGTTCGCCCAAGTTCTTCCTGGGAACCGATAGCGCGCCTCATACCAAGGATGCCAAGGAAAATGCCTGCGGCTGCGCAGGCGTGTTCAACGCACCTTTCGCCATGGAAAGCTACGCCAATACATTCGAAGAAGAAGGCGCGCTGGATAAGCTTGAAGCCTTTGCCTCAGAGAATGGGCCGAAGTTTTATGGCCTGCCACTCAATGAGCGCCGTATTGTCTTGGAGCGGGCACCAGTGGCCGTGCCGGACCATGTCGAAGGAAACGGCAATCGTCTTGTACCTTTCCTGGCCGGCGAAACACTCAGCTGGCGGTTCGCCGGCATTGTGGACGCCTAATCAGGCAGGGCCGGGGGACGAGTAGGGGTGATCAGCGGGCTGGCATATGTACTTTGGGGCATGGCATTTGGCTTTGCCCTGTCTGCCCCAATTGGTCCCGTGAATATCATTTGTCTTCGGCGCAGCCTTTTCGGGCGCGCGCGTGACGGATTTGCCATCGGATCGGGTGCAGCGCTCGGCGATGCCTTCTATGCCGGGCTTGCCGCGCTTGGGCTCAATGCCTTTCTTGCGCTGATTGACAGCTATGACACGGCGCTGCGCCTTGTCGGGGCAATAATCATGCTTGTGTTTGCTGTACGAATCTGGCGTGCCCACCCCCACCTGGACCGGGAGCCCATGGAGGGCGGTGTGAAACGGGGCATGATTGGCGCGCTTGTGCTGACGCTCACAAACCCGGGCGTGTTCTTTGGCTTTCTTGGCATGTATGCCCTTGCCGGAATTGGTGATCTGGGTGCGGCTTCCGGGCATGCAACAAGTGACGCCGTCATGCTGATCCTTGGTGTGTTCATGGGCAGTTGCTGTTGGTGGGCGCTTCTTGTCGGTATTGGTCGATATTTGCGGGACAAGGTCAATGACAACCTGCTCACCATAATCAACCATGTTTCTGCTGCCATCATTGGGCTTTTTGCCTTGGGAACGCTATTCAGCCTCCTCCCGATGTGATCAATGATGACGTTTTTGTGAAAATTCAGCGGAAATTTCATGCCGAAACAAGTATTTGAGTAACTTTGATTGCTTGATCGCGACAGATTCGCGTTCTATAGTTGCCACGAACTTGAAGTGTTGCTCACCAGCTTTCTGATTTAGGGGGAGGCAGGGGAGCGATAGTACACGTATAAAACGCGGGAAATCCCCGCTCCGTTGGAGGGAGCAATAATGACGTCCGAGCGCCTGGGCAAGAATATCGCCATCATTTCCGCGGCTGCACTGATTTTGGCAGCCTGTTCATCCACACCTGCGCCTGAGAAGGATACATCCTCCACGGACATGTCGACCGAAGAGACGCAGGCGAGCACAGGTCAGCCTGATCGTGTGACGACTCCAGAGTTGAGCGCTGAAGAACTTGACGCCCAAGAATGGGGTGGAATGAGCCAGCGCGGTCTGGATATTTATGCTGGTAGTGACCGCGTCTTTTTTGAATACGACAGTTCTGAGATTACAGCGGAAGCGCGTGTAACACTTATGAAGCAAGCACAGTGGCTGCTGCATTACCCACGTGTTCGCATTAGTGTCGAAGGTCACTGTGATGAGCGTGGTACCCGCGAATATAACCTCGCGCTGGGCGAGCGTCGCGCGACCGCCGTTAAGAATTATCTGATCGCCCTTGGCGTTCCAGCTTCCCGCATGAATACCATCAGCTACGGCAAGGAACGCCCTGCTGTTGTTGGTAATGGTGAAAGCACCTGGAGCCAGAACCGTCGCGGTGTGCTCCGCGTCCAGTAAGCCATAGGCGCACTCAGGACAAGTGGCCCCGTGCCCGGATTTCCGGTGCGGGGCCGTTTTTTATCAGGCGCCCATTGCTCATGATTGTGCTGCAGCCATTATCGGGCCGCAATTAATTCGTAAGTCTGTTCCCTGGGTCAATGAGTGGTCGTTGGCCCGGAAGTTAAGGAGAACCAGGACATGATCTGGCGTATTGTTGCCATCTGTATTCTGACTTTTTCAGTAGCCATTCAGGCTCAGGCGCAAAGCCGGGCAGAACTGGCGCTGAAGGTAGAGCGGCTGGAGCGTGAGTTGATCGCGCTTGAAAACCGGTTGCGTGGCGGTGCTGCGGCCAGCCCGGCTGCAGGGGCACAGGGCAGTTTGGATGATAGGGCGCTTCTCGCTGACCTTGCAGCCAAGATCGGCACGGTGGAACGCCAGATGCGTACCATGACAGGCCGTATGGAAGAGATTGAGCACCAGCAGCGGAAGCTTGATGAAGCGATTGACCTGTTGCGCAAGGAGCTTCAGCTCCAGCAGCAGGAGGCGGCAGACTATCGTGCAAACCAGGAGGTGGCCCGGCAAGATTCGGCGTCATCCCAACCTGTTGATACCGCGCCCGCGGCAACGCCAGCGGTCGAAGAGCCGAAGGAACCAGAGGTCGCGTTGCCGGAGGGAGAGCCCGCGGCTCAGTATCAGTATGCTTTCGGGTTTATCCAGAAAAACGACCTCGATAGCGGTTTTACGGCCATGGATATGTTCCTGAAGGCTCACCCCGACGACGCACTGGCAGGCAACGCAAAATTCTGGTTGGGGCGTATTCACCTTCTTAAGGGCCGCTTGCCGCAGGCCGCGCAGCAGCTGCTGGCGCTGATTGAGGAACACCCTAATCACGCGAAGCGGGCGGATGCGCTGTTGGACCTTGCCGATGTGCTGATCGGTCTTGGTAGTAAGCCTGATGCCTGTAACGCACTGGCCGAATTCCGCCGCAGCGCTGACGATGCTTCAGGCCGGCTCAAGGCCCGAGCGGAGCGGACAGCGAAAGAAGCTGGCTGCACCAATTAATTTAGCAAACCGGGGCTGGCTTTTTGGCAAACGAGCTGACAGCAACAGAAGTGAAAAGGGCGCTAGACGCCTGCGGGGTGCCGGAAGGCGCCCCTCTTGCTGTTGCGGTTTCTGGCGGGCCGGATAGTCTCTGCCTTGTTCTGCTGGCGTCTGAAATTGCAAATGTGGTTTGCTTGACTGTCGATCATGGTCTCAGGCCTGAAGCGTCTGCCGAAGCGAGAGCGCTGGGCGCCCTGATGGCTGACCAGGGTGTCGACTTTCACAAGCTGATATGGCAGGGCAAAAAGCCAAGCTCGAATGTCCAATTAGAAGCCCGGATCGCCCGTTACCGTTTGATGAGCGACTGGTGCAAGGCCAATGGTATCGAATATTTGCTGACCGCCCATCATCAGGAAGATCAGGCGGAAACCCTGCTCTTGAGGTTGGCGCGCGGTAGCGGCGTATACGGCCTTGCAGCCATGGCCCCAACGTCCCAGGTTCCGGGTTCTGGTGGGCAAGTCACGCTGGTGAGGCCGCTTTTGGACGTGCCAAAGGCGCGGCTTGTGGCGACACTTCGGGAGCGAGGGCTAAACTGGGTTGAAGACCCAAGCAACAAAGCTGAACAGTTTGACCGCGTAAAGGTGCGGGCTTTCCTTGAAAATCCGCCGCTCGAAGGTTTGCGTGCAGACCGTCTGGCAGCAACTGCTGCGCGGCTTCGCCGTACCCGTGATGCCCTTGAATATTATGAAAACCAATGGCTGGCTCAGAACGTAGAAGTCAAGAGCGACAGGACCCTGGAGTTTGACCCGGCCAACTTCGATTCGGTGCCCCAGGAGATCGCCTTGCGGGCGACTGCCAGCATGTGTCGGTGGGCAAGTGGCGAACGCTATGTGCCCCGAATGGAAAAACTAGAGCGCGCGGTTTTAGCCATGCGCGAAGACGGATTCTCCGGGCTAACGCTATACGGGGTCCAGTTTATTCCTGTGCCCGAGGGGCGGGTGCTGGTGACACGGGAACTACGCGCAGCACAGGGGCGAGTGCCTGTGGTGAACGGCACTGTCTGGGATAACCGTTTTGAGATTTCAGCCAAGGGTGATATTGCAGGGCTGGAAATTGGCCCGCTGGGGCAAGAAGGGTGGAATAGTGCGCTGAAGGTTTGGCCGGAAATCCGGCAATCAAGCCTGCCGCATGCGGCCAGAGTCGTATTGCCAACCATCTTTGATGGTCAGCAGATTGTGGCAATTCCGCATCTGGAAGTGGCTCAAGGTCGTGGAAATGATGTAAGCTTGTCGCTTAAATCCCACGATTGGCCGAAAAAGTAGCTTTATTGGCCATTCTCCTCTTGCATGGGGGCGGGTCACGCTTATCTGTTGGATAAGCATTTTTAAAGGAAGAATGCAGGATAAATGCATCTGACGCAGTCGCCGCAAATGGGGCGACACATGAAAGGCAGTTATAGTGAATGGTTTTATGAGAAACGCGCTGGTCTGGGGACTGATCATCCTGTTACTGGTGACGCTTTACAATCTGTTCCAAAGTGGTGCGCCGAAGCCACGGGAAATTCCCTACAGCCAATTTGTTCAGGAAATGGAACAAGGCAGTATCGAGCGCATCGAGCGGCAGGAACAGGATATCACGGGGACTTACAAGGGCTCTGGTGAAACCTTCACCGTAATTGCTCCATTCATGATTGGAGACAGCTTGTCCCAACTGGCTGTTGCAAACGGCGTGACCTACCGCGAAATCAAACGTGAAGAAAACGGCCTGATGCAGGCGATGATCGGCTGGTTGCCCTTCATCCTGTTGATAGGTGTCTGGATTTTCTTCATGCGCCAGATGCAGGGCCGGTCCGGCGGCGGCGGGGCCATGGGCTTCGGCAAAAGTCGTGCACGCCTTCTGACTGAAAAACAGGGTCGCGTGACATTTGAAGACGTTGCTGGCATCGAAGAAGCCAAGGAAGAGCTAGAAGAAATTGTGGACTTCCTCAAGGACCCGCAGAAGTTCCAGCGTCTGGGCGGCAAAATCCCCAAGGGTGCTCTCCTTGTTGGCCCTCCGGGTACTGGTAAAACTCTTCTGGCGCGTGCCATTGCGGGCGAAGCCAATGTGCCTTTCTTCACCATTTCCGGTTCCGACTTCGTTGAGATGTTCGTGGGCGTTGGCGCAAGCCGCGTACGCGATATGTTCGAGCAGGCCAAAAAAAACGCGCCTTGTATCATCTTTATCGATGAGATCGACGCTGTTGGCCGTCATCGGGGTGCAGGCCTTGGCGGCGGTAACGACGAACGCGAGCAGACGCTGAACCAGCTTCTGGTAGAGATGGACGGCTTCGAGGCCAATGAAGGCATTATCATTTTGGCGGCTACGAACCGCCCTGACGTCCTTGACCCAGCGCTTCTGCGTCCGGGTCGTTTTGACCGTCAGGTGGTTGTGCCAAACCCGGATATAGATGGCCGCGAGAAAATCCTGGGCGTTCACATCAAGAAGGTTCCGTTGGCGCCGGATGTGGATATCAACGTGATCGCACGTGGTACGCCGGGCTTCTCCGGTGCTGACCTGATGAACCTTGTGAACGAAGCTGCGCTTCTTGCGGCTCGCCGCGGCAAGAAGATTGTTGCGATGGCCGAATTTGAGGACGCCAAGGACAAGGTGATGATGGGGACCGAGCGCCGGTCAATGGTCATGACCGAGGACGAGAAGAAGCTGACTGCATTCCACGAGGGCGGGCATGCTCTGGTCACGCTTCACTGCAAGGCGTCTGACCCGATCCATAAGGCGACTATTATCCCGCGTGGCCGTGCGCTGGGCATGGTGATGCGCCTGCCTGAACGGGACGAATATTCCCAAAGTCGTGAAAAGATGCATGACAACCTGGCGATTGCCATGGGTGGTCGTGTGGCCGAGGAACTTGTTTTTGGCCACGACAAGGTAACAAGCGGGGCTTCAAGCGACATCCAGTATGCAACCAAACTGGCTCGCGCGATGGTTACGCAGTGGGGGATGTCCGACAAGCTTGGCCCGCTGCAGTATGCTGCGAACGAACAGGAAGTCTTCCTGGGGCACTCTGTGGCACAGCAGCAAAATGTATCCGAGGCGACGGCAAAGCTGATTGATGAAGAAATCAAACGCTTTGTTGAGGAAGCGAATAGCCGGGCTAAGCAGATTCTTACGGACCACCGTGATCATCTGGATATCATTGCCAATGCACTTCTTGAATATGAGACGCTTTCCGGCGACGAGATCAAGAAACTGATCAACGGCGAAAAAATCCGGACCGAGCCGAAGAAACCAAGCGGCAAGTCAGACGTGCCGCCTGCCGCGCCAACGGCTGTGCCAAGCGCCGGTATCGACCATGGCGAACCGCAGCCTGAAGGCTAACGGCCGGTGACGGTAGATAATCTGGAAAAATTGACCGACGGGGCGAGAGCATATCTCGTGCCCGTCGGTGCCGTTTGGGGGACACTTCAAGGCTTTGCATCCGGTATTCCGGGGCTAGCGTTTTCCGCGTTCCGTATGATTGTTCGCGAAGGTGCAGATGTACAACTGGATCATTCCGTTTCGGCAGACAGTCTGACAGCAGCCCTGGCGCCGCTGCCATTGGCCGTGCGCGCACAGGCGGAGGCTCAGCTTGATCGACTTGCGGCCCCACGCCCGCCGATGGCACTGCCTGGTAGGGATGCGCCGCTTGGCTTCAGTCGCCCTTTGGTGATGGGTGTATTGAATGTCACGCCGGACAGTTTCTCTGATGGCGGCAAATTCCTGGATATGGATGCGGCAATCAGGCGCGGGCGCCAGATGCGGGCCGAAGGTGCCGACATCATCGATATCGGCGGTGAAAGCACGCGCCCCGGCGCAACGCCCGTCTGGGAAGGCGAAGAGGCTGAAAGAGTTGTGCCGGTGATCGAAGCCCTGGCGGCGGAGGGTATTCCGCTTTCCGTAGACACCCGACATTCAACGGTGATGACAAAGGCGGTGGAGGCGGGCGCCCATATTATCAATGATGTATCTGCCCTCACATATGACGGGGATAGCATGAAGGCGGCCGTCACGACAGACGCGCCGATCATCCTGATGCACTCTCAGGGCACGCCCAAGACCATGCAGGACGCGCCGGACTATGATGACGTACTTCTGGATGTGTACGATTATCTGGAAAACCGTATTGAGGCTTGCGTCGCCGCTGGTATTGACCGCAACCGCTTGATTGTTGACCCAGGTATCGGGTTCGGTAAGCGCGTTGTGCAAGATAATCTGGCGCTGATGAATGGTTTGGCCTTCTTCCATAACCTCGGTTGCCCGGTCCTTCTGGGTGCATCCAGGAAACGTTTTATTGGTGCCATCACCGGCGAAGAAGAAGCAGGCAAGCGTATGCCGGGCTCCCTAACTGCTGCGCTTAAGGGCGTGGAGCAGGGCATGCAGATCGTCCGTGTCCACGATGTGGCGGAAACCGTCCAAGCTGTGAGGCTTGCTCAGGCCATGCATGACGCTGCCATGATGGGGTCGGGTGCTTAAGGTTGATTGAACATGCCTTCCATGTGGACGCTTGAGGCCGAACTGGTTACAATTGACTCCAATTTTAGAATTCCATTCATTTGACTATCAGGGACTAGGGTATGAGCCGGAAATATTTTGGCACAGACGGCATGCGGGGTGAGGTCAATCAAGGCTTCATGACCCCCGATATTGCGATGAAGGTTGGCCTTGCTGCGGGGCGTGTCTTCCGCCGGGGTGACCATGTGCACCGGGTGGTGATCGGCAAGGACACCCGCCGTTCCGGCTATATGTATGAGCCGGCTATGGTAGCGGGCTTTATTGCAGCAGGAATGGACGTGATTACCGTAGGGCCGATGCCTACACCGGCCATTGCAATGCTGGTAAAATCGCTACGCGCTGACTTGGGTGTGATGATCTCCGCAAGCCACAACCCGCATCATGACAATGGTCTCAAGTTTTTCGGCCCCGATGGCTATAAGCTTTCGGACGAAACCGAACTGGCCATTGAGGCAAAGATCGACAACGGTTTTCATGATGCCCTTGTGCCGTCTGAAAGGCTTGGTAAGGCGTTACACTTTGAAGATGCGCGTGGGCGATATGTGGAATCCGCCAAGGCCACCGTCCCGCACGGCGTGACCTTCGATGGCCTGAAGGTGGTTGTCGATTGTGCGCATGGCGCGGCCTACAAGGTGGCGCCCATGGTTTTGTGGGAGCTGGGCGCGGATGTCGTGTCCATCGGTGTTGCGCCGAATGGCTTCAACATTAACAAGGATTGTGGGTCCACCCATCCGGAATCCATGTGCAAGCGGGTTGTGGCTGAGGGCGCCGACCTCGGTATCGCGCTGGATGGTGACGCCGACCGGCTGATCCTGTGCGATGAGAACGGCACCATCGTTGACGGCGACCAGATCATGGCTCTGATCACCCGTAACTGGCACAAGCGCGGCGTGCTGAAGGGCGGCGGGCTTGTCAGTACCGTCATGTCCAACCTAGGGCTGGAACGCCTTCTTGAGGCTGACGGTCTCAAGCTGGAACGAACCAAAGTAGGCGACCGCTATGTAGTGGAACGCATGCGAAAGAACGGCTTCAATGTGGGCGGTGAGCAGTCTGGCCACATCGTGTTGAGCGATTTCGCAACCACGGGTGATGGCTTGATCGCCGCCCTTCAAGTGATGACGGAAATCAAGCAGTCAGGTCAGAAAGCATCTGAAGCCTGCCGCCAGTTCGAGCCGGTGCCACAATTGTTGAAGAATGTACGCTTCAAGGGCGTTGACCCGCTGACAACAGACGGGGTCAAAGCCTCGATTGCTTCGGCAGAACAGGAACTGAACGGCTCAGGCCGTCTTGTCATTCGCAAGTCGGGAACAGAACCTGTAATCCGCGTCATGGCTGAAGGCGATGATGAAGCCATGGTGAACCGGGTCGTGGACCAGATTTGTGCCGAGATTGAAGCAAGCGCATAATGGGAAGGCCAGAAAGCATGGAACAGAAACCGAAGCAGATGGGAAGGGTGTTGATCGTCGCAGGTTCTGACAGTTCTGGTGGTGCGGGCCTGCAGGCCGACATCAAGACAGTTACCATGCTGGGCCAATATGCCGCCACGGCGGTCACAGCGGTCACAACCCAGAACACCAAGGGCGTTACAGGTGTAGAGGCTATGGCGCCTGGTGTTGTCGCATCCCAGATGCGGGCGGTTCTTTCCGACATTGGTGCTGATGTGATCAAAACCGGCATGCTGCATGATGAAGCCGTGATCGAAACTGTTCTGGCTGTTATTGATGACGTGGCGTTTGACGGTGATCTTGTGGTTGATCCCGTAATGGTGGCGACTTCCGGCAGCATGCTGTTGCAGAAAAATGCAGTGGCGGCCCTCAAGACGCTTATCAGCCATGCCAGCCTCGTGACGCCGAATGCCAATGAGGCCGAAGTGCTGACCGGCCGCCTGATCAATAGCGTGGACGACATGGTAGCAGCCGCGAACGATATTCTGGAAACCGGCGCGGAAGCTGTGTTGATCAAAGGCGGGCATCTGGAAGGCCCGACCTCCACTGATGTTCTCATTAGTGCCAAAGGCGAATGCCGGATCACAAGCGACCGAATTGATACCAAGAGTACGCACGGCACAGGCTGCACGCTTGCGAGTGCCATGGCAGCCTTGCTCTCGGCGGGCCTGTCGCTGGAGGCTGCGTTTGAAAAAGCTCACACTTTTGTCCATCTTGCCATCAAGGCAGCACCTGGGTTTGGCGCTGGCCATGGCCCGCTTGGCCACGCACGCGTACATCTGGATATTGACTAATGGACCTTTTTTACCGGACACGCGGTGACGGACCACCGCTTGTGATGCTGCACGGCCTTTTTGGGTCGGCTGACAATCTGGGCGGGCTGGCGCGAGCGATGGAAAACGACTTCCGCATGGTGATGGTGGATCACCGGAACCATGGCCGAAGCCCGCACGCGCCCACAAACAGCTACGGTGAAATGGCTGAAGACATCTTCGATGTGATGGACCGCGAGGGAATCGACAAGGCCCATGTTTTCGGCCATTCGATGGGTGGCAAGGTTGCGATGCAGATGGCACTTCTGGCGCCGGAACGCATTGACCGCATGGTCGTGGGGGATATCTCCCCGGTGGCATACAGCCGTCACCATGATGCTATTCTCAAGGGCATGGCGGAAGTTGCTAAAGCCGCACCGCAGGACAGGGCCGGTGCAGAGGCCATTCTGGCGCCTTATGTCCGGGAAGCAGATGTCCTTAGTTTTCTTCTGACGAATTGGCGACGGGCGAGTGACGGAATTTGGCGCTGGCGCCTGAATTTTGACGCGATCCGGGATGATTATGATTCCATAGTTGCGGGCGTCGATGGTGACCCGGTTGATACGCCGGTGTTGTTTCTGCGCGGCGGAGAATCCGATTATGTTACAGCAGAGCACAGGGATACTATTTTGCGCCTGTTTCCGAAGGCCACTGTGCGCACCGTGGAGGGCGCGGGCCACTGGTTGCATGCGGAAAAGCCGGAACTGGTGGCGCGGGTGATCACGCGCTTTTTGCAGGATGAACTTTAAACAGGGACTTGGTGTGAAACGTCTGAAGGCAGTAATGCTCAGTGGCATTTTGGGGGCTACACTCTTTGGGGGCATGGCGGGAGCGCAAGCGGCCGGGCTGATACCTGATTTTGAGAAAGAGTTCCTGCGCGAGGTGGAAACTAACAAAGTGCCGGGTGCTGCTTACGCCATTATCAAGGGCGGTCGCGTTGTCGCGGTGAAGGTGTATGGCACCCGCGCCGCAGACGCCGACCTGCCGGTGACCAGCCAGACGGTTTTTCGGTTAGCGTCCGTTTCAAAGACGTTTGCTGCAGACCTGGCGGCCATTCTGGCGCGTGAAGGCACGTTGGACCTTGAAGCGCCGGTGACGAAATTCGTACCCGAGCTCAAGTTCAAGACAAACGGATTCGCAGGCAAAGTGAAGCTGAAGCATCTCCTGAGCCACAGCGCGGGCATCACGCCAAACGCATACGACAATATGCTTGAGGACGGATGGACACTTGAGAAGATCGTGCCGCGGTTCGACCGGATTGAGCCCATGTGCCAGCCGGGTGAATGCTATGGCTACCAGAACATTCTTTTCAGCCTTATTGAGCCTGCGATCGAAAAAACGACAGGAAAAAGCTATCCATCACTTGTGGAAAGTCGGCTTCTTAAGCCCCTTGGAATGAACCATGCCTCTCTGGGACTGGAAGCCTATCTTTCAACGGCCAACCGTGCGGAACCGCATATTTTTACTCGCCGCGAGGGCTGGATCAGGGTGATGGTGGACCGTAATTATTACCGCGTCATGCCCGCCGCCGGTGTCAATGCCAGCATTGAAGACCTTGCCAAATGGGTTGTGGCCCAGATGGGCTATAATGACGCCGTGTTGCCGTCTCCCGTCCTGAAGATGGTGACGGAGAAACGCGTGGATACATCGCGTGAACTCAGGCGTAGGGGGTGGCGCGGCAAGCTGACGGACGCCCACTATGGCTTCGGCTGGCGTATCTATGCGGTTGATGGCCAGGATGTTGTGCTGCATTCAGGCGGCGTGCGCGGCTTCAGAAGCTTCGTGTCCTATTCCAAGGACCTGGACATAGGCTTTGCGATTGTCATGAATGCTCAGACCCGGTCGATCGATCGCCTGTCGTCCCATTTCTGGGTCACCGCATTTGATGAAGTCGAAACCACGACCAGTCGTTAATCGCCCGTTAGCATCGGGCCGCCGCGTGGTGCGCGGCCACCTTGTCCGCCTTTGCCGCCGGGACCACCCGGGCCGCGGCCGTCGCCGCCGCCCGCGCCCATCTGTGATTGCCGCACCATCGCCATGGCTTCCGGCGGGCTGATATAGCAGTCGCCATTCTCGTCAGCATTCAGGAACTGGCTGTGGGGTACTGCCACAAGTTCCTCCAGTTCCACTGCACCCCTGCCGTTGGTGTCAACGCGCAGGAAATCGAAGAACATGAAGCTTTTGTCTTCAAACTTCGCGTGGCGATATTCGCTAGAGGTAAGCTTACCGTCCTTGTCTTCATCCAGCATGCGGAACAAACGGCTGCGCTGCAGTTCTATGTCATCACACGTGGCTTCGCCGTCCTGGTTATAGTCCCAGCGCTCAACATACTGTCGGTAAACCTGTTCCACACGTTCGGCATGTGCTTCAGGGTTCATCTCCATCTGTGGTGGACCACCCATATGATTTCTTCCGCCGCGTTCTGGCCCGCCCGCACATGCAGATAGGCCGATGGCAGCTCCGAAGAGGATGTAATGAAAGACTCGCACGCGCATATTTCCCTCCGCATTGTCGTGACCGGGCAGGCCGGTGTTTTGTATTGATACGGGGACGGAGCACTAACCCTTCGGAATCCTGATGATTTTTCGCGCGTGAAATATCGTTACAAAAACTTCTGCATGCCGACACAAATCTTTCGTTGACTTCGGCGCCCATATCGCTAGTTTCCGGCCTTGGTAGTTCCCCCAACTGGGAACCGGTCGTCTGTAAGGTCGGCATAACCTTTGGGACACGCCTCCCCAACGAGGCGCAACTATCTGGAAGGATAGCGATATGACAAAGCCTATCACGGCACCCGCACGGCCTGAGTTCAGCTCCGGCCCATGTGCAAAGCGTCCAGGTTGGAGCGTGGACGCGCTTAATGACGCCCTTACGGGGCGGTCTCACCGGTCTAAGCCTGGCAAGGCCAAGCTGAAATACGCCATTGATAAAACTCGTGAAGTTCTGGGTGTGCCTGCGGACTACCGCATTGGTATTGTGCCCGGTTCCGACACCGGTGCCGTTGAAATGGCGCTCTGGTCGCTTCTGGGTGCGCGCGGCGTAGACATGCTTGCCTGGGAAAGCTTTGGCTCTGGCTGGGTAACAGATGTTGCCAAACAGCTGAAACTAGAAAAAGTACGCCTGTTTGATGCGGATTACGGCAACCTGCCGGATCTGGACGCAGTCGATTTCGATAATGACGTTGTCTTCACCTGGAACGGCACCACCAGTGGTGTGAAAGTGCCGAACGGTGATTGGATTGACGCCGACCGCAAGGGCCTGACCATCTGCGACGCCACCTCGGCCGCTTTCGCGATGGACCTGCCGTTTGAAAAACTCGATGTGGTTACCTACAGCTGGCAGAAGGTGCTGGGCGGCGAAGCGGCGCACGGTGTGATCATCCTCAGCCCACGTGCTGTTGAGCGCCTTGAAAGCTACACGCCATCCTGGCCGCTGCCGAAGATCTTCCGCCTCACGAAAGGTGGCAAGCTTATCGAAGGCATCTTCGTGGGCGAAACCATCAATACCCCGTCCATGATTTGCGTTGAGGACTATATCGACGCGCTTGAGTGGGCTGCGGGCCTTGGTGGCCTCAAGGGCCTGATCGCCAAGTCTGAAGCCAACCTGAAGGTTCTCGAAGACTGGGTCGCAAAAACCGACTGGGTTGATTTCCTGGCGGCTGATAAGGCCACCCGGTCCAACACCAGCGTGTGCCTGAAGGTTGTGGACCCTTGGTTCGCCTCCCTTGATGCAGAAGCACAGGCGGCTGTGCCGAAGAAGCTGGCGTCCATCCTGGATGCTGAAGGCGTGGCCTATGATATCGGTGCCTACCGCGATGCCCCTCCGGGTCTTCGCATCTGGACCGGTGCGACTGTGGAAGCCGCAGACCTTGCTGCACTGACGCCGTGGCTTGATTGGGCCTATGCTGAAGCCAAAGCAGCGCATTCCTAAAACAGATTGTATCGGCAGGGGCCCGGCCATCGCTGTGTGGCCCCGCCATTTCAAAAAAACAGATTTGATAGAGAAGGAACGATCATGCCTAAGGTGCTGATTTCCGACAAAATGAGCCCACTTGCTGAAAAGACGTTCAAAGATCGCGGTGTGGAAGTTGACTATAAGCCCGGCCTGGACAAGGACGAGCTTCTGAAAATTATTGGCGACTATGATGGCCTGGCTATCCGGTCTTCCACAAAAGTAACGCCGAAGGTTCTCGAGGCTGCCAAGAACCTGAAGGTTGTTGGTCGCGCAGGTATCGGCGTGGATAACGTGGATGTGCCAGCCGCCACCAACGCTGGTGTGGTGGTTATGAATACGCCTTTCGGTAACTCCATCACCACAGCTGAGCATGCCATCGCCATGATGATGGCGCTTGTGCGCCAGATCCCGCAGGCCAATGCGTCCACGCATGCTGGCAAGTGGGAAAAATCCAAATTCATGGGCATGGAAATTACCGGTAAGACGCTGGGCCTGATCGGTTGCGGCAACATTGGTTCCGTGGTGGCAGAGCGTGCGCTCGGCCTCAAGATGAAAGTCGTTGCCTATGATCCGTTCCTCGCGCCCGAGCGCGCCGCTGACCTTGGCATCACCAAGGTTGAACTCGATGATGTGTTCGCTAAGGCTGACGTGATCACGCTTCACACGCCACTCACCGACCAGACACGCGGCGTTGTGGGCGTCGAGGCGTTCAAGAAAATGAAAGACGGCGTACGGATCGTGAACTGTGCCCGCGGCGGCCTGATCGATGAAGCAGCGCTTCTTGACGCGCTCAACAGCGGCAAGGTTGCGGGTGCAGCCCTAGACGTGTTTGAGGTTGAGCCTGCGACCGATAACCCGCTCTTTGGCCATGACAATGTTATCTGTACGCCGCACCTTGGCGCATCCACCACAGAAGCACAGGTAAATGTGGCGCTGCAGGTTGCTGAACAGATGGCCGATTACCTGCTTACGGGTGGTGTTACGAACGCGCTCAATATGCCGTCGCTGTCTGCTGAGGAAGCGCCAAAGCTGAAGCCTTACATGACGCTTGCCGAGCAAATCGGTGGTTTTGCCGGCCAGCTGACGGAACACGGCCTGAAGCGTATCATGGTTGAATATGAAGGTGCTGTGGCTGAACTGAATACCAAGCCGCTGACGGCCGTTGTGCTCGAAGGCCTGCTGTCGCCGCTGATGTCCAGCGTCAACATGGTCAACGCGCCTGTTATTGCTAAAGAGCGCAATATCCAGGTAACGGAAGTGAAGCACGACCGCGAGGGCGACTATCACACGCTGATAAAGCTGACAGTTGAAACCGAAAAGCAGACTCGCACTGTAACCGGAACGCTGTTCGCCAACCAGGCACCTCGGATCGTGGAAGTTAACGGCGTACGCCTTGAGGCGGAAGTTGAACCGAACATGCTTTATGTCATCAACGATGACAAACCTGGCTTCATCGGTGCACTTGGTTCGCTTCTGGGCTATAACGGCGTGAACATCGCGACCTTCGCGCTGGGCCGCAAGATCGAGGGCGAAGAGGCAGTATGCCTGGTGTCGGTTGATCAACCGGTTCAGGATATTGTTCTTGACCAGGTGGCGGCTCTCGCGCATGTACGGCAGGCAAAACGTCTGACGTTCTAAAATTAATGAGAGGGGCCACGTTTAGTGGTCAATTGACACGTGAATGGTCCAATGAAACAGATGGCGGGTGGTGCATACGCCCGCCAGGCACTTTTGCCGGAAGGCTTTCGTGATCAACTGGCGCCAAAGGCTGAACAAGAAGCAGCCTTGGTGCGCGGTCTGGTGGACACATTCCTGTCGCATGGATACGACCGTGTAGCCCCGCCTCTTGTCGAATATGAAGACAGCCTGCTTGTGGGTGCCGGAAAAACCCGCGCCAAGCAGATGTTCCGTCTGATGGATCCTGACACCCAGCGCATGATGGCTGTTCGGGCCGACATGACCATACAGATGGCGCGGCTTGCATCCACCCGCCTTGCGGACGCGCCGCGCCCGCTAAGGCTTGCTTATACCGGCAATGTCCTGCGTACCAAAGGCAGTCAGCTGCGCCCAACCCGCCAGTTTGTTCAGGCGGGTGTGGAACTGGTAGGCAGCCCAAGTCTTGAGGCTGAGCTTGAAGTGATTGCAGTCGCTGTTGAGGCGCTCGCCGCAGTGGGAATCGGTGAATTGTCACTGGATCTCACGGTCGCACCGCTTGTAGCCATGATGTGCGACCAGCACAAGCTTTCAGGTGACGTGCGCGAAAGCGTGATGGAGGCCCTTGAGGCCAAGGATATCGGCGGGCTTGCGATCCTGCCTGACGCGAGCCGTGCGGCGTTTGAGAAACTGCTGCAGGCCGCTGGGCCCGCAAAGCAAGCCAATGACATGCTGTCTGGCCTTGAGCTCAAGGGCGGTGCCGGCAAGCTTGTTGCCCGCCTCAGCCGCCTGACCCAAATGGTTTCTGCCCGCTTGCCTGACCTGTCGCTGACCATCGATCCGTGCGAAAGCCATGGATTTGAGTATAAGAGCGGAATTGGATTCGCGCTTTTCGCCAAGGGTGGCGAGGGTGAACTGGGCCGCGGTGGGCGCTATATGGTGTCCCACCCTGACGGTCATGAAGAGGAAGCGACCGGTTTTTCCGTCTATCTGGATAGCCTGATGAAGGCGCTTCCTGCGGCCGAAAAGGCTGATAATCTTTTCCTACCACATGGTACAAAAGCCAGTGATGGCAATAAGTTGCGGGCAGATGGCTGGCGTACCGTGCAGGGCCTTGATGCGGGTGCTGACTCGCTTGCTGAAGCAAAGCGCCTCGGCTGCAGCCATATCTTGCTTGATGAACGGGTCCGACCCGTATAAAAGCTCTGTTTTTAAGAGACCAGTAAAGGGGATTTCGCATGGGCAACGTTGTTGTCGTCGGTAGCCAATGGGGCGATGAAGGCAAGGGCAAGATTGTCGATTGGCTTTCTGAACGCGCTGATGTGGTGGTGCGCTTCCAGGGCGGCCATAATGCCGGCCATACGCTCGTGATCGACGGAAACGTCTATAAGCTGTCCCTGCTGCCATCCGGTATCGTGCGTGGCGGTAAAACCAGCGTTATCGGCAACGGTGTTGTTGTCGATCCTTGGGCCCTCCTCAAGGAGATGGAGACGCTGCGCGGGCAGGGCGTGGATATCAACCCACAGTCGCTGCAGATCGCTGCCAACGCCACCATGATCATGCCTTACCACCGCGAACTGGATGCCATTCGTGAAGACGCCACCAAAGGTGTCAAGATTGGCACTACCCGTCGCGGCATTGGCCCTGCATATGAAGACAAGGTTGGACGCCGCGCGATCCGCGTGTGTGACTTGCAGTCCCGCGAGATGGTTGAGGCGCGCCTTGAAGTGGCGCTGACGCACCATAACGCCGTTCGTCGCGGCCTTGGCCATGAAGAGATCGACGGCAAGGCTATCGCTGACGAGCTGATGGAAATGGCGGCTGAGATCCTGCCCTATGTAACCAATGTATGGCGCACGCTTGATGATGCCGACAAGGCAGGCAAGAAGGTTCTGTTTGAAGGCGCGCAAGGCACGCTTCTGGACGTTGACCACGGTACCTACCCGTTTGTAACGTCGTCCAACACCATCGCAGGCCAGGCTGCTGGCGGTTCCGGCATGGGGCCGTCGTCACTGGGATATGTTCTCGGTATCACCAAAGCATACACAACCCGCGTTGGCTCGGGCCCATTCCCGAGCGAACTGAACGACGAGATTGGCCAATATCTGGGCGAAAAGGGCCGCGAATTCGGTACCGTTACCGGTCGTTCCCGCCGCTGCGGTTGGTTCGATGCCGTGCTAGTTCGCCAGAGCCTGACCATTGGTGGTGTGACCGGTATCGCACTCACCAAGCTGGACGTGCTCGACGGCCTTGAGGAGCTGAAGGTTTGTGTTGGTTACAAGCACAAAGGCGAAGTGATTGATTACCTGCCATATGGCATGGAAGATCAGGCCGAGGTTGAGCCTGTTTACGAGACGCTGGAAGGTTGGCAGGAAAGCACGTTTGGCGCTCGCAGTTGGGCGGATTTGCCGGCGACCGCAGTGAAATATATTCGCCGTATCGAAGAGCTGATTGGTGTGCCTGTGGCGCTTCTGTCCACAAGTCCTGAGCGGGATGACACCATTCTGGTACGCGATCCATTCCTGGATTAATGCGTTCGCAGCATTTCCCAGCTTAAGCAAAATAGATACAAAACGCCGCTAACTCCCCGGAGAGGCGGCGTTTTTTTTGTGGAACTATTGCATCTAAAGGTAATATGATTTTAATGTTAACTGTATTCCCGCATAACGGGGGTGCAGAATAGAAGTCTAGCGCTGTCATGGGGCAAGGGAGCGTAGGCTTTAGCATTTAAGGGGATTTGGGCTTGAGTGGTGATAACACACCAGTTCCGGGCGGTCAGAGCGCTTTCGGTGACCGGTACGACGTGAAGACGTCTGCGCCGCTGCCCGAATTCACCACCTATGGCGGCGATGCCTTCATGGCTGTCGACAAGGAGCGTCCGGGCAAAGATATCTATGCCCTGGTACAGCATCCCACCATTCCTGTTCGGAATGAAGTCTATAAAAGCCTGAAAAGCCGACCCATTGCTAATGTGATAAACCCGATCGATCGTGGTCTGATGAACTTGGATATGGGCGGGCAGCGTCAGCGATTGGTTACGATCTTTGAGCGTCCAACCGGTGGCGCTTTGTTCGGGCCGGATGGCAAGGTGCATCCGCGCGTCAATACCAACAAGCTAAGACAGAGCATTGTCCTGTCAGCACTGAAGGCGATTGCGGCGATTCACAAGCGCGGCTTTACCCATCGTAGCATCAAGCCTACCAACCTGTTTTTCGCGGCCCCCGATGGTGACGAAGTTTGTATCGGTGAATGCTACAGTACGCCGCCGGGATTCAAGCATCCTTTCGCGCTGGAGCCGCTGAAGCTTGCGCTCGCGGACGAGACCGCGCGCGGTGATGGTGATATTGAAAGTGATTTTTATCAACTGGGCGCCAGCCTGCAGAGCCTTTATTTCGGCGAAGCCCTATGGCAAGGCAAGGACCGGGACAGTCTTTTGATGGCTCGGGTAAACCAGAGTTCATTCTGGGCGTTGGGTGGCGGTCGTGAAATACCTGGAGCCTTGGGGAACCTGATCCGGGGGCTGATGGCGGATGATGAAGACGAGCGTTGGGGCGCGGAAGATGTTCTTGACTGGTTCGAAGGCGTAGGCAAACCGAAGCGGACAAGTATGAAGGCTTGGTCGATGAACCGGCCAACCAGCTTCAAGGGTGTTGCCTACGTGGACCGGAGGCTACTTGCAGATGCGTTCGCACGTGACCCGCGGGAAGCAGCCAACTTCCTAAAGGGTATTGATTTTCCGGCTTGGGTGCAGTTGTCCTTCCGTGACGAGATATTGACCGAGCGGCTCGAGGCGACGCTCAATGTGGTGCCTGGAGGCGGGCTTGGTGGCGCCCGGCCAGACGACTATAAAATGGTCACCCGGGTCTGCATGTTCCTTCATCCTACGGGGCCGGTTCATTTCAAGGGGCATTCATTCTTTCTTGATGGATTGCCGTCTGCCCTGGCTGACGCCTTTTCCCGCGAAGACCGTGATCTGATTGGTGTGATCCTGGATTTGTTCGATGAGAGATTCCTTAACGCACTGGCGGAAATATGCGGCGAGCGCAATGATCGTTTCATGACACAGGTGCGCGGTCTGAGGCCAATCATGATTCATGGCAGCAGCAAGTCGCTCGGACGCGGCATGGAGCGGGTTCTCTATGCCATGAACCCGATTTTGCCATGCGTCAGCCAGCGCTTTAGCAATGTCTGGATTGGCTCCATTAAGCAGATGATGCGGGCTCTCGACCGCCTTGCCGCAACGGGGCAGCTGAAAAGCGTGCTGCTGGACCGACACATTGCTGCATTCTGTACGGCGCATGGCAGCGACCTTGAGCGAGACTTCAACAAGATTGCAGCTGCGCAGAATGATCCGGTGCGACTGAACAGTCTGAGTGCCGAGTTCTTCGGTATGTTGCAGCGCCGTTTCAAACTTGAGCCTTTGCATAATCTGACTGAAAAACTGGTTGATGGATTGTCCACATCGGTGAAGGCACTGAAGAACAAGAAGCGCCGGGAGCGTGTGGCTGCCCTTCTTGAAAAGGTGAAAAAAAGTGGTGATGTTCACAAGTTGACTAGCGAACTGAACATGTCGCGAATTCAAGTCGAGGACGCGCGGGAGTTTGCCCAGGCGAGAACAGCCCTCATGAAACTGGATCGGGAAAAAGCCAAGCTGACGCGCAAGATCCAGCCTACTGATCCGGATGCGCGAGCGAAGGGGCTTCGGGGCAGTCGTTTACTTGCCCTCATTGTCATGTTGTTTGTAGGATTTATGTCCTTCTTCTCCGGATAGACGCGGACCGGATCAGGAACCTGTAGGAAAAAGAATGGCAAAGAAGAAAAAGCAACCTACTCCAATGCGGATGCGCCGACGGCTCAACCAACGCCAGGAAGTGAGCGCGTTCGGGCCGCTGTTGGTCGCAGGCCTGATTGGCCTTGCTATCTTCAGTCTGCCAGCCGTTGGTGTGGCCATCGTTGGTTTGGCGCCGACTGTCGTCCTGGGCTTGACCGCAAAAGGGGTCAACAAGGCTGAACGCATACAGTGCGTTGGCTTTATGAATATTGCGGGTGTGTTGCCATTTGTTGCGGCTGTCATGGATCAGCCCAGGGAGTTGATGTTTATCCTGGCTAACCCGATTAACCTAGCCACCATGTATGGCGCTGCTGCCGTTGGGTACGCGCTCGTTCATGTTGGGCCGATGGTTGCAGCCATCGTACTGCAAAGTCTGGCGCAGGAACGCATCAAGTCATTGAACCAGCAGCGCCAGGGGCTTATTGAACTTTGGGGCGCAGACGTGCTTGGTGACAAGGACGGCCCTGAAGAAGAGCCCGCCTGGGCTCAACAGGGGCGCCGGCCTGGTGCATAAAGGCCTATTGTTGGGGCGCTTGCTATTGCGTGGGCGGATTGCCGAGGCCTGCTTCTGACGCCGCCAGTCGCATAGCCTTTTGAACCTTTTCGAATGCCCGTACTTCGATCTGGCGCACCCGTTCGCGGCTGACACCATATTCCTGGCTTAGTTCCTCAAGCGTTTTGGGCGGTTCCGCCAAGCGGCGTTCCTGGAAGATGTGCCGCTCGCGGTCATTAAGATCCGCCATGGCATTTTCCAGAAGTTCCAGCCGCTGGTCTCGCTCTTCCTTGTCAGCAACAAGTGTTTCCTGGTCTGGGTTCTCATCCACTAGCCAGTCTTGCCATTCGCCTTCAGCGTCGGCACGCAGTGGTGCGTTCAGGGAATGGTCCATCGCCGACATGCGACGATTCATGCTGATGACATCGTCTTCCGGCACATCAAGTTTCTTGGCGATCTTGGCTACATGCTCTGGTGTCAGGTCACCTTCCTCGACCGCTGCAATCTGTCCCTTGGTGCGGCGCAGGTTGAAGAACAGCTTCTTCTGGGCAGCCGTGGTACCGATTTTCACCAGCGACCAGCTGCGCAGGATATATTCCTGGATTGCGGCCCTGATCCACCACATGGCGTAGGTTGCAAGCCGGAAGCCTTTTTCGGGGTCAAAGCGCTTTACAGCCTGCATCATCCCCACATTGCCTTCGGCGATCAGGTCTGCGACAGGCAGGCCGTAACCGCGGTATCCCATGGCGATTTTTGCCACAAGGCGCAGGTGACTGGTTACCAGCTTGTGAGCAGCCTCGCGGTCCTCATGCTCGGTCCAGGCCTTGGCCAGCATATATTCCTCTTCCTGCGCGAGCATCGGAAATTTCCGGATGTCCTGCAGATATTGGCTCAGGCTGCCTTCGGGTGACAAAGTGGGCAAGTTACTTGGAGTCGACATATTCCTATCCCTAACCGCTTTTATTGTTTGCCGCTTAGTTTACTGCGGCTTTCTGGTCCTCGTCAAACACGCAAAAAAGAGGCACCTACACCCGGTAGGGTGCCAGTGTCTCTAAAAGCTCTTTCATATCATATGGTAAGTCGCTCTCGAATTTAAAGGTCTCACAGGTGATAGGGTGCCGAAAACCGAGCAGACGGGCATGGAGCGCCTGGCGCTTGAAGGACTGGAGCGCTGCACGCGCTGCCCCTTTGATGCTGCCCGGCACGGTTGAACGCGCGTAAACGGGGTCTCCCACCAGCGGGTGGCCGATATGGGCCATGTGGACACGCACCTGATGGGTGCGTCCGGTTTCAAGTTGGCATTCGATCAGGCTTGCGATGGCGACGCCATTCTGGGCGAAGTGCGCCTGGGTGCGGTAATGGGTCGCCGCCCATTTGCCGCCGTGGTCCGTGACGGCCATGCGCTTCCTGTCGACCGGATGGCGCGCGATATTGCCTTCGATCCGGCCACTTGGCGGCACAGGGTGCCCCTTGCACACAGCAGTATATAGCCGTTCGATGGAATGGTCTGCGAACTGTTCCGCAAGGCCGTTGTGGGCCTTGTCATGTTTGGCGACCACCAGAAGGCCACTTGTATCCTTGTCGATGCGGTGCACGATGCCCGGGCGCTTCACGCCGCCGATGCCGCTCAGCGATCCATGGCAGTGGTGCAGAAGTGCATTTACAAGCGTGCCGGATGGGCTGCCTGCCGCCGGATGGACCACCATGCCTGGCGCCTTGTTGACGACAACAAGGTGCTCGTCCTCAAATACGATATCAAGCGGGATGTTTTCGGCCTGAGGCTCTGGGTCCTCGGGTACAGGGATGTTGACCTGGTAGCTTTCACCCGCTTTTATCTTGCGCGA
>Ga0209273_10001107_pt1 | contig 26787 bp, 33 predicted proteins | sample tdAd471_FD_187126 | JGI IMG/M metagenome (GOLD analysis project Ga0209273, IMG submission 187126) | Marine sediment microbial communities from the Atlantic coast under amendment with organic carbon and nitrate - tdAd47.1 (SPAdes)... | ecosystem: Environmental > Aquatic > Marine > Coastal >...
GGTATGAAAACGGGGAACCATGCATACCATTACCGACAACGATTTGTTCCACCGCCTGGCTTTCGACAACCCATGGTGGGAATTCAAGGACTCGACCCGGGTCGCCTTTAAAAATCCGCCGAAACGCGCGTTTTTTGGGGCATTTTATGAACGCGTGATGAATGCAGGCGTCGGCAATGTCGTTGTGCTCGCGGGGCCGTTGCGCGCCGGCAAAACGGTGATGATGCGCCAAATGGTGGCGCAACTCGTCGAAAAAGGCGTCAAACCGACCAGCATTCTGTATTGTTCGTTGACCACCCCCAGCTATACCGCAGCCGATCTGACGATCTTGTTCGAAATGTTTTGTCGCCGTTATCGGCATGGTCCGGATGCCGAAATCTATATCTTCTTCGACGAAGTCCAGTATGCGAAAGACTGGGAAAAGCAGCTTTTGAAGCTGGCCAAGATACGCCCGCGCGCAAAAATCGTCGGCGCCGTATCGTCGTCGGCACCATCCATCGTCAGCGGCACCAAGGTCATGGATGGCAAGATGGACGTTTTCGTCCTACCGCCACTGACATTTCTTGAATTTCTGCGCTTTCGCGGCACCGAGGAAAAGCTTTTCGGCGCGCCCGGCGGTGATCTGCAATCCGGTGCCATGACGCTGGCGCCGAACGGGTTGCCGGCGCTCAATCAGGAATTTCATCGCTACGTGAATTTCGGCGGGTTCCTTGAAGGCATCCTGAGCGGCAAGGACGGGGTGCCGGCCCCGGCGTTCATTCGCGATGGTGTCGCCGATCGGGTGCTGCACAAGGATCTGGCCTCGCTCGCCGGGGTCAACGATCCGCAGGAATTGAACCGCCTGTTTGGGCTATTGGCGTTCAACACGGCGCGCGAAGTGTCGATGGACGACCTGGCCAAGGCAACGGGGATCGCCAAGAACACCCTTAGGAAGTATCTCGAATACCTGGAGCAGGCGTTCTTGATCCGGCGCGTTAACCGGGTCGACCGGGATGCCAAGAAGTTTCAGCGCCAGGTGTTTTTCAAGGTCTATCTGACCAGCCCGTCGCTATACGCCGCGCTGTTCGCGCCGGTGCCGCCATCGGATCAGTTTTTCCAGCGGCTTGCCGAAACCGCGTTGGTATCACAGTGGCTTGGCTCGTCCGCCATCGAGAATCTTTATTATGCAAGCTGGCGAGGCGGTAGCGTCGATCTCGTGACGTTGCACCCGGATACGGAAAAACCCGATCACGTGTATGACCTTGATTGGTCGAACACTTATGTGCGGACCGATACGCGGCCCGACCAAATGGTAAATTTCGTCCGCGAGAACAACCCGGATGCGACGACCTATGTGCTGACAGGAAGCGTGGCGCGCGCAGCGACGATGAAGGGGGTCGATCTTACTTTGGCGCCGGTGGCGCTGTATACGTACTGGATCGAGCGTGATCCGACGCTCACGTCATTCCATGAATAGGTTATATTCTCGGGAGATACCTAGCCGCGGGCGCGTTCGTCACGCAGCAGCCGAAGAATAGGCTCGAAGAAAATCGATACCAGGATGCCGGCGATGCCGAAGCAAATCAGCACGGCCCCACTGCCCAGTGCCTGTATGGACCCGTTGTGAAAAAAGATGCCGATGCACACGGCCCCGCCGATCACGCAAAACCCGGACAGAAAATAAAGCACGACTTTCAGTGCCGCCATATCGAAGGCCCCCTTTTATATGGTTAACGTAACCATGCAAAATATAGGTTTATTGGTCAACCTATATCGAATTAGCCCCGGATTACCGGGCTATTCCAGTGGGTAGACGTCGGCTTGCCGGACGTTTTCAGGGTTACTTTCGTCCCAGCAGGCGCAACCGCAGCGCGTTCAGCCGGATGAAGCCCTGGGCATCGCGCTGATCATAAACATCGTCGTCCTCGAACGTCACCATGGCTTCGTCGTACAGCGAATTCGGCGATTTGCGTCCGGTGATGATGACATTGCCCTTGTACAGCTTGAGCCGCACCGTGCCGGTGACCCGTTGCGATGCCTGGTCGATGGCGGCCTGCAGCATTTCGCGTTCCGGGGCAAACCAGAAGCCGTTGTACAGCAGTTCCGCGTAACGCGGCATCAACTCGTCCTTGGTGTGCATCGCGCCTTTTTCCAGCGTGATGCTTTCCATGGCGCGGTGCGCGTGGAAAAGCACCGTGCCGCCCGGTGTTTCATAAACGCCGCGCGATTTCATGCCGATGAAGCGGTTTTCGACGATGTCGATGCAACCGACGCCGTTGCGCCCGCCCATTTCATTGAGCTTCGTCAGCAGCGTCGCCGGGCTCATTTTCTCGCCGTTGATGGCGACGGGGTCGCCATGTTCGAAATCGATGGTGATTTCTTCCGGCTTATCCGGGGCCGCCATCGGCGTCACCATCCGGGAAAGAATGTGGTCGTATTCCGGTTCGATCCACGGATCTTCGAGGATTTTGCCTTCCGACGAGATGTGCAGAAGATTGGCGTCCTGACTGAACGGCGCTTCGCCGCGTTTGTCCTTGGGGACCGGAATCTGGTTCTTTTCGGCGTATTCGATCAGCTTGGTGCGGCTGGTCAGATCCCATTCGCGCCACGGTGCGATGATCTTGATCGACGGCTCCAGCGCATAATAGCCGAGCTCGAAGCGGACCTGATCGTTGCCCTTGCCGGTGGCGCCGTGCGACACCGCATCGGCGCCGGTTTCGCGGGCAATCTCGATCTGGCGCTTGGCGATCAGCGGTCGCGCGATCGAGGTGCCGAGCAGGTAGGTGCCTTCGTAAATCGCGCCCGAACGGAACATCGGGAAGACGTAATCGCGAACGAATTCCTCACGCAGGTCCTCGACGTAGATTTCCTTGATGCCGAGCATCTCGGCCTTCTTGCGGGCCGGCTCGACCTCTTCGCCCTGACCAAGGTCGGCAGTGAAGGTGACGACCTCGCAGTTATAGGTGTCCTTGAGCCATTTCAGAATGACCGAGGTATCGAGCCCGCCGGAATAGGCGAGGACGACTTTTTTGACTTCGTTGCTCATGCGTGCGCGCTTTCAAATCCGGAATGTGACAAAGCGCGCGCAGTATATTGATCCCGCCGGTTTCGTAAAGGCGGATCAGGCCAGTGCCTGCACCGCCATGACGCGGTTAACGACGTCATCGACCATGGCGCGTTGTGCATCGCCCATGTATTCGAGATCGCGTTCAGTCAAACCGAAGGAAAGAAGAATTTGTGCGCGTTCAGGCGGGAGCGGCATCAATGTATCGTCGTCGGGCAGCGCCGGCATGCCCTTCGTAGCGGCGCGCACTGCATCGCCGCTGCCGTTGAGGCGTTCGGCAAGGGCTTCGAACGTCGTCGGATCCAATAGCACGGCGCATCTCCTGCAAATGAAAGAGATGCCAAGTGAACACCACGCCCGGTTTAAAAATGTTTAAAAGCGGAGCTATCAGCCGATGACGATGCCGGGAACGTCGTCGTAAAAGGCAATGAAACCGCTGATCTCGGCGACCGCCAGGTACGGCGCCGGATACGACCACGCGATATCGCGACCGTCCAAATTTTTGGATTTCAGGTGAAAATATTCCGCCGTGCCTTTGTGTGGGCAAGTGGAAGAAGAACGTGACGCCGCAAGTGCGTCCATTTTTACATCGCCACGCGGAAAATAAACACGAGGTGGGTAACCCGGTTCATGCACGACTAACGGCCGCGCGCTTTCCGCGAGCAACGTATCGCCCACGCGCACCGATATAGGCTCGTTGCTCGTGATGACGCGAATGGATCCGGAGGCCGGATGTCTATGGCTCAAGAGTGTGTTCACTTCACAATAACGTCGTTTCTGACACGCTACACATACGCCAGAAAGCTCTGTCCTGCAAAGGAACCACCTAAAACAGACGCACTACTCCTGCCGGGCACTCGGCAAGATTTACCCGGTTTCTTCTTCCTTTTCGGTTTTCGTCGCCGGGTTCGGGTCGATTTCCTGCATCAGCAGAATACCGGCGCCCAAGCCGTTCGGCGCCGTGCGGGCTTGATCGGCAAGCGCGCCGACATCGTTCGATGCCAGCCCCGCGTCATTGTCCAGCGCGTCTTCAGCAGCAAGGCGTTTTTGGATTTCGAGCGCCACCATCTTCTCGATCTGGTTGCGTTGCTCGGGCGACATATTCTCAAGGTCAGCCTCGGAAAGCCCCATGGATGCGAGGATTTTCTCGCGTAGCTCTTCCATTTTTTTGGCCTGGATTTCGTCCGTGTAAGCGCCGAAACCTTTGTCTCTGATTTCGTCCAGCGTGCGGCGAAAATCACTTTTCCAGGCCGGCTCTTGATCCAGCTGGGGCTTTTTGTTGCCGGACGCATTGGCCGGGGATGCAGCGGCTGCGCCTGCGCCGTACGCTTGCGCGGCGTCTGATTTGTCGAACATGAAATCCTCTCTCTTCTGTTGGTACGGAAAAGAGAAGCAAGATCGGGACCAAAAACGATCTAGGCGCCTTCGGCGCGTTCCGAAAATTTCCGGGCCCGTTCGGAGGCCGATTTCAACTGACCGCAGGCAGCCATGATATCGCGCCCACGCGGTGTACGCACCGGCGATGAATAACCGGCATTGTTGACGATCTCCGCGAAGCGATGGATGCGGTTGCCTGACGAGCATTCATAGATCGCCCCCGGCCACGGATTGAACGGGATCAGATTGATCTTTGCCGGAATGCCCTTGAGCAGCCGGACCAGCTCATGCGCGTCGGCGTCGGAATCGTTGATGCCTGCCAGCATCACATACTCGAACGTAATGCGGCGCGCATTGGACGACGTCGGATAACGTCGGCACGCATCCAATAACTCGGCAATCGGCCATTTCTTGTTGATTGGCACAAGCTCGTCGCGAAGGTCGTCGCGCACCGCGTGCAGGCTGATCGCCAGATTGACGCCGAGATCGTCGCCGCAGCGTTCGATCTCCGGCACGATGCCCGACGTCGATAAAGTAATCCGCCTTTTCGACAGCGCGATACCGTCGCCGTCCATGACGATGCTCAGCGCCTTTGCCACGTTCTCGTAATTGAACAGCGGCTCGCCCATGCCCATCATGACGATGTTCGACAATTGCCGGCTGCCGTCACTGGGGGACGGCCATTCGCCATAGCTGTCGCGCGCGGCCATGAACTGACCGACGATCTCGCCCGCCGTCAGATTGCGCACCATCGGTTGCGTGCCAGTGTGGCAGAAGCTGCAGGCGAGCGTGCAACCGACCTGGCTCGACACGCAGACCGCGCCGCGGTCTTCCTCGGGGATGTGAACGGTCTCTACTTCCTTGCCGTCGGCGAGCCGGAACAGCCATTTGCGCGTTCCGTCGGAGGACGTCTGCTCGGTCGCCACGGCCGGTCGCGTGACCTTGTGGGTTTCGGCGATCTTGGCGCGGAAATCCTTGGACAGCGTCGTCATGCTGGCGAAGTCGGTTTCGCCTTGATGATAAATCCAATGCCAGAGCTGCTTGGCGCGAAACGGCTTTTCGCCGAGACGCGTCAGCTCGTCTGCCAACTCGGCGCGGCTCAGGCCCACCAGTTCCGTGCGTGGATCGTCGATCACTGTTGTCATATTGTCCATGGGCGCGGGGTTTACACCCAATCGCGTGTTCCGCCAAGTGGTATGCACGGGAGAATGGGAAATCGCCGCGCTTGGCGACGACGGTGGAATCCTCTAAAGCCATGAGATGACCGCATCGGAAATTGATCCCGACGATAAACGAAAGGCGCTGCTTACGCTGGCGTTGGCTGAAGTGCTGACCCTGTCGCTTTGGTTTTCGGCCAGTGCCGTGGTCCCGGCGTTGAAAGCGAACGCGGGCATCAGCGACATCCAGGCGTCGCTGTTTACGAGCGCCGTTTCCATCGGCTTCGTGATCGGCACGCTGGCGAGCGCGATCCTGACGCTGCCCGACCGGGTTGCGCCGATCCGTCTGTTCGCATTGTCGGCGCTGACGGGCGCAGCGGCCAATGCGGCGATCCTTTTGGTCGAGCCGTCGTCATTCTGGATCATCTTGTTCAGGTTCGTGACCGGGATGTGCATGGCCGGCGTCTATCCGGTCGGCATGAAACTGGCGTCGTCATGGTCGAAAGGGGACACCGGGTTTCTCGTCGGGCTTCTGGTCGGCGCGCTGACGATCGGTTCGGCGTTGCCGCATCTGTTCAACGTCGCCGGCGGCGTCGACTGGCGTTTCACCATCGCTGCTGCCTCCATGGCCGCCATGCTGGGCGCATTGTTGATCGCACAAAGCAAGCCCGGACCGGGGCTGGCGCCGGCGGCGCCGTTCAATCCGGCGGCGATGCTCGATACCTGGCGCAACCGGCCGCTGCGGCTCGCCAACATGGGGTACTTCGGTCACATGTGGGAACTGTATGCGATGTGGGGCTGGATCGGTGTCTACCTGGCTGCCAGCTTCACTGAAAGCGGTTTGCCGGCGCCGGTGTTCTGGGCCGGGGCGGCGACGTTCTGTGTCATTGCCGCGGGCGGCATCGGATCCATGGCGGGCGGGCTTTTCGCCGACCGCATGGGGCGCACGACGTTGACCATCGCCGCGATGACGATCAGCGGGCTATGTGCGGCGACGGTCGGGTTGCTGTACGGCGGTCTGCCGCTTTTGATGCTGATTTTGTGCATCGTCTGGGGAATCACGGTGGTCGCCGATTCCGCGCAATTCTCGTCGTGCGTGATCGAACTGGCCGATCCGCGCTACGTCGGCAGCATGCTGACCATGCAGACCTGTATCGGATTCTCGCTGACGTTGCTGACGATCCATGCGCTGCCGGTCTTTGCCGGACATTTCGGCTGGCAGTGGGCGATGGCGCCACTGGCGATCGGCCCGGCGCTGGGTGTGATTGCCATGGCGATGCTGCGTGCCGACCCGGCCAGCGAAAAGCTGGCGGGCGGGCGCAAGTAACCTAAGCAGTCGCCAGCAGGCTGACGCCGCCCAGAATGATCGCCGCCCAGAACAGGCGTCTCGGCAAGTCGCCCTCACCCAGAAGAACGCTTCCCATGAACACGGTGATAAGCACGCTGATCTCGCGTAGCGGTGCAACATAGACCACCGGCGTGAACGTCATTGCATAGAGTACCAGGATATAGGCGAGCGGGCTGAAGGTGGCGACGGCGAAAATCGGTCCCCGGCTGTCCCGCCAGTGCGCCTTCACCAGGTCGAAACGGCGCAGCGCCACGGGTGTCAAAATCAAACACCGCATGGCCATACCGGAGATGTCGAGCACCAGCGGCGGGATCATGATGACCGAAACCGCATGCGCGTCCCACACGGTGTAGCCACCGATGAACATGCCGGAACCGAGCCCGAACAACAGCGATGCGCTGACGCGTTTTGCGCGCTTCTTGAAGCCGCCCGTCAGGTTGACGATGCCGAAGACGACGACCGCCGCGCCGATGCCGGCCTGTAACGTCATGTGCTCGCCTAGGAACACGACGGCCATGAACACCGACAGGCAGGGTCCGGTGGCCCTGGCTGTGGGATAGACCAGCGACAGATCCCCGTTGCGGTAGCCCGACTGCAGCAAAAGGAAATATCCGATATGCAAGACGGTACTGCCGAGGATGAATCCAAGTTCGAGAAGGCCGAACGTCACGTCCTCGGTTATCAGTACATAGGCGACGGCGGGGGCGTACAGGATGCAGGCAACCGCTGAAAACAGCCAGATCAGCTCGGCGCCCCCGTTGGTGCGCTTGACGAAGAAATTCCATGTCGCATGACAGAATGCGGCGGCGAGAACGAGAAGGAAGGCAGTTACGGTCATAAGGTCACCCGCAGTTGGTTGTTACAGACATGCTTCCGCATGCCCTTCCAACCCCTCTAGATTTTTCGTCCTCGGGTGTCTGCCGTACACGGCTCATAACGGCGCTCGGTCCGGACCTGCGACGCAGCGGAACCCTAGCCGCACTTGGATAGGCAAGCTCAGTATACGGCAACCGGTGCGGCGGTAAAGTGCCTGAAGGTCCGGTGCGTCAAATGTCCGGGGCGTCGATGCCGTTCTGACGGCAGGCTGCGACCAGCGTGTTGCGCAAAAGGCAGGCGATCGTCATCGGCCCGACACCGCCCGGTACCGGTGTAATCGCGGACGCCACCGCCGACGCCTCGGCGAAATCCACGTCGCCGACCAGCTTGGTCTTGCCGTCGCCTTTTTCCGGTGCTGGCACGCGGTTGATGCCGACGTCGACAACGACGGCGCCGGGTTTGATCCAGTCGCCCTTGACCATTTCCGGACGCCCGACGGCGGCGACGAGAATGTCCGCTTCGCGGCACCGCGTGGGCAGGTCCTCGGTTCTGGAATGGGCAATAGATACGGTGCAGCTCTCGGCCAGCAGCAATGCCGCCATCGGCTTGCCGACGATGTTGGATCGCCCCAGCACCAACGCGCGCTTACCCGACAGGGCGCCGCCGAAGTGATCTTTCAGCATCAACAGGCAGCCGTAAGGGGTGCATGGCACCAGTGCGTCCTGTCCGGTCCACAACCGCCCGACGTTGATGACGTGAAACCCGTCGACGTCCTTGTCCGGATCGATGGCGGCGAGCACTTTGCTTTCGTCTATGTGATCTGGCAGCGGCAATTGCACCAAAATGCCGTTGCAGCCCTTGTCCGCGTTCAGCGTCTCGATCAGCGCCAGCAAATCGGCCTCGGGCGTCTGCGCATCCAGGCGATGCGTGACCGAGGTCATGCCGGCCTCTTCGGTCTGCGTGCCCTTGTTACGGACATAGACCTGGCTTGCAGGATCCTCGCCGACCAGTATCACGGTCAGGCACGGCTTGATTGCATGCGCGTCGGCCAGTTTCGCGACCTCGGCGCCGACCCGTTCGCGCAGCCCGGCGGCGAATGCTTTGCCGTCAATGATGGTGGCGTCGCTCATATTGGTTTCTCCCCCGTTACTTTCTCGTCGCGCCGACCGCCAGCAGCGGTTCCAGCTTTGCCAATAGCGTCGGCCCGTCGCCGACGATCAGCAGCGTTTTGTTGCGGTCCGTGGCACCGTGCACGATTTCCATATCCGACTTTCGAAGCCGCCAGGATTTCGCCAGAAGCTTTATCACGGCGGTGTTGGCATTACCTTTCTCGGGAACGGCGGTGACGGCAATCTTGAGCGCGCCGTTTCCTTGCCCGTCGGCGACCACATCGCCGATTGCATCACGCGATGCCTTGGGTGTGACGCGCAGCCGCACTTGCAGACCGTTCGGACAAGGCATCAGCGGGTTCGGATTGTCAGCCAATGCGGAGCGCGAGACGGTAGACGACATCCTTGGCGAACCACAACAGCAAGATCAGGATCACAGGCGAAATGTCGACGCCGCCGAGATCCGGCAGAAAGCGGCGGATCGGCCCCAAAAGCGGCTCCGTCAGACGCGTTACGACGTCGTAAATCATCCGGACGAACTGATTCGAAAGATTGATCACGTTGAAGGCGATCAGCCAGCTCATGATGACGCCGATGATCAGCACCCAAGTGTAAAGCTCGATCAGATGATAAATGAGGGCCAGAGCCGGGCCGATAATGACGTCCATGAGCGTCTTCTCCGTAGAACTGGTCGAATAGCGAACGCGATGGCCCGGGCGATGCGCCCGAACGCCGCTAAAGGTAATTGCCTGTCCGCCGACGCGCAAGCGCCCAGCCCGGTATATATACGCCCGATATCGACTTGACAGGTAACGCCCTGGGGCCGATATTCCGCGCCCGTCGGGCAGACGTTTCTGCGCCCGGCAACATGGTGCGGGGCCGTAGCTCAGTTGGGAGAGCGTCGCGTTCGCAATGCGAAGGTCAGGGGTTCGATTCCCCTCGGCTCCACCATTCTTCTCAATGACTTACAGCCATTTTCAAAGACGGGTGATTTTCCAGCGTGACTAAATCGTGACTGGACGCGTCACGCAGTCCATCGGGCCGCGCATCCAGCACGCCGACTGCAGCATCCTGAAATGCGGTATTGCCGCTCCGAAGGACGCTTTCTCGCGCATACCGAAGACGTATCAGCCGGACGCTCAAACGCGGCGCCTGATCGGCCGGGTCGTGCCGCTCGAATAGGCACGGCCCATGACGGCGGTGGCGGCGGTATATGAACAAGCGCTGATGTAATCGCCGAAAAGTGATGTGCTGTTAATCGTCACAGCCATACCTGCGGTGCAAAGTACATTATGCGCCACATTCTTATTATCGAAGACGATGAAGACCTGAGGCCGATTCTGGCCGCGGTGCTGCGTGCCGAGGGGTATATGGTTTCCGAGGAAGTCGAGGGTGCCGCCGGGATAAAGGCGGCGACGGAAACGCCGCCCGACCTGCTCATTACCGACATTGTCATGGAGGGGATGGAAGGTATCTCCGCGATTATAACATTGCGCGGCATGTACGCCGAAATGCCGATCATCGCCATATCCGGGAATGACCTGTACCTCAGAAGCAGCGCCGGTCTCGGTGCCGATGCGGTGTTGTTGAAGCCGTTTCGCCGCGAGGTAATGCTGCGGACGGTGGAAGAATTGCTGCGGTCCGGCAGACGCTCGGCGGCGGGTTCAGGCGAGAGACCGTCGCCGTTGTCCGCTTGACGCACGCGCCCACGCCCCGCACCCTTGCACGTTATAAGTGGAGGATCGAATGGCGGAAAAATTGAGCGGGGATGCCCGCAAGGATGCGCTCGATGCGTTGCAGGGTTGGTCCGAAGCCGAAGATCGCGATGCGATCCAGCGCACCTTCAAGTTCAAGAATTTCAATCAGGCGTTCGGATTCATGAGCCGGGTCGCGATGCAGGCCGAGAAAATGGATCACCATCCGGAATGGTTCAATGTCTATGCCACCGTCGACGTTACATTGGCGACGCATGATGCGGGCGGTGTCACCGAACTGGATATCGCGCTCGCCAAATTCATGAACCGGGCAGCAATCAGCGGTTAATCGGCGGCGGTCTTCTTCGACAGTTTTTTAAGTTCGCCCATGAACGACGATGTCGGTACGGCAAAGCCCTTGCCGCCGATGCGGTTCTTGGTGTGCGCCGCGTGTACGGCGGCGAGCCGGTATTCCTTGCCGTCCGAGAATATGATCGGCGAGCCGCTGTCGCCGGGCACGGCCTGGCAGCCGTGTTCAGCGACGGGGAGGCCTTTCGTGAAACCCCACATGCTGCAATCGGGGTGCGCCGTCAGTACCTGACCCCGGTCGCCGCTGTATCCGGCTTGCGTGAAGACCGTTTTCGCCTTCCGCAGTTTCCAGAAAATCTTTTCCGTATACGGCGCCGGGCGGATCATGCCCGTCACCGGCACGGGGTCTTCTTGGAGAACGATCAACGCCCAATCGTAAACGACGGCCTTGAGCGTTGCCGGGCGTAACGGGTCGTGACCGGGCGCGGGATGGATCTCCTTGGCCGTCGCATGGAAAAGGTATTCGCCCCGGTCCCAGCCGGCGACGAAGTGCAGATCGTCGGGCGCCATGTACCCGCCATTGTAACGGTCGACGATGCAGTGTGCCGAGGTGACAATGATGGACGGCGCGACGACGGTTGCCGTGCAATGGCCGCGTCCGGCTTTGTTAAACCGGCCGACGGCCGTCCACGGATATACACGGGAATCCGCCTTGACCCGAACGTCGCCGGCACCGAATACGCTGTTGGGTTTGTACTTGTAATCCGTGCCTTGCGCGCCGGCGCCGGTGACGGCAAAGCACACCGTCAGCGCGGCGATAAAAGCGGGCAAGTGAAGCTTCATTGCGGCGCCATGCGCAACGCCCCGTCGAGGCGGACCACTTCACCGTTCATCATCACATTGGAAATCATGTGCAGCGCCAGGGACGCGTATTCTGCCGGATCGCCAAGGCGGGACGGGAACGGCACGCTCTCACCCAATGCCTTTTGGACGTCTTCGGGCAGTCCGTACAACATCGGGGTGCCGAAAATGCCGGGGGCGATGGCCAATACCCGCACACCGCTTTTGGCCAGTTCGCGTGCGGCCGGTAAAGTCATGGAAGCGACGCCGCCTTTGGAAGCGGCATAGGCGGCCTGGCCGATTTGTCCGTCATAAGCGGCGATGGATGCGGTGTTGATGATGACGCCGCGCTCGCCGGTGTCCAGCGTGTCCAGCGACGCCATATCGGCGGCGGCAAGGCGCATCACATTGAACGTGCCGATCAGGTTGACTTTGATCACGCCGGCAAATGCCTCGAGCGGCTGGGCGCCGTCGCGTCCGACGATGCGTTTCGGTGGCGCGATGCCGGCGCAGCTGACCAGAACGCGCGCCGGACCGTGCCTGTCACGTGCCGCTTTCACGGCTTCCTCGGCACTCTCCTCGGAGGTGACATCGCATCCGATGGCGAGGCCGCCGATCTCGTCGGCCAGCTTGCCGGCGTCTTCGGCGTTGAGATCAAGCAGCGAAACCTTCGCGCCCTGGGCCGCCAGTGCCCGTGCCGTCGCCGCACCCAGCCCCGATGCTGCACCGGTAACGATCGCCGCGTGACCTTTGACGTCCATGCCCGTATCCTCCTGATGGCTGAGCCGTTACCTGTTTATCAAGAGAATAGAGACTGGACAACGTGAGCCGGACCCCCGAAGAGAACGAAAAAATCGTTGCCGATGGTTTCGTCGACAAGGCGCGGAAAACGCTGGGCCGGATTCCGTTCAGCGACGAGGCCGCGGCGGCTTATTTTTGCGCCATGGATCCACAGACACCGAACCGGGTGCGGGTCACGTTGATGGCGGCGCTTGCCTATTTCGTTGTTCCTTTGGATATGATACCCGATTTTATTGCTATGCTCGGCTTTACGGACGACGCTGCGGTGTTCTGGTTAGCGTGGCGCTCGGTTTCGAGTCACGTGAGCGATGCGCACCGCGCCCGCGCCCGTGATTTTCTGGGCAAGACGGAGAACGATGCGCCGAATGAATAAGGCGCACGGTTTGGAGGATACATTGAGCACACCACTTTGGCAGCCGAGCCAGGCGCAGATCGATGGCGCCGTCATCACGCGCTTCAGGAAGCAAGTCGAACAGGACTGGGGCGTTTCGCTGCTAGATACGCGCGCACTTTGGCGGTTCTCCGTCACCGAGCTTGAAAAGTTCTGGACCTCGGTCTGGGACGACGCCGGGATCATCGCCGAAACGCGTGGCGAGCGGGTGCTTGTCGACGGCGACAAAATGCCGGGCGCCAAATGGTTTCCCGATGCCCGGCTTAGTTTTGCCGAAAACCTGCTGCGCCACCGTGGCGACGGCGAGGCAATGGTCTTCAATGGTGAAAACAAGGTGTCGCGCCGGATCAGCTTCGATCAACTCCATGATCAGGTTTCGGTGATGGTCCAGGTGCTGGCCGGTCTCGGCGTTGGCGAGGGTGACCGGGTCTGCGGATATCTGCCGAACATGCCGGAAACGATCATCGCCATGCTGGCGGCAAATGCACTCGGCGCCGTATGGTCGTCGTGTTCACCCGACTTCGGCGAGCAGGGGGTGCTCGACCGCTTCGGCCAGATCGAACCCAAGGTGATGTTCTGTACCGACGCTTATTGGTACAACGGCAAGCGTCACGATGTGCGCGATAAAACGGCGAAAATCGCTGCGCAACTTCCGAGCCTGAAGAAAGTGGTGCTGATTCCGTATGGTGACGAGGACGCAGACACGGGGCCGATCGATAATGCGGTGACCTTGGGCGATGCGTCGGCGGGGCTTGTCCCCGGCGAGATCGCCTTCCGCCAGTTGCCGTTCGATCATCCGCTCTACATCATGTTTTCCAGCGGCACCACCGGTGCACCCAAGTGCATCATTCACAGCCAGGGCGGCACGCTCCTGAAGCACGCATCCGAACAGCCGCTGCATTGCGACATCCGTGAAGGCGACCGCGTGTTCTTTTTCACCACCTGCGGCTGGATGATGTGGAACTGGCTGGTCAGCAACATCGCATGGGGTGCGACGCTGCTGCTGTACGATGGCTCACCGTTCCATCCGTCGGGGAATGTCTTGTTCGATTTTGCCGACGCCGAAAAAATGACGTTGTTCGGCACCTCCGCGAAGTTCATTGATGCCTTGAGCAAGGCCGGGCTGCGCCCGCGCGATACGCACGATCTTTCGTCGGTGCGCATGCTTTGCTCGACCGGCTCACCGCTGGCACCCGAAGGGTTCGATTATGTCTATGACGCGGTGAAGCCCGACGTGCATCTGGTGTCGTTTTCCGGCGGCACTGACATCATGGGATGTTTCTGTGGCGGCGACCCAACCGCGCCGGTCTGGCGTGGTGAAATCCAGATGCGGTTTCTCGGCATGGCCGTTGACGTGTTCGACGAGGAAGGCCACCCGATCCAGGGCGAAAAGGGCGAGCTTGTCTGCACCAAGCCGTTCCCGACGGTGCCGCTGGGCTTCCTGAACGATTCCGGTGATGCACGTTTCAGGGCAGCTTACTTCGAGATGTTCGACAACATCTGGACGCACGGCGATTACATCATGCTGAGCGAACATGACGGGATCGTCATTTACGGGCGCTCGGACGCAACGCTCAATCCCGGCGGGGTGCGGATCGGCACGGCGGAGATCTACCGCCAGGTCGAAAAACTCGACGAGGTACAGGAAAGCATCGTCATCGGTCAGGAGTGGGACAACGACGTACGCGTGGTGCTGTTCGTGGTGTTGAAGGGCGACGGTGTGCTCGACGATGCGCTGACGCAGAAAATCAAGAAGCAGATTCGCGACAACTGTACGCCGCGCCATGTGCCGGCAAAGGTTGTACAGGTCACCGATATCCCGCGCACCAAGTCCGGCAAGATCACCGAACTGGCCGTGCGCGACATCGTCCACGGGCGCGGTGTTAAGAACAAGGAAGCGCTGGCCAATCCGGAAGCGCTGGAGTTGTTCAAAGATCTGCCGGAACTGAAAGACTAGATTTCGACGTTCGCCAGTGCGCGGTAAAGTGCTTGCAGGGCGCCCGGCGCGGCGCCGTCGCCGGCTTTTGCGCGTTTCTCCATCTGTACGACGCAGGCCTCGGTGATGGCCTTCAACTCGGATGTTTCCAACTCGCCCAAAAACTGATCCGGGTTTTGGCGGATCGCCATGATGAACGGATTGCTCATGTCGTTTTCTCCTCGATGCGCTGATTTTGTGCCAGCTTGGCAGCGGTCTTTCGGGCTTCGCGCATCAGCCAATCCCTGAATACGCGGACTTTCGGGCGGTCGTAATTTGTATCCGTGCAGGTGACGTAGTAACGGTACTCAGCCGTCAGCGCCAGATCAAATGGCGCCACCAGCTTGCCCGCGCGGATGGCGTCGGCGACCAGAAGGCCCCGCCCCAGCGCCACGCCTTCGGCGTTGATCGCGGCCTGAATGACGAGATTGGAATGCGTGTAGCCGGTGCCCCGCGTCGGATCAATGTCATGCAGCCCGGCGGCGTTCAGCCACATATTCCAGTCTTCGGTCATGTCGTCGTGAATCAGCGGGTAGTGCCGCAGGTCGGCCGGGCTGCGGAGGCCGGGGCCGCGTTCGATCAGCGCCGGGGCGCAAACGGGAAAGATTTCCTCGTGCATCAGTTCCTCGGCGGTCAACCCCGCCCAGGTACCGCGCCCATAGCGGATGCCGATGTCTATGCCGTCGCGGTCATAGTCGACGGCAATGTCCGATGTTGCGAGCCGGATGTCGATATCCGGGTTTTCGTCCCGAAACAGGCCGAGTCGCGGCATAAGCCAGGCGGCGGCCAGGCTGTCCATGGTCGCGACGATCAGAATGCCTGCCTGATCGCGCCGTTTGACCCGGGCCAGCGCCGTGTCCATGGCGTCGAAAGCGCCGATCAGATCGGGCAGCAAGGTCTGCCCGGCGTCGGTCAGAATCAGTTGCCGGTTGCGCCGAAGAAATAACTGGATGCCGATCTGGTCTTCCAGCGCCTTGACCTGGTGCGATACCGCAGCCTGGGTCACGTTCAGCTCGTCGGCAGCTTTGGTAAAGCTCAGATGGCGGGCCGCCGCCTCAAAAGCCCGGAGCGCGTTCAGTGATGGCAGGCGACGTTGCATTAACTTGATATTTCCATGATGAAAAGTTTTCTGGGTAAATAAGGCGTTCTCGCATCAATTACTATAACCAATTGAATTATGTATATAATATAATTGTTATCATAACATTCACATAAGAAAATCTAATTTGAAAATGAGATAATGTCGTTTGTCCGCGTGACGCGGTCCGGGTATTTATCAAGGCATCGACGGGCGACGGAATGGGCCGCTGCCCCGAAGACAAGATATGAACCGGAGAACTACCATGAGCAGCATCCTGAAAACGTTTCCTTTCGCATTGGGCTACGGTCGCGGCTTTATCAAATCGCTGGCGCTCGCCGTCTTCGTTATGCCGGAAAAGGGTATGGATCTGTTTGAGGTATGGGAAACGCGCCTGCGTCAGCGCGCGCATCTTGATCGGCTCGATTTTCGCCTGCTGGAAGACATGGGCATGTCCCCTGAAGACGCCGTCAGAGAGAGCGCCAAGCCGTTCTGGCGGGCCTGACCCGACCCGGTGCTTGCCGAAGCGGAAGCTTCGGCGATACCGGCGGGGGTGCCCAGCATCGATTGAAAGGGCGGTTCTTGCAGTTGGACCGCCCTTTTCATTTTGTCTGGCCTGTCGGCGGTGTTAAATCAGATCAGCGAAGGGGAGAGACGCATGTTGCAACATCTGAAATTGATGGCGCGCTACAATAAGTGGGCGAACGATCGGCTCTCAGCGGCTTTTGGCGATATCGACGAAGCCGTTTACATGGCGCCGCGCGAGGCCTTTTTCGGCTCCATCCATGGCGCCGCCAATCATGTGCTCTTGGTGGACAGATTGTGGCGCGGCCGCATGGAAGGAAAGCCATATCCGGCGGAAAGCCTGGACCAGATCGTTTGTGCCGAACGTGCTGCTTTCGTGCGCGAGCGGGCGGCGGAAGACGACATCATCATCGCCTTCGTCGATGGTTTCGACGCGGCACGGCTGGAAGAGGAATTTTCCTATTCGACATTCAGCGGCGTCGACGGGACCGACAAGCACCGTATCGTGCTGGCGCACATGTTTAACCACGCGACGCATCATCGTGGGCAGATGCATGCGTTGCTGACACAGGTGCCCAGCGATCCGCCACCGCTCGACCTGATTTATTTCATGCGCGCCCGCGAGCGGGGCGAGGTGGACTGAGCGCCTTAGAAAACGCAGTGCTTGGTGAAGTCGGCAGCTTCGTTCGCGGACCAGTCGCCTTTCGGTTTTTCCTTAAGGGCGTCACACCATTCCTTGGAACCGACTTCTGGTGAACAGGCGCTGAGTGCGCCGAAGGCAACGACGGCTAGAGCGAGAACGGCGAAGCGGCGGGCTGTTGCGAGCATGAGTTTCCTCCCGATTTATAAGATTTAATTGATAGCGCAGAAGCATTGTCTTGGGAAGCCGATAGCCAGTGGCTCAAGCGAAATTTGCAGCTGCATTGATTGCGGACCCGGCACGCGCTTAGACTGGACGGTCGGTGACGGTTGACCGGCACCCGAGCCTTGGGAAAGCCGGAGGCGTGCATGTTCGCAAGAAATGGCGATATCTTTGACCGTGTTGTCGAAAGCCGGGAACTCCAATTGGACGACATTGCCGGCATGCCGATCATGGCGGCTTACGATTATTGGAACGATCTGCGCGGCGATGCCGTCGGACCGCCGCGGAAGGCATTCAAACTCGAAGATCTGCCGCTGAGCCTTATTCCCTGTATGGCGATGATCGATTTCGTCGGGCCGCCGCTGGATTTTTATTACCGCTTCTTCGGCACGGCTATGGTGGAAGCCGCGGGCCGCGAACTGACCGGCAAAACTTATTATGCGGATGCTGTCGAAGGATACGGCTTCGTCAATGCGCGTCTGTTGCCGTTGCTGATCGAGCGCAAGGTGCCGATGGTACATCGGACGGTTTGGGAATCCGTAAAGGGCGTTCAGCTTGAAACGACGTCGTTGCGTCTGCCGCTGTCGTCGGATGGAGAAACGGTCGACGGGGCAGTGACCGTAAATGACTACAAGTACGCCTGAACAGCAGCCTTAGACGGGCTTGATGACAAGCAGCGAAACGTCGTCGTGAGCCTTTGTTTTGCCACGGTACGTCGCAAGTTCGGCAAGGATCGCGTCAAGTACGGCGGCACTGCCACGGGCATGGGAATCGCGGATCACCTTCTTGAGCCGTTCCAGTCCATATTGCTCTCCGGCGTCGTTGTGCGCCTCGCGAATGCCATCCGTATAGGCGACAAGCACGCTGCCGTTGGGCAACGTCGCGGTTTGCCCGCTAAACGCCCATTCCGCATCGATCCCAAGGGGTATGTCTTCGCCTTCGAGCATTTTGAAATTGTCGGTGGCCGGGTCATAAATCAGCGCTGTCTCGTGGCCTGCCGAAATCCAGTCGATGGTACGGTTATCGGCTTCAAGCTGCAGATAAAACAGCGTGAGCGAACGTCCGCCGGTGCTGTCGGCGCTCAGTTGCCGATTGACCGCGGAAAGGACTTTTGTCGCGGAATCCTGATGCGGGGCATTGGCGCGAAGCACCGCCCGTGCCGATGCCATTAAAAGTGCCGCACCGACGCCGTGGCCCGTCACATCGCCGATGACGATCGCATAGCGGGTCTCGCCGAGCGGAACATAGTCCTGATAGTCACCGCCTGTTTCGTCGCAATAAATCGTCTTCCCGGCGATGTCGAAGCCGTCGATGACCGGCGCCGACGCCGGGATCAGATGCTGCTGAATTTCCTGAGCCGCATGCAGGTCGCGTTTGACGCGTATCTGTTCTTCCAATGCCGGGACCATGCGGTTGAAGTCCCGCCCCAAATCGCCGATTTCGTCGCTCCCTGGGTCGGCGATGCGAACCGAAAAATCGCCGTATGCCAGTTTCCCGGCGGCTTCATGCAAGCGGCGCACCGGCCCTGTAAGCGTCTTGGCACCGAACAACGCAAGCGCCGCGCCGATAAGACCGGCACCGAGCGCAAAGAATACCGCAGTACGCAGCTGCTCGCGGTAAGATCCCTGCACCACTTCTTCGACGCGTGCGGCGGCGGTATGGATTTGCGATGCCGGAAAAGCAACGGCGATATGGTAATCCGCCTGCGACGAGGCGCCGACCGGGCCGAACGCCCAGACGGCTTTTTCCCCGCGGAGTGTTACATGCTCGAGACCGGGAACCCCGGTACGGATATCGCTGATGGCCTTGAGCCACGCCTCGTCGCCGTTCAGTGGCATCGCGCGGGGGCGTGGCAGAACCGTCCAGCGGCCGGCTTCCGGCGTGAAAGTGGCAACTTCGTGGGGCATCAATGACGGGTCGGTTGCCGGGACCGCGATCAGATAGGCGCTGGCGTCGGGCGGAATGCGCGTCGCATCCATGGATTGCGCCAACAATGCGCCGAGCCTGATGGTTATTCTGACGGCACCGGCAAGTCGGCCGTCGCTCAGCTGCAATGGCGTGGCCACGGAAAGCCTATCGCTTGCGCTGTCGAAGTCGCTGAACCACGCAGCTTGCTGGGTTTCAAGTGTGCCGAGATACCAATCGCGCTCGCGTGTATCCTGCTCGGGCGGTTCGGCAAGGCCGGGATACGAAACCGTCAGGCCGCTCTCGAACGTTACGGTCATGGTGTCGATGATGCCGCGGTTTCGGAGATAGACCGTGCGTGCGACATCGTTGAACCCAGCAAGCCGTTTGAGCGTGCCGGCGATGCCGTCACGACTGGCATCGGGTGCCATATACACGCTCATCTGTTGCAGATCGATCTGCCGTGCGCCGCCAGACGCCGCATCGGCAGATGTGGCAGGGGCCAGAATAAAACCGGTTTGCGGTGCCGGAAGTTCCGTATCGTCGACCGCCGTACTCATCCGCGATGCGATATCCCCGGCGAGGAAGCGCGCCTCGCGGGCAATCCGTTGCCGGGTTTGCGCGATCGTTACGGCACCCATTTCGCGGGCCCGGCGCAGATCGCGATTGACGCGTTCGGAAAGCAGCTCTTTGCCGCGGTTCGCCATGTCGGCGCCGAATTTTGACGTCGCACGCAAATACACGGCGGACGCCGCACCCAGTGGCAAAACCGCAATGGCGACGAAACAAATGGCGAGCTTGGTTCCGATTTTCATGTGTCTGCCTGTGTGCGCGCCGGCGTCGGATAAACGTTCAGGTTTCGCCCTTCGAGCCGTTACCGGTCAAAATCACGACCTTGCCGGTCGACTTGCGGCCGAGCAACGTTTCGTGGGCGAGCTTGACGTCTTCCATCGGGAAGACGTGCGATACATGCGGCTTCAATTTGCCGGCCTCGAACCATTGCAAAAGCTCGCGGAACGAATTGTGCACCAGATCGGGATCGAGAATCCGGTGTGCCCCCCAGTAATACCCAATGACGGTGATGTTCTTGACCAGAAGAATGTTGGCCGGGATTTGCGGGACCGTGCCGCTGGCGAAGCCGACGACGAGGATGCGCCCGCCCTGTACGATTGCGCGCAGACTGGCATCGAATGCGGAACCGCCGACCGGATCGTAAACGCAATCGGCGCCACGCCCATCGGTCAGCGCCTTCACGCGTTCGCGGATATCCTCGGTGCGGTAATCGATCAGGTCGTCGGCACCGTACTTTTTGGCGATTTCCAGTTTGTCGGCGCCACCCGCCGTTGCGATCACTCGCGCTCCGAGCGACTTGCCGATCTCGACCGCCGTCAGGCCGACGCCACCTGCGGCGCCATGGACCAACAGCGTTTCACCCGGCTGCACTTTCAGTTTGTGGACCAGGCCGATATGCGAGGTGCCGTAAACGATGGGAAAACCCGCCGCTTCGACGAAGGTCATTTTCTCGGGAATGACATAGACGTTGGACGCTTTGGCGACGGCTTCCTCGGCATAGGCACCATGTTCGACGCTGGCCATGACCCGGTCGCCGACGCTGATGCCGTCGACATCGCTGGACACTTCGGTGACGAAGCCTGCCGCTTCGAGTCCCGGCGCGAACGGCAATTGCGGTTTCACCTGGTATTGCCCCTTGACCATCAAGGTGTCGGCAAAATTGACGCCGGCGGCACGGACGGCAATTCGGACATAGCCCGCCGGAAGGTCCGGAGACGGCAGTTCGCCGACGCCGAATTGCGTTTCATCGTCAAAACCGGCGCAGACTACGGCACGCATGCTTGGCTCCTTCTTGAAATGACGGGGTCCGTCTGAAATGTTTAGACAATGCTCTAATCGCATCTCGAGCCAAGATAAAACCAAATCGCGCGAAACCCAAGGTGCGGGTCTCCAAGGCGCGGCGGAAAACGGAGTTGTTCATGCGGGGATATTTCGGCATCGGCGTTGAAGGCATTTCCAAGGAAATGAACGTCGGCAATCTGTTCCGCTCGGCGCACGCCTTCGATGCAAGCTTTGTGTTCACCGTCCGTGCCGCCTATACGCGGCGTGGCGGGGCGCGCGCGGATACGTCGGATTCGCTGGCGCATCTGCCGTTTTACGAATTTCCGGATATCGGTGAAATGATGCTGCCGGCGTCATGCAAGCTGGTCGGCGTCGAATTGATCGACGATTCCATCGAATTGCCGAGCTTTCATCACCCGCCGCAGGCGGCGTATATCCTCGGGCCGGAGCGGGGTGAGTTATCGCCCGAGATGCTTGAACGGTGCGATCACGTGATCAAAATCCCAACGAAATTCTGCGTTAACGTCGGGATCGCGGGGGCGCTCGTCATGTATGACCGGGTGCTGTCGATGGGCAGATTCGCGCCGCGTCCGGTGCGTCCGGGTGGGCCGCATGAGCCGTTGAAGGCAGGCAAGCACGGCGGCCCGAAGTTCAGAACAGAGGCGGATGCCTACCGTCAACCGCCGCCGGCGGCTTACAACGACTGAGCGCCGTCAGCGCGCAACGCGGATCGTACCGACGGCGTCACCGGCCGCATTGTGGATGGTCGGTTTCAAATGGCGAACGAGCTTTTGGCTTTCGGCCTCGCCGATCATGCCGGCTTCCGTCAGCAGATGCGCCATGGCGATGTCGGCGGCGCGTTTTTCACCGTCCTCGGCTTTCAGCGCGATGCCCAGTCCCTTTTCCGGCAGGATCGCAATATGCACGCCTTCGGCACCGCCCTTGGTTGCCGCCTTGCCGCCGAGTGCACCCATCACATCGGTATCGAACCGTTCCGGCCCGCCGACCATGAACGGTTCCGCCATGACGGCGGCGAGCACGCGTTTTGCCGCTGTGCCTCGTTGTTCGCCGAGCCCCGCCGGGGCCGCCATTTTCTGCGTCGCCCGCGCCAATGCCGTCAGCGTCATGCCGTAGACCGGAATGCCGCAGCCGTCGAGACCGCGCCCGGTGTCAGCCATGTCCTGCTCGCCGAGCGTGACCAGAATATCGTACAGCCGGCGCTGTACGGGATGGTCCGGGTCCAGATACCCTTCGGTCGGTTCGCCTAGATGCAGTGCCGTGGTCAGGAAACCGGTGTGCTTGCCGGAACAGTTATTGTTGATCCGTGTCGGCGATGCGCCGGCACGAATCAGGTCGTGTGCCGAGTGGATGTCATATGGAAGGTGCGGCCCGCAACAAAGATCATCGGCGCTCAGCCCAATTCGCTCCAGCCAGGCGGCGACAGCGTTGACGTGGGTCGTGGTGCCGGAATGAGAGGCGGACGCCAGCGCCAATTCCGCGGCGTCGAGCTTGCGCGCATCGGCGGCACCGCTCTCGACCAGCGGCAATGCCTGCATGAACTTGATCGCCGAGCGCGGATAGAACATTAAATCCGGGTCTCCCCAGGTCTTCACCGGCCCCGTTGGATCACAGACCATTGCATGCACGCGATGACGGCTTTCGACCATGGTGCCGCGGGTTATTTCGCAAATCAGCGGATCGGACTTGGGGGGCATATAGGGAAACCTTTGTTGTCGTCTTTGTGGAATAACGTTACGGGCCTTGCGAACCCGACGCCGTCCGGTATATCACGTTGGATATGAAAACAACGCAGCTTTTCAGGTCTGCATGGGCCTTTTTCATCGCCGCCATAGCGATCTCCGCCATGGCGCCGGAAGCACATGCCGATTTTCTCGGCAAGTTTCAAGCGTGGGAAGCACATGCACGGACCGATAACGGCACCAAGGTCTGCTATGCCGCCAGTGTGCCGTCCAAGTCCGAGGGTAAATACACCAAGCGCGGCGATGTGTTCCTGCTGGTTTCGCATCGTCCGGCGGACAAAATGACCGGTTTCGTCAGCATGGAAGCAGGCTACACCTACAGTACGAAAGCGAAGATTGCGGCCCGCATCGGCGGCGCCTCGTTCCCGTTGTTCGCCGACGGCGAGCTGGCGTTCGCCTATGAAGACGGCCCGCTGGTGGAAGCGATGATCCGCGGCCAGGACATGGTCGTCAAAGGCACATCCAGCCGCGGCACGCTGACCACCGACACCTTTTCGCTGAGCGGGTTTACGGCAGCGTACAAGGCGGCGTCCAAGGCCTGCGGGGTTAATCCTTAAGACATGCCCACGACACGTGACGACACCTTGATGCGCGCCGACATCTTGCCGGTGAAATGCCCAAATTGCGGCGAGGCCCAGAACACGCTGGATGGTGCCGACGACCCCCTGTCGGCATCGGCCCGTGTCGGCTGCATGGTGTGTAACTATGTCTTCGGGGCCGAAGAATACCGCGCCGCGCTGGCGGCCCGCCAGCAGGAGTTCGAGACGCTCCGGATCGGCGATCTGTAAGCCGGTCTCCCGATGCGCATGGGTATGGTAATGCCCGCGCCTTGGTGATACATACCCGCGCCATGACCGACACCGCACATATTCGAAACTTCGCGATCATCGCCCACATCGACCACGGCAAGTCGACGCTGGCCGACCGCCTTATTCAGGTGTGCGGCGGCCTGACCGAGCGCGAGATGAAGGAACAAGTGCTCGACAATATGGACCTCGAGCGCGAACGCGGGATCACCATCAAGGCGCAGACCGTACGGCTGAAATACACGGCGCACGACGGTGAGGAATATATCCTCAACCTGATCGATACACCGGGCCACGTGGACTTCTCATACGAGGTCAGCCGCTCGCTCGCCGCCTGCGAAGGCGCGCTTCTGGTCGTCGATGCAACGCAGGGCGTCGAGGCGCAGACGCTGGCCAATGTGTATTTGGCCATCGAAAACGATCTCGAAATCATTCCGGTGCTGAACAAGGCGGATTTGCCGGCTGCCGAACCGGAACGCGTCAAGGAACAGATCGAGGATGTGATCGGTCTCGATGCGTCGGACGCGCTGTTGATCTCGGCCAAGACCGGCATGGGTGTGCCGGATGTGCTCGAAGCCATCGTCAAGAAAATGCCGCCGCCCAAGGGCGATCCGGCGGCACCGTTGAAAGCGTTGCTGGTCGATAGCTGGTACGATGCGTACCTCGGCGTGATGACGCTGGTCCGGGTCTATGAAGGCACCCTGAAGAAAGGCATGAAACTGCGCCTGATGCAGGAAGATGCCGTCCACCAGGCGGATCAGGTTGGTGTATTCACGCCGAAGCCGACCAAGGTCGAGTCCCTGGGGCCGGGCGATGTCGGATACATGACGGCTGCGATCAAGGCGGTTTCCGAAACGTCTGTCGGCGACACTATCACCGAAGACAAGCGCCAGACGGAGACGCCGCTCACGGGCTTTAAGCCGTCGATCCCCGTGGTGTTCTGCGGCCTGTTCCCGACCGACGCGTCGGAGTACGAGGATTTGCGCGATGCGCTGGCCAAGCTGCATTTGAACGACGCCAGCTTCCATTTCGAGGCGGAAAGCTCCGCCGCGCTCGGCTTTGGCTTCCGTTGCGGGTTCTTGGGACTATTGCACCTAGAAATCGTGCAGGAGCGCCTTGAGCGGGAATTCGACCTCGACCTGATCACCACAAGCCCAAGCGTCGTCTATAAAGTCTATCGGACTGACGGGACGATGAAGGAATTGCACAACCCGGTCGATATGCCGGACCCGGTGCAGATCGAGTATATCGAAGAGCCGCTGATCCGCGCCTCGATCATGGTGCCGGACGAGTTCCTCGGCTCGGTGTTGTCGCTGTGCGAGGAACGGCGTGGCGAACAGATCGAACTGACCTATGTCGGCAACCGCGCCATGGTCGTCTACAAATTGCCGCTGAACGAAGTGGTGTTCGATTTCTACGACCGGCTGAAATCGGTGTCGCGCGGTTATGCGAGCTTCGACTACGAATTGATCGGCTACGAGCGAGGTGATCTGGTCAAGGTATCGATCCTGGTCAATGCCGAGCCTGTCGATGCGTTGGCCTTCATCGCGCATCGCACCCACGCCGAGAGCCGTGGCCGTCAGGTGTGCGAGAAGCTGAAAGATCTGATCCCGCGGCAATTGTTCAAGATCGCCATCCAGGCGGCGATCGGCGGCAAGGTGATTGCGCGTGAAACCGTCAGCGCCATGCGCAAGGACGTCACTGCGAAATGTTACGGCGGCGATATCACGCGGAAGAAAAAGCTTCTGGAAAAGCAGAAGAAGGGCAAAAAGCGGATGCGCCAGATCGGCAATGTGGAAATTCCGCAGTCCGCGTTCCTGGCCGCGCTCAAGACCAGCGGCGACTGATCCTCAACGATCCAACGGTTTGACGAAATCCGGCAGCGGATCGGTTTCCGGGTCGAACTCGTCATCGTCCTCGGTGCGCTCGAACAGATCGATCAAATCGTGTGTCGGCAGCCGGTCATCGTCGTTCGACGTGTCGCCTTCGTCGCGCGCCCACTTGCGCGCCTCGCGGGCCAGTTCATCATACAGAAAGAGTGAAACCTCGTGCTCGCGCAATTCTTCTTCGGCCATCGGGCTGAGATGACGGTTGGGGCGGCATGTCCATGCCAGTATGACGCCGGGGACGGCCATCAGGAACCACGCCGGGGGCGTCAGGAACCAAAGCATCACGGGATCCCACAACCACGGCAGCGCCGCGTTCAGCCGGACTTCGGCCAAAAGATACGATCCCGGCCAAAGCGCCTGCCACAATTCATGCGCCGACAGCATCCAGCCGGCACCGCCGGGGAGTGTGCGGGCAATGGTTTCCGCCGCCGCGACCGCGAAGGCGCCAAGCAGTAAAATCCAGCCGGTGATAAACGAAGTGCGCATTCCGCCATGTTCGCTGAAAGTGGTTAATATATCTTAACGAACATAGCATGTGCGAATATGCGGCCCAATGATCAATCCCCCTTGCCCGGCGGGTCCGGCTCGGCTAGTTTCCGGGCCGACCGAAAGGTCCCAGGAGGGGTGGCCGAGTGGCTGAAGGCGCACGCTTGGAAAGCGTGTATGCGGGAAACCGTATCGAGGGTTCGAATCCCTCTCCCTCCGCCATTATCCCCGACATCCACCCTAAGTATCCCTTTCAGTGCCACCTGAGGCTCCCCCGGGCGTCTTGCTGCACCAGATGCGACACAGGCGTTGTCAAAGAGTTGCACCAAAGGGGACAAGCCTATCCACTCCGGGCTCTTGCTCCGGGTGAACAAGAGGCGCTGATTGACGACGAATGGTTTCATCTCGTTGGGGATCGGGAATGCGTCGGCGCGATCTAATGCCATGACACTGGCGGATAGTTTTTTGACGATGGATTGACATTCTGTGACCGGTAAAGCCAAGCTCATTTTCTCTGATGAGAGTTTTCCGTTTCATTGAATCGCGGCTGAACAAGCTTGGCTTTATTGGATATCGTCATCATTGCGTCTGTCGTCTTCACGGCGCTTCTGCTTTGGAGTAAGCGGACCCGTAGATCGACCATGTGGCGCGCCATGGTCACGCCTCTTGCGTCGATTATCGGGAGCGGCTTCTTGGTTCTCGGTCCGATCCTCGATCACGAATACGGTGTCTACGCGATCGTCGTGATGTTATTCCTTTGCG
>Ga0209273_10001108_pt1 | contig 26728 bp, 42 predicted proteins | sample tdAd471_FD_187126 | JGI IMG/M metagenome (GOLD analysis project Ga0209273, IMG submission 187126) | Marine sediment microbial communities from the Atlantic coast under amendment with organic carbon and nitrate - tdAd47.1 (SPAdes)... | ecosystem: Environmental > Aquatic > Marine > Coastal >...
ACTTCGTGCATATGGACATCATTGCCCGAAACAGGGGCATAATTCATATTGAAGCTACATTTTGGGGCCTCGACATCCATAAACACATACTTAACATTGTAGCCGCGATTCTTGATTTCCTGAAATACGGCGGCTAGCCATGGACGCCAGCGGTTGAAACCACTCATTCCGGTAAGGCAATGCTCGGCAATCGACTCCACAGTGGCATCAGACACCTGATCTTCGCTCATAATGTAAGTCGGCTGATATCCGTTCCAGTCACCGCCACGGACGATGATATAATTTTCACCATCATAATCGCTCCCCCAGTTATCAGTTGCCTGATCCGCGGCTTGTGCAACAGTTCCGTGCTGTTCTTCCTCGTCGGTTCCGGTGTACAAGTCGTATCCAGGAGTAAGGGTAACAGGCATCTTGGACCCATCTTCGGGATCAGCTAGGAACCAGTAAAATTTTTGAAGTGCCATTATGTCCTCATGCTTTTTTGAAGCGGTTGTTCTATAACAAATACATCTTGCGATCCAGCACTGCCTGTAACTTCAAGTGTAATAGTTGCCATTCCCTCAACTTTCGTTGGGTAGGCAGAGACGGTAAAGTTGTAGTTTTGGGAACTGATGGTTCCGTTAGAAATAACAACAAGGTCATCATCGGATACAGATGTATTAACGGTGCTGATGGTTTCACCAGACTCCAGGTAGTCACTAAGATCGAGGGAAACATCCCTTGTTCCGCCGTAGCTTGTGCTATTCGCTATAGTTGTTGATAGTGGTGAAAGTCTCACGATGGTTTCCCTTGTATAACCCTGATGGGTGCGGCTGGCTTAATGGTCCTAGTCACCGATTGAGGCTTGACGGTCCGTATAACGGCGGCAAACTTCATGGTTTCGTAAACACTAGAAACACCACCTTCACCCCAGACATCGCCCCAAGCGTCGTCATCCCAGATATTCGCTTCCCATACGGTGCCAATAGCCATTATACCGGCCTCCACTTATTCGATGATTCTCCAGTTCCTTGAATGGTGATATCATTGATTTCCTCGATATCGGCCTTGACGTTATTCGAGGATGTGAAATTCAGCTTGTCGGTTTGGGCCTTGATGGCTGGAGAATTGGTGGCTGATGCGGTGTTTAGGGCCGAAGCGTCAACTTTGGTGTTGTCGTCAGTGACAGCATCCAGGATTTGTGCGGCATCGACACGGGCATCATCGCTAACCACCATGTTTGTGATACCAGAGACAGTCATGTTCCCCGAAATAGATACGGCAGAAGCAGCCGAGCAAGTGCCTTCGATCAGTTCCCCAGTACCTTCGATTTCAATAGTGTCTGTACCGGCGTCATTCATGTTTTCCACCTGAATGGTGCCTTGCCAGCCACGATTCTTCCAGTTGGTATTGGTTATTGATCCGCCAAAGTCAAATACAGGATCAGTCGTGCCACTCCCCGCTGCGTAGCAGTCTTTCCAGAAGTAGTCGCCCGCTTCACCGACCGTAACCGTGCCCGTAATGGCACAATCAGTGCAGTATGTTCCCGCAACTTGTGTGTGACTACCGAGGCGGCATCTGTGGAATATCTGGGTAGTTCCGGTTCCGCTTCCGACTCCCGTAACCGTGGCTCCCTCAACGTACAGGCCAGCGACAGACTGACCGCCAAGAGCAAGATTGTAATTATCACCGAAGAAAGAAAAGTCATCTGATGCTGCATCCAGTGTTACTGTGTCGCCTGACACGACATGGAAGCGGTTTACACCTACGAGTGGAGCGAGCGTTTTAGCAACCGCCCAGGTGCAAGGATTATCGTAGGTTCCAGTATATCCTTGTATGGCACTGGAAGCACCCCCACTATCCACCCAAATCATGCCACCGCGATACCCCTCAAATGTCTCGTCTGTCTCAACCCCAAGGGTCAGTTCGTCTATAAACAGCGACGGAGAAGTGGAGGAACCATCGTCAATTAGTCGGATATAAGTATAGCCGTCATCATTGGCATCATCGTTTAGTGGAAATATCCTGTGTTGGTCTTTATTTGTGCCATTCCCTTGTATTGTGCCAATGGTGTCCCATGTCGATCCATTGTAAGCCTGCACATCAATCGCATCGCCAGAGCCTTGAACATACCCAACAAACTTAACGTATCTAGCCTTGACTAGGTTAGCGGTAGTAAATTCATAAACAAGGTCGATGTCATTGCCAGTGGAACTTATTTCGTGATAAGTTCCGTCCGCAAATGCTGCTGAAGCATGTGACCCCGAATCCTCGCTTCCGATAAACGATACGCTTTGCTTGGAAGAAATCACATTGTCATCAGATGATGCATACGCCCTCAAGGAAGGGTTTGATGGCGTCATATCCTGAGCAAGGTGTTCCCTTAGCGTGACTGTTATGGCAGTTACTTCTGCACCCGCCACAGCAAAGGTGGCCATAATTTGGTCGTGGTTGGCTTCTGAGGCAGTAAGGTCGATTTCATAAATACCAGTAGACCCTATTTCAGATGCAGTATCAGTAATGGATAGTGCGGACCAACTGCCATCACCGTCTTTGTAATAGGCAGTATCTACAGGCGAAACACCGGACTTGAGGGCGACAGAACTGGCACTGTCCACCATAGGAAAAGATAGATACAAGGGTGCCCCCTTGCGATGTTCCATTTGTATATGATTCACGGCGCTGCCTCCAGACACAGCATCGATACATTCACGGTGCTGCCCGATGTATTTTTGAAATAGATGTCGTTGATAGTTTGACTATCCCAGGGGTTTGTTACCCCAAGCATTAAATTGTGCCAGATAACATAACTTTCAGTTGAAAGCACGTAGGAAAATGTTGGTGTGCCAGTAGAGACATCGTTTATGCTAACTGTAATATCACCGTCAGCGAAGATGAACAAAGTATCTATATTGTCTCCGACAATAGCTGCGGCGGCATCCGTCCCCCCGTTGAAGTCCCACAAAGTCGTAGACTCAACAGAGCCAGACGCAACTTCCTTGTGAAGGCTGTGTTCCGCTAACGGGGTTGAAACAGTTACAGTTTGGTCGCCACGAATTGAAGTCTGACGGTTTCCCTTATCGTCTTCTTGGTATATTGTGTACAGCGTTATTGTATGGTCGGCCATTATTTTTTCTCGTAGTCTGGGCAGTCCTGGCAGGACTTGTAGATTTTGCTTTCTTCTCTATGATTCCACCGATGCAACATTGTGTTGCTTGCATTCATTGTGGGCAGGCAACGCTTGTGCTTATCGCATTCGTATATTTCGTATCGTATGTTTTTTTTCTTGCACTCGCATTCCACTGTATCCGGGTTTCCTTCATGGTCGAAGCGTTGTTTACCGACGTGCTTGCAACCCTTCTCGTATCTTCCTCTGAATTCTTCCCTGCAAACAAACCCTTCATGGGTGTCCATTGGAGCCACCCATACCAATTTGCATTTTTCACAACTATGAGAGTACCAGTTATCCTTGCTTCCGCCACGAATAATTTTCTGCACTTCCATGCCGCATTTTTGCTCCGACATTTTTACTCCTAAACTGAAACTACTCTTATTTCTGCCCCGTCAAAATTACACCTATTGTCTCCACCGCCGCCTGTTTGGATTTCTCCATGAACCCCCGTGCAGGCTTGCGGAAGTTCATCCGAAAATCCCTCGCACGCAAGAGAGGAGCCATCCATAGTGCATGACGCGGATACTCTAAACACTTCAATAAGGTCGGGTGGGTTCGTTGGGTCTTCCATCGTCCAGCATTCTTGTGCAGCGGCTATGGAAACTGGGTATTCCTCATAATACGGGAAGGGTAAATCTGGGTTTCCAAAAAAACAAATTGGATCGGGTGTCACCGACCCGCTTCCGCAGTTGTTGGCAGCCGTGTTTGTGTTTGTAACATACCAACTTGTGTTCAATGTTCCACAATCCGGGCTTAATGAACTACACTCATCGTGCCCGTCTTCTACACCAGTAATAGTAACCAAAAAGCCTTCGATAATCATATCTGCGGGGTCGGGGGGGCAACACTCCTGACACGTCATGCAGCAACATTTACTGTCTTCAATTGTGTCGTCATCAGTATCCCCCTTGTAGAGACTGTCTCCCGCCTCATTCGCAAACAATATACCGCTTCCGGTTCCTAATTCTTTCAGTGCATCAACCATTAGCATGTCTCCACTGGCACGCAAGACCCTGATGCGGTTCTGCCGGTGCTACCAGTGCCGGTGTCCCAAACTTGCAGGCCGATTATTGAGTACTTAACTTCGCAACACAAATTTCCATCTAATATCAAATCAGCAGAATCTATTGATTTAACTACCGTAACTGAAATATGTTCATCATCCCCACCCCCGTCACCTGGAGGCCCTGCTGGCCCTGGCGGTCCCGGCAGACCTGGAGTCCCTTGTGGCCCTGCTGGCCCTGGCGGTCCTTCCGGCCCCTCTATTCCTGGCTCTCCTTGTATTCCTTGTTCACCAGTATCCCCTGTTTCACCCTTTGAACCTTGTGGGCCTCGCGGTCCTTGCGGTCCTTGCGGGCCTTCTTCGCCGCCGCCAGTTCCGCCGCCAGGAATTTCAACTGGGCCACCGGGACTTGGGTAGTACCACTTTCCGTCACTGGGGTCGTAGTAAGGTGGCTCAAACGGCCCGCCATCGCCTGGATTGCCGAGTAGGGAGAGGAGCCTCTGAATGGCTGCTGCAAGGTCATTGGTATCTACGCAATCTGAGGCAGAAAATGCCCCACTATCTAATTCTATTCCCATTATTCACCTGAAACCCGCCTTGCTCCGGTAGCTGATACTCTCGCCAGTATTTCTTCTACAGTCCATCGACTGTTGGCGACATCTTCAAGTTTAATGAAAAAAACCGTACCCCTTGTGCGGGGATACTGTCGGTGATTTAGCCCCTTTCGCGTCCAGTTACTACCCAAGTAGGAGCGATTTCCGTTAAACGCTTCCTGGGGTGAGTCTCCGACGTACAAAGACCAAGCTACGTTACCTGAATCTTCGCCCAATACGGCCTGAACAGAGGCAAGTATGCCGGTCGTTCCTTGATCTGCGATGGCGAATGGGCCTAACCAAAGTTCGCTATCGATGTTCTCTGAAGTGTTACTTAGTGAAAAATCGTAAGTGCTGCTACCAGTCATAAATTGACAGGCAGATTTATCGCCAACGCCAATAGATTTCAATTCAGCAGCAAGCCTCATGTCAAACCCAAGGTCTTGCTTCCAGAACCCGCCATTTTGCAGGTCATAGAAGTATTGGATTCTTTCCGACCCCGTAAGCACCATAATATGGAGACCCCGGAATCTTTCGTCATAAGCCAGCGAAAATTTAGAACCGGAAACCGTTGGGTCTAAACCGTTAAGGTCATCAGGCAAAATTTCCCTTGAAACAGAGACGGGGGGCTGACCGCATCCAGGCGGCATCTTCCACAGTCCGTGGCGTGTCAACATCCATGTCGTATCAGCCCCGTCTTTCGTCCATGCTGAGTGCTGGATTGGCCCAATCTTCTCAGACAGATTGTACAAGTGACCACCGGCCCGTGGGTTTCCACGCATGACATACAGGGAGTCCGTGCAGCCAATTAACAGGCAGTCTTTGTTGTGCGGTATGAGGGCGGTGATTGGTTCCCCAATCTGCCCACCCTCGGAACCCGTACTAGACCAAGCACCCGAAAGGGATACATCAGAGAAGTCCCAGTCTATGATGTTTCCCATCTTTGAGGCGTAAAGTGCGTGGGGATTGTCATTGTCAGCAGCCACCATAAGGCGGTCGTTCCACCGCTGCACTAAAGCACAATTGGTGGGGGCGGTTCCTGCTCTGGTAAGTCCAGGAAAAACATCTTCATCCGACCCGTTAGTTAGATCGCCAGATTCACTTTCATAAAGATTGCGAACCTTGATGTCCAATGCACCCAGGTCTCCCTGAACTAGCCAATCGCCATACACCGTACAGGACATAAAGTCCGATCCAGACGCACCAGCAATGACACCCGTATAACCGGCCCCGGTGCTAATATAAGTACCGCTTTTAGTGGCTACAGCGACACCCCTTGAGGAGCCGCCGCCGCTTACTCTCCACGTAGCCTCGCACCACGCAGAAGGATCACTGCCGATTGAATAACCAGCAGCGATCCCTGGGCGAACACCACCCCTTTCCCTTCCCGTCTCCCATTCATAGGGATAGATGTTCAGGGAGTAGGCTGTGGTTTCGGGTGGTTGATGAGAATAGCCGAAACGCTTAACAAGCCCCTTCGTGGGGAATTTGATGGGGATGTCACGAACTTCGGCCATCACTCACTTCCGTTAAGTCTAGCTGACGTTTTCCTTGAGGACTACGCCACGCCATTGGTTTTCGCTATCGTCTGCGTCCCAAGACACAACCAACATTGCCACTTCGCCATTCTCAAGGGTGGCTACAGCACCGGCATCATTGGGGTCTTGCAGTTCCAAATCGGTGTAGCCACTTGCCTCAACAACGTAAAGCGTGTACCCGAGAGGAAGGCCAGTGGGATCAGGGAGAACCCGCGACTCACCGTTGCCGGACGAATTAACTTTGATCCACTCGCCACCAACACCGAAAGGGATAGTCCCACCATCTGTGCCAGTGTCGGAAAGCATCTTGTACTGATTGTGTTGGGTAAGTTCATACCCTAACTTATGTCCACTCATTTTTTTCTCCTAGCTTAGGTTAGGCTATCGCCAAAGATAGTGCCTTTCCAAAATTTCGTTCCGGCAGCGTTTTTGGTACACATAAATTGCGCCCCCTCGCCATCGGCCAATGTTACAACTGCTCCACCTTGATTTGCGTCCGCAATGACCAAAGCGCCACCAGCGGCATTTATAGCAGTCCAGGTAAACCCTAAGGGGAATTCGTCAGCAAGTGTAGTTGAGTATGTTGTAGTTGACTCTAGAACCGCTAAGCCCCCAGACTGGTTTACTGGGATTACGCCAGCCGCACCTGGGTCGCTAATGACATTCTTAGCGGCATGTTGACTAAGTTCATATTGTAGTTTGTGAGCGCTCATTTCTTTCCCTTACGCTGATATGACTGTGTATTCTATTTCCACTGTCGCCGTATTTGCCGTGGCATACAATGTGCCGCTGGTAGCAAGTTTGAACAGCGCCGACCCTTTGGGCGGCAGTTCCACGGTTAATGCGCCACCAGAACCATTGTGGAAGCTGACGTAATTTGTGCTATCAAGGTTTTTAGCCAAAATATAGCCAATTGAAGCAACTGCACCGATATTTACGACGGTGGCGGAAGTCAGTATTGTCTGGTTTCCCTGGAAATAATTTGAACCAGAAACGTCTAACATGACGCCAGCATAGCTTTTTTCTAATTCCCTTTCGCCTTTGACGAATCGCAAGCCAGTGGAAACACTTAGTTCTTCGCTCATTTATGCCTCGATAAATGTATATTCAATTGCAGTGGCAGCAGTATTGCTAGTGATATATGGGGTTCCACTTGTCGTCATTTTGAATAATGCTATTTCTCCAGGCCCGACCCTTACCGTCAAAGTCCCGGACATTCCATTATGCAAGTCAGCATAATTAGTTGCATCCAAATTTCTAACCAATATGTACCCAATGCTATTAACACCACCCATGGGGATTGCTTCCGCAGAAGTGCCCGAAGGGGTAAATGTCCCAGTCACATATTCACTGCCAGAAACATCCAAAATGACGCTTCCAAAAGAAACGTCTTCCGATTTCTTTCCTTTAGCAAATTTGAGGCGGGCACCCACTTCTAGTTCTTCAGACATTAAAATAACCCTTGTTTGTGGGTAACTACGCTCAAGTCGTAATCGTAAAGGCTGTTCATTGCGTCTCCACTCGCGGTAGAGTCGAAAGAGTAGCCTAGATTATCTGGACAAGCAGCAGCACGGTCATGGCCGACACTCTGCCGTAAACAATTCATAAACTTCTGCTCGCTCCCCTCCCCCTTGGAGTGTGCCCCTTGAGCCGCAAATAGACAGGCTTCTAGCACTGTCTGGGCGTGGGGCTGTCCACCCATAGGCAATGCTGCATCGTCTTTTAGTTGCAGGGGATTAAAGCGATACCGATATTTCAGAGTGTAGTCTTCGGAGGGGGCGGGGTAGAATTCCACTTCCCACCGTGTCCCTACCGTTTCCGGTGTCTTCTTGACACGTATCGCTGCCCAGGCAGGGCGATATGTAACTTCGTCCCTCTGGAGTCGATATCGTATATCCTCCTCGCCCATAACAACAATTGGCGGGAAGAAATTAGAAGTAACGGAGTCGTAAGTGAAACCGCCTTCAAGCATCGAAAAATCATCTGGCAAATCGTACCTGGACACGCTATTTCCTATATTTAGCTTTGCAACCGGAGTCAAGAAGGACCAAGCGTGAGGGGTTGTGTCTTCAGGGAGTATGGGTGGATTGTAAAAGTATCGCAGACCTGACCGTAACGCCTCTGTAACTTCGGTCAACTGACCGTGGTTCCAGGCGGAAGGATTTGGGCCGTATCCCAGAGCATCGCCAATCTTTGCTTTCAGATACCCCTTTGTAACTTCCAGCGTATTGCGTTCCAGCAGTGCGTCATCCCACACTGCCCCCTCCCCTTCATTCGCTCGTTGAAGGGCACGGTCTGCGTCAATCGAAGATTCGAGAGCCTGAGTAAACAGTTGCATGTGATACCCAGGAGAGGATTCCGGGTCCATGCGTTTCTCGGCTGCTGCGAGACATGCTTCGAGAACAGTAATCGAGTGGAGCGACCCACCAAGGGGGGTTGGGTTATCGTCACTCAAAGACTTCGGCTCAACCTGATAGCGGAGACGTAGAGTCTTAGCTGCATCAGGGATCGGGTAAAGAAGCATTTCGTAACGACTTCGATTACCTTCCGAAGGGGTTCTACCGCGAATAGAGGCATATTGGGGCGTTCCGGTCTTATGCCTTTTCGAGTAGAGCGAACGCATCGCACCTTCATCTACCACCCCCAGTGAGTGGTCATCGCTCTGGTAATCGAATGTAATTTCGCCCGCTAGGGCTGAAAAGTCATCTGGTAAAGCTATAATTCGATCATCTGCCACAATGTCTACTATCCATTCCTTTTGCAGGAAGGACCAGACATGGCGTCCTTTAGTCGAACTAAAGCACGTATAAAACCAAAGCAGCCCAGTTTCGAGACTAAGGTCTATGTCTCGCTTCTGAACTGCATCTGCTTTATCGTAGTCTCTACCGTGGCCGATAAAGAATGATATTTCGTTACGAAGTTCAGGGAGCGAAGTAGCGATAGTAGGCATATATTACCCCCTGATTACTGTGGACCGTGGACGTATGTACCGCCGATCCAAACTTTTACATTTGATCCTGAAAGGCCGTTGCCAGCCGCGCGTATTTGGCACTCCCCCCAGTCTGCCACCCCCTGGCCAACTGCGGAAAAGCTAAGGTTTGTTGAATCGAGAACATACCAATCGTCGCCGTTATTGGGGCTAAATTGGATGTCTACGGAACCGGAACTGATTGTCCCTTGGACCGAAAAGGTCAATTCACAAACTTGTGTAACATTGAAAACTGACGAAAGATCGCCGGTTTCACTCTCTAATGCCGAAGACATTACAAGCATTTTAATCGCCCTTAATACTAACCGCTGCTTCCGGTAGGGTAATTTCGTCGCCACTCTTAGTCATAATAGTGACTTCAAAATCGCTTGGCCCAACGGAAACAAATTCTGCTTCGTGCTGGTCTTCGTCTTCTCCGAATAGGACAGGTGAACCCTTCTCAACTGCTCCCCAATCATTTTCCAGGGAGAGGGATGGAAGTTGTTCTACTTCTTCTTCTTCAAAGCTGGCTTGTCGGGCGTCAAGTGGAACATCGTCCACCATTAAGCTGTCTAAGTCTAAATCCTCTGGGACATTGACTTCGACTAGCTTTACTGAGTGGGTTGGAAATTCGTATATGAATGTCTCGTCCGGGAATCTAATTGCTAGCATCCCAGCCGCAGTACACGTTACAAATTCAGCAGTCTTTTCTTTATTGTCACAAAAAACCGTGACCGCTGACCCTTGTTCAATAACCCGCCAATCCGTTCGGTGATTCTGGCTGCCAACCACTTCTGGTGGCTCAAACTTCAAAAATCGCAGCATAGCCACGATACCGTCTATTCCCATGCGGCCAGTTGTACCGCCTCTATGTTTCATGCGAATACGGGTTAAGTATTCTTCTTCTACTTGCTTGGGCATATCGCCAATGATATTAACAATGGCGTTATAATCATCCCGGTGCATGAATTCCATTTCTTCGCTCCGTTACGAATTCACTCGCTCTGTGAGAGTATAAAAATGCGACTGCCGCCCCACGGAGCAAGAGCGACAGCCGCGACAGGCAACCCAGCCCGTTAATTGTCGGCCTGATAGAAGGCCCACCAGTCGATGCTTAAAGCAGCCGCAGCACCCGCGCCAGTTTTAACACCAGCCTTAAATGCCAAGGCAACACCGCCTGGAAAATTGGTAGTATCGGCAATGTGGTCATGCGTAGCATAAGTCGATTGCTCGATATTGTTGATATAAAACTTAATCCGCTTCGCTTCCGGGAAAGCAGGATTATAGACAAAGCCAACCTTGATGAAGGTGGTAGCACTTGCGGTCAAAGTGTGAGCGCCAGTGATAATTTCTTCCTTCGTTCCAGACGCCTTCATATTGATGACATCGAGAGCAGTTGGAGTGCCAGTCTCGGAATCAAAGCCCAAGTGGGCAGAATCCGCTATAGCACCAGTGTTATCAGCTTTGCCGTTGTTACCAGCACCAGCAGTAGGGCCAAGACCCACAAAGTAAGCACAATCCGTAACACTAGAAACAGCGACTCTAGCTTCAAAAGCCATCATCTTTCCAGTTGCGGAATCAGCAGGGATGGAACCCAATACGCCCGTATTTGCACCCGAAGTAATCCATACTTCGTTGTTATCGGTAGCAGCAGTCGTAAGGGTCAACACCCCATCGGTATCGGTGGCTGACGAGGCGATTGCATCGCCGGTGCCAGAGTAGATACCATAGCCGTTCTGTGCCGCTGTAGAAGCCCCAGAAACAGCAGGTGCCAACATGAAATCGTCACCGACAAATCGGCCCGAATTCTTGTGGTCAGTAGCCATACCGCCTGTTTTCACCTGCGACCAGATGCGTGGACTAAGTTGGTGGGAATTGTCAGAAGTTCCCGTTCCCTCAGAAGCAGCATGGCCGATATACAGGTTGTTAGGAAGTAATCCAAACATCTAATTCTCCTAGTAAATGCCCTCCCCGAAGGGAGGGGCTTTTTTAGTTCAAGCGACCAACAAAGGTGTTTCGTCGATTGACGCAGCAGTAGTTATACCAAGTGTCGATGTGGACTTCGCGTACCGTGTGCTGCTTTGCGGAACGGAATGGTCCAGTTCGTCGGCCATTACAACCCTTCTTGACGAACGGTCGGAATACTTTCCAGTTGACGCCGTAGACGGGATTTTGGGTGTCGTTGTTATCCAGGTAAGGAACCCAGTCAACAGGGATACCAGCAATCGTCACCTTGTTGATGTACTTAGCAACGTCCGAACCTAGATTGTCGTTACGCGATTCAGCGATACGCTCTAGTTCGTCACGCACCGAGTACACGGTGTAGATGTGGTATGCTTCGGCATTACCGTAACCCAACTGAGGGTGTGGATGAGGAGCCATGAACTTGGTGTAGGCGATAGCCTTTTTCACCTTCTTGACCATATCATTCACGCCAACGGTATCGTAACCAAAGGTATAGTTACGCCAATTGGTGTAGGTATCCGAGTCAATGCCAGCCGCACCAGACGAACTGTGTGCAGAAGGATTGCCACCATTAAAGCCTTCGGTGGTGGATTTTTGAATCCAGTAAGGGATTCCGAGAGGGCTAGTGTCAGAACTGTTAGTCGGTTCCGACCATAGCTTTTCTTCGTTCAATTCTGCCAAGCTATTCATGGCATCATGCTCACGAACCTTCAATTCCTTGATGATCGTTTCACGGTCACTTTGGAACAAGTCTTCGTCTACGTCATAGGCAAAAGAACTGGTCGTCTTTGACCAAGGCACTTCACCAGTCAGCATGACATCATCGACCATAGTCGAATCGGTATCGAACAAACCAGACAACCGGGCATTCCCAGTGTTTTTGTGCTGGACACGGAAGGAAATCTTCGGTCCACCACGCTCGGTCACGCTCTTTTTCGACATGATGGTACTGTGTACATACTCTTGCAAGTCAAGAGAAATGTCAGTCCATTTGTGTCGCTTAAAGCGATTGAGCGTCAACGATACAAGATCGTCGATTTGGTCAGGCGTAAGAGCCATCGTAACACTCCTTTGTTAGTTCCAGTGCGGCTCCGACGCACTACATGAGTAGATTATGAGTAATCCACTCCATTCTCTCTTTGTGCGTTCACCCAAAAGCTTTCGATTTCAGGATCGTTCACAATATCTTCAACAGTCTGGGGTTGAGGCTTGCTAGGAGAGGCAGAACCGGCTTTACCCGAAACAGCACGGCGGCGACGGGATTGCTTTTGAATCCTACTCGCGTACTGCTCCTGCTGCTCTTTCGCAAAATCCTCCGCAAATGCTACGCCCGCTGCACGTCGTACAAGTACGTCATAAGTTGGCATAGCTTGCCCAGACATATGTATGCCCTGGGCGATCTTAGCAACTTCATTGTACAGTTTCGTTCGCTTCTCCTGATTTTCAGGAGCAAGTCTGACATACTCGCCCTTCTCGGTAACTGTTTCACCGAAGAATTCAGGCTTGTATCTGTCCACTGCACTGTGGAAGTCGTTGATTTCTTGTTGATACGCACGTTGCTGTTCAGCTTCTCTTTGCTGTGCGATATACGCCTCAAGTTGTGCTACCTTCTGTTCTGTCTTGGCAGCAGTTTCGACGATACGCATAGTGTCATCATCGAAATCATTGTCCTTGTAATATTTGGGGTCTAGCGTTACTCCAGGAGTATCATCAGCAAGTTGGCCACCTGGGGGAGTAGGCTCTTGCTGCTGGGAAGCACCCTGCTGACGCATTAGCTGTTCCCATTCTGCATAGGAAAAGCGGGGTTCTTCCTGTTCCTGGGGAAGTTCGACTTGCTGGGTCAGGCGTTTGTCTAGAAGTCGCCCAGTTCTCTCGAAGTCTTCCACCCCACCAAACGTCTTCAGATCATCTTCAGACATTCCGTAGGAATAAGCTAGCGACCGAACTTCATCAGTCACCCACTCTGGCCCTTCTTCTGGCTCTGGCTCCTCGGAGACATCTACTTCGTTCTCCTCAGCCGCCAATTCCTCATCGGAAGGGGGTTGTTCACGCGAGGGCGGGGGATCGTCACCTGCTGGCGGATCGCCCTTATCCTCTACTGGGTTGTTGTCTTCTTCTGGGAAATCTGGGTCTTTGCCATCAATAATGGCCAGTTCCCGATCAGTCAGCTCGATCTTGCCTTCTTCTTCTGGCTCGACCGACTCTAAGTCTTTTGCCATCCTTGGCCTCCGTGAAAAGGTGTTGTAGGGAAATTACCATAGATTTCCACTCTGTCAACTAAAACTTTAGGTTTATGAAGTCAAATTGGTCGCAGTTCGACCTGGGGACCGACCGACCGCCCGTCCAGGTGGTCTAATTCTCCCAACCCCAGAAGCCCCCTCTGTCAAGAGCGTTGCTATTTCTTCGGTGGTCAAATCCGAACTGTAAAACCTAAAATCGGCAACTTCGTAGTCGGTGTTGTTAGATGAAAAACTAGCATTGTTAAGGAAATACTGCACCTGATGCTGCTGATTGATGGTGACATTATTGGAATGTTCCACCCCATCTATAAACACCGTCCATTCGTTGCTAGAGTCCCTAGTCAAGGTAAACATAAACCACTGACTTGTCGGCATAGCACTATCCAAAGTGATCGTACCAGAAGTTCCTGCACTCTTAATTGTTACCTGAGTAGCACTGGCGATAAGGATGTTAGTCCCAATTGGATCAGTGGTCGGCCTCCAATTGCTGCTTATGTAAAATGGGGTAGTGTAATCAGTTATATGAAACCAATAGTTAAAAGCTAGCGGGCTTGTCGAAGTGCGGCTAACTGTATCTGCCGCACACCTTGTGCCTGCGCTAGCCGGAGCGCAGGATTGACCTAGCGTTCCAGGTGGCGTTGTTGCGCCAGCGACAAGCGAATTTCCAACCACGTCCCCCAGCAGCGAAGCAGACACTTCATCATAAATATTATCATTGCCGACGGTTAGTGGAAGTTCGTCTTCCAGCTTCATGTGATAAGTAAGCGTTGCCATTATTGTTCCTTAGCTATCATTAGCCCTTAGTATGAGTCTTTTGCCATCCTCCAGCTCCTTGGCAGATGGTGTATATCCTTTGTCGTGTCGGTTCTTGTCAAAGAATCCGCGATGCTTCATGTAGCGGTTCCACTCTTTTCCAGACTCTCCCTTGACTTGATAAAAGGGAATGTCCGGTTCTCTGATGAATTCGATGCTATTAAAGCCCATAAGCTGGCGATCTGCTTCAAATTCTTCATATTGGTGTGCCGGGAAACCCATCGAGTCGGAGAGGAATTCAGTTTGCTTAATATACGCTTCGTTATCTTTAATGTCATTACTAGCAATCCTTCCACTCCACTCAGACCGATCTTCCCTAGCCTTAACACCATCCTCCAGGGTGATATACCCCATACTGTCCTTAGACATCATGGTTGACCAGTCTACTTGAATTTCTTCGTTGTTGTCTTCCCTGAAAAATGTGTACATCCGTTATGCCCTTGTGTGTGCCATGGATTGGGCCTGTTGTGGGTTCACTTGCCCACCGCCCATCCATTGCTGTTGTTTAACCATGTTCCGATGTTCGGGTGTTCCCCCGGTCGGAATATTCCTTCGTATTTGCTCTCGCGGACCAGTGTTCATTGGTCCATCCAGCGTCATGGCTGGCTGATCTTTAGGCATTTCAACCGGACCAAACTTCACGATATCGTGGAGTCGTGGCTGATTGGTAAGCTCTGCGAGAGTGTTAGTCAGAGCCTTAAAGTCAATCGTCCCACCCTGCTGCATCATCATTTCAGCACCGGGGAAGTAGACTCGCTCAAGCATACCCAAGAGCGACTGTGCCCGCTGGGTTGGTGACTGATAGGCCATCGAGAATACGTTGATGTCGATGTTGTAGTCTTGGAAGTTTCCTTCCCGGTCGCCAGGACGCCAAGTAGCGTCAAATCGTATATCTGGATGACCTTCGACAGATTCCTCAGCCGCTAAGACTTTGAATTCATCTTGCCATAGCAAGAACCCTAGGTCTTTGATTAGGCGACGAGTAGCATCCAGAACCCGATACTGCATCTGAGAGCCCTTCTTTGATCCAGCGTCGTGGATAAGCTGCTCTTGCTTGGCTGTATCCGCCTGGGCACCAAGACCAAGAAGGGCAGTCAAGTTGCCCGCCATAACATCGAACTGCTCAAGCAATTCCCCCAAGAAGGCTTGGTTGGGGCCATCAATGCCGCCTTGCTCGACTGTGCTGATGTTCTGCGTATCATCTACTCGGATTTGCTCTCCGTCATTGGATGCACGGAGTCGCTTGGCGTCATGCTGTCCTGCGGGGTTGTAGACAAGGTTCTTCTTTTGGTTCCTTGCCCGCTTCGCCTGCTTTCGCATAACAATGTTAATGATACGATCAAGAGAAATAAGGTGCGAAGCAGGAGCGACAGGCATGATATTATCAGGAACATCATTAAAGCCCAGGATATGGTAAGGGCCATGTTCAGGACCGTCCCACTCCATTTCCGCGATTGGTCGGCTTTCAATTTTGAAGGCTCCGCGATTCTGGACAATATACGTGTATATCTTGCCTTCGCGGGGAATCCAAATATCAGCCAAGTCCACCATTGGCTCAAATTCATCGTCATCTGTTTCTGCACCGGCTGCAATAGCGTCCAATCGGTCTTGGTCGTCGGTAGCAGTAGACTTAGATGTAGGGGTAACGTCCGCAGCTACATTCTCGTCGTACATGCCCATTTCCACACCAGCCTTTAGGTCTGCAAACGGAATGCGATACATATCGCCCACAAACTTCATTTCTGAAATCTTAGAGGCAGACATATCAAACACCATATTATCCAAGGATACGTTAGAGGCAAAAGGTGTGCCTGGGTCCATCCATCGGTCAGGTTGAATTTCCACTAGGCCAGAGTCAGCCAAGTGAGTCTTAATCACACCCACCGAGAAGAAGGCATCCATAACCCACTGACGAATAGTGAATTCCAGGCCGATTTCCTCGATTAAGTTATTTAGGGCGATACCATAGTGGTGTGCAAAGGGACGCAGTTGAGGGAACCGAGTCTCTACCATAACCCTAGGCCGGTTTGCGGCCAATAACATCGTGTAAGCGTCTACGGCTTGGTGCAGTTTGTTAAGGTATTTGTCTTGACGCTTTAGCTGGCCATAGGATGGGCCAGTGTATTCTTCTACTAAAAGCCTGTTGGTGTGACGGAACGTCTCTAGTTTACGATATGAATTTGCAACAGCAGTGCTGAGTCTCTCGTGAATACCACGTTCCTCGAAACCATCCGTTGTTTCTTTTTCTTCAAACATTCTTTTTCCCTTGGGCATCGCCCGTATGGAATACCGAAAAGCCAGCCTCAGCCCTTTTCGCCATGACTTGGATTTTCTCAGGAGTACCCGGAAGGTACTCTATTGGAGAATCACATTCTGGTAAGCTGGGTTGATCTGTCGCGGCTGTCAATTCAGTACGCTCATGTGTGCAGGACATGCAGGGCACTTCGCCCATGCGTGAGCCACACTTAATGCAACGCAAAGTTGTTTCATCAGGGAGAACTGCTGAGTGGGATCGCGGCAGTCCGTAATGCCGCATACGCTTCATGGCGGGATGTTCATCAAATAACACACCCACCAACAGTTCCTCCGCATCCTTCGGGTGTATTTGTAGAGCCTCTGCCACTGCTCGCGGCTTCTCCTCTACTCCACACCACTCTAACACTCCCCACACTCTCTTTGCATCCATGGACAGGTGATGAAGATTCTTGGGGTCTGACACCCAGGAATTCCAAATTGTCTTAATGCCTCTCCGTGGAAGTTCGTCTATTGGTTTTTTTCTGGACTCTACTGGAGGCTCAGCGCCCCGTTCCCTCGCTCCAACAATTCCCAAAATTCCATTTCCTGTTCCTCCGCCTGCATCGAATCTTCCTCTGCCCACTGCTGTTGCCTCCATGCTAACGAGCCATACGGAACTTCATGTTCCGGGGTTGATGTTTTATCGTCGTGGAACAAGGGCCTGTCCTTCATGGCCTGAACAGCCATACCGAAGGACATAGCCCTGTCTCCGTGTTCCTCTCCACCGAGAGCCTTATCGTCCGCACTCATTAAGTAGACGATTTTACCCGCATCCCGAATATACTGTCCGCATTCCCTGATAAGGTCACGCGAATGTATCTTTACGCCGCCTGTGCGTACTTCCATAATGAAGTCTGAGAAAAGAAGGTTCTTTGATCCTGCGGAAGTCACCCAACCGATGTTCTTCGTCTTGTCCTTGGTTGTCTTCGTAAGGGAACGCATACGGTATAAATTACTGTACCGCTGCTCCTTGACTCGCTTGGTGAATGCTTGACCTACGCCATTGGTTTCCCAGATAAGATATGCGTTGCCTAGCCACTGGCAAATAGCAATAGCGGTATCGGCAAAGTCCCCAGGTTCCATGGTGTTGACCGCATACTCCATGACCTGTTCTCTGTTAATTAGATCGATGACTTGAATAACGCTGTTTGATGAAAAACTGCCCCCGATTCCAGTAGCGATATCCGCCCCCACTACATACTGGTGCTTTCGCGGCTCTCCCTTTGAATCCAGCGGCATCCATAGCTTCATAGGCCCGTCCGACTGTTCTAAGAAAGTCGCATTCAAGTCGTCGTCTATTTTCATTTCCCCTCGGATGATTGGATCGCACGCTGATTTCTCGGCAACTTCAAAGAAGTCGGCTTGGAATAGTCGCACCATCGAACCGCCGTAGTCACGGTCAAGTTCCTGTGCGATAGATTGCGGGGTCGAGTCAGCACGGTCACACTCTCGGTCGTACCATGGGGAACGGAAACCTTTGTTGAGCCTAAAACCCTTAGAAGTTAGTCTAGCAAATAAGTCACGTATTTCCTTGGTGGGTGGGTTGTAGTGTTTAGGAAGGGGGTTGCTTGGGTCACATGGGACTGGCTTTCCATGCTCCAGTTTGTACAACCCCCTGTTTCTTGTGGGGTTCATCTTCCAATCTAATTCAAACTTTGCTGCATTAGATGGAGCGTGCATGAACTTATAATAAGCACCCTCATTCCCCAGGGGAGTAGCAACGACGAGACGACTGTTGGTAGCTTGCTGAGTAGAAGCCATAACACGATCATCAGGGCCGCGATCCCACTCAGATAGTTCATCCATAAGATACCAAGTGTATCGACCGCCACGACCAGCGCCTCCGACTGCGGCGGCGGCAGATATGAGTGAATTGCGACCGCGATGGTGGATAATGTGTTCTGCAATTTTAATTTGCCAATCACAAGACATGTCCCTCCCTGATTCATCCTCTAAACCTGTCATCCAGTCAGGTAGTTTTTTGATTTCCCAATAGGCTTTTTCAAGTAACGAGTCCATATCCCCGGCTTTGTGGGCTTTATCCATGGTAGACGAAACGAAACCCACCTTGGACCCAGGGGTGAATATCCAATCGTGTACGGCAAACATGACACCCATCCAAGACATTCCTTCGCCACGGGATTTTTCAATTCCAATGTCTTTGTGTCCGAGAGCATCTTTAATTCCCCTAATTACTGGGTCTTGGTGGCACCATGTCACGAAAGGGATTGTCATGGGCATCTTCTTGCCATTGACAATCATGGGCCGTGGTTCGTAGAGCCAACAGAAGGCGTTGAAAAAGAAAAGCACGTCTTCTTTACATGCGTGCATTAGTGCCCGTTGGAAACCACGATCCTTGAGGGCACGCTGATTCAGCTTGAGCCGATGCTGTAGATTTTTGACCCTATCCTTCGGGACTTGACTGTAAAAGTCCATCGTTATCAGGAGCCATGCTAGCAAGCATGTCTTCCATTTCCTTGATACTTAGTTCTGCTGCCTTGTCCTTTATGGTGTCGTCTTCCTTTGACGCTTTCTTCTGTTCATTGAGAACGATCTTGAAGAAGTCGTCAGGACGATTCACCCAAGTTTGGAGTGACGTAGCCGCATACCTTGAAGGGGCCTGACCGTGAGGGGGCGAAAGGATATCTTCGGCTGTCAGTAAGACCGTGGCTTCATTTTTCTGCCGAGACTTGCGACTCATGGCAGGGTGGTTTTGAATCCACTTGATATCCTTAACGGGATCACTCTTGTCAGGCAGTTGAGACAAGGCGAATTCCCAAGTCACCTTAGCCTCTCTCCGCTTACCCTCTAATCTTGTCTCATTACCGGCCTTTTTCTTGAGCCAGTTATGATAGTGTACTCTTTCCCTAGCAGCGCCCTCGTAGCCCAGTTCCTTCCGGGCGCGAGTGGCTGCTTGTGCATTAGACAGGTCAGGGTTTTCTGCCGCAAGACGTTTCATTATCTTGCGCCATTCCCCCTGCTTACGCTGTCCCTCAATCACCCGTTCCCGAAACATCGTCGGTCCCGTCGTCATCTTCCCTATCGATTCCCCATTTTGGGTTGAAGGGTCCGATTTCTGGGTGTCCGGGCAATTCGCTGCATCCATGCTTAAAGTATTCCATTACGAACTGGCAGGCGTAGTTGTAAGCCTGCTGCTGGGGGGCTGGAAGGTAATTGTCGTCGGCATCATTCATTGGTGCCGGTCCCATTCCTCCCTCTGGACCCATGATCGCCACAGTCTTTGGCATTTGGTACTGATTGCACAGCCCAATAAAGCCAAATGCTGCCTCGACCATCCTTTTGTCCTTCGGTGCCTGTCGCGGCGCTTCTACCATTGCACCCCCCTCTTGAGGGGGCTCAAAGTTGAACGGCTTCTGGGGGTCAGGGTTTACCCCTGCTTGTTCACGCAGTTTACGTTCAAAATCATCGTTCCAATCGCCAGTTGCGGGCATGTCTCTCTCCTAAAGGGGGTTCCTGTTGATGTCTTGATTCTTGCACAAATTCCGGTTGTGTCAAGTCCTTTAGATTATGTGTACGTGGGTAGGCTTGTTTTCTGCTAGCGAAAGACCCACCAAATTGCGTATATCGGGGGATTTATAGTCCCAAATCGCTATCACGGCGTCCACATAATTGATAATCTTCCTGTCCCTTACGTAGGGAGCGTCAGATTTGTTCGCCTCCCAATGAGTCTTAAACACCCTTACGTTTATCCCGTGTCTTTTCGTATATTTCCTCAAATCGTCGAGCATTCGCGTCCTGGGCCAAGTAATGACTTCGGTAATACTGAATCCAGAATCCTTTATCGCCCGGAGTGTACGTCCCCATTGGACCTGTCCTCTGGTGCAGACTATCGCTACTTTCATGGTATATCCTTATTATATCGCCTAGCGGGACTTCTAAATCATCGAAGGCCCTTGCCCACGCTTCTAATTCTGCTAATATAAACGGGTCAGTTTTAAGAGAATAACGAACACTCTCGTAGTTACCCACAACATGCAGGCCACGAATTATGTCCGCTTCCCAGAGTGATGATGCAACATTCATACGCAATATGAAATCGACTAGAGGAAAAAAGGTCAAGAGTCCTTTCATTGTAATAGGGTTAGAACAATTAACAAGTGGGATGTTAAGCCAAGAGGACTTAGACGATTTGGTAAAAACGGCTTTACCTTTAATCAAGAAGTCCGCATGGACGAACCTATCAGGTGATTTCGCAAGCTATCTGAACCGCAAACGGCATACGGAAACCAAAGGAAAAACGACATGGAAAGTAAAGTCATCGGATCGAAAGGGCGATTCATAGACGATGCTTCGTTTATGTATATCGGGTGGCAGTTATCAAAAGACCTTGACAGCGATTGGTTCGATGACTCATACTTCATACGCGACTTTGAAGATATCTACCCCCATATAGTAGACACCCTGGACGAGAACCAACCGCAGCATGTCCTCACCCTGCGGGAACTTGTGATTATTGCTGGTGGGGAAGCAATTGACTGTAAGTGAGAATATGGACGATCAGACGACGCTACGGCTTATGGCAAACTACAACCTTTCCCGCGACAGGTCCAATATGATCTACTGCGATCTACTGGAAGTCGTAAGCAAGAGTGGACACACATGGCTAGAAGTTGCACAGATGCAAGGCGTGAAGGGATGGCAGTATGTTTTCAGTAGATGACGAAAATGCAATCAGAATTCTGCATTTCGCGTGCCATGGAGGAAAATACAGAGGACGCGATGCCTTTATCCTTAACTGGCTTGGTATGCAGTCTAGCAACAGCACTCCCTGGGACTGGTACGTTAAGCTACTAAAGTAACAGGTACTATAAATCATATGCCGCACAGGACATGCCCTAATAAAGTTGACGACGCAACAGCCGTTACCATAATGCACGGATGGTATTGGGACGTAACATATGACGTGCAGCCATTCATTTGGTTGGCGCTACAGGAAGAACTTGCAGCCTACGACCCGGATGATTTGGAAATTACTCCGACGTGGTGGGATATCTGGGAGGAGGGACCAAAACGTGATCGACGACCAGCTAGCTATTCTGTTATTGCACGGTAGTAAACAGTCTTATGGCGTTGGTCCATTTATGTATAGCCTCAAAAGATTTACGAAACGCACCGGCACTTGGCGACAGATTGGATACTTAATAGCTGACAGGTACGACCGTGAATTCGGTGAAAATAAAGCCTTCACCATTGACGGTGGTGATATTCGTGAGAAAATACAAAGACTTTCCCGATGGAGAAGGCTATGAAAAAACTTAATGACCAAAACTGCCTGTACGCATGTCACTACACGATGCGATACAGGAATATGTTTTACGAGACAATCGAAGCGACGGAATTTAAGCAGGAGCCGTGGAGAGTGTTCACATTGATGGCGAATCGTTACCTGGAAGGCGATCCTGAGTATTGCTGGAAGGATATGAAACCCCCCAATTGGAGAACGATCATGGACTTATGCAGGGAATCGGACCAATGGATTGGCTTAACTGATTATGGTATAGCCTGGGAAAAGATGTTCAGAGAATACGTCCCCCTCGCCGCCTTTGCTGGGTTCGGATTTTGCGTTGTGTTAATCGCCTTAATGGCGATGTTATGCAACCCGTTCATCATAGCAAACGTACTAGCAGGTAAACTACACAAGGCAATCAGTAAGAAAGAAAAAAATGAAACCTACTCCGTTAGCGTGGAGAGCGAGAGTCACGCTTGATTGGTGGCAGGGGTGGAATTGTCGGATGTTTGAGAACCTAGAAGACCAATACGATCCTTCCGACCTGGATGACGCTACGTTAATGCGAATGATGTCACACGCGATGGCATCCCGTGTCAAGGCGGGGTACTTTATATATGATTACATGGATTCTCTGTTTATTACCCTCAAGCGTGGGTATGGCCAATCGGAATACAGCCAATGGACTTACAAGATTATAGGAAGGGAGTACATATACCGATGGGCGAACATGAAGTACAAAAGTTCGATGGAGAATTACCTATACTCGATAGCGAAACCGCTAGCCAAGTAGTTGATGATTATGTCATCTGCAAATACATGGGCATCCATCGGTGGCTGTATTTTGGGGGTGGTATGTGGGCAATGGAAGAAGACGACGATCACTTTATTTATCCTGTACTTATGGAGGCGTCTGAAGCAACGGTTCACGCGTCGATAAACAACTGGCCACGCAGCTTTCACGACGACAGCATAGACCCATGGAACTTCAATTCGACCACGAACAATACGAAGACGTTGAATGCCTCCAAGTTATAGCTTGGCATCATGGCCAGACTTTCGGCTTACCATCACTGAGGGACAAGCCCTTCATATTAGACGGACTCCTGGATATAGGGGATTATTACGCAAGATGGGTATGGGGAAGAAAAGAAAACTACCGAAACAAATAGACGACGAGACTGCCGTAAGATTACTGCACAATCTTTATTGTCGGGCACACTCGCCGCAACACGGCGGCTTTATATTTAAGGAAATGATAGGATGGGCCAATCTGGGGGTTTATGTAACTACTATATCTGGGGTGAACGCATACGTCAATCCAACGTGGGATCAATTAAAGCTTGCCAAGCTATAGACGATGAAACGGCAATTCGGATTATATTTCTATTTGAAGACAGAATGCACGTTGGCCAGCGAGGCGACGGTAAAAAAAGACCGTTTATATTCAACACCATGTTTCACCTGTGGAAAACGGGGGTGAAGTTACTGGCATTTAACGTCAGCCAAAAAAACCACCATTTCTAAAATACCCAAACTGGGAAGAATTGCAACGTGTAATATGAACGATCAAGAATCACTATACGCCCTGCATTTTTGGTACAACAGTATGTATCAAGGCGAAAGGATAAAAATATATAACTACCTGCATGACATTGGAAATTGGTTTTGGCGGTCATCAACAAGCGTAGGAATAAGGTGGGAATCAATAAAAAGAATAACAAGGGGATATTGATGGATGACGAACAAGCAATCCGAACAATATACCCCATGGAGTCGTATTCACATGATACCAGCGGCTTTATTTTTGAAAGGCTGTGTGGAATCCTCAAGCATATGTCCGACCATGGATTCGAGTGGGAACACCTAGAGGGGTGTACGACATGGCATGGAGCCGAAGAAAGTCTGTATGATGACGACTGGGATACAGACCTGGAGTATTTAGATGACTATTGATGACGAACAGGCGATAAGAACCTGGAATGCAGTACGCAGGGTGTGGCGGGCTGACGATCCGCGCCCAGAGACTCACGAGCCATACATATTCGGAGAACTGGAGGATATTCAGTCGTCGATGATAAAGTGGATAAAGACCGTGGATTGGAAACACAAAAGGATGCAGTTTGAAAAATACACATGGAAGGAATTGAAGGGATGGCTATAGACGATAAGGATGCGATCTACGAGCTGCACAAACTGGACGCTGAGACATGGAAGGCTGAGGGGTCGCAAGAAGACGCAATAGTGTGTTATGGGTTCATTCTTAAAGAACTTATCTCCATATTAAGCTACACACGTAATTCCGCAATCAAGTGGAAGCACGTCAAGTCTTATGACCACTGGAATGTCGTAAATATAGAGGCTGCGAAGGAATACCACAAGAAAAATAGTGTAAGTAAACCATATCCACTTTATGGAGAAGACCCGATTGATGTATGAACTAGATGATGCAACAGCGGTACGATTGTTACACGAACACCTAAAGTCGTATATCCAGCTTTATGAAGTGCAGGCACTTGACTGGGAAGGCGTTTACCGACCCGACTTTTACTTCATCGTAGATATCGCCAAACACTACCGAACAGACGTTAAATGGCGAAAAGTCGCTGGAGACACCTTACAGATAGCGGCTGATGCCGCGAACCTGAAAAAGATGTTTGCCGAAAAGAAAAAGAATAACCCCAGGACTATAAAGTGAACGACCAAGAAACGATAAGATTCCTCCACCGCCTCTATACAAAATTTGCGGACCGGAACAGGAAGGCACGCGTACATTCTATGTTCCCGTCATTTATCAAGGAATTCCCTATGTGGTTTGACATCTATTTTAGCAGTCAAAATACCTGGAGAGACTGCAAAAATTATGTAGTCCACGGGCGATTTGGCCCCCTTAAAAACATCCCCTTTTAGGGTCAAGCATGAAGAAGTATAAAATCCACGAATCGGAAAACCTAGACGACGCTAACTGTATGTATATCATCGGAAAGTACATAAGTTCGGGGGTTAAGGTAAGGTCGAAAAATTGGGCAGATATTGCGGGGTTTATATTCAGCGAATTCACCAGATGGCGTAGGTCAGAATCATCCTGGCAAGCCTTCATTGACAGGAATAAACAACACACCAGCAAACTACTCGTAGATTCGGTAACTGAACATTATGACAAAGCTAGACGACGCACAGGCGGTGTACATTCTGGGGAAATACCGTAAATACGGGGCTAGGGTCCACACGAAAAAGTGGCTAGAAAACCAACCATTGGTGTTCATTCTGGATATCTTAAAAACAGAGGAAAGAAGGATACGAACCTTCGGGGCGTGGAAGACAAGAGTAAAATGGGTAAAACACTGGCAGAACGGAAGAACGGGTTTCAAGACGTAAACGACCAAGACTGCCTCTACTTCCTCCACAAGCTATACCTGCTCAAAATGCCCACCGTGGGCGGCACAGGGTGGAGGGGGTATCCATTCCTCCGACAGGTAGAATTATACCTAGTCGTCACCGCTTGGCCCTACGACGACAGAGAATGGGATGAATTTATAGACTTAATGGAAAACGCAGAATGGGCTTTAAGTCACATAGGAAGGTATAAGTGATGGAACTACCAATCGAAACCTGGGAAACGCTCGCATTAGAGACAACTACCTTCAAGATCGGCACCCCCCCGATAGGACCATCCATCTACTTTCTGCTATATCAGGGAAAGTGCGTATATGTCGGCCAATCTATAGAGCCATTCGCCAGGATAGGTTCCCATATGGAGGATAAGGTCTTCGATGGTGCCGAAATCTACCCCTGTGACAGGCGACACCTAGACCGCCTAGAGTCCTTTTTCGCCTATATCCTACTCCCCGAACTAAACGGTGGAGTAGACAAGCCCATAAAAGTACCCATTTCACTAGGAAAGTGGAGGGAGACAGAAAGGAACACTGGGTGGGCTATCCCCTCACCCCTCTGGAGACGCTACAGAAAGCAGCTTATGGCTATGTCTTATTATGCCGCCGAACATGGCATATCCTCCATAAAGAAGGGGGTTAGTATCTACGACTGGAACGAAGAATATATGGACGGGGGAGGGATATAAATGCAAACCCACTCAGAATTAGCCGTTCTTGGTTATAATAGACCCGCGAGGAAGGAATAAACGATGGGACGTAAGCACAGTATAGAATTGTACCAAAAACTAGCCAAAATGATCGTCTGGAAAGATGGCAACCCTATATGGAAGGAAACCTACAATAGCAGGGCCGTGAAAGGGAGTATAGCCGGGAATACCAATAACGGGTACAGAAGAATCAGCATCACCCACAACGGCAAAAAGGCCCATGTAGCGGCCCATAGACTCCATTGGTTCATGGTGTACGGGGAAGTTCCAGACAAAATTGACCACATCAACAGGAACAGGCTAGATAACAGGATTGAAAATCTACGCCTAGCCTCCCAATCCCAAAACAACCGCAATCGCACAAAATCCAAAAAAGCAACTTCCATCTACAGGGGGGTATCTTGGGACAAAACCAACATCTGCTGGATCGCCACTGGAAAGTGCCCTAATACCCGAAAATCGGTGAGGATAGGGAACTACAAACAGGAAATAGACGCCGCATTTGCATGGGATAAGTGGTGTACGGAAGTAGGGGTAGATGAATTCTCCAACCTTAACTTCCCAGAGAGGGTCAAATGAAGTCCCGTGGATGCTTCAATTTCAAGGTCCAGAAATACCAGTCCGAATTCGGCCTATTTGAGCCCCCCTGGGAGGATTGCGACTTCTTAGATGTTCCCGCCCAAGTATGGCATATCATCGCCATACGCTGCCACCACGGCCACACAGAGGGCACATGCCCATATACAGTGGGTGGGGGAAAGTGGAACCTGTATAAGTGGAGTCTCAAAAAGGGTGGTAAGAAGTCAAATCCA
>Ga0209273_10001109_pt1 | contig 26706 bp, 30 predicted proteins | sample tdAd471_FD_187126 | JGI IMG/M metagenome (GOLD analysis project Ga0209273, IMG submission 187126) | Marine sediment microbial communities from the Atlantic coast under amendment with organic carbon and nitrate - tdAd47.1 (SPAdes)... | ecosystem: Environmental > Aquatic > Marine > Coastal >...
TTCCAATACCCTCTGGCAATACTCTAAAAACTCTCTAAAACCGCAGGATTGCGCCGTTTTCAAGTTATCCCAAGGCCTTACATCGGACTTCAAAGATTTACACAGCGGGACAAGGTGTGTATCGAGAAACCCTGACATGGGTATCAAAGACACTTTTTAGGGCATTGTAAGTTATCCACAAATTCATCCCCCGGCTTATAAGGGGGCTATACATATCCCAAAGGTTTATGAATGCAGGATTTTCATCTCCACCTCGTTTCCGATTCCACCGGTGAAACGGTTACGCTTTTGGCCCGCGCCTGTCTCGTGCAATTCGACGATATACAGGTGCGTGAACATTTGTGGCCAATGGTGCGTACCGTCGAACAAGTCCGCGAAGTTATGGAACGGATACGGGAAAATCCGGGCTTTGTCATGTGCACGTTGGTTAACGAGAAAAACCGTCTGGCGCTGGAAGAAGGCTGCCGGATGCATCAGATCCCCTGCATTCCTGTTCTCGATCCGGTCGTTGCTGCGCTGGGGGCGTATCTGAATGCGAAAAGTGTGCCCCGTCCGGGTGGGCAGCACGCCATGGATGCGGAATACTTTGCGCGTATCGAAGCCATGCAGTTCGCCTTGAGTCACGACGATGGCCAGATGACGCATGAGCTGCGAAATGCAGACGTGATTTTAGTCGGGGTCTCGCGAACGTCGAAGACACCAACGTGTATTTATCTCGCCAATCGTGGGATAAAAGCTGCGAATATTCCGTTCGTCCCGGGATGCCCTTTGCCGGAAGAACTGTTTTTGGAGGAAGGGCCAGCCGTTGTCGGCCTGACCAACGATCCGAAACGGCTGATCGAAATCCGCCGGCAACGTTTGCGGTTTTTGGATCAAGATCCGGATACCGACTACGTCGACGAGGAATCTGTCAAAGAGGAAGTCGCCAGCGCGCGCCGTTTGTTCACGCAATACGAATGGCCGGTGATCAATGTATCCCGCCGCTCGATTGAGGAAACCGCCGCGACGATCCTGCAATATCTGGCGCGCCGGCGCGGCGATGCCGACGACGCGTGAATCGCCCTTCCCTTATCCTTGCGTCCAAAAGTCCCGCGCGTCGCCGAGTTCTCGAGAATGCGGATGTTGAATTCGAACATTGCGATGCGGGCGTCGACGAAGACGCGATCAAGGCAAAGCACATCGGCCAGAACCTCGATCCCCAGGACCTTGCCCTGACGCTGGCACAGGCCAAGGCCTGTGCGGTGGCAAATAACGAAACAGACGACGCGCTGGTCATCGGTTGCGATCAGCTACTGGTTCAAGACGGCTGCCTGTTCGATAAACCGCGTTCCATGGCCGAAGCCCGAACGCATCTAAAAACCTTCAGTGGCAACAAGCATCAATTGATCTCGGCAATTTGCCTGGCGCGCACCGGCAAGGTGATATGGTCGCACGTCGCTGTCGCCGATATGCACGTCCGTTCGCTCAGCGACGCCTTCATCGACACCTATTTGGACAGGGAAGGCGAGCGCATCCTTTCTTCGGTCGGCGCTTACTTGCTGGAAGGCGCCGGGGCGCAGCTTTTTGCACGGATTGATGGCGATTATTTCACGGTCCTTGGACTGCCGCTGCTTCCCCTATTGGAAGAGTTGCGGAAACGAGGCATTCTCGCTGCATAAAGGAGCATGCAATGCCGTCCGTGACTGCTACCACCATCAAAGCCGGTGTCATCGGCTGGCCCGTCGATCATTCCCTGTCGCCGAGACTGCACGGTTTTTGGCTCGAAAAGATGCAGATCGACGGTGTTTACTTGCCTTTGCCGGTTGCGCCCGACGATATCGAGGACGCAATCCGCGCGTTGCCCAAACTCGGCTTTGCCGGTGCCAACGTGACGGTGCCGCACAAGGAAGCGGCATACCGGACCGTCGACCGTTTGAGCGATACCGCCAAAGCTATCGGTGCCGTGAATACGATCGTCTGCGATACGGATGGGACCTTGTCCGGCGACAATACGGATGCGTTCGGTTTCATGGAAAATATTCGCGCCGGTGCCCCTGATTGGGCGGCGTCCGCGGCCCCGGCGCTGGTACTCGGTGCGGGCGGCGCGGCGCGGGCCGTCATTTGTGCATTGATCGATGCGGGAGTAAGCGAGGTGCGCCTTGCAAATCGCACGCGTGAGCGGAGCGACGAACTGGTTCGGCACTTCGGTGAAAAAGTCATTGCCGTCGATTGGGCTGACCGCAATGCGGCAGTCGACGGGGCCGGTTTGTTGGTCAACGCGACGACCCTCGGGATGACGGGGAAACCGACGCTTGAAATCGATATTGGCCATCTCGCCCCCGGCGCAGTGGTGAACGATATCGTGTATGTACCGCTTGAAACCGCGTTGTTGAAAGATGCCGCCGCGCGGGGATACACGGCTGTCGATGGGTTGGGCATGCTGTTGCACCAGGCCCGGCCCGGCTTTGAGGCATGGTTCGGCGCCCGCCCGGACGTCGATGATGCGTTGCGCGCGCATGTCCTTTCGGGTCGTTAGGGACGGTCATGTTCATTCTTGGTCTGACCGGATCGATCGGCATGGGCAAAACGGTTGCCGCGGGCGACTTTCGCCGTCTCGGTTTGCCGGTGCATGATTCCGACGCTGCCGTGCATGCCTTGATGGCGCGTGGTGGTGCCGCGGTTGCCGATGTCGGGACGGCATTCCCGGGTATTGTTCGCGACGGTGCCGTCGACCGGGGCGCATTGGGCAAGCGGGTTTTTGGTGACGATGTGGCGCTGCGCACGCTCGAAGCGATCTTGCATCCGATGGTGCGCAGGCGCGAACGTGCGTTTCTGGGTCTGCACGCCCGCCTGCGGACACCGGCGGTGGTGCTCGACATTCCGTTGCTGTTCGAAACCGGCGGCGAGGAACGCTGCGACGCCGTATGTGTTGTTTCCGCGCCGTATCGCGAGCAGCGCCGCCGTGTTCTGCGTCGGCCGGGGATGACGGAAGCGCGGTTCCAGGAAGTGTTAAAACACCAAATACCGGATTATTTAAAGCGCCGGGCAGCAGATTTTGTGATTTTCACGGGTTTAGGGCGCGCTCACAGCTTGCCGATAATCCGTCGAATTGCGACAATCGCGCAATCGACGGCGGGTTCGCACTGGCCGCCGTTTAAACTGTAGGAGCTGGCGTATGCGCGAAATCGTTCTCGATACGGAAACCACGGGCCTTGATCCGTCGGCAGGACACCGCATCGTCGAAATCGGCTGCGTCGAGTTGATCAACCACGTACCGAGCGGTGAGGTATATCACCAGTACATCAATCCGGAGCGCGACATGCCGGTCGAGGCCGAGCGTGTGCATGGTCTGAGCGAGGATTTCCTGAGCGGGCACCCGGTTTTCGCGGATATTGCCGAAGGTTTCGTCAACTTTGTCGGCGATGCACCGCTGGTTATTCATAACGCTGCGTTCGACATGGGCTTTATCAATGCCGAACTGGCGTTGGTTGGGTTGGAGCAGATCGACCGGAAGCGGGCCATTGATACCGTCGGCATGGCGCGGCGCAAGTTTCCCGGCGCGCAGGCATCTCTTGATGCGCTTTGCCGCCGCTTCGGCATTGATCTCAGCGAACGCCAGATGCACGGCGCGCTTTTGGATGCGCAGCTATTGGCGGCGGTTTACCTGGAATTGCTGGGCGGGCGTCAACACGGGATGGACCTGGCCGCAGATGCCCTCATGCAAGGTGAGCAAAATGGACCGGATAGCAGTGCCGACACCGCGACGTCCGGCCGCCGCGAAGCCCGCACGCATGCGGCCAGCGAAGAAGAGCTGGCGCGCCATGCGGAATTTCTGAAAAAGATCAACGAACCGATCTGGCTCCGCTCCTGACGAAGCGGCGCTGCGAAAACCGCCTCAGGTCTCGTCGGCGGTCTCGCCTGCCTTGCTCTGTTCCTCGATACGCCGCTGGTACATCGCGACGAAATCGATCATCCCCAGCATGACCGGCGGGAAGCCGCCATCGCGGGTGACGTCTGCGACGATGTTGCGTGCGAACGGGAAAAGAAGCCGCGGGCATTCGATCATCAGAACCGCCTGACGATGCTCGTCGGGCAGGTTCAGCGTGAAGGTGCCGGCGTAAACCAGCTCCAGAATGAACCCCTTGTGCTCGCCGACTTCGCACGATGCGTTGATGCTGAGCATGACCTCGAACACGTTGTCGGCCAGCTGACGGGCGTTGACCGAAATATCGATGTTGATATCGGGCGATTCCGTCTGCATGTCGCCAAACACGCCGGGTGCGTTCGGGACTTCGAACGACAGGTCTTTCACGTATTGCGCGTTGACCGTCAGCGGCGGAGCTTCGGATTGTCCGCCCTCGGCGGGTGTCGGCGTCTGTTCTTCGGCCATCTGGCTCTCCTCAAGCGATTGCGGGCTTCTGGTAACACGTCTTTTCGCAATGAACAACAACCGAGGGCGCGCGACGCTTGCCTAGTCCGATTTTCCGTCTTTTGGTGTGCCGCCGCCCAGGCGATGGTCGGGAGGCGTTTCCAAATCTTCATCGGTGACGTCGCGGAATTCACCGTCGATGACCGGCCCGCCCGGCTGCGGCCGCGGTCCGGGACCTGTCGAGTATGTCTGATGGGTATAATGAACTTCGGCACGGGCCATGACCCGTTTGCCGATCTCGCCGGCCAGCCAGCGACGGAACGGCGGCACGAACAGCGCAAAGCCGATCGCGTCGGTGACGAAACCCGGCGTCAGCAAAAGTGCGCCGGCGATGACCAGGCAGACGCCGTCGAAAAGTTCCTGGACCGGCATCCGGTTGGCCTGCAGGTTTTCCTGGATACGAAACAGTACCGAAAGCCCTTGTTGGCGGAGCATCGCCGTGCCGATGACGGCGGTCAGGATGACGATACCGATGGTAGACCACATGCCGATGCGCCCGCCGACCTCGATAAACACGGAAATTTCGACGATCGGGACGAGAATGAATGCGAGAAGTACAATGAATGCCATGGTTGACTTGTTCCGAGGGGCTGGTCGGCTTATTTAAGTGCTGTGACGGCAAGCGCAACCTTCTTGGCGCGTTTCGCCGTCGTTCTGGACGCGGCGGCCCCGAACCGATACTTTGTCGGGGACCGCTTGAATTCGAAGAGGCGGCACGTATATAGGCGCGTCTCGGCATACGACAACAGGCACGGCCTGCAGGGTCAAGGATATCATGGGCGGCGGATTTCAGTTTTTCGACATTATCATCCTGGCGATGATCGCAGGATTTCTGATCCTGCGGCTGCGCGGCGTTCTGGGCCGCCGTGACGGTCACGAAGGTGGCTATCCGGACCAATTCCGCGATCGTGAGCAGACGGAAAAGGACGCGCCGGACGAAGACAACGTCGTGCAGTTGCCCGACCGTAGCGATGTGCCGGTCGACGCACTGGCCCCGGACATCGATGCCGACGATCCGATTGCCGCCGGGGTGACGCAGATCCGGGTCGCCGATCCGTCGTTCACACCCGATACATTCGCCGAAGGCGCCAAGATGGCGTTCGAAATGATCCTCAATGCGTTCTCGTCGGGGGACCGCAAGACGTTGAAGGGCCTGTTGAGCCCGGACGTCTTCAAGAATTTCGACGAAGCGATCACCGAACGCGAACGTGCCGGCGAGGTGCTGGAAGACACCTTGGTCGGCATCCGTTCGGCGAAGATCGTCGAGGCTTCCATGGACGGCCACCACAGCATCGTCACGGTGAAGTTTGTCTCCGAGCAGATCAGCGCGTTGCGCGATGCCGAAGGCAATATCATTGACGGTAATCCGAACGAGGTGATCGACGTGACCGACTTCTGGACGTTCTCGCGCGATACCCGGTCGTCGGATCCGAACTGGACGCTGATCGGAACAGAGAGCAATAACTGACGTGTGCAGGCCGTTCTCACGGGTGGTGGCTTTGTTGAAGCCGGTTTCGCTCGTGGGATTGCTTATGCTCTCCGCCTGTGCCGACCTGCCGCTGCCGCTTCCCCACGAGACACAGCCCAAAGCCGGTACGCCGGCGCTCACCCTGACAAAGATCGACTATGAAGAGCTTGAAGGCTGGGATGGCGAAAACTTCGCCGCCGCTCTGCCTGCCTTGATTCGTTCGTGCGACGTTCTTGAAAAGAAAAATCCCGAAACGCAGATGGGCGATGACGAGCGCATGGGGCGTATCGCCGATTGGATATCCATCTGCAAGGACGCGCGGATTATCCGGCCCGGCAACCAGATCGAGGCGAAGTACTTCTTCGAATCACGCTTCGTTCCCTATACCGCAGGCGATCGCAACGAGCCCGGCGGCATGTTCACCGGCTATTACGAGCCGCAACTTTTGGGTCGCTGGGCACCGGAGGCGGAATATCAAATCCCGGTCTATTCACGCCCGACCGATCTGGTGTCCATCGATCTCGGGGCGCATCGCGCCGAAATGGCCGGGACGCAACTGGCCGGGCGGGTCGTCGACAACAAGCTGATCCCGTATTTCTCGCGCGCGGAAATCAACGCCGGCGCATTGCGTGGCCGCGCATTGGAAGTGCTTTGGGTCGCCGATCCGATCGATGCGTTCTTCCTGCACATTCAAGGTTCGGGCCGGGTCTTGCTGCCGGACGGCTCGCACGTACGTATCGGATATGCCGGACGCAACGGCCGTCGTTATACCTCGGTCGGCCGCGAACTGGTGGCGATGGGGGCAATGCCGCTGAGCGACGTCACGGCACCGTCGATCCGCCAATGGATGCGCGCACATCCGGCGGCGGCAGTGGAACTCATGAACAAGAACGAATCTTATGTGTTCTTTCGGGTGATCGAAGGCGAAGGGCCGTTGGGTGCGCAGGGCGTGCCGCTGACGCCGGGGCGCAGCCTTGCGATCGACCGCGCTTTCCTGCCGCTGGGGGTGCCGGTCTGGCTCGATACCACCGACCCGCTCGTCGAAGATGCGCCGCTGCGGCGTCTGTTGGTGGCGCAAGATACCGGCAGCGCGATCAAGGGCCCGGTGCGCGGCGATGTGTTTTGGGGCTTCGGCGAAGAAGCGGCAATGCGCGCCGGCCTGATGAAGCAAAAGGGCCGGTACCATATTCTGCTGCCGAAATCGGCGGAACGGATCGTGCCGGAGTCCTGAGCGCGCGTCTCTCCGTTCTTGCCAACCGCGTTTTGACAGCACATTCTTTGGACCATGTCTGAAACATCCAAACCCAATGTCGGCCTGTTCGCTACATGTCTGGTGGATCTGATGCGCCCGGTCGTCGGCTTTGCCGCAGTAAAGCTGCTCGAAGATGCGGGCTGTTCTGTCAGCGTGCCGCAAAACCAGACCTGTTGCGGGCAGCCTGCCTATAACTCCGGCGACAAGGCAGACGCCGCCGATATTGCGAAATCGGTGATCACAACGTTCGAGGGTTTCGATTATGTCGTCGCGCCGTCGGGTTCGTGCGCCGGGATGATCAAGGATCATTACCCGGAAGCGCTGGCCGACGATCCCGCGTGGTCGGCTCGCGCCGATGCGTTGGCGGTAAAAACCTTCGAGCTAATGTCGTTTTTGACCGACGTCATGAAAGTCACCGCAACCGGTGCTGCGTTCGAGGGCACCGTGACCTATCACGATTCCTGTTCCGGGCTGCGTGAGTTGGGGATCAAGAATCAGCCGCGCGCGCTTTTGTCGGCGGTCGAGGGATTGAGCATCGCCGAAGGCAACGAGACAGAAACCTGCTGCGGTTTTGGCGGGCTGTTCTGCGTCAAGTATCCGGACATCTCCGAAAAAATGGTCGACGCCAAGGTCGACGACATCGTCTCGACCGGTGCGGACACCGTGTTGGCGGGTGACCTGGGTTGTTTGATGAACATCGCCGGGCGCCTGCAGCGCCGGGGCATTCCGATCAAGGCGCGCCACGCCAGCGAAGTGTTGGCCGGGATGACGGCTGCGCCAGCCATCGGCGAGCCGCCGGATAACGAGATGAGTGGGGAGTAGAGCGTCCATGCAATCCACCTCCCCGCACTTCAAACAAAATGCCCGCGATGCACTGGCCGACGATCCGTTGCAGGATGCACTGGCCAAACTGGCCGTCGGCTTCCCGATGCGTCGGCTCGAAGCGGCGGCGCGGCTGCCGGAATTCGAAGGCCTCCGCGATGAGGCCCGTGATATCAAAACCCACGTTCTGGAAAACCTCGATTACTATCTTGAGGCCTATGAAAAGAAAGTGACCGAGAGCGGCGGCCATGTGCACTGGTGCCGCGACGCCGAGGAAGCACGCAAGACGATCCTCGGGATCTGCCAAAAGGCCGGTGCGAAAACGGTGACGAAATCGAAGTCCATGATCAGCGAGGAAATCGCCGTCAACGCGTACCTCGAGGAAAATGGCATCGAGCCGGTGGAAACCGATCTCGGCGAATATATCATCCAGCTTCGCAAGGAGCCGCCGAGCCACATCATCGCGCCGGCGATCCATTTATCGAAGGAACAGGTTGCCGAGACATTTCGTAATGCGCATCTCGATCTGGCCGCTGACCGTTCGCTGGTCGAGCCGCGCGCACTCCTCGAAGAAGCCCGCGCCAAGCTTCGCGAAAAGTTTCTCGGCGCCGACGTCGGTCTGACGGGTGCCAATATGCTGATTGCCGAGACCGGCACCAATGTTCTGGTCACCAACGAAGGCAATGCGGATCTGACCAACAACCTGCCCCGCGTGCATGTGGTGATCGCCAGCATCGAAAAGATCGTGCCGACATTGGAAGACGCGTCGACGATCCTGCGTGTGCTCGCGCGCTCTGCGACGGGCCAGGACATTTCCGTCTACACGACGTTCTGCACCGGGCCGAAGCGGGCCGAAGACCTGGACGGGCCGGAGGAATATCACGTCGTCTTGCTGGATAATGGGCGCTCCGACATGATCGGCTCGGAATTCCACGAGATGTTGCGCTGTATTCGCTGCGGTGCTTGCCTCAATCACTGCCCGATCTACAAATCCGTCGGTGGCCATGCCTATGGCTGGGTGTATTCCGGCCCCATGGGTGCGGTTTTGATCCCCAATTTGATCGGCATGGAAGAAGCGCAGCACCTGCCCAACGCGTCGACGCTGTGCGGCAAGTGTGAAAGTGTCTGCCCGATGCGCATTCCGCTGCCGAAAATGCTGCGAAAATGGCGTGAGCGGCAGTTCAAGGCGGAAATGGGTTCGACGACAGCACGTTGGGCATTGAAAAGCTGGGCCTGGCTGGCGAAACGCCCGGCGCTTTATCGCAAGGCGATGAACATCGGGGTCGCCATTTTGGGGCAGTTCGGCGGCCGTGGCCGGTTCAAATCCCTGCCGCTGGCGTCAGGCTGGACATCGAAACGCGATTTGGCGGCGCCGATCGGAGACACCTTTATCAGTCAGTACCATAAAGGCGCTAGAGGGGATCAAAGCGGTGCGCTTATGCGTAAAAAGGTGCACAAATGAGCGCCCGTGACGAGATCCTCGGCAAGCTGAAGTCTAAATTAGAGCATGCAAATGCGCCTAATGGCGACAATCCGGCTGCCTTGCACATACAAGAGCACCATAAAAATCTTATCCCAAAGCGCGGCGATCTAGATAAAGCGCAACGGGTTGACCTTTTCTGCCAAGAAGCAACCCGCGTTAACGCCACGATCAATCGATTGACTTCAATGGACGACGTGCCGGATCAGGTCAGCGCCTATTTGCGCGAACACCAGCTGCCGGCAAAGATCAAGATCGCGCCGCATCAGGACCTCAAGGCACTGGATTGGCAGCAGAAAACCTCATTGATGGTCGACGAAGGCCGGGGTGCCGGCGATGACGGAGTGTCGGTCAGCATGGCGTACGGCGGCGTCGCGGAAACCGGCACGTTGGTCATGGCGTCCGGCCCGGAAACACCGACATCGCTCAATTTCCTGCCGCTCGATCATATCGTTGTCGTCCGGGCCGACGATATCGCCGGGAACTATGAAGCGGTCTGGGAGCGAATTCGGGCGAAATCCGGCCCCGGCAAGTTGCCGCGCACGGTTAACTGGATTACCGGGCCGTCGCGGACCGCGGATATCGAGCAGACACTGCTGCTCGGCGCACATGGACCGCAACGGCTGCATATTCTGATCGTCGATCAGCCCGCAACGTAATATGGGCGGCTCGAAGCGCACGCGCCGCCGCCCGCTCAGCGCAGATGAAAAAGCGCTCTGGGAACATGTCACGCAATCGGTGCGCCGGGTCGATACCGACAAGCAGGGTGTTCTGGATCCCGATATCGATGACGACAGCGGCCACATCCCGCAAAAGCGTCCCGCGAAGACAAGGCGTGCGCCGACGCGCCCGATCTCCGAACCTGCCCCCTCTCCGCCCGCGCATGTGCCCTTGAGCCACGGCACGACAGCGGGCATGGACCGCCGGACGGCGCAGCGTCTGAAACGTGGCAAGCTGGATATCCAGGGCAAGATCGATCTGCACGGTCACACCCAGGCAGCGGCGCACCGTGAATTGGAAGACTTCCTGCACAGACGCTATATGGCCGGGGCGCGTACCGTTCTGGTCATTACCGGCAAGGGCGATCTGATCGGCGGGCGACCGGGCGTGCTTCGTGCTGCGGTGCCCCGCTGGTTCAATGAAATGCCGATGCGTCAATGGGTTGCGGGATTTTCTTACGCTGCGCCGAAAGATGGCGGCGATGGGGCCTTGTATGTCCGCCTGAAACGCCGCAAGACGGCGCCCTGACGCGAGCGCCGTTGGCGATAAATTATTAAGAATTAGGCGGTTAGAGTGCGTCTATGACACCGTTTGGTAAACGAGTGCGCGAACATCGCATGACGCGCGACATTACGCTGAAACAGATGGCCGCCGACCTCGGCGTGTCGGCCGCGTATTTTTCCGCGCTCGAGCACGGCCATCGCGGCCGCCCCAGCTCCGGGCTGGTGGCGCAGATCTGCGGATATTTCGATTTGATGTGGGACGAGGCCGAGGAAATCAAACGCCTCGCCGAACTGTCTCATCCGAAGGTTACGGTCAACACAGCGGGCCTTAGCCCGAAGGCGACCGAGCTCGCGAACCTGCTTGCCGAAAATATCGAGGAAATGGACGACGAAACCCTGGATTGGGTCATCGCCGAAGTGAAGCTCCGCATCGGCTCACGCCCGGAAGGCCCGACGCACTAGCACTTTCGTCGTTCGCGCGCCGCCAGGGTGACGTGTTCGTTCTTATCAGAGAATAAACTTCGAAACGTCGGCGTTCCGCGCCAGATCGGAGACCTGCGTTTTCACGTAATCTGCGTCGATCACGATCACCTCGCCGCTTTTCTCCGACGCCGTGAAGCTGATTTCTTCCAAAAGTTTTTCCATCACCGTGTGCAAACGCCGGGCGCCGATGTTTTCCACGCCCTGATTGATCTCGGCGGACAGATCGGCAATTTCGTCGATGGCGTCGTCGGTGAACGAAATCTGCAACTCTTCGACCCCCATCAGCGCTGTGTACTGCTTGACCAGGCTGGATTCCGGTTCGGTAAGGATGCGCACGAAATCGTCGCGGGTCAGCGCGTCCAGATTGACGCGGATCGGCAAACGGCCCTGCAGTTCCGGCAGCATGTCAGACGGTTTGGCGATGTGGAATGCGCCCGATGCAATGAACAGGATATGATCGGTCTTTACCGGGCCGTGCTTGGTGGCGACGGTCGTGCCTTCGATCAGCGGCAACAGATCGCGCTGCACGCCTTCGCGGCTGACATCGGCCCCTTGGTGATCCGAACGCGCGGTGATCTTGTCGATCTCGTCGAGAAATACGATGCCGTTGTTTTCAACGTTGGCGATGGCCTCGCCCAAGACCTCTTCCTCGTCGAGCAGCTTATCCGCTTCCTCGCGTAACAGCAGCGGATAGGAATCATCGACGGTGATTTTCTTTTTCTTGGTCTGCTGGCCGAATGCTTTGCCAAACATGTCGTTGAGATTGAGCATCCCCATCTGCGCACCCGGTATGCCGGGGATATCGAAGGTCGGCATACCGCCTGCGGACGTGTCGGCAATCTCGATCTCGATTTCCTTGTCGCCCAGCTCGCCGTTGCGCAGCATGGTGCGGAACTTTTCTTTGGTATCCTTCGATGCGCCCTCGCCGACCAGCGCATCGACGACACGGTTCTCCGCGTTCAACTCGGCCTTCGCCTCAACGCGTTTGCGCATCTGTTCGCGGCTCATGTGCATGGCGGCTTCAAGGAGGTCACGAACGATTTGTTCAACGTCCCTTCCAACGTAGCCGACTTCCGTGAACTTGGTGGCTTCGACCTTGATGAATGGCGCTTCCGCCAGTTTCGCCAATCTTCGAGCGATTTCCGTTTTGCCGACACCGGTCGGCCCGATCATCAGGATGTTCTTCGGCAAAACCTCGTCGCGCATATCATCATTAAGCTGCTGACGCCGCCAGCGATTGCGAAGTGCAATGGCGACGGCCTTCTTGGCGTCCTTCTGGCCGATGATGTAGCGGTCCAGTTCGGAGACGATCTCGCGCGGGGTAAAGTTGCTCATAGTTTCTCGATTACGAAGTTATTGTTGGTATAGACGCAAATCTCGGCGGCGACGTTCATGGATTTCAGCGCGATGTCTTCCGCCGATAAATCGTCCTGATCGATCAACGCGCGTGCCGCTGACAACGCGTAATTGCCGCCCGAGCCGATGCCGATCAACCCATCCGCCGGTTCCAGCACATCACCGTTGCCGGTCAGGATCAGTGACACGTCCTTGTCGGCGACGGCCATCATGGCTTCCAGCTTGCGCAGATACCTGTCGGTGCGCCAGTCCTTGGCCAGTTCGACACAGGCCCGCATCAACTGCCCCGGATACTGTTCCAGCTTGCCTTCGAGCCGCTCGAACAGGGTGAAAGCATCTGCCGTGGCCCCGGCAAAACCGGCAATCACGTGATCGCCGGAAAGTCTGCGGACCTTGCGGGCGTTGGCCTTGACGATGGTGTCGCCGAGGCTGACCTGCCCGTCGCCAGCGATGACGACGGTGCCGTTCTTGCGCACCGACAGGATGGTTGTCGCATGCCAGGATGTGGAGGAGGCGTCGGAAGGCATCGGAACTCCTTGGCTCGAAAAGGCCGGGGTGATCGGAATGTCCCCCTATGTGGTCCGATCGCGCCTTTCGGTCAAGTCATAGACCACCTCATACACAGCCGTGCATGCATGCTAAAACGCGCGTCAGGGCTGGCAGAGCCGCAACCAACCTGCTAGAAGAACCTCGACTTTTGCAGGAGACCGAAACGATGCGCAAAGCGACCATCGAACGCAAAACCAAGGAAACGGAAATTTCCGTCAGCCTCGATCTCGACGGCAACGGCAATTATGACGTCTCGACCGGGATCGGCTTTCTCGATCACATGCTGGAACAACTGTCCCGGCACAGCCTGATCGACCTGACCGTCAAGGCGAAGGGTGACCTGCACATCGATTTTCACCACACCACCGAAGATACCGGCATCGCCATTGGCGAAGCGTTTTCCGAAGCGCTCGGCGATCGCAAGGGCATCACCCGCTATGCGTCTGCGTTGATCCCGATGGATGAAACGCTGAGCCGCATCGCGTTGGATATTTCCAATCGGCCGTATCTGATCTGGCGTGTCGACTTCACCAAGCCGAAGCTCGGCGATATGGACACCGAACTGTTCAAGGAATGGTTCCAGGCCTTCGCACAGGCGGCGGGCATTACGCTCCACGTCGAAAACCTGTACGGCGAGAACAACCATCATATCGTCGAAAGCTGCTACAAGGGGCTTGCCCGTTCCCTGCGTGACGCCATCGCCATCGATCCCCGCAAAGCGGACGAGGTCCCATCGACCAAAGGCGTTCTGTAAGCTTCAGGAGTACGCGCACCGATGCGGCTTTATTCGGTATACCTCCGCGATCATGGCCGGATGCCGGTCGAAGACCTTGTCCTGGTCAAGGAAGGGTTTTCGTGGCCGGCGTTCGTGTTCACATTCGTCTGGGCATTCTGGGTTCGTATGTGGTGGCCGGCCATCGTGCTGTTCACCGTGATCGCGCTGGCCGGTTGGGGTGTGCGCCATCTGGGGATGGGTGAAGACATAGAAGGTCTTGCCTCGTTGATGCTGGCGCTCGCCGTCGGCCTAGTCGGAAACGATCTGCGCCGCTGGTGGCTCGACCGTCAGGGGTATTACGAAGTTGCGATGGTCTCGGGCAAGGACACCGAGGATGCGACACGCCGGTTCCTCGACAACGCCGACATTGAACGCAGCGGCATTTACCCGGGTGTCTATAGATGAGCGTCGTCATTGTCGATTACGGCTCGGGCAACCTGCGTTCCGCGGCCAAGGCGTTCGAGCGCGCCGTCACCGAAGCCGACCTCGATCATAAGGTCTTGGTGACCAGCGATCCGTATGCGGTACGCCTTGCCGACCGCTTGGTCCTGCCGGGCGTCGGCGCATTCGCCGACTGCAAACAGGGCCTGTGGGCGATCGACGGGATGGCCGATGCAATCCGCGAACACGTCACGGAAAAAGGCAATCCGTTCTTCGGCATTTGCGTCGGCATGCAGCTGATGGCGAGCAAGGGGCTGGAACATGGAGAGACCGAAGGTTTCGGCTGGATTCCCGGCGCCGTCGACAAAATTACGCCCGCCGACGGCACGTTGAAAATTCCCCATATGGGCTGGAACGAATTGATCGTACCGGAGAATCCGCACCCGCTTTTCGCCGGTGTCGACACCGGTATGCATGTCTATTTCGTGCATTCGTATCATCTGCAGACGGAAGACCCGGACCAGGTTCTGGCCACCGTCGATTATGGCGGGCCGATTACGGCGGCGGTCGGGCGCGACAATATGGTTGGCACCCAATTCCATCCGGAAAAGAGCCAGGTGGCCGGTCTGCGTATCATCACGAACTTTTTGAAGTGGGCGCCATGATCTTTTTCCCCGCTATCGATCTCAAGGCCGGTCAGTGTGTGCGTCTGGTGCATGGCGACATGGAACAGGCGACGGTCTTCAATGACGACCCGGCGGCGCAGGCGCGCGCGTTTGCCGAAGCTGGCTGCACGTGGCTGCATATGGTCGATCTGGACGGTGCATTTGCCGGCAAGCCGGAAAACGCCGATGCGGTGGCGGCGGTGCTGGGTGCGGTGGATATCAAGGTACAACTGGGTGGTGGCATCCGCGACATGCGGACGATCGAAGGCTGGCTGGAACGCGGACTGGAACGCGTCATCCTCGGTACCGTTGCCGTGCGCGATCCGGATCTGGTCGTTGCGGCGTGCAAGGCATTTCCGGGACACGTCGCGCTCGGCATTGATGCGCGTGACGGTTTCGTTGCAGTGCAGGGCTGGGCTGAAGCGACGGAATTGAAAACCGAGGAACTGGCAAAACGGTTCGAGGATGCGGGCGCTGCGGCGCTGATTTACACGGACATCGGACGCGATGGTGCCATGCAGGGCCCGAACCTGGCCGCGACTCTGTCGCTCGCCGACGCCGTCGATATTCCGGTGATCCTGTCGGGCGGGGTCTCCAGTATGGACGACCTGAAAGCGGTTATCGCCGCCGACAAAGGCAAGCTCGAAGGCGTCATCTCGGGCCGCGCCGTTTACGATGGCCGTATCGATCCGCGCGACGCCGTTGCCTTGCTGGCGGAGGCCGCGTGATGCTCAAGGTCCGGATCATCCCGTGCCTCGACGTCGACCGCGGCCGTGTCGTCAAGGGCGTCAACTTCGTCGATCTGGTCGACGCCGGTGATCCGGTGGAACAGGCTCGCCTGTATGATGCTGCCGGCGCGGACGAGCTTTGTTTTCTCGATATCACTGCCAGCCACGAGAACCGCGAAACGATTTTCGACGTGGTCGCCCGGACCGCGGAACAATGCTTCATGCCGTTGACAGTCGGCGGCGGCGTGCGCACCACCGAGGATATCCGCAAGCTGTTGTTGGCCGGGGCTGACAAGGTGTCGATCAACACCGCCGCCGTGCACAACCCTGACTTCGTGCGCGAAGCCGCCGAAAAATTTGGTACGCAATGCATTGTCGTCGCGGTCGATGCCAAAGCGACAGGTCCCGATAAGTTCGAAATCTTCACGCATGGCGGTCGCAAGGAAACCGGCCTGGACGCAGTCGAATGGGCGGTCCGCATGCAAGAGCTGGGCGCCGGTGAAATCCTGCTGACCTCGATGGATCGTGACGGTACTAAACAGGGCTTTAATCTGCCCCTCACCCGCGCCGTGTCGGATGCGCTGACGATTCCGGTGATCGCATCCGGCGGTGTCGGCGATCTCGATCATCTGGTCGAAGGCGTGACCGAGGGTCATGCATCGGCGGTGCTCGCAGCCTCGATTTTTCACTTCGGTACCTATACCATCGCCGAGGCCAAGGCCCACATGAAGGCCGCCGGTGTGGCGGTCCGCGAAACCTGAGAGGACGCACCGATGACGTCTGAAAATTCCGCCGACGTTCTGGCGCGCCTGTTCGCGGTTATCGAAAGCCGCCGGGGCGGCGATGCCGACAGTTCCTACACCGCCAAGCTTTTGGCCGGCGGCGCGCCGAAGATCGCCAAAAAGCTCGGCGAGGAAGCGACCGAAGTCACCATCGCCGCGTTGTCCGAAGGCCCCGATGCGGTGGCGCGCGAAAGCGCCGATCTTCTGTATCATCTGTTGGTGATGTGGGCGGCGATGGATGTGCGCCCCGAGGATGTCTACGCGGAACTGGCGAAGCGCGAGGGCACGTCCGGCATTGACGAAAAGAACAGCCGTTCGAAATAAGCAACGCGGGGATCGTACGCATGGCCTATGACATGACCTATAATCCGGAAAACATTTTCGCCAAGATTTTGCGCGGCGAGATTCCCTGCGACAAGGTGTACGAGGACGAACACACCCTCGCCTTCAACGACATCAGCCCGCGGGCCCCGGTGCATGTGCTGGTCATCCCAAAAGGTCCGTACGTGAACATGGTCGATTTTCACGCCAACGCATCGGATGCAGAGATCGCGGGACTGATGCGCGCCGTCGGCAAGGTTGCCGAGCTGATGGGGGTATCTGAGACCGGTTACCGTATTCTGTCGAATACCGGCGAGGACGCGCACCAGGAAGTCCCGCACCTGCACATCCACGTTGTCGGCAAACGCGACCTTGGCGGCATGCTCGCCCGGCCGAAGTCCTGAGCCACAGCCCCGGGTTCGTAAAATCGACGGTTTTCGTCCAAAACACCCCTATCTGTTGCGGTTTCTATGAGCTAAGATACAGCATCTTGAGTTCTTCAAAGAGACGTGCGGATGGCCACTCGCCCCGAAATCGAACGTTCCGAGCTGCCTGAACTCCCCGGCCAGGCGGAAGTGCTGAGCCTGCCTGCCAGTGGCCCGCTGGTCGTGCCGGGCGGTGGCCTGATGACCGATGCGGTATTTGCGCGCGTTGACGGCGACCTGCTGATCGAACTGGCAGATGGGTCGCGCCTGATCGTGCGGGACTATTTTTACGCACCCTCCCCGCCCGCGCTGGCGACCGATGCGGGTGCGCACATCGGCCCGGAAACGGTGTCCGCGCTGGCCGGTTTCGATGCCGCGGCGACGCCGACCGTAGCCCCCGTGGCGGCACCCATCGGGCGCGTTGAAACCGTTTCGGGTGATGTCGAAATCGTGCGCGCTGACGGCACGCGGATCGAAGCCGAAGCCGGAACGCTTCTTGCTCGCGGCGACCGGATCGAAACCGGGGCCGACGCGAATGCCGGAATGCTGTTCGCCGACGAAAGCACGTTCGCCGTCGGCAGCCACGCCAAGGCGACCTTTGACGATCTGGTCTTCGATCCCGAGAGCGGCGCGCAGCATGCAACGTTCATCGTGCAGCAAGGGACATTCTCGTTTTCCGGCGGTGCGATCGCCAACGACGACGGCGCGTTTCTGATCAAGACTCCGGCGGCGACCGTCAGTGTCGACGGCGCATCCGGCGCCGGACGGGTCGAGGCCGACGGCGGCACCATGGTCACGTATCTGCGTGCCGACGATGTGGGCGAGGGTGCGGTTCGTGTCGAAAACCCCGCCGGCGCACAGGTGCTCGACAATTCCTATGAAGCGCTGATCGTAGACGATTACTTCTCGCCACCCAGTGGCACGCTGCGTCTTGGGCCGCGCGACACTGCCGAACATTATGGCGATGCGATTTCGGCGTTGCCCGACGCGCACGCGATTATGCCGCGTTCGCTGTTGGCGGCGGAACGTGGTGCCGACCCGGCCAGCCGGGCGCTGGCTCAAGAAGCCGAGGAACAGGGCTTCGGACCCGATGCCGACGACAGCGCCGACGGCGGCGGGCTTGAAAGCGCGGTACAGGTCGACCGCGATACAGCGTTCGAAATCGCGGCGCGCAAAGCGGCGATTGCCCGCGCCGCCCGCGATGCTGCTGACGAGGCGCTTGGCGATGCCGCCGCGGCGGAACGTGCCGCGCGCGCGCAAGCTGCTGAAGCCGGGGTCGAGGCCAACGAAAAACTGTCGGCGGCGGAAGCGCTCCGCGCGCAGGCGCTCGATGTCCTCGCGGAATCGGAACGCCGCGACCGTGCCTTCGAGGACGCGATCCGTGACGCAGATCGGGCGGCGGATCTGGAAGACGATGCGGCGCGGGCCGTTGCGGAAACCGATCTTGCAGAGGCACAGGCCGCCGAGCGGTTGGCCGCTGCCGAGGATGCCGTCCGCCGTGCATTGGAAGCTGCCGAGCAGGCGCGCAATGAAGCGCTGCAGATTCTTGAGGAAGCGAAAGCCAAGGAAGCCGCCTTTGCCGAGGCGCAGCGCCTTGCCGCCGAAGCGAAAGAAGCCGAAGAGGCGCGTGCCCTTGCCGTAGCCGAAGCGGATGCTGCCGAGGAGGCTGCTGCTGCCGCGCTTAAGGCAGCCGAAGCGGCGGCGCAGTCCGCCGCCCGGGATGCCGAGGCGGCGGAGCGGGTCGCACAGGAAGCGAGCACCGCTGCCGAGGTGGTCGAAACCGTTGTCGAACGGGAACTGGCGGCGATTGATCCTGACCTGTTGAAGCCGCCTGTTGCCGACGACCCGTCGAGCACGAAGGGCGACTGGATTACACGTACCAACGCGTCCATGAATGTCGCGCGTGCGGCGATGGATGCCGGTGAGGCTGCGGCGCGCGAGGCTTACCGCGAAGCGCTGCGTGAAGGTTCGAGCATCGAGGAAGCTTTGGAGCGCGCGATCATCGCCGCCGAAGCGTATGGGGGATCGAAAAGCGCGGACCAGGTGATCGCTGCCGGGCCGGACGGGTTGATTGAGGGTGGCGAAGAAGTGGACGGCGATATCGTCATTGCCGGCGGCGGTGGATACACCGGTGGGGCCGGTGAAACCGGGGCCATCGGCACGGATGTGCTGATCGGTGGGGCCGGAGCGGATACGCTGGGCGCGGCCGGCGGCGGTGGATACGGGGGCATCGACGGCCTGTTCGGGTTCGGCTTTCGCTTCACGCCGATCGTTCTCAATCTGTCGACGCCGAAAGACGATGATGACGACCGGGATGATCCGGTGATCCTGACGGCGACGGCGGCGGCATCCGATGTGCTGCAGGGAACCGCGCTGGCCGATTTTCTTGTCGGCACAAACAGCGCGACCACGGTCGGTGCACAAGACGGCGCGGACTTTGTTTACGGCGACACCCCGACAAACCTTTTGTCGGGTACGCACAATATATCGAACACCCTCACGAACCCGACGTTCGACGCTTCCGGCAACGACGATCTGTTGTCCGGCGGCGCCGGGGATGACAGTCTTTGGGGCGGTGCCGGTGCCGACACGATTTATGGTGATGTCCCCGACGACACCAGCGCGTTCGGGATATCGCTGGGCAGTGCCGGGAACGGCGCCGATGACATCTATGGTGGCGACGGGAACGATACGATTTACGGCAACGGCGGCGCGGATACCCTGAACGGCGAAGGCGGGGACGATACGTTTGTGCTTGGTGACGATGATGGCGCTAACGACACCGTTCGGGGCGGCGACAGCGGAGCCGACGCCGGGACTGATACGGTCGATTATTCCGGCGCGGGGGCGGCAGTGAACATCGACCTCACGGCGGGAACGGCGGCGGGTGCGACCACGGGCAACGATACCCTGAGCGGGATCGAGCATGGTGTCGGTACCGGGTTTGACGATACCCTTTCGGGTTCCGCCGCCGACAACAGCCTGAGCGGTGGCGGCGGTGCGGATACGCTGAGCGGGCTTGGCGGTGCCGATAATATTTTTGGATACGCGGGCGACGACGTGCTGATCGGCGGCGAAGGCGTGGACACTCTGAGCGGTGGCACGGGGGCGGATGAGTTTCGTTTCGAAGGCGGCTCGGGTGCCGATGCGCTCGCCAAGGCGACGTCGCTCGGCACCGACGTGATAGACGACTACAACGCGTCGGAAAACGATCTGTTCATGCTGTCTGACGGGGACTTCGCGCTCGGTAATGCGGGCACGCTGGCCGACGGGGTCAATTACTTCGAAGCCGACACGACAACCGTCAACGGTGTGGCGCAGAATATTTCCGGCGGTGTCGCCAACGCCGGTGTGGTGATCATCGGCTCAGCCAACGGTGGCGACGGCGCCGAAGTCTGGTACACCGACAATGCCGCCGCCATGACCGACAGCAACTCCTACCAGATCGCCAGCGTGACGGGGGCCGATCGCTCGACCCTCGACGCCGGCGATTTCAATCTGAAAACCTGACGTTCACGCTGGACGCATTTGCGGTTGCGGGGTTGCGCCCTGCTGCCCCGGTTGGACGCGCCGGTAGCTGAGCGCCTCGGCGATGTGGATGCGGCTGACCTTTTCCGAGCCATCGAGATCGGCCAGCGTGCGCGCGACCCTGAGCACGCGGTGATAACCGCGCGCGGACAAGCCGAACGCGGCGACGGCATCACGCATCAATTGCCGCCCGGCATCGTCGGGGGCGGCAATGCTCTCAAGCGCCTGACCGTCAATCGCGGCGTTCGTCATCGGCGTACCGGGGCCGAGTGCTTCTGCGCGCATGCGTTGGCGGCACCGCGCCGCCGCCACACGGGTGGCGACATCGGCGCTGCTTTCTCCCGGCGCCGGAAGGCTTAGGTCCGCCGGGCTTACGGCCGGGACCTCGATCACCAGATCCATGCGATCCATCAAAGGCCCGGAAATTTTCGCCTGATAGTCCGTGCCGCATTTCGGCGCGCGCGAACACGCGGCGCCCGGGTCGGCGAGGTAACCGCAACGGCACGGGTTCATGGCGGCAACAAGTTGAAACCGTGCCGGATAGACAACGTGGGCATTGGCCCGTGCGATGCTGACGCGGCCGGTCTCCAGCGGTTGGCGCAATGCTTCCAGCGCCTGTCCCTTGAACTCGGGAAGCTCGTCCAGAAACAAAACGCCCAGATGCGCCAGCGAAATCTCGCCGGGACGGACGCGCTGTCCGCCGCCGACCAACGCGGCAACACTTGCAGAATGATGCGGATCGCGGAACGGACGGCGCCGGGTCAGCCCGCCGCCCGGCAATTCGCCGGCCAGCGAATGCACCATCGAGACTTCGAGGATTTCGCGCGACGTCAATGCCGGTAGAAGTCCGGCCATGCGATGCGCCAGCATGGACTTGCCGGAACCGGGCGGCCCCATCATCAACAGGTTGTGCCCACCCGCTGCCGCGACCTCAAGCGCGCGCTTTGCCGTTTCCTGTCCCTTGACGTCGATCAGGTCCGGATAGTCCGGCAGGTCGTCATAAAGCCGGGCTTCGAGTGCTGGCAGCACGTGCGTGCCTTTGACATGGTTGATCAGCGACAAAAGGTCCGGCGCGGCGATGACCTCCAGATCGCCGGCCCACACGGCTTCGCTGCCCTGCGATGCGGCGCAGACAAAGCTGCGCGCGCTGGCGGCAGCATGGATCGCGGCGGGCAGCACACCCAGCGACGGCGAGATCGATCCGTCGAGACCCAACTCCCCCATCGCTGTCATGCGGCTGGTTTCGTCCGCCGACAATACGCCCATGGCGCCGAGCAGCCCGATCGCGATGGGCAGGTCGAAGTGGCTGCCTTCCTTGGCGACGTCGGCGGGCGCGAGATTGACGGTAATGCGTTTCGGCGGCAGCGCGAGGCCCATCGAATTCAGCGCGGCGCGAACCCGCTCACGGCTTTCCGCGACCGCCTTGTCGGGCAGCCCGACGATGTGAAAGGCAGGCAGGCCGGACGCCATTTCCACCTGCACATCGACGTCGAGAACGTCGATCCCCTGAAACGCCACCGTGCCGACGCGCGCAACCATATCCGCCCCCGTAAAAGTTCGTTCACAGGGGCTATGAAAGGGTCAGCCGGATTTTTTGAACTGTTTTGAAAAGAATGCCATCAGGCGCCCATCTCGGCGCGGTAAAAAGTGTACGTGCCGCGGCCCATTTCCTTGGTTCTATACAGCGCCAGATCCGCATGCTCGAGCAGCGTTTTTACGTCATCTCCATCCGCGGGATAGACGGCGATCCCGATGCTGACGCCGATCTGCACGTCGTGCCCCAGGATACTTACGGGCTTCTTGATTTCGTCGATGATATTCTGGGCGCTGATCCCGGCATTTGCACCGTCCTGTGGATTGACCAGCAGAATGGCGAACTCATCACCACCAAGCCGGGCGACGATATCGGTTTCACGGGTATGCTTTTTCAAGATACCGGCAACAATCTGCAGCAATGCATCGCCTACCTGATGGCCATACGTGTCGTTGACCGGCTTGAATTTGTCCAGGTCCAGCATCATCAGCGCCAGAACCTTGTTCTCGCGTTTGGCCAATCGCAGGTATTGAAGTGCCTGCAGGTCGAACTGATGGCGATTTGTCAGGCCGGTCAGCGGGTCCGTGGTTGCCAGGCGCACCATTTTGTCTTCGGATTTTTTGCGGTCGGTAATGTCGTAGTAAATACCGAGCATGCCCATGACGTTATCGTCAGTGTCGCGTAACGGCACCTTCGAAGTCCGCAACCAGATTTTGTCGCCCAAAGGGGTTGTTTGCGGCTCGTCGTAATCGAGCTTCGGAATGCCGGAATTCATGACTTGCTTGTCATCGCTGCGGTAAGCCTCGGCCTCCTCTCCCCACACCATGTCCAGATCGCTTTTGCCGATAAGCTCATTGCCGTCGGTATATCCGGCATCCTTTGCGAACAGCGCATTGGCACCCAGATACCGCAGATCCCGATCTTTCCAGAAGATGCGGACCGGCACATTGTTGATGATGGTATGGAGGAGTTTGTTCGCGTTGTTTATGGCTTCATCGACAATGGTCGAACCGGTAATCTCTGTAAAAATATGCAGATACCACGGGGAAGACGTGTCGTTGTATCGATAGGGATAGCTGTTGGAAATATAGCGCCTGTCAGCAACGGCCACTTCGTCTCGGGCAGGCTTGTGACTTTCTCCGTTTGCGACGCTTTGGCACTCGGGAAGGGGGCCTTGTCCGGGCGGAAAAACCTCCCAGTAATATTTTCCCAACGCCGCCTCTTCAGTTATCCCGGCGGCGCGGCAATAGGCATCGTTGACCAGGACCAGCCGATAATCCAAATCATGAATAAACACAGGGTCATCGATACAATTGAATGTATCCCGGTCGTTTCTTTTTATGGCCTGCTTATCCGGCACTTTATTTTCCCCTGTTCATCAAAGGCCGAACGGATGCAACGGTAAGTAAAACTATCACAGTTGAGACTGCGTGGGCATATTTTAATACCCGGCTAAACCGCCTTCAGAATCAACTCCTTGAGTGCACCGTCTGACTTCATTACGTCAGCCGCCGTTTGCAGGTTCCGTACCGCCCTGCTCAGCAGCTAGACGCTGTCCGGAAAAATTTTGCGTTGTGTATCTCAGGTTACATAACGCAGGCCGCGCGCTCCTTAGGGTCGCGGTATCACGCGATACCAACACAAAGGAACGTACAATGTACCGCTTATTCAAATCTCTGGTTCTCGCCGCCGTCACGGCAGGTTGTTTTTTCCATGCCGCGGCGGCCAATGCCGGCGGCGGCCTGAATGACGAAACGATCTTTGCCATCTTCGATCAGGCCAACATGGCGGATATCTCGACCGGAAGGCTCGGCTGGAAAAAGGGTCAGGCGCCCGAGGTCAAGGCGCTCGCCAAGATGGTCGTAACCGATCATACGGCGGTGCAGCAGATGGGCCGTGATCTGGCCAGCAAGCTCGGCTTCCTCGGCACGCCGCCGGACGGAGATACATCGCTGGCCGACCAGGCGGCGGCACTGGCAAAGTTGCAGAACCTCGACGGTGCGGCATTCGACGCGGCGTATCTGCGCCATGAGATCGCATTCCATCAGGCGGTGATCGATGCCATCAACAAGGTCCTGTTGCCGGCGATAAAGTCGCCTGAGTTCCGCAAACTGGTCAATGACGTGCTGCCGGGCTTCGAACACCATCTGGCGGAAACGAAAAAGGCCGCGAAGTTGCTCGGCGTGACGTACTGATCGACGGTCACTCTGCACCGGTCCCGGGAATCTGTCCGGGGCTGGTGCGGTCCGGCCCGTCTTCCTAAGATCGACGCAATGAACATAAGCTGAAGAGGCCGGGATGATCGCGCCAGAAGCCGGAAAAATCATGGAGATACTATCTACTGAGGGACGGAAGCTTTTCACGTCGCGGCTTGTCCGCCATGAATTCGACGCCGGGCGGACGTTGGTTTCCAAAGGAGAGCGGGTGTCCGGTGCTTACTTCGTGTTGGACGGCCAGTTGCGGGTCTACGTTACAAACCCGGGCGGCTCGGAAACCACGCTGTACCTGATCGAACCGGGCGAGACATGCGTGCTGGCTCTCAACAGCCTGTTCAACAGCGTCATATATCCGGCGTGGGTGCAGACAGAATGTCCGGCCACGGTCGGGGTCCTTCCGGGCTCGGTCTTTCGGACGCTGTTTTCGCGCGAACCGGCGATACAGGATTTGACGATACGCGCGCTTTCGACTGCTGCGTTCCGACTGATGGATGAGTTGGATCACCGCCACAGCGAAAGACTGGACCAGCGCCTCGCGCGGTTTTTGTTGTTGCGTGCGGCGCCCGACGGGATGGTGCGCAAGACCCAGCAGGAGATCGCCGACAACCTCGGCTCAACACGCGAAGTCGTGGCGCGGTTGCTCGGCGGGTTCGCGGCGCACAACGCCGTTTCGACCGGGCGCGGCTGGGTTCGGGTCGACGACGCCCCGGCGCTTATGCGGATCGGCGATGGCGCAGACGCATAAGTGTGCTACTCACAGGCATGATCGAGGTAACGCCCGATATTGTTCTGGAAGACACAGAGATCGAGGAACGGTTTATCCGCTCTCCCGGTCCCGGTGGACAGAAGGTCAACAAGACCGAAAGCGCCGTGCAGCTACGCTTCGACGCCAGGCATTCGCCTGCGCTTAGTAATGCGCAGTTCCTGCGTTTGAAGTCGTTGGCCGGCCGGCGCATGACGGCGGATGGGATCGTGGTGATTACGGCGCATCAGTTCCGTACGCAGGAGCTGAACCGCAAGGACGCACTGGATCGGTTGATCGCGCTGATCCGTAACGCCGCGACGCCGCCGAAACGCCGCCGCCCGACGAAGACGCCGCGCGCGGAAAAACGCAAGCGGCTGGACAGCAAAAAACGCACCGGCGAAATCAAGAAGTCGCGTGGACGGGTGCGCGGCGACGAGTGACAAGAACCTATACGTCATCCTGAATCAAGTTCTGGATGACGATACTGTCTAGATCAAGTGTCCGGGTTACAGCTTGCTCTCTATCGCGTCCCAGATATCTGCTTCCAGGCAGGCATCGTCGAAGCGGTTGATTTCCTGCAGCCCGGTCGGCGAAGTGACGTTGATTTCGGTCATGTAGCCGCCGATGACGTCGATGCCGACGAAAATCATGCCGCGCGCCTTTAATTCCGGCCCGATGGCGGCGCAGATATCGCGCTCGCGATCCGTGATTTCGGTTTTCACGGCCTTGCCGCCGACATGCATGTTGGAACGCGCCTCGCCTTCCATCGGCACCCTGTTGGTGGCGCCGGCGATTTCGCCGTCGATCAGAATGATGCGCTTGTCACCGGCGCGGACGTCCTTCAGGTACGCCTGCGCGATGATCGGTTCGCGGTACAGCACCGTGAACATTTCCAACAACGAGTTCAGGTTTTCATCGCCGGGCTTGATGTGGAACACCCCGGCGCCGCCGTTGCCGTAAAGCGGCTTGATAATGATGTCCTTGTGTTCCTCGCGAAACGCCAGAATCCGCTCGCGGTCGGACGCAATCAACGTCGGCGGCATGAATTCCGGGAAGCGCGTGACGAAAAGTTTTTCCGGTGCGTTCCGGACTTCGCGCGGATCATTCACGACAAGCGTTTCGGGATGCACATGTTCGAGCAGGTGCGTCGCCGTGATATACGCCATGTCGAACGGCGGGTCCTGGCGCATCAGCACAACATCGGTGTCGTCGGCAAGATCGATGGTGCGCGTTTCGCCCAGCGTGAAGTGATTGCCTTGTTCGCGGCGGACTTCCATGGGTTCGGCTTCGGCAAGAATGCGACCGTTCGACATCGACAGTTTGCCGGGGACGTAATGCAGCAGATTGTAGCCGCGTTTCTGTGCTTCCAATGCCATGACGAACGTGCTGTCGCCGTGGATGTCGATCGAGCTCACATGATCCATCTGGATCGCGACGTTCAGGGTCATGACGGGTTCCTTGAAAAATTCCGGTGCCGGTTATGTGAGGCGCGTACGCAGTTCCTGCAAGAGTATCGTTGTGTTGTAGCGCGCCTGTTCGCCGGCGCCGAGCCGAAGATATTCCTC
>Ga0209273_10001112_pt1 | contig 26664 bp, 28 predicted proteins | sample tdAd471_FD_187126 | JGI IMG/M metagenome (GOLD analysis project Ga0209273, IMG submission 187126) | Marine sediment microbial communities from the Atlantic coast under amendment with organic carbon and nitrate - tdAd47.1 (SPAdes)... | ecosystem: Environmental > Aquatic > Marine > Coastal >...
GTCATCAAAACTACCACCGGCGATGCCGCGAGCACCGGCAAAAAAATCGGCCGTCCAGGTCACGGTCGTACCGCAGATGGCACAAAACTCCATGTTGCCAAAGCGGCCACTTTCATCAGACTGAAACCGATAGGTTTTTCGTTCGGCGTCGTTTAGTTCCACCTGCTCTTCTTTGAAATAAGTGGAGATACCGAAGGAGCTACCGGTGCGTTTCTGGCAATTCGTGCAGTGGCAGATATTGGTTCGAAATGGCTCGCCGGTCACCCGGTAACGCACCGCACCACAGAAACAGCCACCTTCGTGGGAGATTTCAGCCATCTTCACGTCATCCTTAACTCAGGGGAGGCTGGTTATTCATCAACCAGTCCCATCAACTCGCGCCAGCGGCGTAACGGGCCATGAACACCGGTTTCCGCATCGCCCTTGCCACTGACGGACGGATTAATTCCCATTTTTCTGGCATCCTCATCCGGGCCGTAAACAACACTGGCATTACCCCGTGCGTAACCCTGCTGCCATTTAGCCTCAGTTGCCTGGAATCCTCGCTGACAGGACTCCATGACTACCTGATCGTCGGGCGTCGCCAGACCGGCGGGGCCCAGGAAATCCTCAAACTGTCGCAATCGGAGCGCTCGCGCATCTGCCGGCTCGCCTTTGGGTGCGATGCAGTAAACCTCAACCCGGGTTTTATCGACCGCGACGGGGTGCATCACCCGCAAGGTCGTCGACGATTGATCCATCAGCCAGAGATTGGGAAACATGAGCTGAAAACGAACGCAGTCGATTAACCAGTTAGCACGTTCCTGCCCATGACTCTTTTCCAGCGCCTCACGGGATTTAGCCAGCGGCCGTTGGTCACCATTAGGCATCCAGGCCCAGGCTGACGCATGCCCCCGGTCAAGGTCGTAGACAGCGCCGGGTAGCTCCTTCATCTGGCTGACATCGATGGTTTTTAACGTTTCTTTTTTTGCCTCACCACGTCGGGCGCCAAGCGCGATATAGCCGGTGTGCACCGGAAAAAAGTGGTAACCGTCGACGTTTTCAATCTGCAGTTTCCAGTTCGAATCACAGGTGTAATGTACGCCACCCCTGAGCACCTCCAGTCCTTCCGGCGACTGGTCGACAAACATATCGATGAAAGCCGTGGACTCACCCATCCAGACTTCCAGCGGCTCCACCTCGGCCTTGATACTGCCAAAAATAAAGCCCCGATAAACCCCTAGCTGGCCAAGCTTGACCAGGTCGTGACTCTGTTTATCAAAGTACTCCGGGTAGTCACCAGCATCGTGATCATTAACATCAATACAGGCGCCCGTCGAATCGTATACCCAGCCATGGTAGGGACACATCATGGTTGGTTTATTGCCACGTTTGGTGTTGGCTAACTGAGCACCACGGTGGCTACAGGCATTGAGAAAGGCGTGGATTTTGCCGTCCGCCCCCCGGGTCACCAGTACCGGCTGGCGACCAATCTGTGTGGAAAAATAATCATGCTCGTTGGGCAGCTGCGATTCGTGGGCCAGATAAACCCAGTTGGATTCAAAAATGCGCTCCAGTTCCAGTTCAAAAATTTCTGGATCCTGAAAAATGCGCCGCGAAACGTCAAAGCGTTGCTCGTCCGCATTGTCGACTACCAGATCTCTCAGTTCGGCCGCCGCAAGCGGCCCTGTGTCGGTACGTTGATCCATCGTTGCTCTCCTCTCCCAAAAAGCCTACACAACCACAGTGGCGAACCAATATTCGGTCGACCATTATTTTATGAGCCTGCCACGTTAAAACAATCGCTGACTAATGGCAAAATTGGCTGAAGAGGAGATCAAAAAAGAGCCGGTCGTAGGGTGCCTGAGTATTGCCCAGGACCCAATGAAATCAAGAGATAGATCCACTCGCCAGAGGCAGCAGTAATTGGACCAATTGGTTGAAATGGGTGTCTGGAACCAGGCGGTAATCCGTTTCAGGAACGGTTAACCCGATAGATGGCGGAGAGGCAGGGATTCGAACCCTGGGACGGTTGCCCGTCGCTGGTTTTCAAGACCAGTGCTTTCGACCACTCAGCCACCTCTCCGAAAGCTTGTGACAGCGAGTGCCCAATGAGTTTGGGGCGCACAGGATACTGGATTACCCCTCGACTATGCCAGTATCTGTTGCCAATTACTCCGGACAACCCGGTGTTATTAAACAATGTAAACTTATCCCCATCAGTGCGGTCATACTGACCGGATACATTGACTCAACCAATTGAATGACGAGGATATTCCATGGCTCAAGATTACTCCTTTGACTCAGTCGCAACGCGCAGCGAACAGTCTGTACTTGCTACTAACAAGGTGCTCCGTAACACCTATGCCCTGCTGGCAATGACCTTGCTATTCAGTGCAGGCACCGCTGCCATGGCGATGACCCTCAACCTGCCCCACCCCGGCCTGATCATTTCGCTGGTGGTGATGTTCGGTGGACTGTTCGCCATTCAGGCGTTAAGAAACAGTGTCTGGGCATTACCGGTACTGTTTGCCTGGACCGGGTTTTTAGGCATGACACTCGGCCCGATGCTGAATATGTACCTGAACATGTACAGCAATGGTCATGAACTCATCATGATGGCCATGGGCGGCACTGGGGTCACCTTTATCGGACTGTCGGGTTATGTGCTGACCACCCGCAAGGACTTCAGTTTTATGCGCGGCATGCTGATGGCCGGCATGATTGTGGCGGTACTGGCGATGATTGGGCTGCTGTTCTTCCCGGTCCCTGCTGCGTCGCTGGCAATCAGTGCGGTGGTTGTACTGTTAATGTCTGGTTTTATTCTCTACGACACCAGCAACATTATTCATGGCTATCAGACCAACTACATCCTGGCCACGGTCGGGTTGTATCTGAATATCTATAACCTGTTCATCCACCTGTTGAGCCTGTTGTCTGCTTTTGCCGGTGATGATTAGGCGATAAGTATTCAGGCATAAAAAAACCCCGCTCCGGCGGGGTTTTTTTATGGTTGCTGGTTTAACCAGTGAGCCAGCTGGCTGGCATCAAAAGGCCAGTCCAGCTCATCACCCTCTTCACACCCTGCCCGGTGACCCACCACAGGGATACGCACGCAATAACGCTCAAAGAGCTCATCATCGTCAGCAATTTCCACCGTCTCTACTCCTACGCCCTGCTGCTTTAACAAGGCATAGGCGTCCTCACACAGGTGGCAGCCCAGAGTCGTGTAAAGCCTTAACTGGGGCGTGTTCAGGGTTGGATTAGCCATGCATTCCACTTAACAATTACTTAACACTCGTTGTTGGTAAAAAGACCATAAAATGGCAAGCTTCTCTGCTGGCCGGTAAAAAAAAGAAGTTAGCGATGCAACCTTCAGTCATTCTGGTAGACCAAAACGACCGCCCGCTGGGCACTGAATCAAAGCAGCTCGCCCACACATCACCATTATTACACCGGGCCTTTTCCATCCTGCTTTTTCGTTCGGATGGACAGCTTATTTTACAGCGCCGCGCCGCTGGCAAATATCATTCCGCCGGTCTATGGAGCAACACCTGCTGCAGCCACCCTGCCCCCAATGTCCACCTGCCGACCTATGCTATCGAGCGCCTGCAACTGGAAATGGGATTGACTGCCGACCTGGAAAAAATCGGTACGCTCCGCTATGAGCTACAGCTTGCGGACAACCTCTTTGAATATGAATTCAATCATCTGTTCTGCGGCACCAGCGATGAACCGGTGAATCCGGACCCGACTGAGGTGAGTGACTGGCAAACCCTGTCACTGGGTGAGGTTGCCGAAGCCATCACGAAACGGCCCACTGAGTTTACTGCCTGGTTTCCGCTAATTCTGGAACACCTGGAACAGCCGCTACGCCACTATCTCCAGACCCGGCCCGCGGATAAATAATCGGTAACTAACCATGACACCCACGACTGACCAGTTAGTCGACGTTGAAAACGGCACGCTCTTCACACGTATCTGCGGCTCGGGGAGGCCCCTGGTGCTGATCCATGGCATGGCCACTGATCATCGCCTGTGGACCCCGCAGATAGAAGCCCTGGCAGCTCGATTTCAGGTGATCAGCTACGACATGCGTGGATTTGGCCGATCATCCCGGCCAGACGGGCCCTACCGAGCCGAGGACGACCTGGCCTGCCTGCTCCAGCAGCTGGGAATACCGTCGGCAAATCTTATCGGGCTTTCATTAGGGAGTTCCGTTGCCACCCGATTCGCCCTCTCCTATCCGGCGATGACAGGATCATTGATCATTGCCGGCCCGGTCCTGCAGGGATTTTCAGATGCCCCGGACTTTATGCAGGCGTTAAAAAGCGTCTGGGGCACTGCTCGGGAACAGGGCATTGAGGCGGCTCGCTCCGCATGGGCAACTCTGCCGCTGTTCAGCACCCTCCCCGGCTCGTCGGAATGGTCGTCCCTGCTCGACAATATGATCAGGGATTACGATGGCTGGCACTGGCAACACCGTGACCCGGAAATCTGGCCCGAGACCATGCCTGCTGACCGTTTAACCGAAATTACCGCCCCGACCCTGATCATCACGGGTGATCAGGAAATGGCAGGACTGGTGCGCGCCGGCACCTATATGAGTGAAAAAATTAACGGTTGCCGAACCATTAAACTGGAAGCCTGCGGCCATGTGGTGAATCTGGAAAAGCCTGAGGAGTTCAACCGGGCCGTGATCGAATTCCTAACGGATAGTTAACAGGCGCCTGCGCTGGCAGCTATCACTAACGGTTGTCAAAAACCTGTGACTGAGCGTTTATGGGCAGTGCTCCAGGTATCGCTGGTTTACGAATGGCAACTCGTCCAACCCCTCTAAAGGGCATGCCCGATCGCATCCAGACTATCTGACTTTGATGGTAATGAGGCTTCCTGCAGAAACAAAATACGATTACGGCCATTATTTTTTGCCTGGTAAAGCGCCGAATCAGCCGCCGCCAGTATCGTGTTGTTATCCCGAATTTCCCCACCTAGAACAGTGTGACCCCACAACTGATGGTCACCAGACAACTCACGTCACCCACGACAATCGGGCAAGCCGATACTACCTGACGAAGCCGTTCAAACACTTCGTTGGCCTCCTCTTCCTCAGAATTGACCAGAATGAGAAATTCTTCGCCACCGTAACGATCACAGTTGTCGTAACTCCGCAGTGTCGAGTTAATTCGCTGGGCAACCTCATGCAATACCGCGTCACCCACCAGGTGGCCATGGGTGTCGTTGATTTTTTTAAAGTGATCGATGTCACATACCTACCGCCAGTGGAATTTGCTGGCGGCCTGCCCGATCAATTTCTCGTTCAAACGCATTCATGATTGCTCGCCGATTCGGTAACCCGGTAAGCGCATCGTGCTTGGCCTGATGCACTAGCTGTGCGCGAGCCGCTATTGCCTCAGTCTGCAGATCCAGCATTCGTCTACCGACCTGCAAGCGAGCTTTGAATTCAACCGGTTCAAAAGGTTTACGAACATAATCATTAGCACCAGCATCCAGGCCGATGGCAACATCGCTACTATCGTTTCGGCTGGTCAGCAGAATAATGTATGGCGGGTCATTACCCAGCATTAAACGGACGCGTTTACACAGCTACAGCCTATTCAATCGAGGCATCTCCCAGTCGATCAATAACAACCTGGGCGGAAAATCCTGTTGCAGTATTTTTAACGCTTCGACACCATCGCCAGTGACGGTGGGTTCAAACCCCCACTTTCTGGTTATCCCCGCAAGCATTACACGAAAGAAGGGATCGTCATCTGCAATGAGTAAATTCATAACACCTGCTCCTGCATCGCCTTTTTGAGGTCAGCAAATCCCTCTTCTAACAACGGTAACTGCCGGATAATCGCCGACAGGTCTTCCGCCTTCCCGCAAACTTCCAGTCTGCGGGCTAACTCGCTGAGCATCATTCCACTAACAGTGGCGGATGCCCCCTTTATTCTGTGCGCCAAAGCAGTAATTCCCGACAAATCTTCTGCGGTGACCAGCTTTTTGAGCTGATTCAAATGATCCGTCATGTCTTCCAGAAAAGTTTCGGCGACGCTTCGAACCAGTTCCTCGTCATCAAGCATCCGCCGACTCATCGTGCCAAGGTCAAACACTGGCAGGTCTGGATGCTTTTCCAGCTCCGCCACAGCCTGCGGTTCAACGGATTCAGCGGAAGGCTGATGGCCCTGGATTTGCGTCTCGGTGGCCAGGGGATGACAAGGCTCGGGCAAAAACTGGAAAAGGCTTCAGTGAGTCTGGCCGGATCAATCGGTTTAATCAGGTAGCCATCCATCCCGGCATCAATACAGCGCTGCTGATCTTCACGCATGGCGTTAGCGGTAACCGCAACGATGGGCACTTCATGGTTAAGCACGTTTGAGTGATCGCTACGAATAATTCGCGCTGCTTCGTAACCATCCATCACCGGCCTTTGACAATCCATCAGCACCAGGTCGTAGTCGTTCGTTTCCAGCGCCGAAACGGCGAGCTCACCGTTGTTAACAATGTCGACGACTATGCCCAGTTTCTCCAGCACCCCTGCGGCTACTTTCTGGTTACTAAGATTATCTTCAACAACCAGCACCCGAGCCTTGAATTGCGGTAGTTTCTTAACTCTTCTACCGGGTAACATCAGGCTAGTGGCTTTTGCCGGAGCGGCACCATCCATGCCGGCCAGATGATGCAGCGTGTTGTATATATCCGACTGGTTTACTGGCTTGGGAAAATAGCCCATAAACCCCATCTCTGACATGTTTCTGACATCACCCTTATGCAATTGCGCGCCCATCAGCAGCAGCTTGGTGGATGCCAGACAACCATTCTCGATAATCTTACGCGCAAGTTGCACGCCGTCCATGCCCGGCATTTTCATGTCAATCAGGGCTATCTGGAAGGGTCGTTTTTCTGCCGCCGCCTGGTTGAGTCGCTCTAGCGCCTGAACACCGCTTTCTACTGAATAGTGGTCGATATTCCAGACGGTGAGCAGTTCATCGAACAGCTTGCGACTGGTGAGGTTGTCATCAACAACCAGGACACATAACCCCTTGATATCATCGGGGTCCGGCATCGCTGGCGAAAATTCAGCGGTGGGTAATTGCAGCGTAAACCATAACCGCGAGCCTTTCCCCAGTTCGCTGGTCACGCCAATTTTCCCGCCCATAAATTCGACCAGCTGTTTACTTATCGACAGCCCCAGACCGGTCCCGCCGTACTTTCGGGTGGTGGACGTATCTGCCTGAATAAACCGATCAAATAATTTTTCCTGTTGGTCTTCACTTAGGCCAATGCCGGTGTCCAGTGCATCAAACCAAATCTCAACATGGTTGTTCGCCATTGGTCGCTGACTGAAATGCACGGCCACCTCGCCCTGTTCAGTAAATTTAATGGCATTGCCAATCAGGTTATTCAAAATCTGCCGTATACGGCCCGGATCCGCGCGATAACACTGGATCGGGAAGAGCGTGGCGGGACAGACAAGCTCCAGTCCTTTTTCTTCCGCAGAAAACGCTAGCGTACTGGCAATATCCGAGAGAAGTTCACCGAGTTCAAGAGCCACCGGTTCCAGGTCAAGCTTTCCCGCCTCCATCTTCGAATAATCCAGAATATCGTTGACGATCCCCAGCAGGGAGTTGGCACTGCGTTGAATGACTAACCCATCCTGCAACTGTTCGTCATTGAGGGATGTATCCAGCAGGAGATTAGTCATACCGATAATCCCATTCATCGGCGTACGAATCTCGTGACTCATGTTGGCCAGGAATTCGCTCTTGGCAAAGGAGGCCGCTTCAGCCGCATCTCTAGCGGCCATCAATGTCTTTTCCAGATGCTTCTGCGCACTGATGTCCGTGCGTATGGCGATATAGCTCTGGATGGTGCCGTCGCTATCCTTGATCGGTACGATCGTGCTCTCCACTCAGTAGAGATGCCCATTTTTTGCCCGGTTACAGATTTCACCGTGCCAGGCTTTTCCGTTAAACAAAGATGCAAACTTATCTGCCCAGAATTCTGTCGTGTGGTGACCAGAATTGACCAGACGATGATTATTGCCAATCAACTCTTCTGCGGTGTAGCCACTGATTTCGCAAAATTTTTCATTAACTGATTTGATCGTACCCGCCAGGTCAGTAGTGGTCACAATCGCGTGGTGATCAAGGGCGGTTTTCTGTTTGGTCAGTTTGCTAAAGGCTTCTGCGCTTTCTCTATCGCTACGGGCCAGCATTGCGTCTTTGTGTCGCCGCACCGCCAGCATTTCATTAAAACTGTCAGCGAGTTCACCGATTTCGTTATCGCTTTCAACATCGAAATGATGGTGGGAGATACCGGTCGCTAACTCACGCGTAATTCTGGTTAATTTCGTGATCGGATAGACAATGCGCCGGGCCTGACTGACAGCGGCTATCACCGCAATGACTGCCGTTATCAGGACGGATATTAGTGTTGTAATCGCAAGGTTATTGGCACCCTGAAGCGCTTTCGCCTGATCAATTTCGCTAATCAGCTTCCATTTTTTATTAACGGCGGGTACCGCGTGTTGAATGCGGAATACCGGCTGCCCCTCCGAACCCGTATAAGTCACCAGTCCAGTCCAGCACCCAGTTCGGGGTGCCGATGGAGTGACGACTCAGCGTCGCCAGGCAATTGATCAATTTTCCTGTGCCGCTTGAGAATTTCGTCAGTGCTACCAGGTGTCAGGGGTGTTCGGAGCAAATCATCACTCCCAACCAGATAATGAATCTTGGCGTCCTGATCCACCCCGCTAGTAGCCGCCTGAAAAATACGATCCAGTTGAACCTGAATGGCAATGATTCCGATCGCGTCCTCGGTCGCGCTTTTCAGAGGCGCGGTGAGATAGCCCGTCGGGAGCGAATCAGTCGGGGCGCTAAATTCAAGATCAGAAAATCCGGCGTTACCCGTTTCCAGTGAATATCTGACGCTGGCTGTCAGTCGGCTCTGAGCGGCCTCACCGTCAAAAAGCGCCGGGCCGAGTTTGTCGCTGTCAACGACACCATACAAAATAGTGCCGTCCCTGGTGATCAGGTAAATATCTTCGATGTAGTCATAATTCTGCTGCATCGCCTTTAAATGGCTATGATTTTCCTGCACACGAGTTGACCAGTCTGTCCCCTTCACGTATTCGCCAGCAGTTTGGCCGCTGCGCGCTAACCCTTCATTTAGCTGGCCTACTAGCCGTGCGTTCACTGGATTGTCAGCCTGGCTATTCAGATCCATCAACCGATAATCAAACCAGTTCTACATCTGATCGACCTTGGCATATGCGGATGTATGCAAATCCTCAATGGCCTCTCTGACCAGAACTTCTCGGGTTTTGTGGTAGGCAAGAAAACTGGCAAGCGCTAGTGGCACTTGCGCTAATAACAGAAACCAGCTGAGAATGGTGCTGCCTAGACGACTCTGGGTAATCAAAGCCGTGGGACGGAGGGATCGTTTAACGGGTGCCAGCGCTAATTCTTCTGATTGCATGAGCATGGGGATATGGATTAACCTCCGTCAGCTAACCAGACCGACATCACGATAGTTTTCATTTTTTATCAGGGTTGAATAAAAGCTAAAAGCTCTGAACATGTAAGACTTTTCAGTCAGACAAAATAAATCTTTAATGTAGTTAGACGCGGCCACCGCCTAATGGCAGCACCTTTTTGAGATGCGCCCGATGCTGGACAGCAGCCTGAGTTCGACAGTTACAGCGAATACCCACTAGCGGCCCGGCTGGCCGACTAATCCAGCTGATCCAGACAGCGGTGGGCGCCCCAGATTGAATGGTAAACTGTAGGAACTTTTAGGGGTTTAGCGACTCGAAACACCAGTCTGAACAGCTTTCCACTTAACCCAAATACTTAATTTTCGGGAACACTGAAATGATCACACTCACCCCCTCCGCCATTGAACGTGTTAACAAGGTGCTGGCCCGTGCCGACGGTGTCATGGCGATTCGGGTAGGCGTTAAGGACTCCGGCTGTTCGGGCTTTAGCTACGTGGTGGAACAGGCCAAATCAATTGCTGACGATGATCTACGGTTTGATCAGGACGGCGTTGAAGTGGTGGTAGCAAAAGATGATCTGCCGATGCTCGAGGGCGTCGAGCTGGATTATCGCCAGGATGGCATCAATTCGGCCTTTGCTTTTAAAAACCCACAGGCGAAAGAAACCTGCGGCTGTGGAGAAAGTTTTACCGTTTAATCAAACAATCGGGTTGTAAAACAAAAAAGGCCGTGGACAGCCAGACTGTCCACGGCCTTTTTTGTTTCGGCTCTGAGGTTACATCATGCCGGTTTGCAGGCGCGCTGCTTCGGACATCATCTCCATACCCCAGGGTGGGTCGAGTACCAGCTCAACCTGGGCGGCAACGATGCTCGGAATCTGCTCCAGTTTATATTTAACATCTTCCACCAGCACATCACCCATGCCACAGCCTGGGGCAGTCAGCGTCATTTTCACATCGGCTCGGTATTTGTCGTTGGCCCCGGAAAGCTCAAATTCGTAGATCAGCCCTAAATCAACGACATTAACCGGTATCTCCGGATCGAACACGGTACGCATGTGTTCCCAACAGAACTCTTCGGTTTTCTCGCGAGTTAATTTGCCGTCAAAAAGCTCCACCGGCAGGGGTTCCCGTTCGCGACCCAGCACATCGGCGTCTGCGGCATCAATCCGGGCCATCTGACCATCGAGCAGGACCGTGAAAGAACCACCGAGCTCCTGAAGTATCTCTACTTCGCGGCCCTCTTTGGCGTTAACCCGCAGCCCAAGAGGTACAAATATCGCTTTGCAATCTCGGGTTAGTACAACCTTTTCACGCTCTTCCATTTTTATATGTTTCCGTTGTTTGCCATCGTCTGTTCCGGGAATTACTCCGTGCTGATGCCGTCGTGCTGTTTATGCAGCGCCCCCTGACAGGTATGCCAGGCCAGCGTTGCGCATTTGACCCGCGAGGGGTAAGCACGAACGCCGGTGAGCACCGCCAGTTTGCCAAGCTGAAGTGTAGTGTCATCGTCGAGTTCAATTTCTCCAACCAGGACCTGGTGAAACAGCTCGAATAGTTCGTCTGCTTCCGCCATGGTCTTGCCGGTAAGAATTTCAGTCATCATCGACGCTGACGCGGTGGAAATCGCGCAGCCTTCACCTTCAAAGGTAACCTTGCTGATGCGGTCACCGTCCAGGTTCAGGTATACCGTGAGCTGGTCACCGCAGAGGGGGTTAAACCCTTCAGCATAGTAGGTAGTATCGTCGATTTTGCCAAAATTGCGCGGCCGCTTGTTGTGATCTACGATCAGGTCCTGATAGAGCTCTCGTAGGTCCATCATCAGCCAAACATCTCCACGGCTTTGTTAAGTCCATCCATGAGTCGATCAACCTCTGAAAAAGTGTTGTAAAACGCAAATGAAGCCCGTGCCGTGGCCGCGACACCGTAATGTTGCATCACCGGCATAGCGCAGTGATGACCAGCGCGAATCGCAATGCCTTCGCTATCGAGGATTGTGCCCAGATCGTGAGCATGGAGCTGGTCCAGCACGAAAGACGCAATACTCGCTCGGTGTTTGGCAGTACCGATTAATTTTAAGCCGGGTAACTCCTGCAATTTACGACTGGCGTAATTCAGCAGTTCCGTTTCGTGAGCGGCGATCTTCTCCAGACTAACGCCGGACACGTAATCGAGCGCGACCCCCAAACCGATGCCGCCGGCAATGTTCGGGGTGCCGGCTTCAAATTTATAGGGCAGATCATTCCAGGTGCTTTTCTCAAAACGAACAATGCGAATCATGTCGCCACCGCCCTGCCAGGGCGGCATTGCCTCGAGCAGCGCCTCTTTGCCGTAAAGCACACCCGTGCCGGTGGGGCCAAAGATCTTATGGCCGGAAAAAGCATAAAAATCGCAATCCAGATCAGCCATATCGACCGGAATATGGGCGATCGCCTGGGCACCATCAACCAGCACGAGCGCCCCGGCCTGGTGGGCCATCTCGATCACTTCCTTCACCGGATTAATCGTACCCAACGCATTAGAAAGCTGACTGATCGCCACCATCTTGGTGCGATCACTGATCAGCCCACGAACGTCATCAAGAGAGATCTCGCCGGCATCGTTAATGGGAACAACTTTTAACAGGGCCCCGGTACGTTCAGTCACCATCTGCCAGGGAACAATGTTGGAGTGGTGTTCCATTTCGGTGACCAGCACTTCATCGCCGGCTTTAAGGTTTGCCATTCCCCAGCTATTAGCCACCAGGTTGATCGACTCGGTAGTGCCGCGAGTGAATACCACTTCCTTCACGGAAGCTGCGCCAATAAAGCGGCGCACCTGTTCTCGGCCATTTTCATAAGCCTCCGTGGCCAGTTCACTTAATTGATGAACCCCACGATGAATATTGGAGTTGGTGTTTTCGTAATAATGGCTCACCGCATCGATCACCACCTGGGGCTTCTGTGTGGTGGCACCGTTATCCAGATAGACCAGCGGGTGGCCATTTACCTGGGTTTTCAGGATAGGGAAATCGGCCCGCCATTGGGCGACCTGATCGTCGCTATTTAAATCGGTAACGGCAGTACTATTCATGGCTGAGTTGTTCCATTTTTTTGGTGACGGCGTTGGCAACGTGTTCACCCCAGTGGCCACCCAGCGTGGCGAAACTGGCGGCAGCAAAGGCGCTCAACAGCAGCGCCCGCGCGTCCTGCTCGGTTAGTCCACGACTGCGCAGGTAAAATAGTTCGTCGCGATTAAGATCACCCACCGTGCAACCGTGGGCGCATTTCACGTCGTCAGCGTAGATCTCCAGCTCCGGCTTGGCGTCGATTTCCGCCCGATCAGAAAGTAACAGGTTTTTACTCGACATCTGTGAATCGGTGCCATCGGCGCCGGGGTGCACATGCACCCGGCCGTTAAAAACACCCCTGCCGTGATCACCGAACAGGCCGTGGTGACTAACCTGACTGGTACAGTTCGGTGCAGCATGCTCAAGCGTGAGGTGCAGGTCGGCATGCTGGCGACCATTAGTTAGTTGCAGACCATCAAACTCAACATGGGCGCCGGCTTCGGCCAGATTAATATCGACATCGTCACGACTAATGGCTCCACCCAGCGTCAGGACATGGGATTTGAATGAGCTGTCGCGCTGTAAGTTGGCACGCAGAGAACTCACCTGAAACGCCTGCTCACCCTGCTGCTGCAACTGGCTCAGTGAAACCTGCGCGTTCGGCGCCAGATCGAGATCAATTGAACTATTGAGTTGATAGGCCTTAACGTCGGTTTCCTGGTCGGCCTCGCTATCCGCGTAGACAATCGCAAGCTCCGCTTCGCAGTGACTTGCAGCCGTAACCAGCAACCGCCAGTAGCTTGTCTCGGCCGCACTGCCGGATAGCACGACGATAGTGATCAACGGATGTTTGCCGGCGGGCAGTTGCAGCCAGCCACCGTCAGCCACCAGGGCTGTATTCAGCTGATCAAACGCCCGATCACGGCCATCAGCCGCTTCTGGTAGCATCACCGCACCGGACTCTAATGCAGCGGCCAGGGGTTTAAACTGAATCTCGCCGAGACCTTCGAGCCGGGACAGCTCGGCACAGAAATAGCCCTGTTGAAAAACCAGCACTGGAGCGCCAGAGCCGCTATTCAGCTCATCCAGTAACGGCTGTCGTTCAGTAGCGGTTGTCGTGACAGGCTTCTGTGCCGGCTCAAGAGGCTGTTTGAGGAGGCTGTTTATGCGGGTATACCGCCAGCGCTCAGTTTTGCGATCTGGCAGGCCCGTGGTCAGTAGCTGCTGCATGGCGCGCTCGCGCACTTCAGCATCTCCCGGCAAGTGGGGTTTACGATTCTCAAACTGCTGTTGAAACGCGGATCTATTATCCGCGCTGGCTTGGGTGGCAACCATCGCTATACTGCCGCCGGTTCTTTTTCTAGCCAGCCGTAGCCACTGGACTCCAGCTCCAGTGCCAGCTCGCGCCCGCCGGAACGGACAATCTCCCCGCCGGACAGGACGTGCACATAATCAGGCACCACGTAATCGAGCAATCGCTGATAGTGGGTGACCATGATCAGGGAGCGGTCAGGGCTACGCAGCTTGTTTATTCCGTCTGAAACAACTCTCAGGGCATCGATATCGAGGCCAGAGTCTATTTCATCGAGGATGGCCAGACGCGGCTCCAGCAGCGCCATCTGATAAATCTCATTACGTTTCTTTTCACCGCCGGAAAAGCCGTCGTTGACCGCCCGAGTCATGAAGCTCTCGTCCATTTTCAGCAGCTTCATTTTCTCGCGAGCAATGGCGAGAAAATCCATCGCATCGTATTCATTTTCACCGCGGCTACGGCGCTGGGCATTAACCGCTTCGCGCATAAATACCGAACTGTTCAGCCCTGGAATCGCCACCGGGTACTGGAAGCCTAAAAACAGCCCCTTCCAGGCCCGCTCTTCCGGCGAAAGGGCGAGCAGGTCTTCGCCGTCCAGTGTTATCGAACCGCCAACTACTTCATAACCTTCTCGGCCAGAGAGCACGTGAGACAGGGTACTTTTACCGGAGCCATTTGGGCCCATGATGGCATGAACCTCACCAGCGCCGACCTCCATGGTCAGCCCTTTTAGTATGGATTTTCCTTCAACTTCTACTTTTAAGTCTTTGACTATTAACATTTATTTATGCCATTTATGGTCGAATTTAACCGACACTTCCTTCTAGACTGACACCGAGGAGGCGCTGCACTTCTACGGCGAACTCCATCGGTAATTCGGTGAATACTTCTTTACAGAAGCCGTTAACGATCATCGAAACCGCTTCTTCCTCGGCGATGCCTCGCTGACGACAATAAAACAGTTGATCGTCGCCAATTTTAGAGGTGGTCGCCTCGTGCTCTACCTGAGCGGTGGGTTCCTGTACCTCCACATAAGGGAAAGTATGGGCGCCGCACTGGCTACCGATTAACAGGGAGTCGCATTGGGTGTAGTTACGCGCCCCGTTCGCGCCGCGCAGCATCTTCACCAGGCCGCGGTATGCATTCTCGGCTTTCCCGGCAGAAATACCCTTGGAGATAATGGTGCTACGGCTGTTCTTGCCAATGTGTACCATCTTGCTGCCGGTGTCGGCCTGCTGGTAATTATTGGTTAGCGCCACCGAGTAGAACTCACCCACGCTGCTATCACCGGTCAGCACCACACTCGGATATTTCCAGGTAATCGCGGAACCGGTCTCTACCTGGGTCCAGGAAATTTTTGAACGCTCACCGCGGCAGTCACCCCGTTTAGTAACGAAATTGTAGATACCGCCCTTGCCATCCTTATCGCCGGGGTACCAGTTCTGCACGGTGGAATATTTAATCTGTGCATCGTCCATTGCCACCAGCTCAACCACGGCCGCGTGCAGTTGATTTTCGTCACGCATCGGCGCGGTGCAGCCTTCGAGATAGCTCACGTGTGAACCCTCGTCGGCAATGATCAGCGTGCGTTCGAACTGTCCGGTATTGAGAGCATTAATACGAAAATAGGTGGAAAGCTCCATCGGACAGCGCACCCCTTTCGGAATGTACACAAACGAACCGTCGGAGAAGACCGCTGCATTAAGCGCGGAATAGAAATTGTCCGCCAGCGGCACCACGCTACCCAGATACTTCTTCACCAGCTCAGGGTGATCATGAACCGCCTCGGAAAGCGGGCAGAAAATCACGCCGACTTCTGCTAGCTTGTCTTTGAAGGTAGTGGCCACGGAGACGCTATCGAACACCGCATCGACTGCCACACCAGCCAGCGCCGCCCTTTCGTGCAGCGGGATACCGAGTTTTTCGTAAGTTTCTAACAGCTCGGGATCGACATCGGCCAGACTCTGCGGTTTATCCGAATCGGCCTTGGGCGAAGAAAAGTAGCTAATCGAATTGAAATCGATGTCCGGGTAGTGAACATGGGCCCACTCCGGCACATCCATCTGCTGCCAGATCTTAAACGCTTCCAGCCGCCATTCGAGCATAAACTCTGGCTCGTTCTTTTTTGCTGAAATTGCCCGCACGACACTCTCATCGAGACCCGGGGGAAACGTATCCTGTTCGATATCGGTAACAAAGCCGTGCTCGTATTCACGACTGATATACCGGTCAATTTCTTCTGATTCGGTAGCCATAATTTACTGTTCTCTTATTTCAACGAAGGGGAGCATCGCCAGATTGCTGGTTGTTTTCACAAAAAGCTCAGGGAGACTCCTGCCTCAAATCAATAGCGGCGGATCCGGACGCTCCGGGACCGGGGACGTAATGCAATGGTTGCTCGGCTGGCCGTAGCAACTCAGCCAGACTCACCTGTTGTAGTGCGCCCGCGACTACCCGGCTAATCTTCTGCCAGTTCACTTTGACACTACAGTGTTCTTCCTGATCGCAGATACCGCTTTCGGTACTGCACTCGGTTAACCCCAGCGGTCCATCGACGGCCTGAATGATCTCCGCCACGGATATCTGCTCGGGTGCTACCCCAAGGCGATAACCACCCTGCTGCCCCCGCAAAGACTCCACCAGTCCCGCGCGAGTAAACATTTTAAGCAATTTGGCAACCGTCGGCTGTGCGACCCCAATGGCTTCCGCCAGTTCTGCGGTGCTGACAAATTCATTGCCACGCTCAGCCAGGCCGCCCATTACCAGGGTGCCATAATCGGTTAACTTGCTAATTTTCAGCATAAGCAGACAGTTAATTAAATAGAGAGGTCAGGTCGGAGAAGGTCCACTGGACACCTGATCATGGCTGACCAGGCAGCCATCACTCGCCACGACCGCCTTAAAGGGGACTATTTTAGTGCTATTGCCCAGCAAACCGCAATTGGTGATTACGGATGAAGTGGTCGATTTTCCCTTAAATCGCTATAAATTAAGGCGTTGCCGCTGGCTGAAACCCCTGTCAATCCAGTAAACTGCGCGCTTCTCGATTCCGGGATCAACCTAAACCTGTGTAAGGAACGAACTTTAAAATGGCTATTGAACGCACACTCTCCATCATTAAGCCCGACGCGGTCGGCAGCAACAACGTCGGCAACATTTACAGCCGCTTCGAAAAAGCTGGATTAAAGATCATTGCTGCAAAGATGATCCACCTCAGTGATAGCCAGGCTGGCCAGTTTTATGCAGAACATAGCGAACGGCCATTCTATAAGGATCTGGTTGGCTTTATGACCTCTGGCCCGGTCGTTATTAGTGTGCTTGAGGGTGAAAATGCAGTACTGGCCCATCGCGATCTGATGGGTGCCACCAATCCGGCCGAAGCGGCTGCCGGAACCATCCGCGCGGACTTCGCATCCAGTATTGACGAAAACGCCTGCCACGGCTCCGACTCCACGGACTCAGCCGCACGCGAAATCAGTTTCTTTTTCAGCAACCTCGAAATCTGTCCCCGCACCCGGTAATTACACTGCGTCATGACCGTTAATCACACTAACCTGCTGGGCCTTAACCTGAAAGGGCTCGAAACGTTTTTTGCCGAAATGGGTGAAAAGCGTTTTCGGGCCGCTCAGGTGCTGCAGTGGCTCCACCAGTTTGGTGTTGATGACCTCGATGCCATGACAAATATCAGTAAAGCACTTCGCTCGGCTATCGCTGAGCGAGCAACCATTGAAGGCCCGGAAATCATCTCGGACCACACCGCCAGCGACGGCACCCGAAAATGGGTGCTGCGCATGGCCGGTGGCAGCGATATTGAGACGGTGTACATCCCTGACGGAAACCGCGGAACTCTCTGTATATCCTCCCAGGTCGGCTGCCAGCTCAACTGCAGCTTCTGCTCGACGGCACGCCAGGGGTTTAATCGCAATCTCTCCACGGCCGAAATCATTGGTCAGGTCTGGACCGCCAGACGGCTGCTGGACAAACCCGATAGCCGCCTGCAGGCAGTTACCAACGTGGTCTTTATGGGCATGGGTGAACCCCTGCTCAATCTCGAGCCAGTCACCGATGCCATCGATATCATGCTCGACGATCACGCCTACGGCCTGTCGCGCCGTCGGGTAACGGTGAGCACTGCTGGCGTAATACCAGCCTTTGAACCATTACGCTCACGGGTGCCCGTCAGCCTCGCCGTCTCTCTCCACGCGCCCACGGACGAACTGCGTAATCAACTGGTGCCACTTAACCGCAAATATCCAATCAAAGAATTACTGGCTGCCTGTAGAACCTACGTCAAGGACGAAGCCCGTCAGAAGGTTACCTTTGAATATGCCATGCTCAAAGGCGTTAATGATCAGCCTGAACACGCACGCGCGCTGGCAAAACTGCTTAAAAATGTCCCGTCGAAAATCAACCTGATTCCGTTTAACCCGTTTCCCGAGGCGCCCTATGAACGCTCGGACGATCAGACCATTCAGGCGTTTCAAAACATTCTGATAAAGGCCGGCCTGATTACCACCGTCCGCCGCACTCGCGGTGACGACATTGATGCCGCCTGTGGTCAGCTGGTGGGCAAGGTAATCCCCCGCCAGGGCCGTCGAAACAGCCGGGAAACTCGCCAGGGGATGACTGCGTGACAATTAGCCAACTGCTCCATTTCCGCGGGAAACCAGGCCTGCTCATCCTCACCCTGCTCTGCTTCACAGCAATCAGTGGTTGCAGCAGTAGCGGCTCCGGCCAATCCCCGAATTCATCGGCTCACATGAGTGGATCTGACGGGAAATTTGGCAACAAAGATGTCCCGGCTATTTGCGGCGAACCGAGCACGGACAAACGCACTAGCCTGTCCGACAAAAAAGACCGCGGCGATATTCACCTGCAGCTGGGCATGGGCTATCTGCAACAGGGCAAATATGAGACCGCACTATCGCAACTTAAAAAAGCGATCCAGCTGTCACCTTCGTCGGTGGATGCACACTCGGCCATGGCCCTGCTCAACCAGCGCATGAAACGCACCGACGAAGCCCGCAAGAGTTACGAGCGAGCATTACGAATTGCCCCTGGCAATCCGGACACGAACAATAATTATGGTTACTTTTTATGTCAGCAGGGGGAGTTTCTAGCCGCCGACAAACGTTTTCAATGCGCCCTGGCTAACCCGCTTTATAACACCCCGTGGCGGGCTTATTACAATGCGGGTATCTGCGCTTTAAAAGCCGGAGAGCTGAAGCAGGCGGATATTTATCTTCGTACTACGCGCCAGCTCGCACCCAACGTGCAGCAAACCCTTTATCACCTGGCGGATCTTGCTTATAAACGCCAGAGTTATCTGCAGGCCGCCGATTACCTGAAACGTTACAGAGAGGCAGCCGATCCTCGCCCCGAGGACCTCTGGCTGGGGGTGCTCATCGCCCGCAAACTCGACGATGCTGACATGGAAGCCAGCTACCTGCTTTCGCTAAAAAACCTGTTCCCCGATTCAGACCAGGCGCAGGATTTATACACCCAGTGAGTAGTTCCGAAGTGACCGACCAAGAAACGGACGCTACACAGTCAGCCAGTCCCGGTGGACTGTTGCGATCGGCCAGAGAAGCCCGCAAAGTTTCACTTGAAGAGATCGCCGATGCCCTGAACCTTCCGACTACAACCGTTGCTGCGCTCGAACAGGATGACTACGATAATTTCCCGGGGCGTACCTATGTGCGGGGCTATCTGGTCAGCTACGCCCGTTATCTATCGTTGGATACTTCCCAGATCGACCGGGCATTTGCTTCTATTTACCCACCCGTCAACAGCCCTGAAAAGAATTTTCAACGGCTAAAATCCGATTCCAGCTTTGCCAAAAGTGGCCGTTTTCCCCGGTCAGGGTTATTCCTGTTATTAACGCTGATCATTGTCACTGCCACCTACATTTTCTGGGATCGACTCGCCGGTCTCGCCGACACGGCGCCCCCCTTGATCGCCCCAGAAGGCACCGCTACTAGGTCATTATCAACCGCGCCAAACGGTGCGCCGCTCTCACCTCCGTCCAATAACGAAGCCAGCACTTCGTTTAATGGACCTGCCGATCAGACCGGGCCACCCCGCCGTGCCACCAGTGCTGCTGTGGTCCCGACGACTTCCACGACAGCCGATCGGAGCGACGGGAGTTCGATTGAATCTCCGGGAGCCGCACCGGCCACCGAAAATTTGCCGAACCAACCGGGTAAAAGCGAACTGCTGCTGCAGTTCGCTGCCGAAAGCTGGGCCGATATTCGGGCCAGCGATGGCACCAAACTACTCTATAACCTGCAACCCGCCGGCAGCGAAATATCCCTCTCGGTGGTGCTGCCGATCAAGATATTCCTTGGCAATGCCCCGGACGTGAAGATTTTTTATAATGGTGCACTCTATGACCAGCCGATCCGGGGACGGATTGCGCAGTTCACTCTCACCGCTGCCGACGCCAGTCACTGAACCGCGGATTTCCAGCCTCACTTACTGCCCGTTTTTCTTAAGCCATCACCTTTCTGAGTATTGAATGAGCAACAAATTACAGGCCATCCGGGGAATGAACGACATTCTCCCCCTGAACATCGGCTATTGGCAGCTGCTTGAAAGCACCGCTCAGAAACTCTTTCATAGCTACGGATTTGATGAACTGCGGCTTCCACTTCTGGAAAAAACGGAACTGTTTGCCCGCAGTATCGGCGTCGCCACCGACATTGTCGAAAAAGAAATGTATACCTTTGACGACCGTAACGGAGACAGTCTCACGTTGCGTCCGGAAGGCACCGCTAGCGTCGTCCGTGCCGGAATTGAACGGGGCCTGCTGCACAACCGAGTGAGCAAACTCTGGTATTCCGGCCCCATGTTTCGTCATGAAAGACCCCAAAAAGGCCGCTACCGCCAGTTTCATCAGATCGGCGCCGAATGCTTCGGCTTACCCGGACCGGCGATCGATGCTGAACTGATATTACTGACCGCACAGCTCTGGCAGGAACTGAGCCTGGAAGCGGTTGAGTTACAACTGAATTCACTGGGCGATAGCGCCAGTAGACAGGCTTACCAGATGGCACTGGTGGAATACCTGCAGGCGTACCGAGACCGGCTCGATGAGGATAGTCAGCGACGCCTGCTCACCAATCCTTTACGGATTCTCGATAGCAAGAGTAGCGAAACCCAGGCTTTGTTAACCGGCGCTCCCAGCCTGTTGGATTCCATCGATAGCGAATCCGCTGACCATTTTGCACAGCTCCAGGAGCTGTTAACCAGTCAGGGCGTGGAGTTTAAAGTCAACGACCGCCTGGTTCGAGGGCTCGATTACTACAATCGCACCGTTTTTGAGTGGGTGACTGACCAGCTCGGGGCCCAGGGAACTGTCTGTGCCGGGGGGCGCTATGACGGACTAGTTGAACAACTCGGTGGTCGGTCCACGCCAGCCGTCGGCTTTGCCATGGGTGAGGAACGACTAGTCGAATTACTGCAGCAGGTTCGTGAACTTACCCAACCACTTCATCTCCAGTTTATCTATCTGGATGACAACGCCCTGGCGCAGACCACCTCACTCAGCCAGCTCTGTCGAGCTCGCCTGAGCGACTGGCGCGTAGAAATCGACCACCAGGGCGGCAATGCCGGTAAAAAACTGACCCGTGCCGATAAGGCAGGCGCAGATATTGCGCTTATCATTGGCACCGAGGAATTAAATAGCAACTGCGTGAGCGTAAAATTTTTACGAGAAAAGCGACCGCAGGAACAGATTCCACAGACACAGCTGATTGAATACTTACGATCCTTCTCAAAAACCTCTTAATCGCCCCCCTGATGGGCCTGGAAAATCGCAAACATGGCTGACTATGCAAACGACGAAGAACAACTCGACGCCCTGAAGAGCTGGTGGGCTGAAAACGGCCAGGTCGTCATCATTGGTGCCGTCGTTGGTCTTTCGCTGGTTATCGGCACCAATGTTTACAGGAGCTCGCGCACCGAAACCCTGCAGGCAGCGTCAGCACTGTTCGAGCAACAGTACGGAGACCTGTCTACCGCCGTAACGGCAGCCGATGGCTCGCTGGTGGATAAGTACCCGAACACCCCCTACGCCATGCTGGCCAGCCTCGCCAATGCCAGAGCACTGGTAGCGGAAGGTGATCTGGACGGGGCAGCGCAGCAGCTTCAATGGGCCGTCGACAATGCCGACCAGGCCGCCATCAAGGCTCAGGCTCAACTGCGACTGGTCACTGTGCTGATTAGTCAGGAGCGACTGGATGAAGCGCTGGAGGTAGCCAACCGTATCGAAGTGAAAAGTTACGCCGCCAGTACTGAGGAGATTAAAGGCGATATTGCCGTGGCCCGGGGCGATCTGGACACCGCCCGTAACGCCTACCAGGGCGCACTGACACTAGTTGATAAGTCACTGCCGCAACAACGGACGATTATCCAGCTCAAACTCGACGGCCTGGGGAGCCTCTGATGACCAAACAGCTGCTCCCACTCATCGGTTGCCTGTTAATTTCCGCCTGCGGCAATTTTTCCGAACGCATGACCGAGCGGGTCAATGACACCGGCGGCTGGGTTTCAGAGCAACTGTCAGGTTCCGGGAAAGCCAAGGACCCTGCGGAACTGGTGGAATTTGAACCCCTCTTCAAACCGGAAAAAATCTGGTCAAAGTCTCTCAGTGATGGAGCGGGACGGGGTTTCCCAAAACCCGAGCCGGGCTATTTCACCGACCAGATAACCGTGGTCAGCGACCGGCGTCGGAGCCTGGTCAGCTGGGATCATCAGACCCGCAAACGCCTCTGGCGGGTGGGTTTCGATCAGAAAATTAGTGCCGGTGTTGGCGTAAATGACCAGTACATCATGGTCGTCAACCGCGACGCTGAGCTGCTGGCCCTTAGCCGCGAGACCGGCGAGCTGGTCTGGCAAACGCAGATGCCCAGCGAAGTGATCGCACCGCCTGTCGCCACCTCAGAAGTCATCGTCGTCAGCACCTCCGACGGCAAACTACTCGGTCTGCAGGCGACCGATGGTCAACAGAAATGGATGATCGATCGCGAAGTTCCCGCACTATCATTGCGTGGCGGAAGCGCACCGCTTTTAGTGGGTAATACGGTCATCAAGGGATTTGCCGACGGTCGACTATTGGCCGTCAATCTCAATAACGGTTTTGATGAATGGGAAACACCGGTGGGCCAGTCCCGCGGGCGCAGCGAGCTGTCGCGCATGGTCGACGCTGATGCCACGCCGGTGGCAGACAACGGCACTGTGTATGCCTCAGCCTACCAGGGACGGGTAGTAGCAATCGGTCAGAATTCCGGCGAGGTACTCTGGTCGCGCACACTATCCAGCTATTCCAATCTGGCTATCGACCTGTTCAACGTCTACGTGACCGATGACGAAGATACCGTCTGGGCACTGGACCGGCGAACCGGTGCTACCTACTGGAAACAGGAAGCTCTGGCCGCAAGGCGAATTAGCGGCCCGGCTGTGATTGGTGATTACCTGGTGGTCGCCGATTTCGACGGCTACCTGCACTGGATGAGTCGCGATGACGGCAGTTTTGTAGCCCGCTCCCGGCCAGCCAAAACCACGGTCTCAGCACCGCTCACGGTGATCAATGATCAACTCTATGTTTTTTCTGATGATGGCCGGTTAACGATACTGGCGCCTCCCGGACTGACGACTGCCGATCCGTCCGAATCCGGCACTTGAACCAGGCCCACCGATGACACCGGTCTTCGCCCTGATTGGGCAGCCCAATGTGGGTAAGTCTACGCTATTTAATCGGCTGACCCAGACCCGTGACGCGCTGGTAGCTGACCGCCCCGGGCTTACTCGCGACCGCATTATCGGCAACTGCGACTTCGATGGACGACCTTATGTGGTTGTGGATACGGGCGGTCTCAGCGGTGAAAGTGCTGGTATCGACAGCCTTATGGGCGAGCAGAGCATGTTAGCCGCGCGGCAGGCGGACGCTGTGCTGTTTCTCGTGGATGGTCGCCGTGACCTGGACCCGCGAGACGAAGAAATTGCCAAGCAACTGCGCCGCCTTGGGGTCAGCCTGACTTTGCTGGTTAATAAAACCGAGGGCGTACCAGCACAGCAGGCGATTGCACCCTTTCGTTCCCTGGGGTTCAAACAGGCTTACGCCGTCTCGGGTATCCGCGGTGATGGAATAGAAACCTGCATCCAGGGACTGTTAGCCGACTATCCAGAAGAGATTGACGACGCTGAGGTCGTTGACTCCACATTGACCGAGTTAACTGACGCGGCCGACTCGGAAGTAGTCCCCGAAGAGGATGTTGAGGAAGAGCAGTACCATCCGCGCATGGCGCTGATCGGCCGGCCCAATGTGGGCAAATCAACGCTCACCAACCAGTTACTGGGGGAAGAGCGGGTCATTGCCTTTGACCAGCCCGGGACCACCCGCGACAGCATCGCTATTCCGCTGCAATACCAGGGCGAGGCCTGGACCCTGATCGATACCGCTGGCGTACGCCGCCGCGCTCGGGTTAGCGATACCATCGAAAAATTCAGCATTATTAAAACCTTGCGCGCTATCGAGGCCGCTAATCTGGTGGTCGTTCTGGCCGATGCCGGCGAGGGGCTTACCGACCAGGACGTACGCATCGTATCCCTGGCCATCGACCAGGGTCGTAGCCTGGTCCTGGCCATAAACAAGTGGGATAGCATCGACGATACCCGCCGGGAAGCAGTTAAAAAAGAGGTGGAACGTAAACTGCCCTTTCTTGGCTACGCGCGGATTCACTATATTTCTGCCCTGCGTGGCAAGGGTGTGGCTGGCCTGATGGAATCCGTTAAGGAGGCCTACGAGAGCGCGTTTCGCGACATGTCGACACCGGTTCTTAACGATATTCTGGCCAGTCTGGTCAGAAGAAACCCGCCACCGCTTAGTCACGGTCGACGACCCAAACCCCGCTACGCTCACCAGGGCGGCACCAACCCGCCGAGCATTATTATTCACGGCAATCAATGTGAGCGACTGCCGGACAGCTACACCCGCTACCTGGAAAACGGCTTTCGCAAACACCTGCAACTGGAAGGCACCCCTTTACGGGTACATTATCGCCAAAGCGACAATCCTTATGCAGACCGCAAAAACAAGCCCACTGGGCGCCAGATAAAAAAGGCCCTGCGCAACCGACGGCACTATAAAAAACGCTAACGTCGATCGATACACTCGACCAATGACTATCTAAAAATCAATGAGTTGAGTATACTTCGCGCCCGGAAAGTGCCCTGTAAAGCCCCGAGCGGTCATCGAGATCGACCCAGCACCCCTGAATTCAAAGCTCGATTCAAGCTGCCATTCGATCCACAATTTACGTCAGCAAAGAACCCGGAATTAGTCCAGAACAGTCAACGTTCTGACCTTCACCTCAATTTTTCCGGGACTTCGTCATCATGACCACCACCGATTTTGCCTCTCTGGGTCTGGCCGCCCCTGTCCTTAAGGCCATCAACGATCTGGGCTACGAACAGCCCTCCTCCATTCAGGCTGAGGGTATACCCCACCTGCTCGCTGGCAAAAACCTGTTAGGCGTTGCTCAAACCGGCACCGGCAAAACCGGGGCTTTCGCGCTACCGCTGCTTAGCCGTATCGAAGGCGGCAAAAAAACCCCTCAAATACTAGTGCTTGCGCCCACCCGTGAGCTTGCCATTCAGGTTGCGGAAGCGTTTCAAAGCTACGCCAGGCACATGAAAAACTTCCGCGTCACGCCAATCTATGGCGGGCAGGATATTCGTGGACAGCTCAAAGCGTTACAACGCGGTGCGGACGTAGTCGTCGGCACACCCGGCCGGATCATCGATCACCTGCGGCGTCGAAGTCTCAAATTCGATGACCTGCAGGCGGTTGTGCTCGATGAAGCCGACGAGATGCTACGTATGGGGTTTATCGACGATATTGAGACTATTCTCGAACAGACACCGGAAACCGCCCAGCGCGCCCTGTTTTCAGCCACCATGCCTGCTGCGATAAAACGAGTCGCCAGCAAATATATTGGCGATGCTCAGGAAGTCCGGGTCGCTTCCAAAACCCGTACCGTCGAGAAAATTGAGCAGCAGTACCTGATTGTTCACTTTAGTCACAAACTGGATACGCTCACCCGTATTCTTGAAGTCGAACAGTTCGATGCGATGATTATTTTTGTCCGCACCAAATCAATGACGGTGGAGCTGGCTGAAAAACTCGAAGCCCGAGGCTTCTCAGCCCACGCACTGAATGGCGACCTAAACCAGGCGTTGCGAGAAAAGACCATTGCCCGCCTCAAAAATGGCGGTATCGATATCATCGTTGCCACCGACGTGGCGGCTCGCGGCCTCGACGTGGAACGTATCAGCCACGTGGTTAATTTCGATATCCCTTACGACACAGAATCCTATGTCCACCGCATCGGCCGTACCGGACGCGCCGGCCGTGAAGGCAAGGCGATACTGTTTGTAACCCCAAAAGAGCGCCGGCTGCTCGGGGCTATTGAAAAAGCCAACCGCCAGACGCTCACCGCCCTGAAGGTACCCACCGGTGAAGAGGTGAGCCAGCAACGTATTGCTCGGTTTCAATCCACCGTGCAGGAGACGATCCAGAGCCAGGACCTGAGTAGTTTTCGCGAGCTAGTCGAACAGCTTTCTCACGATACCGAAACGGATATCGGCGAGATTGCTGCCGCGCTGGTGTGGCAGGCCCAGCAGGAACGTCCCCTGTTCCCCAAATTCTCCCCCCTTCCGGATACCCAACGATTCTCTAACAAGCCCGATCGAAAGCGCCGTGAGGACAGTGATCGGGCATCGAAGCGACCTGCACCCGGCGAATCGCCGCGCCGGCGCA
>Ga0209273_10001113_pt1 | contig 26654 bp, 29 predicted proteins | sample tdAd471_FD_187126 | JGI IMG/M metagenome (GOLD analysis project Ga0209273, IMG submission 187126) | Marine sediment microbial communities from the Atlantic coast under amendment with organic carbon and nitrate - tdAd47.1 (SPAdes)... | ecosystem: Environmental > Aquatic > Marine > Coastal >...
GCAAGCATAGGTCCCGCAATCACATCGCCAATGGCCCAGATGCCGGGCACGTTCGTTTGCCACTGATCGTTCACGATGACGCGGCCACGATCGTCCATAGCAACGCCCACATGCTCGAGCCCCAGACCTTCGGTGTACGGTTTGCGACCAATGGAAACCAGCACCACGTCCGTCTCAATTTCTTCCGCGTCGCCACCCGCGGCGGGTTCCACTGCCACTTTGAGCGTCTTGCCCGATGAATCGATGGCTGTGACTTTTGATCCGAGCTTAAATTTCATGCCTTGTTTCTTGAGAGTGCGCTGAAACTGCTTTGAAACCTCGCCGTCCATTTCCGGCGTGATGCGATCAAGGAATTCCACGACCGTCACTTGTGCGCCAAGCCTGCGCCAGACCGAGCCGAGCTCGAGCCCAATAACGCCGCCGCCCACAACCACCATGCGTTCAGGGACCTGGCCGAGCGATAGCGCGCCCGTGCTTGAGACAATGCGTTCTTCGTCGATCTCAATGCCCGGTAGCGAAATCACGTCTGATCCCGTCGCGATCACGATGTTTTTGGCTTCATATGTCTCAGTGCCGCCGTCGGCGAGCACTACTTCCACCTTGCCAGCCTCGGCGATCTTGCCGGTGCCATAGACATGATCGACTTTGTTTTTCTTGAAAAGAAACTCGATGCCTTTTGTGAGGCCATCCACAGCGCGGTCTTTGAAGGCCAGCATCTCGGGCAGGTTTACTTCCGCGCCCTTGATCTGAATACCCATCTTCTCGAAGCCTTCGTTAGCTTCTTCATAGAGTTCCGAGGCGTGCAGCATGGCCTTTGACGGGATGCAGCCCACATTAAGACAAGTGCCGCCCAGCGTCTGGCTCTTGCGTTTCTCAACCACCAAAGCTTTGAGCCCCAATTGGCCGGCGCGAATGGCGAAATTGTATCCGCCGGGTCCGGCACCAATAACAACGACGTCGTAGGAGTTGGCCATCTGCGTGGTCCTTCCTGAGAATTAGAGTTCAAGTATGAGCCGCTGCGGATCTTCAAGCGCTTCCTTGACCCGCACGAGGAACGTGACCGCGCCTTTCCCGTCCACCACACGGTGATCGTAGGACAGCGCAAGATACATCATCGGGCGGATGGTAATTTCCCCATCAACTGCCACAGGGCGCTGCTCAATTTTGTGCATGCCGAGGATACCCGCTTGCGGCGGGTTCAAAATCGGCGTCGACATAAGCGAGCCGTATACGCCGCCGTTTGAGATCGTGAACGTGCCGCCCTGAAGATCGTCCATGGTCAGCTTGCCGTCGCGCGCGCGGGCACCAAAATCACCGATGCTGGCTTCGATTTCCGCTAATGATAGCCGGTCCGCATCACGCACCACGGGAACGACGAGGCCCTTTTCCGTGCCCACGGCAATCCCGATGTCGTAGTAATCTTTGTAGATAACGTCCGTGCCGTCGATTTCGGCATTCACATCCGGTAGTTCGCGCAACGCGTTGACACAGGCCTTCACGAAGAAGCCCATAAAGCCGAGCTTCACGCCGTGCTGTTTCTGAAACTTTTCTTTGTATTCACTGCGCAGCTTCATCACATGGCTCATATCCACTTCATTGAAAGTGGTGAGCATGGCGGCGGTGTTTTGCGCTTCCTTGAGACGCTGGGCGATGGTGCGGCGAAGACGTGTCATGGCAACGCGTTTTTCGCGGTCGGCGTTGGCTCGCGGCGCGGACGAAGGCTCAGGTAGTTTTGTTTTGGGCACCGCCTTCATTTCAAGCGCGGCGAGCGCATCGGCTTTTGTGACGCGGCCGTCCCGACCCGTTCCGGCGATCTGGCTCGGGTCAAGGCCACGTTCTTCGATGATGCGTTGCGCCGAGGGTGAGGGCGGATGCGCAGCACCTGAAGGTTTTTGCGCGGCAGGCGCCTCTGGTGCGGGAGAAGCCGCTGGTTGCTTTTTCTGCGCTGGGGCGGTAGCCGTTGCCTCCGCGCTTTCATCGATACGGCCCAAAAGCGCCGATACCTCAACCGTGTCGCCTTCTTGCGCAAGAATTTCGGTAAGCACACCGGCCGCGGGCGCCGGCACTTCCAGCGTCACCTTGTCAGTTTCAAGCTCTACCAGTGGCTCGTCGGCTTTTACCGCCTCGCCTTCTTGCTTGATCCAGGCCGCCACCGTCGCTTCGGTGACCGATTCACCCAACTGAGGTACCGTTATGTCCGTCGCCATCTGGCCGTCCTTTTCCACGCGGCTTAGAGGAGCCGCTTTCTGCTAGAGCGTCAGCGCTTCGTCAAGGAACGCTTCAAGAGTTTTCAAATGTTGGCTCACAAGGCCCGTGGCCGTAGACGCCATCGCGCCCCGGCCCACGTAATGTGCGCGCTTGGTGCGCGCCTCGATGCGGTCGAGCACCCATTCGATGTTGGGTTCCATAAACGTCCAACCGCCCATGTTCTTGGGTTCTTCCTGGCACCACACAACGTCCGCTTCAGGGAAACGGCTCAACTCGTTCATGAGCGACTTCGCCGGGAAGGGGTACAATTGTTCGACGCGCAGGATCTGGACATCGTCGATCCCACGCTTTTCGCGCGCTTCGAAAAGATCGTAATAGACTTTTCCTGAGCAAAGGATGACCCGCTTGATCTCATTGTCGGGTCGAAGCTCAATGGAACTGCCGGGCATTCTTTCCGCATCATCCCACAACACACGGTGAAAGGACGAACCGGGGCCCATTTCGTCCAAGGTCGAAACAGCGCGCTTGTGACGCAATAGCGATTTCGGCGTCATCAGGATCAGCGGCTTACGGAAGTTCCTGTGCATCTGCCGCCGCAAAATGTGGAAGTAATTTGCTGGCGTCGTGCAGTTTGCCACTTGCATGTTGTCTTCGGCGCAGAGCTGCAAAAACCGTTCAAGCCGGGCCGAGGAGTGTTCGGGCCCTTGCCCTTCGTATCCGTGCGGCAGCAACAAGACCAACCCCGACATGCGAAGCCATTTGCGTTCGCCCGATGATATGAATTGATCGATCATCACCTGCGCGCCGTTGGCGAAATCACCGAACTGGGCTTCCCACATGATGAGCGACTTTGGATCGGCAAGTGAATAGCCATACTCAAATCCGAGTACCGCAAATTCTGAAAGGAAAGAATCCACCACTTCGAATTCGCCACGCTGATCATCTTCGAGATGGTTGAGCGGGTGGTAGCGCTCTTCGCTTTGCTGATCGACAAAATAGGAATGCCGCTGCGAGAACGTGCCGCGCCCTGAATCCTGCCCGCAAAGGCGGACGTACTGACCATCAAGAACCAGCGACCCAAACGCGAGCGCCTCGGCCGTGGCCCAGTCAAAACCCTCGCCGCTCTCGAACATGGCTTGTTTGGCCTTCAGAATACGGTTGAGCGTGCGGTGGCCATTAAAGCCCTGGGGCAATTTCGTCAGCACCTTGCCGATGGATTTGAGCTTGTCCGTTTCAACGGCAGTTTCGCCGCGCCGTTCATCACCCACTGCCCGTCCAAGCCCGGACCATTGGCCATCAAGCCAATCCGCCTTGTTTGGCCGAAAATTGTCCGCAGCTTCGAAATCGGTTTGCAGGCTTTCATGGAAGTGATGGATCACCTCGTCGACATCTTCCTCTGTAAGAAGACCCTCAGTGATCAGACGATCTGCATAGATTTTAAGCGTTGAGGGGTGACCCTTGATCCGCTTGTACATAAGCGGCTGCGTGAATGACGGTTCATCGCCTTCATTGTGGCCAAAGCGGCGGTAACAAAACATGTCGATGACCACATCTCGGCGAAACTTTTGCCGGAACTCCATAGCCACCTTGGCGGCATAGACCACCGCTTCGGGGTCATCGCCATTCACATGGAAGATCGGTGCCTGCACCATCAGCGCCACATCCGAGGGATAAGGCGAGGAACGGCCAAAGCGCGGCGCGGTGGTAAAGCCAATCTGGTTGTTGACGATGATATGGATCGTCCCGCCAGTGCGGTGGCCCTTAAGGCCTGACATGGCAAAACATTCAGCAACAACGCCTTGCCCTGCGAACGCCGCATCACCGTGCAGAAGGACCGGCAGAACGGTGCCGCGATCAGGCGCTTCTTCAAGCGGCTTATCTACAGCCCAAAGGCTTTGCTTAGCGCGCGCTTTTCCGAGCACCACGGGGTTTACCGCTTCGAGATGGCTGGGGTTTGCGGTGAGCGATAGATGCACATTGTTATCGTCAAATGCGCGGTCGGAAGATGCACCAAGGTGGTATTTTACGTCCCCCGATCCATCCACATCATCAGGGTGCGATGCGCCGCCCTTGAATTCATTGAAGATCGCTTGGAACGGCTTGCCCATCACATTGGCGAGCACGTTGAGGCGCCCACGGTGCGGCATGCCGAGGATGATTTCCTTCACGCCTAACGCACCACCACGCTTGATGATCTGTTCCATGGCAGGAACCAAAGCTTCGGCACCATCAAGACCAAAGCGCTTGGTGCCGGTATATTTGACCCCTAGGAATTTCTCGAAGCCTTCGGCTTCAACCAGCTTGTTGAAAATCGCGCGCTTGCCTTCGGGCGTGAATGCGATCGCCTTGTCTGGCCCTTCAATGCGTTCCTGGATCCAGGCTTTTTCCTCCGGGTCCGCGATGTGCATGAATTGCACGGCGAAGGCGCCGCAATAGGTTCGCTTGACCACCTCAAGGATCTGATTGAGCGACGCGCTCTCCATTCCAAGAACGTTGTCGATAAAAATGGTCCGATCGAAATCAGCTTCGGTGAAACCATACGTTTTGGGATCAAGTTCGGGGTGATAGGCCGGTGGATCAAGCTGTAGCGGATCGAGATGGGCAATCAAATGTCCGCGAATTCGGTATGCGCGGATAAGCATAAGCGCGCGAATGGAATCGATCGTCGCCGCGCGCAGATCTTCAACACTGGCACCGGGCATGCGCCGCGCTGCCTTCGCTCTTAAAAGCGCCGAGCTCGGCTCATCACTTGCGAGCGCGCCATTTTCATATGCACCAAGAAGATCGCCATATTCTGGCACGGGCGCTTCAACAGATGGCTTGCCCGCTTGCGCTTCATCGAGAATTTGCGCGGCGCCGTCCCCCAGCGCATCAAAGACGCTGCGCCAAGACGCATCGACACTTGAAGGGTCGACGGCGTACTGCGCATAAAGATCTTCAAGAAAGGCGGCGTTGGCGCCATAGAGGAACGACGTCTCGTCAAAAATCTGATTGAGGGCGCTTTTCGCGGTCTGGTCTGTCATTTCGTATGGGACCTATCTGTCCCCTGCCTCGTCGCGCAAGCAAGCGCCCCCGCACTCGCTCAGTTTTTGTCTTCCCGATCCCTCAATCCAGGTCCCGCCAGCGCGGGGCCCGTCTCATAGCACCCTTGGATGCCAATTCACATAGGCGGGTTTCGGGCTGTTTCCAGCCTCAATTTCAGCCTTTGAGCAGATCCACCAGCGTGGTGCCGATGGCCGCCGGATTGTCGGCAACCGCAATCCCTGCGGCTTTCATGGCGGCTATCTTATCTTCCGCACCGCCCTTGCCGCCCGAGATGATGGCGCCCGCGTGGCCCATGCGGCGGCCGGGAGGGGCCGTCACACCGGCGATGAAACCAACGGTGGGCTTCTTGACTTTGTTCTGTGTCAGAAATTCGGCAGCATCTTCTTCCGCCGAGCCGCCGATCTCACCAATCATGACGATGCTTGTGGTCTCGTCATCCGCCAGAAACATCTCAAGGACGTCGATGAACTCCGTGCCCTTCACCGGGTCGCCGCCAATGCCAACGCATGTGGATTGGCCAAGCCCCGCGGCGGTTGTCTGCGCGACTGCTTCGTAGGTGAGCGTACCCGAGCGCGATACGATGCCCACCGAGCCCTTTTTATGGATGTGTCCCGGCATAATGCCGATCTTGCATTCGTCCGGCGTGATCACACCCGGGCAATTTGGGCCCACGAGACGTGTGCCTGAGCCATCAAGCGCGCGCTTTACTTTCACCATGTCGAGCACGGGAATGCCTTCTGTAATACAGACAGCAAGTTCGATCTCCGCATCAATCGCTTCGAGGATTGCATCCGCGGCAAACGGCGGCGGCACGAATATCATGGAGACGCTGGCGCCGGTTTTCTCTCTCGCTTCCGCGACCGTATCGAAGACCGGGAGATCGAGATGCGTTCGCCCGCCCTTGCCAGGGGAGACACCACCCACAAGCTGCGTGCCATAGGCGATCGCTTGCTCGGAATGAAACGTGCCCTGGCTGCCGGTAAAACCCTGGGTGATTACTTTGGTGTCTTTGTTGACGAGTACTGACATTTACCTCAGGCCCCCTTCACCGCAGCAACAACCTTCTCGGCTGCATCCGCGAGATTATCGGCGGAGATAATAGCCAGCCCGCTCTTCGCCATGATTTCCTTGCCTTGCTCAACGTTTGTGCCTTCGAGCCGAACCACGAGCGGTACTGTGACACCAAGCTCTTTCGCGGCGGTCACAACGCCTTCGGCAATGATGTCGCATCGCATGATGCCGCCAAAAATATTGACGAGGATGCCTTTGACGTTCGGATCATTCAGGATGATTTTGAACGCGGCTGTCACTTTCTCGGTGGTCGCACCGCCGCCCACGTCGAGGAAGTTGGCAGGCTCTGATCCGAAAAGTTTGATGATGTCCATCGTCGCCATGGCGAGCCCCGCGCCATTCACCATGCAGCCAATCTCACCATCAAGTTTGATATAGGAAAGATCATAGTTGGAGGCTTCAATCTCCATGGGATCTTCTTCGGTGAGATCGCGCAGCTCCATAATGTCCTTGTGGCGGTAGAGCGCATTGGAATCGAAATCCACTTTGGCATCGAGACAGAGGAGGTTTCCGTCCTCTGTCACAACCAGGGGATTGATCTCCAGCATGCTCATGTCGGTGGCTGTAAATGCCTTGTAGAGACCCGCAATCAGTTTCACGCACTGTTTTACCTGATCACCTTCAAGGCCCAGCACCTTGGCAATGCGGCGGCCATGATGCGGCATGACGCCAGTCGCCGGATCAATCGTCAGAGTAAGGATTTTCTCGGGCGTCTTGGCCGCTACTTCTTCGATGTCCATGCCGCCCTCGGTGGAGCAGATGAAAGCAACGCGGCTCGTTTCCCGATCTACAAGTGCCGAGAGATAAAGCTCGCGCGCAATGGCCGAGCCCTCTTCGACGTAAAGCCGGTGAACTTCTTTGCCTTCAGGGCCCGTTTGATGCGTAACCAGCGTTGAGCCCAAGATGCGTTCAGATTCGCTACGCACTTCGTCGATCGACTTGACCACCTTCACGCCGCCCGCTTTGCCGCGTCCGCCCGCGTGGATCTGCGCTTTCACCACCCAAACCGGGCCGCCGAGTTTCTCTGCAGCCGCAACCGCCTCATCGACGCTGAACGCGGGAATGCCGTGTGCAACCGGCACGCCGAACCCTTTCAGTACGTCTTTCGCCTGGTATTCGTGAATGTTCATGCGTTCGCTTTCAATTCGGATGCCGGGCTGGGCAGGTGAACAATATGGGGCTGGCCGAGGTCAGCCCAACCGGCCCTTGCTGTTTCGGAGGGGGTTATAGCATCGGCATTCCGGGGCGCAAGACCGCCTAGCCCGCGATGAAATCGCCCTTCGCGACCTTCCAGATTTGAACGTCAAACTCGCCGATTTTCCAATCGCCCGAGTGAGCTTCGCCGAGCTTCTTTGCAACTCCGATGGAAGCCTCATTCTCGGGTGCGATCAGGCTGATGATGCTCTCGAGGCCAAGTGTATCAAAGGCCCATTGGACCGAAGCGCGACCAGCTTCCGTCGCGAAACCCTTGCGCCAATGATCAGGCATGATCGACCAGCCCACTTCCGTGCCGGGCCAGCCTTCAGGCTCCCAAATCCCCACACGGCCCACAAACTCACCTGTCGCCATTTCCTCAACCGCCCAGAAGCCGTGACCTCGCATGGCCCAGTGCCCGATGAGTTGTGCCATCTGGCGCCAAGCGCCCGCACGGTCGAAGGTTTCACCGCCCAAAAAGCGCATGGCTTTATCGTCGGCAACGAAAGCTGAGTAAGGCTCGATGTCCTCGTGCTGCCATTCACGCAGGATCAATCGCTCGGTCTCGATCCGCGGAATGGGAACAGCAATGGGATCGATGGCCTTAGGCAAGCGACGGCTCGATTTCTCTACACGCCGCGAGAAGACCCTTCACCGCTTCGACCGAGCTTTCGAACATGGCGCGTTCTTCGTCGGTGAACTTCACTTCCACAATCTTTTCGACGCCGTTCGCGCCCAGAACCACCGGCACACCCACGTATAGATTATCCTGGCCGTATTCGCCGGTGAGGTTCGCGGCGCAGGGCAGCACGCGGCGCTTGTCTTTCAAATAAGCTTCGGCCATTTCAATGGCGGAGGTTGCCGGCGCATAGTAGGCCGAGCCGGTCTTTAGAAGCCCGACGATTTCCGCGCCACCATCGCGCGTGCGTTGGACAATCGCATCCATCTTTTCCGTGGTGGACCAACCCATCTCAATCAGGTCCGGCACTGGAACGCCCGCCACCATGGAATATCGCAGGAGCGGCACCATGGTGTCGCCATGACCCCCGAGCACAAACGCCGTCACGTCTTCAACCGAAACATTGAATTCTTCGGCGAGGAACAGACGGAAGCGCGCACTATCGAGCACGCCCGCCATGCCCACAACTTTGTTTGCGGGCAGACCGGAAAACTCGCGGAACGCCCAGACCATGGCATCAAGTGGGTTCGTGATCACAATGACAAAGGCGTCCGGCGCATGCGTTTTAACGCCTTCGGCCACGGCCTTCATCACTTTGAGGTTGATCCCGATTAGGTCGTCGCGGCTCATCCCCGGCTTTCGCGCCACGCCCGCAGTAATGATCACCACATCGGCGCCATTGATGTCAGCATAATCCTGCGTACCTTTGTAGGCTGCATCGAACCCCGCCACAGGAGAGGATTGCGCGATGTCGAGGCTCTTTCCTTCAGGAAGTCCCTCGACAATGTCGAACAGGACAACGTCGCCAAGCTCTTTAAGGCCCGCCAGATGGGCAAGCGTGCCGCCGATCATTCCGCCGCCGATGAGGGCAATCTTTTTCCGCGCCATGGGATGCTCCTTGAGTGGTGTGTGGGCGGACGGGGCCGTTGCCGCGTCGTCCCCCAAAATCATGAGAAATTCGGCTGCCTGTTAACCCGAATCCCGCGCGCTCGCAAGGGAAAGGCATGCCCACGACTCTTTCCGGTAAGGATTCGCAAACCCCCGGCTGTCACTTTGTAGACCGGGAATCGGGAGGAACCAGGGAGCCGGGCCAAATTGTCCAAGGACAAAGACAGCACAAATCGTCCATTTCGGTGCGCCGCGTTGATCACCGCCGTCGCGGTGGGGGTCACTCTATCGGGCTGTACGACCGCGGTCGTGGGCTCAATTACCCTTGGCCAGATATCGACTGCAGCAGGCGTCGCCTCTGTTGGGACCACGGGCAAAGGTTTGCAAGACCACGCTCTTTCCGCGGTTACGGGACAAGATTGCCGTTTGCTTGAGGGCATCGTCCGCACCTCAAGACGCATTTGCGAAGAGCCCGGTTCCGCCGCAACGGAAAACGATTTTCGCGGCTTTCTCGCTATTCTCCGTGGGAACGAAGAAACAGCAACGATTTCCGAAACCGAAGCATGGCTCCTCTATGTGGAGGTGCGCGGTTCAGCAACTCCCTCGTTAACCCGAACCTTTGATCGCCGTCGTCACCTTGGCGATGGACTGGCGCAGCTTGACGTTGCGGTTGGCGATTTACCATCAGTCAGCGATTGGGCACGTGCGCAGACGCTGGAGACCCAACCTGCCGATGCGGCCATCACCTACTCAAATTCTTCCGTAAACTGAGCACCAACTTGGTGTGGCTCGACCAAGTAGTCCTGCGCTTGCATTTCATTGAGACGAGATGCCGTTCGTGCAAACTCGAATGAACCATCACCTTGGGGATAGATCTGGTCAGGTTCCACCGCCGCTGATGCGATAAGTTTGACTTTGTGCTCATACAGCGCATCGATAAGCGTTACGAACCGTTTGGCTTCGTTCCGTTTCGAGCGGTCGAGCTTTGGGATTCCGTCAATCATAACCGTATGAAAGTGTCGGGCGATCGCGAGATAGTCTGATGGTCCCAATGCTGTTGCGCACAGGGCATCAAAGGTCTCGCGCATAGCGCCCCCAGCGCTTGACGCGATGCGGAGGCGGCGTCCCTTGACCCTGAGATCACAGGGTCCAGCAGCCATAGATCCCGTCACCATTTGCCACGCATCATCCATGCGATGGTCAGTTTCCGAACCTAGAGGAGAGAAGTAAACCTTCATTCCCTTAATCTGGTCTTGGCGATAATCACCTGCGGCATCGAGCTGAAAGATATCGAGCCTTTGCTCCAACATCGCGATGAACGGCAAAAAGAGTTGTCGGTTGAGCCCATCTTGGTAAAGATCATGGGGCGGGCGGTTCGATGTTGCCACAACCACAACGCCGAATGAAAAGAGCGCGTCAAACAGGCGACCAAGGATCATCGCATCCGCAACGTCATTTACCTGAAACTCATCAAAACAAAGCAGCAAAGCATTGTCTGCAATCGATCGGGCAACCGGTAGAATTGGATCGTCGCCAGCGCCCCTTAGTTTCAGCGCGCGTTTGCGTTCTCGTTTCTGCTCGTCATCCAGATCGCGCCAGCGCTTAATTGCGTCGTGAACTTCTTCCATGAAGGCGTGAAAGTGCACCCGTCGTTTGCGCGGTACCGCCGCGCGTTCAAAAAAGAGATCCATCAGCATGGACTTGCCGCGACCCACATCACCGCAGATGTAAAGACCGCGCGGAGGGACAGACTTGGAGAAGAACGCCGCGAGGCCACCCTTGCGTGGTCGGTATTTTTGAAACGCCTTGTGAAGACCATTGAGCCATTGCGCGGCCTCCTCTTGGGCCGGGTCGAAGGTGATCTCACCTTGCCGCACCAGATCTCGATAGCCTGAAAGTGGTCCTGTATTTGACACGCCCTACCCCGCAAAAATCCGCAGCAAATCTAGCCTTTTTGGGGTATTTAGCAATAAGTATTCGTAAGTATTTACTTACTGTTAGTATTGGCTTACCTTCAAGATATAGGAGGAGGCATTACGATGAAAACCCAAACCGTCACGAGCGCCATTGCCGCGCTTACATTTAGCGGCCTGGTTGCGGCTCACGCAGAACCAGGCTCCAACCCCGAACCCATCCGCTACGAAGTTTTAGTATCGGAAGATATTGACGCCGCCTGGTCCAGGTGGACAACACCTGAAGGGTTGCAGAGTTTCTTTTCGAGAGAAGCAATAATTGAGCCTGAAGTATTGGGTGAGTTTTCGATCCATTTCTTCCCGGACGAGCCTGCTGGCTCTCGCGGCGCCGAGGGTATGCGTATCCTTGCTTTCGAACAAAACGATCGGTTTGTTTTTACGTGGAATTCGCCGCCACATCTTCCACACGCTCGCGCACAATTGGCGGTGGTCGAGGTTCAGTTTGATGAAGTCTCAAACGATGAAACGCTCGTCACTTTGACGCACAGCTTGTTTGGTCGTCATGAAGAGTGGCCACTCGCGCGCTCATACTTTGATGGCGCGTGGCAGGTTGTGCTCGCTCGATTGCAATATGCAGCCACCAGTGGACCGATCGACTGGGATAATCCGCCTGCGGATCTTATGTACCGGGCGCCGAGCCGTGAAGAACTTGAGGCCCGCGCGTCCAACTAAGGACCTATTGGGTGCGCAAAAGTGCCTCGCGCACGGGCCCGAAGGTCGAATCTTCATAACCCACATAGGCCATCCACTCTCCGTCCTCCTGCCAAAGGAGGGCGGGGATAAAGAGGTCAACACCCGCTTCGCCGAACAGATCGCTCATCCGGTCGACAAAAGCGCGCGCTTCTTCCACCGCCGCGTCCCGATCGGGGTCATCGTCCGCCAAGGGCGGCAGTTCCGCCGTCTCGTAATAAGTCCCCGGTTCAATGGCAAACCATTCCTCAAAAAGGTGCCAATCACGCCCAAGCCACAACTCGGCTTGCACGGCACGCTCAGCCGCGCTCGAGCGCTGGCGATCCTCGCGGTCACGGCGCGCATAGATGATCCAGCGAATATCGACACCGGCATCCATTAAGCCTTCAAGTTCCGCGTCCTTAAAGGCAAGGCAAGCCGGGCAAGTGCGAAATGAAATCACATAAAGAACCGGCCCGGTGTTGCCTCCGCTCACCCAAGGCGTCGCTTCGAAGGCTTCAGCGATTGTTGCACCCCATTCCCCAAGAGGCATTGGCTCGGGCAGAGGCTCTTCGTCGGCTGCGGGCGCAGGTGCTGTCGCCATTTGCGCTTCGACGGCGGGCTCGCCCGCACGCGGGTCAGGCCGCATGACATACCAAACGGCGAAGCCAAGAACGGAAACCGCAATCAGTACAAGGATGATGCGTAAAGGACCCATAGTATTACTTTCCTTACAACTACTTCATCGTCGGGATGACAAAACTCGAGCCATCGCGCACACCTGCGGGCCAGCGCGAGGTCACGGTTTTAATATGCGTCCAAAACTTGACGCCTTCGGTCCCGTGTTGATTTGTGTCGCCAAAGGCCGAGCGCTTCCAACCACCAAAGGTGTGATAGGCGAGCGGCACGGGGATCGGCACGTTGATGCCCACCATGCCTACATTCACACGGGAGGCAAACTCGCGCGCCGCATCGCCATCGCGAGTGTAGATCGCAACGCCGTTCCCGTACTGATGGGTTGAAGGCATTGCAATCGCCTCATCAAAATCTTTCGCTCGGGCAACTGTCAAAACGGGGCCGAAAATCTCTTCTTTGTAGATCTGCATGTCCGTGGTCACGCCGTCAAAGAGGCTGCCGCCCATAAAGAAGCCATCTTCATAGCCCTGCAGCGATATCTCACGCCCGTCGACCACAAGATCCGCGCCTTCCTTGACGCCAAGGCCAATAAGCCCGCGAACCTTCTCGCGATGTTCCGCGGTAACAAGGGGGCCGTAATCCGCATCGGGGTCAGTGGGAAGACCAACCCGCAATTCCTCGACGCGAGGCTTGAGCCGACGCACAAGTTCGTCACCCACCGCATCGGTTACCGGCACTGCAACGGAGATCGCCATGCAGCGCTCGCCCGCGGAGCCATACCCCGCTCCGATAAGATCATCCACCACGCGATCAAGATCAGCGTCAGGCATGATGATGGCGTGGTTCTTCGCGCCGCCCATGGCCTGAACGCGCTTTCCGTTCGCCGCGCCCGTTGCGTAGATATATTCCGCGATCGCGGACGAGCCGACAAAGCTAACCGCCTGAATACGCGGATCGGTAAGGATCGTGTCCACCGCTTCTTTATCGCCGGTCACCACATTTAGAACGCCTTCAGGCGCGCCCGCTTCTAAGAAAAGCTCGGCAAGGCGCACGGGAACGCTCGGATCTTTCTCAGAAGGTTTGCAAACAAACGTGTTCCCACATGCGATCGAAACGCCAAACATCCACATGGGGATCATGGCGGGGAAATTGAACGGCGTAATGCCAGCGCAAACACCCAAAGGCTGGCGCATGGAATACATGTCGATGCCCGGACCCGCGCCTTCCGTAAACTCGCCCTTCAAAAGATGCGGAATGCCGCACGCAAACTCGATCACTTCAAGACCGCGTTGCACGTCGCCCTTCGCATCCGGGATGGTCTTGCCGTGTTCTGACGAAAGCATCGCCGCTAGATCATCCATGTTCTTTTCAAGAAGTTCCTTGAACTTGAACATGACCCGTGCCCGGCGTTGGGGATTCACCGCGCTCCAAGCCGGAAACGCTTTTTCCGCCGCATCAATTGCGGTGCGGACTTCATCGGCGCTGGCGAGGGGTGATTTTGCCTGCACTTCACCGGTCGCCGGATTGAAGACATCCAAATACCGCCCCGAGGTTCCTGAGACGAGCTTGCCATCGATGAGGTGCTGAATTTCGCGTGTCATGGTGCTTTCCTTCTTGATCCCGCGGGCGAGGGCCCAGACGCCCGCTTCAAGGAGGCGCCCTTATTTGCCGCTTCACATATCAGAGTGGGGCTGGATGCTCAATTGCGGTCAATCGCGCGGGGCCGAAATGAGCCATCCGATAAGGAAAACTGCCAGAGCAGCGCCCGCAAACTGCATCAAAACAAATGCAGGCGCATGGACGGGATCGATACCTGAAAAGCTGTCTGTAAAGCTGCGCGCGATGGTCACCGCTGGATTGGCGAAGGAGGTGGACGAGGTCCACCAGTACCCTGCTGTGATAACAAGGCCCACAGCATAGGGCACGGCCTCAGGGCGAAAACGAAGCGTCGCTAGGATCGCCGCCACCAAGGCGAAGGTTGCTGTCGCCTCCCCAATCCATTGGCCAAAGCCCGTGCGGCCATTGACGCTTGCTTGTAGAAGCGGCTCGGAAAACATGACATGGGCCAGCAGCATCCCCAAAAGGCCACCGAGAACCTGCACCGCCATGTAAGCAAGGCCGGCCCCGAGGCTGATCTCTTTCTTGAGCCAGAATGCAAAGGTCACCGCAGGATTGAAGTGGGCCCCCGAAATTGATCCAAACATCAAAATGATCACAACAAGAATGGCGCCGGTCGCGATCGTATTACCCAGAAGAGCAACGGCGAAGTCGTTTGTCAGGCGCTCCGCCATGATGCCAGAGCCGATGACAGTGCCCACAAGGAACAATGTCCCAAGGCACTCAGCAACAAGTTTGCGCGTGAGGTTCATATGGCCCGCATCAGTTTGTTCCCGTTATCAAGCTAGATCATTAGTTGGATCGCGAGTCGGGTCACTCCCTCAAGGGTCAATTGGATGCGAATGCCAAGCCGCTCAATAAAAAGGGGCCGCGCTATGCACGACCCCGCTTCACAATTTGCCGATTGGGATTATTCAGCGCGCGTATAGTGGATGACCCATTGGTCGTTCCAGGTTCCACCTTCGTCTGCTGAGTTCTGCCAATGCCAATCGAAACTATCATCTTCGATATTGCGGAAGATCATTCGCAGGTGCGGCGCGGCTTCAATTGGTCGTTCCATCGTGAAATGAAACCCTTCCTCATCAGGGCCACCATGGAAATCAAGAAAACTGCCTTGATTGTCCATCCAGATTTGTTTCCAGTGGCCGAGCCGAGGCACATACATGGAAATCGAATGGCCAACCAGATTATTGCCGGGATTGCCGTCGAAGTTTTCCTCGATCATGCAGTTACCCAGTTCGCGCGAGATTACATTCGAACCGTGCTGCACGTTGCCTTCAGCATCTGTCCAGGCAGCACTCCAACTGCCAACCCAGAAATCAAGCTGGCGATATTCTTCTGTTGAGCATGGAGCTTGTGGTTGTTCTTGTGCCATGGCTGGTATCGCACCGAGCGCCGCTGCAACTAGGCTCACCGCCAAAATAGCTTCTCGGAACATACTCCCCTCCCTTTCAATCAAGTTTCGACGGCCAGGATAGTCCATTCCTGGTCCAACGCCTCGTCACATTTCGCTTTGCAATATAACTGCCTCGTTCACACGGAGGTGAACACCAATATTTACTCAGGCAACTCGTTGTTCACAGCTTCAATGTGATAGCCGTCCGGGTCTATCACAAAGGCTGCAAAATAGTGCGGACCATAGTTTTCGCGCAGCCCCGGCGCACCCCGATCCTTGCCGCCGTGACCCACAGCCGCTTCATAGAAACCGTTGACCGCTTCTCGACTAGGCGCTGCAAAGGCGAGGTGAAAACCGCGAGCTGGCGCTACAACCTTCTCCGGCGTTTCCCAAATAGCGAATTTGTCCTTGCCGTCTTCTGTGCCGTACCCGATGAAATTATCTGAATCATAAACTCGCCGATAACCCAAAGGCGCCAGAATGGCGTCGTAGAATGCTGCTGCTCTGGCAATATTAGCGACTGAAAACGAAAGATGATGGATCATCGGTTGTTCCACTTCACTAGATCACGCGCGCGGCCATCATCTTTTTAATATCGGCAATCGCTTTGGCGGGGTTGAGTCCCTTGGGGCACACGGTCGCGCAATTCATGATCGTGTGGCAGCGATAGAGCCGGAACGGGTCCTCGAGATTATCGAGCCGTTTGCCGCGTGCTTCATCCCGGCTGTCCGCAAGCCAACGATAGGCCTGTAGGAGCGTCGCAGGGCCAAGGTATCGGTCCCCGTTCCACCAGTAGCTGGGGCACGACGTGGTGCAGGAAAAACAAAGAATGCATTCGTAAAGCCCATCGAGCTTGTCGCGATCCTCGGGGCTTTGTTTCCATTCTTTCTCTGGTGCGGGCGTGTCGGTTTGCAGCCATGGCTCAATCGACTGGTACTGCGCATAGGCATCAGTAAGGTCTGGCACCAGGTCCTTCACAACGTCCATGTGAGGCAATGGGTAGATTGTGACCGTACCCGAAACATCTTCGCTGGCCTTGGTACAAGCCAGCGTGTTGCGCCCATCAATATTCATGGCGCACGAGCCGCAAACCCCCTCGCGGCACGACCGGCGGAACGTGAGCGTGGGGTCTACCTTGTCTTTGATCCAGATGATCGCGTCGAGCACCATGGGCCCGCAATCATCCGCATCGACGTCATAGGTATCGAGGCGCGGGTTTTCGCCGCCATCGGGGTCAAAGCGATAGACCTTGAACGTGCGTATGTTTTGAGCCGCAGACCCATCGGCGCGCTTGGGCGCGGGCCAATGTTTGCCCGATCGCACTTTACTGTTTTTAGGTAATGCGAGCTCTACCATGTGCTCCTCGATCAAGCTCCAAAGAAAACTTCATATAGTCGGCGGCCAGGCAAGAATGTTAGCGCACCTGCGATGAGCAGACCACCAATGTAGAGCCCGTACATAGAGCGCTTGTGACCTTGAACATTTCCCTTCTTGATCGCAAGAAAGGCCCCTGCGACGCTAAACAAGGTGAGCGGAATAAAGAGATGTATGAGGCTAAAGCCACCTGAGCTGGAGCGGATGAAGAAACTCGCGGCTGCGGTAGTAAGCATCAGCGCCCAATAGGCGTAACCCATTCCGCGATGGACGGGCGCGCCCTTGGTCGAAAGAAAAATCATCCACGTTCCGATCAAAAACGCAGGCACAACTGTATAGAAGTGTACCTGAATGGCCAACGGAGCTTCAAGTATGGGCGACCAGTTCATTCGTCAGTACACCCGCGCTTTGGGTTCGATGTATGAGACATCATTCGACATTGTATAGGTGTGGACGGGGCGGTAATCGAGCTTCACTTGACTGCCATCGAACCAAGCAAGCGTGTGTTTCATCCAGTTTTGATCGTCCCGATCCGGGAAATCTTCGCGCGCATGGGCGCCACGACTTTCAGTGCGGTTCGCCGCGCCGTCTACTGTCACCATCGCTTGGGCGATCAGGTTATCGAACTCAAGTGTTTCCACGAGATCGGAATTCCAAATCATCGATCGGTCGCTGACCCCAATGTCGTCTCTCTTTGCCAGAACTGCTCGCACCTCACGCTTGCCTTCTTCAAGCACTTCGCCCGTGCGGAAGACGGCACAATTGTTCTGCATGGCGCGCTGCATTTCGAGACGAAGTGCGGCTGTTGGTGTCGAGCCTTCAGCATTACGAAACTTATCGAGCCGCGCCAGGGCCGCATCGCCCGCGTTCTCATGCAATGACGGCTGGCTTGCACCCGCTTCAATGGTCTCAGCACAACGATCACCCACCGCCCGGCCAAAGACCACTAGGTCGATGAGCGAGTTGGAGCCAAGCCGGTTTGCACCGTGCACCGAAACACACGCGGCCTCGCCCACTGCCATTAGCCCCGGCACCACAAAGTCCGGATCGCCGTTTTTGAGGGTGAGAACTTCCCCGTGATAATTCGTCGGGATGCCGCCCATATTGTAGTGCACCGTCGGTAGAACCGGGATCGGTTCTTTGGTCACATCGACGCCGGCAAAGATCCGAGCACTTTCGGAAATACCGGGAAGCCGTTTGTGGATGACGTCAGGGTCCAGATGGTCGAGGTGAAGGAAAATGTGATCCTTATGTTCGCCCACGCCCCGCCCTTCGCGAATCTCAACTGTCATTGAACGCGACACCACATCTCGGCTAGCAAGATCTTTGGCGCTTGGCGCATAGCGTTCCATGAACCGCTCGCCTTCGGCATTGGTAAGATACCCGCCCTCGCCGCGCACGCCTTCGGTAATCAATACGCCTGCACCATAGATGCCGGTGGGATGGAACTGCACGAACTCCATATCCTGAAGCGGCAGCCCCGCGCGCAGCACCATGGCATTTCCGTCACCCGTGCAGGTGTGGGCTGATGTGCATGAGAAATAGGTGCGTCCATAACCGCCCGTGGCCAGCACAACCTTCTGCGCGCGGAAGCGATGGATCTTGCCGTCATCAAGGTTCCAAGCCATGACACCGACACACGCGCCCTCGTCATTCATGATGAGGTCAAGCGCAAAGTATTCAATGAAAAACTCCGCATCGTGACGAATTGATTGGCCATAGAGCGTATGCAGGATGGCATGACCCGTTCGGTCAGCTGCGGCGCAGGTACGCTGCACCGTGCCTTCGCCAAAATTTCGTGTCATCCCGCCAAAGGCGCGTTGATAAATTTTGCCTTCGTCCGTGCGACTGAAGGGCACGCCCCAGTGCTCAAGTTCATAAACAGCAGCCGGGGCATGCTTGCAGAGATATTCAATCGCATCCTGATCGCCAAGCCAGTCTGACCCCTTGACCGTGTCGTACATATGCCAACGCCAGTCGTCTTCACCCATGTTGCCGAGCGCAGCGGAAATTCCGCCCTGCGCTGCAACCGTGTGCGACCTGGTCGGGAAAACCTTGCTGATGCATGCGGTCCGCAGGCCTGCTTGCGCCGCGCCCAATGTCGCGCGCAAACCCGAGCCCCCGGCCCCCACAACAACTACATCAAACGTGTGATCGACAATCTCGTAATCCGTCATCAGTCAATCATCCTGCGAAATAGATACGCAACACCGCCAAGAGGCACGCCGCGCCAAGCCCGAAGGCAAGGAAATTAAACAAAAGAAGAAGGAGAACGCGCGTGCGATCGCTGCTCGCGTAGTCCGCGACCACTTCGCCAAGGCCAATTCGCGCGTGCCAAAGACTAGCGATAACAAAGAGGACGAGGCTAATTGAGACGAGCGGCTGCGCGAGGTAAGCGCGCGCCGCCTCATAAGGTATTCCAATGGTCGCCATGACGCTCGCAACAAGAAACAGGCCGAGCGGCACCAGCGCGATTGCTGTTGCACGCTGCGCGATCCAAAGGTGTGCACCTTCTTTTGCAGAGCCATGTCCGCGAACGCGGGAAAGTGGGGTACGTAAGCTCATCACAGCGCCCCCAAGTTCGCGTAGCCGAGCACCCAGATGATGAGAGCGAGGACAATTGCGCCGACAAAATTGAACCAGCTCCAGGCGGCAGATTTCGAGACATCGAACCCGTGGCCGGTGTCCCATACAATGTGGCGAATGCCATTGAGAAAGTGAAAGCAAAGGCTGACAGTGAAACCGAATAGAATAAAGCGTCCCATTGCGCTACTCGCGGCAGCTACGAATGTTGCGTAGGCTTCCGGCCCGCTCGCCAATGCGACGAACCACCATGCCAGCACAAGAAGGCCCAAAGAATTGCCGACGCCCGAGACGCGATGGAATATCGAACTCGCCATGGTTGGGGACCAGCGCCACACCCCTAAATGGGGTGAAAGTGGCCTGCCGGCAGCGTGTTTCGACATATCTTTCTTCATCCTCAAATGGGCCGCTCAAACATCACAATTCGGCGATCCGGTAGGCAGGAGCCGCCCTGCCCGAATCTTGGGAGCCAGCCCTTCAAAATGGTAAGCCGCGGTTTCCCCAAGTCAATTTGCCGCCGCGGAAGGTGCTTTCCCATACGCCGTCTTGGGCATTATGAAAAGAGGCGTCTTGGCTCTGTCACGCGATGGTCTTATAGTCCGCCGAAATCATTACGACCTGTTGGGAGGGGCTGCGGTGGCTTTCTGGAAATTTTTCCTCGGAAATAAGAAGCACGAATCGCGGGAAAGGGCGGAACTTGCACACCTGGATCTGGTGCAAGATGCCATGGTGAAGACCATGGCGGCCGTGGCCTATGCGGACGGCAATGTGGACAACGACGAGATTAAACGCATGGGCCAGATCTACAACAAAGTGACGGGCAACCATGTGGAGAGCTCGGCGATCAAGGCTGGAATTAAGATCGCGCTCGACAACAAGAAGCCCATCGAATCGATATTGGGCAAAATGTCGAGGGACCTTGAGCCCACGGACAAGGCGAACATCATCCACGCTGGTGCACTCATCGCTCTTGCGAACAACGTCTTTGATGAATCGGAAGCCTCAACACTGCGCAAGGCTGCTGACGCGATGAGCGTTGGCCCGGAATCGTTCAAGCGCATTATCGATCGGGCCAGAAACCCGAATTAATGGCACATGCGGGCAATGGCTCTCCTTGCCGGCAAATGGGACGGCAAGGTCCTTTCGTATGTCTAGAACAAGGTGTGCGCCGATGCCGAAACGAGAAATTTTGAACGGGTATTTCAAGTTTCGAGAGGAAGTCTATCCTGAACTCCGCCAGCTCTACCATGAGCTCGCAACGACGGGGCAAAGCCCTTCGACACTCGTCATCACATGCGCCGACAGCCGCGTCGAGCCAGGCCGATTGTTTTCCGCCAATCCAGGTGAATTGTTTGTGGCACGTAATGTCGCCAACATCGTGCCACCCTATTCCGAAGAACCCGGTTACCAAAGTGTCGGCGCGGTGGTGGAGTTTGCGGTTCTAGGGCTTGAGGTCGATACAATCCTAGTGATGGGCCACGGCATGTGCGGCGGTATTCAAGCGCTTCTCGAAGGCGATGAGAGCCGGACGGGATCGGCAGGCTACGTGCACCACTGGATGGCGTTTGCCCAAAGCGCCCGCGAGAAAGTACTGCGAGATCACGCCGACGACCCGCAACCAGTTAAGCAAAAAGCGCTCGAAGAAGAGAACGTCCGGCTCGGTCTCCGCAATCTCATGTCATATCCCTGGATCAAGGAGCGTGTGAAAGCCGGCAAGCTTGAGCTTTTGGGGGGGCATTTCAGCATCGAGGATGGCATCCTCTATTGCTGCACGCTTGAAAATGGAGCGTTCCAAGCCGTCAGTGACGAGAGCCACACCTAGCGCGGCATCAATGCCCAGTAATCAAAGTCGAGAATGACGCCGTCGGCGTATGCGCCGTCTTCACCCTTATAAGGGAAGTCAGTGCACGGCGTGTCCTTCGTGGCCACCAGCCGCAACCGTAAGGCACCCACATCGGAACGCCCGTCGATCTCCGCCGCGTCCAATACCTCCGACCACGCATAAACAGTATCGCCCGCAAAAAGCGGTGCTGCATGAGTGCCGCCATTGATCGCCGCAATCATCCAAGCATTGGCGAGCCCATTAAAGCTGATCGCCCGTGCAAGACTGATCACATGTCCGCCGTAAACGAGCCGGCGGCCGAACCGAGCTTTTCCCTCAGTATGATGATTAAAGTGGACCTTAGCGCTATTTTGGTAGAGCCGCGTGGCGAGTTGATGTTCGGCCTCTTCCACCGTCACGCCGTCCACATGATCGATTTTCTCTCCAACCTCGTAGTCGCCCCATTTGTGCCGACTTCCCGAAAGAACCAAATCACCTTTTGACCAATCTGTGTCTTTCGGCGCTTTGAGTGAATTGGATGCGAAACTATCTTCAAGATCGGGCACGACGATATCGGGCGTGGGGGCGTTTTCGTCGCGCTTGCGCATCATGACCCATCGCACGAAAGTAAGAACAATATCACCGCGCTGGTTGAGCCCTTCGGTGCGCACGTAGACGATCCCGGTCTTGCCGTTTGAGTTTTCCTTAATGCCAATGACCTCGGATCTGGCGCTCAATGTATCACCGGGAAATACCGGCCTGAGAAACCGGCCCTCGGCGTAACCTAGATTTGCCACCGCGTTGAGCGAGATATCCGCAACGGTCTTTCCAAAGACAACGTGAAAGGCAAGGCAATCATCGACAGGCGCACGGGAAAACCCGACTGCCTTCGAAAATTCATCGGACGATTGCAAAGCAAAGCGTGAGCCATAAAGCGCCCCATAGACGGACTGATCGCCGCCCCACAGAGTTCTGGGCGTCGCGTGCTGGATTACTTCGCCAACGGAAAAATCTTCGAAGTATCTGCCCGGACTTGTCTTTGGCAATTTAACTACCCTCGCGCAGCGATCGTGTCCGCCATAGCGACAACCCGTCGTGCCGCCTCGGCGTGAAGGCGTTCCACCATTTTGCCGTCGATTTTGAGAACGCCCTTGCTCGAATTTTCGGACCTGTCGAACTCAGCAATGATTTGGCGACCCCACGCAACTTCTTCCGCGGGCGGAGAAAAGATTTCATTGCATGGGTCAATTTGGCTTGGATGGATCAGGGTCTTGCCGTCAAAGCCAAGATCCGCACCCTGCTTGCACGATGCCGCGAAACCTTCTTCATCTCGGATGCCATTGAAAACGCCATCGATTACCGAGAGGTCATACGCCCGGCCCGCGAGCAGCGCCCAATTGAGACTTGCAAGCATCGGAAGACGGTCGGGCGTTTGTGCCCGCGAGCAGCGCCCAATTGAGACTTGCAAGCATCGGAAGACGGTCGGGCGTTTGTGCACAGCGGAGTTCCTTGGCTAGATCGTTGGTCCCCATTACAAAGCATTCAAGCCGCGTTGCGGTCGCCATAGATGCAATCTCTTCGGCGTGCATGATCGCCAGCGGCGTTTCGATCATCGCCCAGATTTTGGTCTTACTAGCTGCGCCGGCATCTTTGAGGAGCTTCTCAGCTGCGATCACCTGCTGGCCGCTAAAAACCTTGGGGAGAAGGATGGCGTCGGGCTCAGCGGCGATTGCCGCTTCCACATCATCAATGCCCCAGGGTGTTTCCAGACCATTGATCCGAATGACGAGCTCACGGTAGCCGTAGCTGCCTGCGCGAACAGTTGCGCAGACTTGCTCGCGCGCCTCGGATTTGGCGTCCGGCGCGACCGCGTCTTCAAGATCGAGGATCAGAGCATCGGCCGGCAGCGACTTGGCCTTCTCAAGCGCACGCGCGTTGGACCCGGGCATGTAAAGCACACTGCGGCGGGGCCGGATGGACGAAGTCATTAGCGTCTCCACGATTTACACCTCGAACCTATCCCTGTCTCGAAGCGATGCAAGTCTGATGTTGAAGCGCAAAGGCCCCACGCAGGGCTCAGGATCAGATATTGGGATTAGCTCCGCCTGGGGACGAAGCTCCAGATCAACACGAGCAAACTCACAAAACCCCCAATGAATGTAGCCAGATAGCTCAGCATCTTACCAAGCGTCGCGATGTCGGATGCGTGGAGCCAAATTATTGGCGTGCCGGGGTGCATGTAGGGAATGGTCAATAAAGTAACCGCCTCGAATAACTCAAACCCAAGAATGAGCAATGGTAGCGCCAAGAGCCAGGTGAACCGGGTTTCAAACCCGGGCACTCGCTTTAACGCCAATCCGATGAGCATTAGAAAGAAGGCTGCATTGGAAAAATAAAAGAGCGCATCGACAAAGCCTTCGTAGAACAGATAGGTCCCAAGCCGTTCCGTCGGAAGTTGATCAAAAAACACTGTGACTTGATTTGTATCTAACCGCGGTTCGAGCTCGGGCGCCGGTGCTTCAATTTCGGATAAAAGCACATTCCATGACGCATTTGGGTTGAAGAGGTAGCTGCTGGAGCCGACCAACGCGAAAGAGAGTATTGCAAGCATCGGAAAACTTGCAACTTCCTTGATTCTAGCAAACACGACTTTCTCCTTTCTTATGCCGCCTTGCCGAGGTGTTTATTGATTAGCGTTTCGGCAATTTGCACCGCATTTAGCGCAGCGCCCTTACGCAGGTTGTCAGAAACCACCCACATATTGAGACCATAATCGACGGTTGGATCTGTCCGTATGCGACTGATGTATGTGGCATAATCGCCCACGCATTCGATGGGCGTCACATAGCCATCGTCTTCACGCTTGTCGACCACCATGCAGCCCGGCGCTTCGCGCAAGATCTCCTGCGCTTCATCATCAGTAATGGGATCATGGAATTCCACGTTCACAGATTCTGAATGGCCCACAAAGACCGGCACGCGGACACACGTTGCGGTAACTTCGATGCGGTAGTCGAGAATTTTCTGCGTCTCGACTTTCATCTTCCATTCTTCGCGTGTGTCCCCATCGCGCATGAAATCATCGATATGGGGGATTACGTTAAAGGCAATCTGTTTTGTGAAGTGTTCCTTTTCAATTGGATCATTCACAAAGACGCCGCGCGTTTGATTGAAAAGTTCGTCCATGTGTTCGCGGCCCGCACCCGAAACACTTTGATATGTGGAAACCACGACCCGCTTGATGCGTGCCTTGTCGTGGAGCGGCTTCAGCGCCACCACCATCTGCGCTGTAGAGCAATTGGGGTTCGCGATGATATTGCGCTGGGTGTAGCCCTCGATGGCGTCAGCGTTCACTTCAGGAACGATGAGCGGCACGTCTGGGTCCATACGAAACTGGCTCGAATTGTCGATCGCCACGGCGCCCGCTTTTGCCGCCTTTGGAGCAAACTCGCGTGCCACATCGCGGCCCGCGGCAAAAAGCGCTATATCCACACCGGTGAAGTCAAATTCGGCCAGGTCTTTTGTTTGCAGGTCCGCATCGCCGAATGACACGTCGGTTCCAAGGCTGCGGCGAGACGCAAGTGCCACCACCTCGCTTGCCGGAAACCCGCGTTCAGCTAGAATGCTCAGCATTTCCCGGCCCACATTGCCGGTAGCGCCCACAACCGCGACTTTGAAACTCATATGTTCTGCCCTTTATGACGAAAAAGCGCGGCCCGCAGAATAGCAGACCGCGCCTTTGATGTCTCTTGAACCGCCTCGACTATTTGTCGGCGGTCTTGGCCTTGCGGTCTTTCTTTTCGGCGATCCGCGCGGATTTCCCGCGGCGACCACGCAAATAATAAAGCTTCGCGCGGCGCACGCGGCCCCGGCGCACGACCACAATTGAGTCAATCAACGGCCCATAGAGCGGAAACACGCGCTCAACGCCTTCGCCGTTTGAAATCTTCCGTACCGTGAACGCTTGGTTGAGGCCTTCACCTGAGCGCGCAATGCAGACACCTTCATAGGCCTGAATGCGTTCGCGGCTGCCTTCCACCACTTTCACGTTGACACGGACTGTATCGCCTGGACCAAACTCGGGGATTTCTTTCCCCTCGGTGACCCGGGCCATTTCTTCTTTGTTTAACTCGTCAATCAGATTCACGGCTCTGATCCTTTTGTTGATCCCTTCGATAGGTCGACCAGAGGTCAGGCCGACGTTCCCGGGTTATTGCTTCTGCTTTTTCGTGCCGCCAAGTTTCCACTTTGCCGTGGTTACCGGACAGCAGCACCTCTGGGATCTCCTTACCTTCCCATTCCCGCGGACGGGTGTAATGGGGGTATTCGAGAAGCCCCGATGTAAAACTCTCCTCCGCTGCGGAGGCCTCCGCGCCCATGACGCCCGGCAAAAGCCGAATACATGCGTCGAGAAACGCGATCGCCGCGGGCTCACCGCCCGACAGCACAAAATCGCCGAGGCTCACTTCTTCAAGCGCGCGCGCCTCGATCACACGCTCATCCACCCCTTCAAACCGGCCACAGAGAAGGACGACGCCTTCGCCTTGGCTCAATTCCGCAACCCGTGCCTGCGTTAGCGGCTTACCTCGGGGCGAGAGGTAAATCGTAGGACGCACATCGCCTTCTAGGCTTGCAGCGTCCACTGCGGCCGCGACCACATCGGGCCGCAGCACCATGCCGGGACCGCCCCCTGCAGGGGTGTCATCCACGGCGCGGTGCTTATGACGCGAAAACGAACGAATGTCGAGCGTTTCCAGCGTCCAAAGGCCCTTCTCAAGCGCTGCGCCCGCAAGCGACTGCCCCAAAGGGCCCGGAAACATGTCCGGGTAAAGCGTGAGAATGCTGGCTTTCCAGCCCCCAACCGCTTTATGGCCAGGCTTTTCGCTCACTGTCCGGCTTCCTTTTCTTCCTCACCCTCGTCCCAAAGCCCCTCCGGCGGGACGGCAACCACTCGGCCGCCGGGAACATCCACCAGGGGCACCGCCTCGTGGGTGAAAGGCAGAAGCACCGACCGCCTCTGTCCATCGAGCGCGATTTCCAAAAGATCGCCAGCGCCAAAATTTTGCACCGCCGTCACGATGCCAATTTGGCCTTTGCCCTCTTCCTCTACAGCGAGACCCAATAGATCGGCGTGGAAATACTCGTCAGGCTCTTGCGTCTCGCCAAGCGCGGCGCGCGGCACGTAAAGGCCAACGCCTTTAAGCGCTTCGGCTGCCGTCCGATCTCGAACGCCCTTCAGCCGCGCCGCCAATCCACCCTTCACTGGGCGCAGTGCCTCGATCTCCACAAGAGTTGCGCCGTCTTCGCTTTGCAGCGGCCCATAGGCGGTAATGCCGTCCGGATCTTCAGTGAAGACCTTCAGTACCACCTCACCCTTGAGCCCCTGCGCGCCGGTAATGGCGCCCAAAAGCACAAGACCGGAAGGACTACTCAGACTTTTCTTTGTCGTCGTCGCCGGCATCATCGCTCGCAGCTTCTTCAGCCTTTGCTTCCTCAGCT
>Ga0209273_10001116_pt1 | contig 26623 bp, 27 predicted proteins | sample tdAd471_FD_187126 | JGI IMG/M metagenome (GOLD analysis project Ga0209273, IMG submission 187126) | Marine sediment microbial communities from the Atlantic coast under amendment with organic carbon and nitrate - tdAd47.1 (SPAdes)... | ecosystem: Environmental > Aquatic > Marine > Coastal >...
CGCACCGCCCGCCTTGTTGAGCAGTGGTACGAACTCATCCCCGATCAGCTCGTTGAACTCATCGGCGTGCAGTGAGATGGTGGGCACGGTGCCTGCTTCCCCGCCCGGAACCCCGTGCTTGTAGATGTGTCCTGCAACGGACACCAGGTCCGCGAACATGGCATTGCCCACCGCACTGGCGACGGTGGTATCGGTCAGTGCATCCAGCCCCACATAGACGATGCCCTTGCGCTGGATGACATTCAGCCACTCGAAGATGGGCCTCGGATCCTGTTCGTCCAGATAATCCGGGGAGATCAGCGCCGCGATCGAGCCGGTGGTAAGTTTTTCCATCAGGGGTCCGACGGAGCTCACGATCTTATCGAAATAGGTCTTGTCGTACTTGAAGGCCGATACCAGGCCTTCCAGCACCGGATCATATAGATCCTGTGCCTGCAGGTAGCGCATCAGGGCGATCGCCTGCCGGTCCCGACCGCGCAGCGCCGCCGCGAGGTTGCGCTCACTGATCTTGCTGGCCAGATCGTCCACTGCCTCGGTCCAGTCCTCGGGGCCGTGGGTGGCCAGATAATGGCGGGCGTATTCGATAAAGAGCGGCTCAATGTCATTGATGTAGCGGCGGATCTGCTGGTAATCCGGGCGCCGCTGCAGTGCCACCAGCGCCCTGGCGACGATATTGACGAAGCGCCAGGCGAATTCCTTGAACGCAGCGGAGTTGCCTTCGCTGGGCAGCTGATTGGCGATACGGGTGGCCACCTCGGTGATCCGGGAAAAGCTCCCAATGGCGTTATAGCGGGCGGAGATCTCCGGGAAGCCCAGATGGAACAGGTAGAAGGCGTCGGCCCGTCCGGCCCGTTGCGCCTCGGCGTAGATGCGTCGCAGCAGGTCCGCATCACCCTTGGGATCGAACACGATCACCACATCACCCCGGTGGATGTCCTGGCTAACAAGCAGTTCCGCCAGGCGCGTCTTGCCGACCCGGGTGGTCCCCAGCACAAGCACGTGCCCGACCCGCTCACTGAGATCCATCCAGGCATCTTCCTCGTCAGGCTCCACCGCATGGAGGGCCGGCATGCCCCCCACCGGCGGCTGCGGTTTTAGCGGATTCCACCAGCGCGGCTGGCGTAGAGTCCAGGCGAGAGCCTTCAGTCCGGGTGTCGATTCCCACTGCACCTCCCTGCGTCGCGCCCAGCGGTAGAGCGCGCCGGGCTGCACGTAGTGCTGGACTTCGGGACGCAGGGTGTCGCGCAGGCGCTGGGTATGGCGCTGGGTCCAACGAAAACCGCGCCCGAGGAACAGCTTGTGCCGACTGACGGGAATACGCTCCGCCCGCAGCCGGTAACTCGGCAGCCGGCGCATGTTGCGCTGGTAGCGCAGGACCCGCCAGGCCTGCCGTGCGCGCGCTGCGGCCAGCAGAAACAGCACGCTGGCGGCCAGCGTGGCAATGCCCGGCGGCATCATCAGGGCCCAGGGTGCCAGCAGGGCAACACTGCCCGTCGCCGTCGCCACCAGCGCTGACCAGAGTTCCACTGGGGGCCGCAGGAGCGCCTCCACGGGACGGACGCTCATTGCTCAATGCCGCGTCTGGAGATCAGGACCGGGATATGGGTCAGCGCCAGGGCTTCAATAAGATCAATGGCGGCGGCAGGCAGGAGTGGCAGGCCCGCGGCAATCGAGGCCATCGTTTCCAGATCGTCCTGCGTCTCAGCCTGGACCAGAAGCCCTACCGCCCCCAGCGACAGCAACAGGGACCGGTGTTGCCGCAGCCAGGTCTGCGACCGGGGATCGGCGCCGACCAGAAACACCGGGCGGGTGAGCGTATTTTGGTAGAGCTCCGGCAGTGGTCGCAGGGGAACCGGGCCCGGGGTCAAGCGGGGCGACCGAAGGGGCAGCAGCCGGACGGGGTCGGCGGCACCCAGATCATTCATTGCAGGCGGCACCGGGGGCGCGTCCAGAGTTGTCAGCACGCCCAGTAACGGGGCCAGCGGGTAGGTCCGACCCCCGTCCTGCAGAACGACCAGCTCCGCCCGTACACCCAACGGTACCAGGACCGTCAGGATACCGACGAAATGGAATAACCAATTGCGGCGCATTTCAGGGGTCCTGCGGCAGGGTGCGCCAATGCCGCTGCACTCGCGCCTGGTAGCGTCGGGCCAAATCTGCATGGTTGGGCGCATGGTAGCAGCCGGCGGCGGACCACCAGTCGGCGCGTTGTTCGTAGCACTGCGCTAAAATACCGGCTCCCACCCGCAGGTTGTGGTAGGGATCCAGCGCCCTGCGGATACCGCCCAGCACCCCATGATGGTAGTGCCAGTGAATCTGCATGAGGCCGACATCAACGGCGGTCTCGCCACTGTGCAACGTCGTCGCAAGGGCATTCGCTGCGGCGCGCTGGGACGGGTAATAGCGGCCTTGGCCGCGGATATTGAGGGTCCAGGGCCAGGGACGTAGACCCTCGGCTGCGTGCATTTTGTAGCCACTTTCCGTCAGCGCGATGGCGTAGAACAGCGCGGGCGGGATGCCGTGCTCCTGTGCCACCTGCCGGTAGCCAGGCGGCACCTCCTGCCCTTCGGGGCCCGATTTGGTGGGGGGTTCATCCGGTGCCGGCACGGCGACACCCACCATCACCAGTAGCGCCAGCGCCAATGTGAGGCGGAGAGACCTCACAGGGCCGATCCTGCCAGCGGGGTCAGCGTCTCACCGCGGCGGCGCAGCAGATAGGGCAGGTTCACCTCGCCGGGGACCATGCTGGCCAATGCCCCCGACTCGAAGTTGAGCGTGACCCTGCGCTGACGCACCCAGTGAGGGTCTACGCCCTGCGCCACCGCCCACTCACGGATTGCCGTCTCATCACCCGGCACGAGACCTGACAGATAAATATCCAGACCCGCAATGGTGTCCAAGCGGGCCAGCAGGCGCGCGAGCACCGTCTCACAGGGCGCGCACGCGGGTCGGACAAACAGCAGTACCCGATCCGCGCTGGTGAGAGGGGGCTGCCGGGGCTCCGTCACCGGCAGCCGCGTCCAGTCGATCAGGGGCTGCTCGCCCACCAAGCGGGCGATGGCTGCGTCATAGGCCTGCTGGAACGCCAGAATACGTTCGGCGTCTTCCAGCATCAGGGACGCCCAGCGCTCCGCGAAGTGGCGCCGCTCGGTCGCATCCCGCGCGTGTATGCCCAGGGCTTCAATCGGTGACAGGGTCGTGGGGCTGATGCTGCCGCGGATACCCTGCATCAGGAGGCGATAGCGCTGCCACTCCTGTGGGGTCAGTGCCCAGTGCTCGGCCTGTGCACGCTCCACGTCCGTCAGTTCAGTGCTGGCCTGTTCAGACGGGGTCAGGGTGCTCACGTCGTGTGCCGTGTCTGCTGCGGCAGTGACCGGGGTCAGAAGCAGGCTCGGCAGAAGCGCAAGGATGGACCGCCAGGACCCAGCCCTACATCTCATCGGGCACGCCCTTCCCCTGAGAGCCCTCGGCGTTCGCGGCGCGCTCAAGGCTGCTCAGGTCCCGAATGTGGGGAGACGGTGCCACACAGGGTCCCGGTACCGCGCCCCGCAGTAACGAGGGATCAGTCACCGGGGTTTCTGATTGACGCACCGGGGCCGCCGTGATGTCGGGATCCCCCTCCGTCAGCGTCAGCCCGGCCATCAGCAACACCATCACGAGCAGTACATCGACCATGGCTAGCGCACCTCCGTAAACGCCGGGCAGCGCTCGAAGGCCACCAGACGGTGTACGGGATCTTCCAGCAAGCGCCAGGCGGGACCGGCGAGCGTTTGCAGCGCAAGTCGCAGAGGCATGGGACCGAGGCTGCGGTGCGCATCCGGCAAGGGCAGCGGCATCAGGATATCCCGGCTGGCATCCATCTCCTCTGTGGTAGCGAGGCGATACCCCGAGCTGTGCAGCACGGTGGCCAGCGCATCACCGACGGTCACCACGTCCACCGGGAACATGATGCGATCGATACCGCCCAGCAGATCCTGTTGTGCCGCGGTCGGTGTTGCAGCCAGCACCGTGTAACGATCGACGACCAGCGTCTGGGCGCTCAGGTGTGTGCATTGAAGCAGCAGTAATGCGCCAAAGCCCGTCAGGGCGGCACGATAGCGTGGTAGGGAGATGATCAGAGACATGGTCGGCACCGGCGTGTTCGAGGATGATGCCGATGATCGCGAGTAAGGCCACGCTGCACTACCGGAAACCCGGTCAGCGCCTGGCGCCCTTAAAATAGATACACCCTCAGGACCTCAATGCGTTCATGACCGAGCTCGCGGCTGATCTGCTGCCGCACCTGTTGATCCTGCTGTCGTTCGGTCGGAGACAGGGTCGCGACTGACGGGCCACCCGCAGCGGGTGCCAGACGTCCGGTCAGGCTCTCGTAGCGTTCCTGGGCGTAGGCATGGCGCAGGCCGTGCATCCGGCTCAGCCCAGCGTTTGCGGTATGGCGCTCATAGACTCGAAGCTGTTGGCGATAATCGCGATCCAGGGGAATCAGGGATCCGCGTCCCGCGAGCTGGTGGGCGCGGGTGAGCAGTTCCCGTTGTGCGGGGGTCAGAATGGGAACTATCCGGGCCTTGCCCCCTTTGGTCCAGCTGGCTTTTAGCAACAGATGATCGCCGCGATCGGCGTAATGCGGTTGGAACTTAATGGCCTCTTCCCGGCGCAGGCCGAAGGCGCGCTGCAGCTCCAGGCTCATGCGCACGTGCGGGTCGCGCACCCGGTCCAGCGCCTCACTTCCCAGCTGTTGGGCTTTTGACACACCAGTGACCAGCTGCCGATCTGGAATGCCGTAGTGGTCATTACTCTGGGCAATCACACTGGGCTTGTTCACCTTCTCGGCCCACCAGCGCAAAGCCGACATGCGATTCTTGATGGTACCAATCGCCAATGCCTCAGCCCGCCAGCGGGCAACCAGCGCCTCAATGTGCTTCGGTTTTAGTGACTGGGCGCTCATCCTGCGATAGCCCAGTGCCTGCAGCTGGTCGGCGATCAGCGTCAGCGTGCGCTCCCGGTTGTGGCGGGTTGCGTAGCTGCCATCGTGGTTGCGCTGGCAGAGTTGTTTGAGTTGGTAGTTCAGGTTTTTCACGGTGTTTCCTGTATCGGTTAGTGTTTCTGATCAAGCGGGGGCGCTAACCCACCGCATCCGGATACCGGCAAGGATCACGGGACACCACTCCCTTACAACCTGAAAGCGCCTGTAAACAGGCTACACAACCGATCTCCTGGGGGAGATCGCCGTCGTGTACACACACGTGGCCCCAGGGGGCCGACTGATAACGGGTGTGACATAAACACCTCCTTTGAGTTAAGCGACGATCTGTCGCGATGTGGATGAAAACGTAGCCCGGAGACTCTGCAGGCAAGCCTGGAGAATGCCGGAAGCAACGAGGGGGGTTGATGGAAAGCACCGACCGAAGTCGATGGGGTGGAGAATGGACTGTCGACCCTAAGGTCGGTGCGCCGGTTGCAGTCCTGGACGCACAGGCCCGTTTTGACCTAAGAGTCGAGGGCGGGCGCCCTCTGTGCCACTGATCCGCAGTGGCCACGGGTAATTCTGCCTACGGTGCCCAGTCTACGAACCCGTCACGCGCGCGTCCTGCCGAAAATCCGCCTCGCCGCAGCGTACTTTCGGGGCTCGGAGCCCTCGTCACTACCCCGCTACGCTCTGTAGTGACGAGGGCAGGCCTGGCACTCGGGCGATGCAGTGCACAGCGTTACCCACTCTTGGGATGGACCTGTGCGCGGCAAGAGCCAGACCATCAGGCGGCGGGGCTCGGATCAGAACGCCTCGACACCAGAACTCCAGGGGCTGGCGGGCCTGCAGAATGGTCCGCACCTGGATTTTCCATCTATACGCAAATAGCGTATAGCTAGTACATGCGCGCCGTGTTCAAGGAGCTGGCCAGTTTCGAGACCCATCGTCGGGAGTATCTGTCCGACGATGAGTTCCGGGCTTTGCAGCTTTTGTTGATGGCCAATCCACACGCCGGTCCGGTCATCCAGGGCACGGGCGGGTTACGCACGCTTCACTGGAGCGATCCGGGCTGCGGCAAGGGCAAGCGGTGGTGTGCGGGTCATCTACTACTGGTTTAGCGAAGGCGCGCAGTTCTGGCTGTTCACGATCTATGGCAAGGATGTCGCGGACGATTTGACGAGCCATCAGAAGTTGGTACTGAAGGAGAGACTGAGACGTGAAAAAGCGCAACGTATTTGACGAACTCGTCCAGGGCTTCGATGACCTGCAGGCGGAGCGTGAGGGCAAGATCACCCTGAAATCGACCACGTTCGAAGCCCCCCAGCCGATCGCCATTACGGCGACCCAGATCACGGCGCTGCGTGAACGCCTCAACTACTCGCAGGGGGTGTTTGCGGCATTGCTGCGCACCAAACTCAGCACCCTGCAGAACTGGGAGCAGGATCGCGCCAAGCACAATGCGCAGGCGGCGCTGCTGCTGAAACTGGTGGAGTCGGCGGCGGAGGATATCTTGGGCAAGCTCTCCGCACTGGGGGAGAAGAAACGTCGGGGTCCGTCCCGGAAAACGCCTGTGAAGCGACGCGCTCGACGGGACGCGCCTCCGAAGAAAGCGGCCAAAAAGCGTGCCGTGGCGTGACACCCAGAATCAGTTAGGCGGATCCCCTGCCCCGCTAACCCACGGGCTGGGTTATAGGGGCCCATTCTCACACTCCCAGACATTATTGTTTCAGAATACTCTGTCCATTTAAACGGCTTGGCAAGATCACGGTTATGTACACGAACAGTTCGTTGCATCTCAGCCTTCGTATCCATGACACCAGTGAAAACACCTCTGTGCAACGCCCGCCGCTCGAGTTGCGCAAACCATCCTTATACGGCATTCAACCAAGAGGCGCTGGTGGGTGTGAAACGAAAGTGGATTCTCGGCTGGCTGACCACCCACGCGGTGACTTCTTTGGTTTTGTGGGCGCTGAGATTATTCACCACTTTACCGGCAAAGTGCAGATCATAGCTAATCTTGCAGGTTCTGAGTCGCTGCGACGTCTATGACTGGCACACCGTCGGACATTGCCAGAATGATCTTCGCTTGAGCGAAGTGCCCTGTGGGAGTGAGGTGCCGCAAATCCGGTTTTCAAAGTCAACGCATCTTGAAGAGAAATAAAAAGGAGCCATCAGTATCGGTGGAGCGAAGTGGGCGTCCGAGGCGCTGTAAGGTTAATTCGCCGGCCCCGAATCGGACCGGGAGCCTAGGAGTCTGTCGGACTGACAGCCAGTGATTCACGTAATAGGGGCAAGACGTTGGAGCCAGAGCCACTTGTTTCCAGAATCATCGTCATTGCCCCCCCTTTTTCTTGAGACAAATCGAAAGGCGGGCCTGTCAGGCCAGCAAGACATGCAGTTTCTTCAAATTGAAGGCCATACAGACCAGGTTCCACTCTCCACCGACCGCCTCCACACCCCGTAACAGGAATTGCCGGAAGCCCTGCACATGCTTGATCACCCCAAACGTTGGTTCGATGGTGCTCTTGCGTCTGGCGTAAAGGGCCTTGCCGGTGGCGCTTTGCAGATGGCGCCGCATGTCCTCCACAGGATCACCGGTGGGTTCATAATTGTCCGGGGCCGCAACCAGGCGTTCCGCCAACGGCGGGTTGTGTGATTCCCGACCGGAGGCAATGACCGGGGTGATACCTGCGGCGGCAACGGCTTTGACATTGGCGGCACTGAAGTAGCCTGTATCAGCCAGCAGCCCCGTGGGTGTGCCCAGGGCCGCATCCTGCTGTGCCAATTGCGCCAGCGTCGGTTCCACTTCCCGCTTGTCGTTGCTCTGCTGGGTAATGTGCCCGGTGATAATCAATCCGCTGTCGATATCCACACTGGCCTGAGCGTTGTAGCTCTGCTCAAAACCACCCCCTGAACTCGGCATGATCCGGGACTCTTCATCGGTCAAGTTGACCTGATCCTTGTCTCCCGGACCCGCCGTCGGCGGCTTCGGCTCCTTGCCGCCGGGTCGCTTGCCAGACGCCTTGGTGCGCTGCTTCCGTGCCGCAATCTTTACGTCATATTCGGCCTGTTCCTGCGCCTGCCGCGCCTCAGCGCGGGCCTGTATCTCCGCCTTGGCGCGCACGATCGCCGCCAGACGGTCTTCACGCCGCGTGACTTCCTCCGGAATATCCAGGCCTTGCGGCAGTTCGCTGTTGTCAGCCGCTTCGGCCAATCGCATCAGCGTCGCCACCTCCTCGCGCAACTGCGCTTCCAGCTTGTTCGCGTACTGCCAGCTCAGCGCCTTGTGCTTGCTCGCATTGGCCTTGATCTTCGTCCCGTCCAGGCTCACCGTGCCCAGCTTGAGCACCCCCAGCTGCCGCGCAATCACCAGAACCTGAACAAAGAGTCCTTCCAGCTCCGTCAAAAAACGCTTGCGAAACGCGCAAATACTGTCGTGGTCCGGATGTTGGTTCGCGCAGATATACCGATACGGCACACTGTCGCGCGTCGCCTGCTCCAGCTTGCGGCTCGAAAACGTGCCGGTCGCATAGCCGTACAGCAGCAACGACACCAGCATCGCCGGGTGCCAGGCGCGGGAACCCCCTCGACCGCCATAGCTGCCGGTCAGTGCGCGCAAATCCAGCTGGTCGACGATGTCGACAATGAACCGCGCCAGATGGTCGTCAGGCAGGTAATCTTCCACACTGGGCGGAAACAGATGAGGCGTGCTGCGGTCAATCGGTGCGAATCTATCTGACATGTTATTCGTGATCTCCCCTATGATTCTGCTGACGTTATTTTACCTGAATAGCGGTTATGAGTCCGACAGACTCCTAGGTTAGTCGACGGCGCTTGGCTGGAGTGAGTTACCCGTATCGGGATCAATCTCCATATCAAGTTCATGGATGTCCACATCCCTGCGGTGTGCATCCATGAACAAGTAGTTGGACAGTACCGAGCCACCCTCCAGGGTACCGTTCACGAAACGCGTCAGACGCAGAGCCAATACTGGTTCTCCACCGAATACCCCCAGTTGATCTCCCACGGGAGCCCACCACAGATGGCCGGAGTCGGCCACCAGACCATCCAGGTTTTCCAGATACGGGCTGCCCTCGGGCAGTAGCATTGAAGGTCGCCCATCGAAGGTCAACACATTGATCGCGTTGCACAGTGCCACACCCACTTGAGTGCCGGGGGTTGGGCTGAACTGTGGGTCACCGTAGGAACCACGCCAGGTCCCATCGATCGTTGAGCTGAAGAAAACATTCTTTGCCTGGGTAGTACTCGTAAATACCGCGGGCTCCCCAGGCCCCAGCTCCGGCCCGTAAAAGCCGAAAGAGCTGCAGTTGCGGGACTCACCACCGACCTCCACTTCGAACGGGCGGGCGGCGTGATAGCCGCTGGTCGGATAGCTGATGATCCAATCGGTGCTCGCGGCCACCTCGTCCAAGGCCACTACATCATTCGACAACGCCCTGGTAGTCAGCAGTTTAGCCACCGTAGTAATTCCGTCGGGTTGCAACACAGTATTGACTACGCCGGGTTGCGCATCCGCCAGATTTGGGCTCAACGAGCCGGGATCGGTATGGACCAGTAATTCGCCCCCGGCGAAGTTCCGCAGCGCCGTGGCCTGGTACACGCCCGATAGACCTTGCTGAACGTTGATCAGGGTGCCCTGGCCGCTGATGGCGCTGGCCCAATAGAGTTCCCGGTCGTCGGTGGGGTCCACTGTCCAGCGGCCGTCCGGACTCTCCCAGTTGGCGGCCAGCTCCTCACAATCGAGAGTTTCCTCCAGCGCTTTATCGAAACGCGAAGGTTCAGCCATGCTGTAGACCTCGACCAGCCCAACCGAAGCCGCCACCGGCAGCTCGACCCCTGCACCGGCATGAGCTTGCCCGGCGCTATCCACCAGGCACTGGCCCTCGCCGACGCGCAGCCGGGTCTGGCCCTGGGCATTGCGGTATAGCGCTGCGCGCCAGGCCGACTGACCGTTGAGATTGGTCGCGTAGGTGTTAAAGGTATCAATGATTTCGCCGTTGCGCCCCTCTCTCAGCACCACTCGCAGTGACAGGGCCGGCCACCCCGAGGGACTCGCCGTGCGGCGTGAGACAGCCTGCACGTTGAGATAGGTATCCCAGCCGTTGTCGGCGATGAAGAAGGGGAAGATTAGCACTTCCCCAATTCCATCTCCGGACAGCTCGACGCCAGCGGACGCTGGGGCCAGGCTCAGGCCTGCGGATAGTGTCAGCGCCCTTATGTACATCTTTGAGCTCATATATTTAGTCATCACCCCTACCTAAGCGTGGATACGTGTGCGGCGCCCGATTCAAGTTGACCTTTCAAGACTCCGCTGTACTGTGGGGTGTACCTTGGGTCGAAAACACGAGGTACGAAGAAACCGGAATAAAATACATTTCGGGTTTTCGTCGCGTGCGCGAAAAAAGGGAATCTCATATGACACGAGGTGCTGGGACTGTTAGTGGACCATAAACATATCGGATCATTGAAAGAGGGATTGACCTGCATGATCTCCAGGGGTGTCCTCGCACCGGAAGGACCGGGTGGCAAAGTCCATGCGCCACCGGCATAGAGATACCCAAAGGTCCTAGCCCCATGGTGATGCTCCACTGCGAATGCATGGCCCACCTCATGGTGAAGCGTCAGATTGGCTAGCGCAAAAGCATCTCTGACGCTAACAAACTCTCCCCATCTGAATCCCGAAGTATTGGCACCATGGGTTGAACCTTTCCATCCAGCGAAGCCGTGAATCATATCATTAGGGTGCTTTTGAGAATCAGCAGTGATCAGTACCACTAAATCGGCAGCATAGGTATTACGCAAACTGGCAACCGTCGAGTTGGTGGAAACCCAGTACTGATCAGCGACCAAGGAGTCACAATTACCGCTGATACAGGCATTAGGCCCATTGTGGGTCATGTTCTCATGATAAACAGTAGGAAAGGTAGGCCACGTGGTTTCCAGGGACGCCTTGAGCGAGAGGGTAAAAGAGGTGGTACCCAACTCGGTAAGCTTGGCGTTGTAATCGGCAATTATGGTATTGACCCAGTTGTTCGTTGGCGTCGTACCGCCCTTGCCACCCCGTACGCTGGGTGTGTAGAGAACAAGGACATCGACGGTGAAATTCGAGGAAAGCGGCACGGCGCCGCCACCTTCCAGCAGCGATTGCTGTGGAATCCCAGCCACTGTATCGTCGGGCTCAACCCAGGAATCCGAAGGATCGTCGAAGTCAGTGATGCCCATTGTCGGAATCGACTTCATCTTCTGCAACAGATAGGATTTCGCCGGATCATCTTTCGTAGGCAGAATCTGGTAGATACCATCCCCAGTTGTAATCAGACCGTAAAACAAACCGCTTCCGTAAGTCAGCAGAATCGACCCATTATGGTGTTCATCCTCATCGAGAACATCGCCCATGTAGGTAATGACGCCAGGTGTACCCGGGTTGGTCCGGTTGAACCGCACCAAATAATAGGAATGAAACAGCGGCAGTTCCACATAACTTCCTGTCAGCAGGGCTTCCTCTAAAACAGCTATGTCAAGGTAAATGACCTGTTCCATTTCCACGTCCTCAGCTAAAGAGGCTCGGAATTTCTCGGGGGCGGCATCTATGAGCCCTTCCAGGATATCCCTGACGTCGCCATCCCTGGTGCTGGCATGACCCGGTGTCGTAAAGCAGGCCAGTAAAAAAACAAACAGGAGTCCTTGAAAAAAGTGCAGCTGGTTCAGCGGTTTCCTGCAAGGCAAACTGCCACAGAAGATTCAGAAATAGAAAATTGACAAGAAATCATACTAATCTCCATCGTTTTCATAGAAACCGCCATCCGATACAGTCGGTGGGAAATAGCCCTTGAACAATGTTAATCTGTGAGCCCTCCGGCCCCGCCGCACCTCAATACCCACCACCACTAAATAATCACCTCAGGTCAAAAGCTGCCCTTAGTGCGAATTGATCGGTAGGTGCTCCTAGTGTATATCAGAGATAAAATTGAAAAGCCAACATGAGCTGTGGCGTGTGTCGCTAACAACCTTATTCCCCGCGTGGCCCACTAGGCATAAGGGCACGTCCTTTGTGGAGGCGGACCATTATGTCTAGGTTTCAGCTACGGGACGCGCTTGCGCCCTGGCGTGGTCGAGACGGCGGTCCCCGCCAGGCGGTGAGCCAACTCCAGTCTCAGGATGGTGATGCCCCTGGGGGCGGTCAGGCCCAGCCGGACCTGTTGACCCTGGACCCCCAACACCTCCATGACGATGTCATCACCAATGAGCAGGGTCTGGCCGGGCAATCGGGTAAGTATCAGCATCTGCATTCCTCCATGAATGGCTGTCAGCCGAGTGTAAGCGCTGGCCGCGCTCATGGCTGTACCGGGGACACATCTGATGAAATATCCCTGAAAAGGGAAAAAGTGCCGCTTTTACCCAAGCGGCCAGGGAGATCGTTGCTGGGCGCAACGGGGATTAATCCTCATGCGGTTGCAGGATCGTGATGACCGGTTCGCCCTGATCACCAGGGCCCACGATCAGCTTCAGTGACACCTTGTCCGCGGTGGTGCTGACACCGTCTCGTGGTACCCGGTAGAGACTGAAGGACAGCTGGTTGCCGCCGCGGGCTCTGCCGCGTATGGCCAGGACGGCCATCACCAGCACATCCCAGAGTCGGCCGGTTGGATCCTGGCCGAGCTGGCGTTGATTATCCGCAGCCTGCCAGGCGACGCAGTCTTCCCAGACCGCGCGGGTCAGGGCCACCGGCCACTGAAAACCGGCTTCACTGGCCAGCGAGCCCGCATCCACGAGTACGCCCTCCAGCAACGCCTGCGCGCGCGTATAGCGCACAATGACGGGACCAAAGATGTCGTTCAGGGACGACGGGGATTGATTGTCTTGCATAGATCCATCTCCTTTGTTCTAGAAAGAAAAATATCCGGCAGACAGACCTCCTTCCCTCCGGGAAGCAGATCGCCTCCCGGGGGGTCGGTAGTGAGTGTTACAGCAGGCCGAGTTCCGCGAAGGACGTCGTGTCGCCGTGGGTGACCACGATGTGGTCCAGCACCCGCACATCGATGAGTGCGAGTGCTGCCTGGAGACGTTCCGTAATCCGCCGATCCGCCTGACTGGGCTCGGCCACCCCGGAGGGGTGGTTGTGGTAAAAGACGGTCGCCGCCGCATTGAGGGTCAGCGCCTGCTGCACCACAATGCGGGGATAGACCGCCGCGCCATCGATCGTGCCATGGAAGAGTTCCTTCACGGCGAGCACGCGATGGGCGTTGTCCAGAAACACACAGCCGAAGGCTTCGGCAGTGAATCCCGCCAGCCGTAACCGAAGGTAGTCACGGGTCTGTCGGGGACTGTGTAAAACCTCACCGGGCTGATGCCGCTCCTGCAGCACCGACAGGGCAAGGTCGACGAGTCGCTCCTGCTCGGTCAAGGTGAGTTGCTTGATATCAAGGGCCAGAACCCGGTTGGCCGCGCGGCGGGACCGGGTGGGGGCTGTAGTTGTCATGGCTGACTCCTGCTTAAGAAAGACGGAAATCAGCCCCGCGGAGCTGTATCCCCGCTGGGTTGGAAGGTGGACCTGATGGCGACATCAGGTCCGGTAACGCCCTAGGAAGCGGCTTTTTGGGGTTTCAGAAAAGGCTGTCCGTCGACCTTGATCCAGTCGAACCGCAACAGCCGGGTTTTCAGGCGCACGCCGGGTTCCCCCGCGTGCTCACCCTGGTTGAAGATAAAGGGCGCCGGTTTCAGGTCACTGAGCAGAAAACCTGCCAGTACCCGGGACCCGGCCTCCACCAGAAACTGCAGCTGGGGGACCAGGTCCTTGGCTTCCTCGCCCGCCACGATGCAGTCGAAATACGTGTGGCGGACCTTATCGGCGGGGCCATGCAGCGCGGTGAGCTCAACACTCCAGAAGGGCGAACCCTGTTCCGGGGTGACTTCACGCACCTTGTTGACATAGCCGATGCCGTTCAGATGAAGATCGAAATACTTCGTTTTGTTGTCTTGAGACATGACACATTCTCCGTTTGCGGTGAACGCCGAAGAAAGCAGGAGCCCTGACGGGATGCTTTCCCGACAGGGGGGTTACTCCAGTTGCCTGGAAGTGTGGATTGGCGGCGCTGCCGTGGTACCGGTTGCACAATCCGTCGGTACCTCTGGTACTGCCTGCCACTGAATCCGCAGTGGCCACGGGTAAAGCCGGTTCTTTTAAGGGCTAGTTGCGGCTGGCGGGTTCCTCACAGACGTACTGCAGGTATTTCAGCATGCCGCGGGCGTTGGCAAAGCCCGGATGCTCCGCAATCCGCTGCTGCTGGAACCAGTCAGCCAAGTGTTCAGCAAGGGCGGCGCTGCCGCCCCCGACGAACACCACGGTGTCCAGTTCCGCGCCCATGCCCAGCTGGCGCCGGGTCTCGGCATGGATCTGCACCACCAGCTCGCGCTGGGCCGCTTTGACCAACTCAGAAACATCGTGCGCCCTGCCGTGGAGGCGGACGCTGCCTGAAGCTATCGCGGCGGCGAGGGTCTGCTCGCCGAGCGATTCAAGATCAAAGCGCTTCTGGATCTCTCGGGCCACCTGCGCCTGCACATCCAACAATCCCCGGGTCAGGGAGCCGGAGGCGCGGTGCACGATACCCTGGTCCTGCACCACCACGTAGTCGGTGGTTCGGCCGCCGATGTCCACTATCGCCATGGAGGCGTCCAGCAGGCGTGCGTCAAGCGCAACCCCGTCCGCGCGCTGCCGGATGACCTGGTCATACCAGGCCGCCAGCGCCTCGGGAATCACCTCATGAAAGGCCACGGCCACGGGCAGGCGCTGGGTCGCATAGAGACCACCGCTAGAAACCGGCTGCACGGGGATTTTGAGGGAGTCACGCTTGAGGCTGATCGCCTGCTCCCGCTTCTGGCCGTCCTTAAAATAGAAGGCGGACACCGGCAGGCCAGAGACCACGTGGACCGAATGGCCGGCGAGTTTGGCCTCCTGGAAGGCGTGCTGGACGATGGCGCGGTGCAGTCCGGAAATTGGATAACCGTCATAGCAGGTGGACTCGCCATCGATCTGACCCACGGCATAGCGGGATCCCTCGGTGTCGTACTCGAAAATCTGCTGCTGGGCGGCGTCCATCCAGGTGATCCCCGCCTGACCGATGCGGCCCCGGGAGGGAATGGCGATCAGGCGACCGTCGGCCAGCGCCAGTTTGGTGTAGGCATAGCCATCGTCCAGACCCACCTGAATCACCGTCATGTTGTCGTCGTGGTTGGCGGCGCTCACCTCCTCCAGGGACGCGCCGACGTCGGGCTCGGCCGCAGTCTGCGGGGCAGGCAGCGGGGGCAACTCCCGGGCGTTTTCAAGCTGACTGTTCTGCATGATCCGTCCTCATCCAATCAGTGTGCGGAGCCTCGCCAGCGGCTTGCTGCTCGGCGTACCAGCGGTGAACGGGACGCAAGCGTCTTCCGCGGCAGCCCTCGGGGCCGCCTGGTCCGGGCGGGACACTGGCGCGATGTGCGGAGGCACTGAGACCCGTGCGGGAGCGTCGGCCATCGCCTGACGCAGTCCCAGACATTCGCTGCGAAATCCCTGCAGCAGCACCTGCCGGAGCCATTCCTGGCGTCGAGCCGCGGGATTGCGGCGCAGCGCGGTGATCAGCAGCGCCTCCAGCGGAACCCGGGTGTCGAGCACCACCGTCAGCCGCACCTGTGGGCTGCGCGCGGGCCCGGCCACCGTCTGTACTCACCGGGGACCACCCGCGGCCGCGGGTGCGACTGGCATCGACTCAGGGGGGGTACCTTCCAGCTGCTCCACGGTGGTGGATTCAAGCTGTACACCCGTATGCGCGGGATCGCGTGCTTCAGGATACGACAACGGCGATACCCGTGGCGGCGCATGGGCCGCGGTGCGTGCACCGCTCAGGATGTCCAGCGGGAGCTCACCGAGGTGCGCTCGGGCCTGCTGGGCCCGCTGGGTGTTGTGGTGAACATCGGCGCGGTTGATGGCAAAGACGCGAAAGCCCTGGGGCAGGCTGAACACACCCCGCAGGCGGCGTGCACCCAGCGCAATCAGATCACCCATCTGACCGGAGGGGCAGGCCCCCACATGCTTTAGGGTCAGGCACTGGCAGACCAGGGCATCGTACTCCCCCAACAGTTGCGCGGCGCGGTAGGCGTGGGGCGTGGCGAACTGCAGCATCAGGGTCTGGGGGCGGCGTGACTGTGAAATACCGACGCGGAACCTGAAATTGTCCAGCGCCACGCCGTCCACCTGGACCCGCTGGGTGGCGAGGAAGGCCTGGGCGGCAGCAATCGCCTCCTCCACCCGGACCAGCCACCAGTCGGCGTAAGGATCATCGTCCGCGGCGGCCTGCCAGAGAATGTTCATCTGCGAAGCAAATCCCAGCAGGCCGGTGATCGCGGGCTTGTTGCCCCTGCGAACCCGGCCACGGATCAGGCGCTGGGCCTGGTCGGTGTGGATTTCCAGCCAGGCCTCGCCGGTCAGGCGCCCTACCCGCCCCTGGCTGGCGGTGGGTGTAGCGGGTGTCGAGGATTCGTTGATGGCATTGAGTGGTTGGGCTGTCACGGCGGCTGACCTCTTCCGGATCGCGTTCACTGGCGGCTATGAACGCATCGAGGGCACCGTCGCAACAACAATAAACCCCGTCAGCGTCCGACGGGGTTAGTGGTTACAGTGTAACCACTTTACTGCGGTTAAGTTATCGTGAATCCAGTGGGATTTAGCGCCGTGGTCCCCGTCCGAGGGTCTGCTGGATCAGGGCCAGCTGTTCGGCGGCGGTTTGGCGCAGGGCATCCCGTTCGGCCTCGGTACGTGGCACTGAAGATGGCTCGGTGGGTAGGAGGGTGTCAGCGTTTCTGCGGTTGCGCGCGTCGGCGACTTTCAGGCCCAGATTGGGCACGAAGGTCCCGGCCCGGGCGGCGCGGCACAGGGCGTAGAAAAACCGGAGCTCATCGTAGAGCGGCTTTGCGCCCTGGGATTCGGCCTGCACCCGGCCCGCCAGTTCATCCAGCAGGGGCTGGTGCAGCTCAGCTGGGATCGGGGTCAGGTACTGCAGCGCCAGTGTGCGCTGGTTGTCCGTCAGGCGCCGCGGAAAAATCAGGGCATCCAGCGTTGGGGTTTCCGGCAACGGCGATTTGCGCGACGCAAAATTTTGGGCGGACTTTTCGGTAGTTGTCGTAGTAGTTGTTGTTGTATTACTACTACAACTACTACCTACAACCTTCCCTGACTCAACCGCCTTCGAATTTTGGTGCTGGTTAATGGCACGGGCTGCATCGGGTTGTGACAGGGGGGCATCCTGCGCATCCAGCAATCCCGCGGTAAGGTCCACCAGGGAGCGCGCTGTGCTGCGCGCCGGTCCGGCACTGTCCGCGGAGCTCATAGCCTCTCGCACCCGCTGTTCGATATCCGGTAACGGCGCCAGGGGGTCCTCACCCTGCTCCACCGCACCCGCCAGTGTGGCCAGCACCGCTGTTGCCACCCGTCGCACCCGGGCGTGGCCGTGGTGCTCGCTCTGGCGCACGAAGGCCATATACCCCTCGTCCAGATACAGCGCATCGGCAAGGGGCAGCGGGTTGTCGTGCAGGGCATAGACATTGCCCTGGAACTGCCCCGTACTGGCACGCACCCGGGCGCACAGGGACAGCCAGCGGGTCAGCCGCAGGATGGCAATGGCCCGGGCAATGGTGGAGGTTGAAGCGATATTGGCGAGTTCGGCAATCACCTCATAGCGGGGAAAGGCTGCCCGGCCGCCGGTCTCGTGGGCCTGCAGCATGATGACCATCCACACGACCTTATCCACCGGCTCCAGTACCGGGTCGCAGACGACCGCCGTGGGATACGCCTGGTGCCAGTGCCCCAGAAACAGCAAGTTGTCCTGCCCCGAGTGCTGAGCACGACTGGTGGTGGCCTGGATGAGACGATCCAGGGCATAGGTCTCCGGCCGGGGTTCACGCTCGATGCCGGACATGGGGTTGCCTCAATGGTCGTCGGCAGACTCACCCTCGGGGTTGCCGTAGGTGGTCCAGCGCTGGGTCAGACACCAGATGGTGCGCAGCTCAAGGCCGGTGGCGTCCTTCAGGGCCAGATAGTCCTCCGCGGTCAATGAGACTTCGCCGTCGTCACCCGCCCGCGCCTGCCAGGCCAGCCACAGGGCATGGGCGGGTTCCTCGTCGGGCTCACTGGGGCGGCCCACCGCGGCGGTAAATCCCAGCAGACGGCGCCAGCGCGCGTACTCCTTGGACCCCAGCCCAAACAGGGCGCGCATCATCTCCTGAGGGGCGTCGGCCTGCATCAGGGTGAGTTGCAGCTGGTCAGACTCACGTTGCTGGCGCAGGCGCGCCACCAGATGCCAGAACACCTCCCGGTCGAGCTGGACCTGCAGGCAGTGCCCCCGAAAGGTCCCGGTCCGGCAGAGATCGGTGATGTTGAGCTGCTGGAGAGCGTCCACCTCTTTGGGACCGAACTGCATGGCCCGCAATGCGAGCTGATCGCCTTCGTCGAGGCAGCGGACCGCGTACAGGAGTACCGCGGTGGTTAAGTCAGACTCCTTACTGGTTGGCATCGCTCCCCTCCCTGGGTAACCACAGATCAAGACCCGCGCGAGCAGCAGCCTCGTGGATCGCGCGGTAGGTTGTCATCAGCGCCAGCAGATCGCGCCAGTCCGTATCGGAGAGCGACCGCCACAGCTGACAACCCCAGCGCCCCGGATCCGGCGTCCAGACATGGGGGTAGAGCAGGCCTGGATCCTGCTGCGAGACCGCCGTGCGCAACACCGAATCAACGACCAGATGGGGAAGGACCTGGTTCGCCGGTGCCGTTGTCAGGTCCGCGCAGGCCGCCAGCTGCCACCACAGGCAGGACACCTCGCCAAATAGGGCCGGATCCAGCGTGTCGCGCAGCTCCGGGGGCGGCACATCGGTCAGCATGAAGCCGAGACCCTGATCCGGCAGTGGAACCACTAAGACGGCAAGTCCGTAGTGCTCTGCCAGCCTGGCGGCCAGTGTGTAGGCGGTGACACGCAGCGAGACCAGTGGATCGTCGGGCACTGGGACAGTTGCGCTGACCGGCGCCGCAGCCTTGGGGAATATACCCACCCTCCTCTCCGGCTGTGTCGAGTTCGATGGCTCTTTCACGCCACCTGGTTCCGTGACCTCTGGCTCGGGAGTAGCCGGCAGTGGTTCCAGCACCACCTCGGTATAGCCAGAACCGCTGAGCAGAGCATCGAGTTGCAGGCGGACGCTATGGAGGCTGGTATCCGTCGCTTCCGCCACCTCGTTCTCGAGGGCGGTCCTCAGCAGATCCAGGTTCCAGTCGGGCGAATCATAGCGCTGACAGAGCGCGGCGAAGATTTCCGCGCACTCGGACTCTGGACCGAGCCCATGGCGGTACCAGAGCTCGAGAAAGGCGTTTTCCAGCGCCTGGAGCTTTTCCACCTGGGGGCGACCCAAGCCGGCATTCAGGGCCTCCGAGATCAGTGGCAACAGGCGCTCCACCGCATAGACCATCTTGGAAATCACAGTATGGTTAATGCCAAGGCCCTGCTGGGTCATGATCTTGGCAAGCCCCCGCAGCGTGAGCGTGCGGTGGGGTGATTCAGACTCGAGTATGGCTTTGAGATCCATCACCGCCAGCGCCTTGTCAATGAAGATCAGGCTCCCCCGAAGCTCGTTCTCCCTGAGGTGCGCCAACAGGACATGGGATTCCTCCGTCCAGGGCCTATAGACGCAGTTGACGGTACCAAACCGCTCATCCCGGGTTTCCTGATAGAGTTCCTGCAGGATTTTGAGGCGCGTGTTGCCACCCACAAGAGGTACATAGTGGTTTTCACCAGGGCGCTGAGTGACCACCAACGGCTGGTCGAGACCCTGTGAACGGATGGATGACTTGATGCGCTGATATTCGGCGTTGAACCCATGCCGGGGGTTATGTTCATACGGCTGGAGGTCAGAGAGCGGCATCAACAGAGCGCCTGAGGCTGATTGCTGGGCGCCCGGTAAAATCGGCTGCCCATTCACGATTCTGTCCTCGATGTAAGGATCACCAGTGGGCAGGGGCACTTCCGACATGGGGATCCGCGATATCGATCAGGTCGCAAGGGACCTGATCGGGAAGCCCAACGCGGCTTGGGGCGGGATGTAACAAGCTGGGACGAATCCCCGTGATACGCGCGGTCGTTGATGGCATGCAGAAGCCGGTACAGAGAGATCATGGAGAAAATCCTTTTCCTCGCAATTCTCTAAACGTAGCACCGATAGAAAATCCTGCATTCATCATTTGTGTCCAAATTGGTCCGATCACACCCAACTACCGCAGAGCGATACCCGGTGCCCAAAGGCTGGGGAGATTCCTTGACCGAGTAGGCGGCCAGGATTACGGCCCGGATGCGGACTCGGTGCTGCGCAAAATGGTCGCGTCATTGGAATGAGCACCTCAAACCTGCGCCTATCAAATCCAGGCCCGGCTAACGTCTACGGCCCCGCGTGTTTCGTGTCTCCTCCCACTCTTCAATCTCAGTGAGACGCCAGCGTGTGCAGCCCACCGAGAGCTTGATGGGCTTGGGAAAGGCAGCAGAGTGGGTCCAGCGCCAGACCGTGGCGCGGCTAACCTGAAATCGTTGCGCGATGGCTGTATCCGACAAGTAAACTGAACTGTGCATGACATCTCATCCTTGAACGATTCGAAACAGAGTGAGTGATTCTGCATAGGACAGGCCCAAACCCAACGAGAAAGTCCGCGCTGGCTTGGCCGGGTATCAGCCGGCGAATAGAATCCCTCCAGGTAACTGATAGTGTCGACACCCAAGGCGTCATTGTGATAGTAAATTATCTCTTCATAACTGCTAGCAGACACCGAGCAGGTGCCTACCCAAAGAAAGAAGCAGCTAAGGGCGGCGATTGACTTAATCCATGCACTCTTCATTGCGGTATTCCCGATAAAGTACAGATGCATTGTTTTAGTGTGGCTTTAGTCCAGGAATACACTTTTGGTCGCCTCCTGATTGCTCGAACTATCAATGGAATACCACTCGAAATCCGTTGTACCCCCGTTTAGCGAGACAGTGATCAACCCCGTGAAGGTCTGCCAATTGGTCGTCGTGGTCCCGCCCGCAGTTATCGTGGTCTGTGAAACATCCGTGATTCGCCAATAGGTGGTTCCTGGTTCATTGGCGGTAAGCGTTATATCGTGCGATTAACAATAATTAACTATTTCACTACTTGCTAGCTATTGAGCAGTCGTGTAGAAATCGGAATTGCCTTTCGATATGGGTTACATCGCTATACAGAAAGAGAATCGAATAATAAATTTTTTAAGGAATATATCGATGAAAATTATAGCAGTTACACTTTTTATTTTGGGGTTAACTATCCATCAGGGAACATATGCTGAGAATAGTGACGTCACTATCGTCATCGACGGAAAAGTTTACACAACAAAAGATTCATTGCCTTCTGGTAGCCGGAGTCTGTCAAGATAGTTGTCCGATGATTCATGCAGAATATCGTTCCGTCTGGCTGACCGTTGCCGCCGCGCAAACGGCGTCCCTTTCGGGGTTCAGCGTCACCTGCTCATGGCGGTCCCAGTTACGGGTAGCGCGTCCATTCCAGCGGCTCGGTGAGCGGTCTCGTGCCTTTGTGTAAACGTGCTTCCTGGCTTCCAGTACTGCTCTATCCCGGCCGTCGTGTCGCTCTACCGGTGTAACGTAGTGGATCCCACTGTGACGGTGCTCATGGTTGTACCACCGCACAAAATCGGCGGCCCAACGGCGGGCTTCGTCCAGGGTGGCGAAGCCGCGTCGCGGGTATTCCGGCCGGTACTTTGCCGTTTTGAAGAGCGCCTCCGCGTAGGCATTGTCGTCACTCACGCGGGGGCGCGAGTACGATGGCTTGATACCAAGCCAGTTCAGCATGCCGAGCACCGTCGTCGCCTTCAGCGTGGCCCCATTGTCGCCGTGCAGGACGGGCCTGGTTGGCAGCCCAGCAATACCCTCCGCAAGCGCGGCGCGCTTCACCACCTGCGCTGCGTGGTCAGCATCATCACTGGCATGCACCTCCCAAGCGACAATCTTGCGGCTGAAGACGTCAAGGATCAGGTACAGGTAAAACCATTGCCCAATCACCTGTGTGGGCAGGAAGGTCGTGTCCCACGCCCACAGTTCGTTCGGACCTCGGGCCACGTGCGTCGTCGGCGGCCTCTGCTGGACGGGCGCTTTGCTGCGCCCGCGGTGGCTGAGCTGTCCTGCAGCCTTGAGCACTCGATAGAAACTCGATTCGCTGGCGATATAGGTTCCCTGATCCGCCAGCATCGGGACAATGCGCGTTGGCGGCAGCGCAGCGTACTCGGGCTGGTTCGCGACGGTCAGGATCGCCACTCTTTCCGCCTCGCTCAGCCGCGATGCCGGAGCTGGCCGTTGTGCCGCCGGGCGCCTGTCACCCTCGGCAAGCGCCTCCGCTGTCGACCAGCGTCGCAAGGTACGTGCATCCACACCAACCACGTCGCTGATCGCCGACAGCCGCGCCCCCGTCGCTTGCGCTTGTGCAACAGACGCCAGCATGGTCTTGCGATCTTCCAGGGTAGTCATTCGTCCCCGCTCTCGTGGAAGATCGCCTCGAGCTTTTTTGACAGCACCAGCAGCGCGGCGGTCTCGGCCAGCGCCTTGTCCTTGCGCGCCAGATCGCGCTGCAGCTTGCGGATATCCTGCCGCGACTTGCGCTCGGCCTTGCTCGATTCCGAGGCCGATGACGGATCGGCGAGCGACTCACTGGCCCGCGCCCGCCACTGTTCCAACTCCTGTGGGTACACCCCGTTCTCGCGACACCAGGCGCTGCGACCGGCCTCGTCCAGACTGGCGGTATGGATAACTGCCTCCAGACGTGCCGGACCGGTCCACAGGCGATCCCGCGAGTCACTGAGTGCTTCAGCCCGCCAGCGGGACAGCGTGTCAGCGCGCACTCCCAACGCCTGGGAAACGTCCTCCAGCGCTGCGCTTTCAGGCGGCAGCAAGCGTGCCACCGCTCTGGCCTTGAAGGCTCTCGAATACCTTGCCATGCATCAACTCCTTGCCCCCTGCAGTGTACCTATCGAGGGGACAACAATCTTGACGCAGAGGGGCACCGGCATTGCGCCGTGAGAAGTATACGCTCGCGCACGGGCTGTCGCGCATTGCCGGTACGCGTCGGGGTCGAACGAATTGTCGGACGAAGCCCTTTCGCCGCTACGCATTTTCCGCACCCTTTGTGGCTTGGAACCTCAGAAGATCACGAGCCAACTTCTGTGTCGCCAGTCCGGATATGGTGAGGTGTTTAGTTCCTCTCTCCGCTCGAGCAAAGGCTCCGGGACTGTAGTGGATGACTTGCAGGTCCGGCTTTGATCGCTTACCGCTTATGTAAAGAAGCATGTTTGCCCGCTCCTCAGGTCCCAACTCCCGGCCGATCATCAGGACCTCACCCACTGCGAATGAGAATTTCTGTGGCTGACCGTCGGCTGCCTTATTGTGATATGAGTCATAGTCCAGTGGATCAGAGAGTACGAACAATGGGGCTTTGACGCTCCCGCGACCAACCCTCACACCATCAACCGCAAGCTCCATGGTCGTAGACAGATCGTCTTCAATTAGAAGGGTTGCGTGCAGCAGCCTTGGCTCAGACCAATCCACCATACGATCGCAGTCCACACGCGCCCAAGCACCCTGCAAGCCCGAGGCGAAGAAGCTCGGCATCAACGTGGAGTTCAGCCACAAGCTGATTCGCATGTCGCTGCCTTCGTATTGAAAGTCGAAAAGATAGTTCACGTCTTGAACGGAGCCCGGCTCCTGCTGGGGGAGGACTACGAGCGCGTAGACCTCAAACTCCGCAACCGACCTCAGCAACTGACGGCCCGCAGCAAGGGTGGCCTCCCCGATCTGCACCAGCAAGTTGGCCAGTGGCTGCATGTTCATCAAGTTCAGAGACATCAGTGCAGCGAAATCCTCCGGAATACTGCTAGAATAATGCGATCCTCCAGCCTTGTTTGCATACCACTCGATGATCTTCCGCGGAGAGTAGTTCGCTCCGCGGAAGATAATGAGGTCCTCGTCGAGAAGCTTGGACAGAGGCATATCTCGCTGGGCGGCAAATTGGCGTTCCAGAGTGACGGGGAAGCCAGCGACATGAAGAATGAGATCTTTTCGGAGCGATTTCGGGAACGTGGGATCATCTACCCCAGGCATGCAGTGGATCGTGAGATCCTTCCCGAAATTCTCGGCTACATAAAGCAGGAGCGGAACTTCGCGCTTGCTACGCTCCGCAACGAGAGATCTTAGTTGCCCAGAGAGCACGATCAGGTAGCGGTTTTCTCCTTCTCGAACCCTCTGAATGGCATCAGCAATCAGCTGCAACCCTTGGAGCAACTCCAGGGTGCGCATCGCAAATGGCTTGCCCAGTTCGCGATAGGGTCGACGCATGTTCACGCTCCAGAAATCTAACGCTTTGCTCACCGGTAAATTTCGAGCGCAGCGAGTAAGTAATCCGCGTGCAGCAACTTGTAATACGTGATCTGCACCATCATCACTATGTCACATCCGGCCAAGAGCGGACGTTTATTAACGTCACAAACGGCGTAATAGCGATGTCGCGCCCGAGTGCGTTCTAGGCTATCTTGAAAAGCAGCAGCAAGCTGAATGGGCGAAGAAAAGCCGTCCAGTTTTAACCTAATCTACGCCTATCGTGCTCATCCCTTCCAGAATCCGAAGCGTCATTTTTCATAAAATATTTCCGGGACTTTTGCAAAGTGTAGCTTTTCGAGAAAGTCTGGGAGGTCACTCATGACCCGAGCCTTCTACCCCTTCTATAGCGTCATAGGCTGTGTTACGAACTAGTTCATTCTCACTAGCCGCCAGCTTGTACAAAAGTACAGAGAGATCTGAGTGACCGTGTCGTCTAGCTGCATTAACGATTGAGATTTCCAATTTTTCTTTTCGTTTCGACCTTAAAGCATTCAAATTCTCGCCTAATGGAAGTGCGGAACGCAGTTGTGCTTCGAGAGAAGTACCGCTGGCTCGTTCAAGCACACTCTCCATTTGGTCGTATTGCTCGGAACTTAAACTGTGACTTCCTGACGAAATGTCTCTATATTCTAAAGTACCATCAACTATAACATCGACATTATTTTCGATCTCAATTAGTGCAGCGGCAGAGAATTTGGTCTGTCGCTCCCCGAGCACTCGTAATATTGCCCGAATGTCGCCTAGCTCAAGAGTGGCTTCAGTCAAAACAAGCTCGAGCAACGAATGATCGATTTCCTCCTCGGGAATGAAATCAGATGAAATAGATTCAACATGCTTGGCGTAAGATCGAGGTTCTACTTGCCGTTGAGACTGCTTTTGCACTAGATCATCAGTTACCATCCCTAGGTCTATCGTAGCCGGAATGGTCTGGATAGCAAAAATCAGTGCCTTTCGACTTTGGGTGGACAACTCGACCTGATCGATAACGTTAGATTGAATTCGGCGGTCAAGACGATAGGTGGTTTTAACGTCATCAATTAGCTCCCGAGTGGATGGGGTGTCAGTAACTCCGTAAGAGGACATACTCAGAAATGCCGCGAGTAGTATACAGTTGCATTTTCCATTCAGCATATCATCCTCCACCAGATAGTGAGTGACTCTCCCAACGTATGCCATCTTCATTTTCCGAACACTAACTCATAGCCCGCTTTTTGACACAACGCCTCGAGCGGTAGCCCGCGTGAGTGGGTAGGGGCGCGGAGCGTCCTTGCTACCTCAACCTGTTATGGGGATCTTTGAACGTGGACATTCAATTTAACGCCTCGGTACTAGCTAAAAATGGTCTCTACCTCGCTCCCCTCCGGGCACCCCACTGCCAGAACTTCCGCAGACGGGCTACTGATCCACTTGTACTCTAACTTTCCACTACAGTAACCCGCAAAAACTATCTCCCCTGGAAATAAGGTCGGAAACATAATTCCCGACTCCACTACCAAATGGTCCCCGTGGGGTGCATGCCCTGCCTTCGATTTTGACCTGTAGTACTTGGCGGTCATCGAGCCATCTGTGGAGACACGAGAGGATACATGCTCCCAACTCATCCCTCGGTTCAAAGCCAAACAAAGCAGTAGCAGTGCCAAAAGAGCTGATGTCAGAATAAGAGAAACTAAAACTATCCGCACCATCCTCAGCTATGCCTCATAATACTCGTAACAACGGAGCTGGGCGACATTTGCACTCACAGGGCCGCATTGCTCTTGCGCTCTTTAGCGCTACACTCTCTCAAGCTTTTCATATGGTTCCCTCGGGAGCCTGATTCGTATCGGGTCATTTACATGGGCCGTTCCACCTTTTACAACCACCGCCATTACTCCAGCTTTAAGCAGCAAATTGCCATCAGCATCGCGAGCTAGCACGGCCTGGGTCAGACCTTCTTGATAAGCATCCAATTGCGCACATGGGTTTCTTAAACCCGTGATTCTAAGAACTACTTCATCACCTAGTTCAAGGTGAGTATTCTTGGGTAGAGAAAGCAGGTCAACCCCCTGCGTGAGAATGTTTTCACCAATGGTGCCCGCTTCAACTATGAATCCAGAGGTGGCCCCAGTTCTTTGAACAGCAATACCCATTCTATAAGTGGATGCCTGCCCGAGGTTTAAGCTGCCATGGGTAG
>Ga0209273_10001120_pt1 | contig 26576 bp, 19 predicted proteins | sample tdAd471_FD_187126 | JGI IMG/M metagenome (GOLD analysis project Ga0209273, IMG submission 187126) | Marine sediment microbial communities from the Atlantic coast under amendment with organic carbon and nitrate - tdAd47.1 (SPAdes)... | ecosystem: Environmental > Aquatic > Marine > Coastal >...
AGGTGAGGCGACTGGATTCGCCAGCCAGCCCGGGGAATCAGATGAAAAAGGCATTCGCGCTATTTATTGCTGTTGTCCTGCCCGCCGCGCTGATGATCGGGTACCGGATGCGGCAACCGACGGAATTCGCGTCGATCGAACTCATCGTTTATCCGCTCGTGTTCGGCGGCATCAGCATCATTACCATTCTTTGGCTCAAGCAATATTTCCTTAAAGAGCCACTTTCTGATTTCAACTCAGGCGACGGGAACGCCGGCACCGATATCCTTTGGGGCGTCGGCCTGGTGGCGGTCTATTTCGTACTGTTCTTCGTAGAGCAACAGACGCTCCGTGACCTGCTTGCCTTCCGGTCCAACAGGGAACTCCTGGGCCTGATGCTCGACATGCGCGAGCACCCGTGGATGGTCGTCATATGGTTCGGGCCCGTGCTCTGGATCGGAATTGCGCTCTTTGAGGAACTCGTGCGGGCGTTCCTGCTCACCGGGCTTTGGTCATACTCTGAGCGCCGCGCATGGACGATCGCGGCCATTATTTTCGCCGCCGTACTGGTGGGCCTCGTGCACTGGAGCCAGGGGCCCTACGGCATCGTCACAATCGCGATCAAGAGCACGGTTACCGGCGTTTTCTACTACTACCGGCGCCGGCTGTTGCCTCTGGTCATTGCACACGTGCTTTATGACGGCCTGCAGGTCGGCATGTTGCTGATGACGTACCCGCGCTGAGCCCACTTCCCCCTTGGCTCGGCGCGGCTATTCAAGGACAATACGCCCCTTTTCCGGCTCCGGCCGACTCCCACTTCAAGAGAGAAATCCCGTGCAGAAAATAATTGTTTTGGCCATTGCGCTAGTGCTCGCCGCGTGCGCGAAAGAGCAGGAACCCGCTACACCGACTGTCGAGACCGATGAAGTCACAACGGAAGAAACGTTTGACGTCGGGGTCGATCGCTTTGCCGATGTCGAAGTGCTGCGCTACGAGGTGCCCGGCTTCGACGAGCTGTCGTTGCAGGAAAAGAAACTCGCGTATTACTTGTCGCAAGCCGCGCTCGCCGGTCGTGACATCATTTACGATCAGAACTACAAGCACAATCTGCGCGTCCGCAAGCTGTTGTCGGCGATTGTCGGTACCTACAGTGGCGATCGCGACGGCGAGGATTTCCAGAAACTGCTCGAATACACCAAGCGTGTGTGGTTCTCGCACGGCATCCACCACCACTACTCGTCGGACAAATTCTTGCCCGAGTTCACGCCCGAGGCTCTGATCGCGATGGCTGCCAAGAGCGACCGGTCGAAAATGCCGGTCGACGAAGGTCAGTCGATACCCGAAATGCTCGACATGCTGCGGCCGATCATGTTCGACCCGGACGTCGCGGCAAAGAAAGTGACACTCGATCGTGACGTCGATGTAGTCGTCAATTCAGCATCCAATTACTACAGCGATGTGACAGCCAACGAGGTTGCGGAGTTTTACGCCGCGAAGGTCGATGCCGACCCGGAGCGCCCCGTGTCCTGGGGACTCAACTCGCAACTCGCGAAGGTAGATGGCGAAGTCGTTGAGCGCGTCTGGAAAGCTGGCGACATGTACGGCCCGGCCATCGAACAAATCGTGCACTGGCTCGAGAAAGCCTCCACTGTCGCCGAGAACGACGTTCAGAAAGACTGGATCGATAAACTCGTCACGTATTACAGAAGCGGTGATCTCGCGGACTTTGACGAGTTCAACATCGCGTGGGTAGCCGACACGGACTCGCGCATCGATGCTGTCAACGGCTTCATCGAAGTTTATGGCGACCCGCTGGGTTACCGCGGTGCCTGGGAGTCCGTCGTATCGATCAGGGACCTCGAAGCCACCAAGCGCATTGCCACGATCGGCGCAAACGCGCAGTGGTTTGAAGACAACTCTCCACTGATGGACGAGCACAAAAAGAAAGATGTCGTCGGCATCTCAGCCAAGGTCATAACGGTTGTCATGGAAGGCGGCGACCTGACGCACGGCTCGACTATCGGCATCAACCTTCCGAACCCGAACTGGATTCGCAAGCACCACGGCTCCAAGTCCGTCACCCTCGGCAACATCATGGAAGCGTTCGAGATTGCGGCAGCTGCCGGCGGCCTCAGTGACGAGTTTTCGTATACCGATGAAGAAAAAGCCCGCAACAAGGAGTACGGCGCGCTCGGGTCGTTACTCGACGTTGACATGCACGAGGTCATCGGTCATGCCTCGGGCCAGATCAATCCTGGCGTCGGTACGCCCAAGGAAACACTGAAAAGCTATGCGTCCGCACTCGAAGAAGCCCGTGCCGACCTGGTGGCGATGTACTACATCATGGATCCGAAGCTTGTCGAACTCGGCCTGATGCCATCGCTCGATGTTGGCAAAACCGTCTACGACTCGCAGATCAAGAACGGCCTGCAGTTGCAGCTGCGCCGCATCAAGCTTGGGGATGACATCGAAGAGGCACATATGCGCAATCGACAGCTGATCGCGGGCTGGGCGTATGAAACGGGCCTCGAGGACAATGTCATCGAGAAAGTCGAGAGAGACGGCAAGACCTACTACGTCATTAATGATTACGAAGCCCTGCGTGGCATCTTCGCCGACCAACTGCGAGAGATTCAACGCATCAAGTCGGAAGGTGACTTCGGGGCCGGCCAGGCGCTGATCGAGAACTATGGCGTCAAAGTGGACCGCGCAACGCACGAGGAAGTACTCGCGCGCGTCGAGCCGCTTAATATTGCACCGTATAAAGGCTTCATCCAGCCACGCCTGGTTGCGGTAGAAGAAGACGGCGAGATCGTCGATGTGAAGATTGAGCCGATGGAGAACTTTGTCGACTGGATGCTCGAGTCGGAAGAGAAGTACAGCTTCCTGCCAATCATAAATTGACAGGATTTGCGTCCCGTCGAACCCACTCCCAAGCGAGTGGGTTCGACGTTTAAACCACTTTCATCGTACCCCCCCTTCGTCTATGCTCTGAGCACTCGGCGCGTCAGCCAAAAAGCGATAACAGGCGCGCTATCGCGGTTCTGGCCGCAAACAACAAGTATAGGGGATCCAAATGAAAGCTATGAAAATCTGCAGCGGCCTTGCTGCTGCCACCGCACTGCTGTTCCTGTTCGTTGTTCCAGCGTCTGCACAGGACGACGACGAAGGACCCCAGACATGGGGTGACGACGCCAAGTACGCGACGGTAACCTACATCCAGTTCAAATCCGGCAAGCGCGAAGAGGCCATGGAAATTATTGCCGAGTACTTCGTCCCTGCTACCAAGCAAAGTGGCACATCGCCACCAACGTTTGCTCTGCACTTCCAGTCCGGCAAGTGGGACGCGATGTATGTCTGGGACCTGGAAGGCGGCATGGCGGACCTCGAATGGTATACATCGGCCGATGAACTCAAGTGGCAGGCGGCGCTCGCTGAATTGAACGGCGGCCCTGAGGGCGCGGCAGAAATCATGAAGCGCTGGAGCAAGACGATCGACGAGGCAGAGACTCATATCGGCCATTACCATACCGGCGAAGAGTAAGGGCTCGTCACAATGAACGTAAAGGGCAGCTTCGGCTGCCCTTTATTCGTCCTGGGGAGGCGCCTTGGCTACACACAAGAACGACTGTTGCCAGACTTTTGCCGACAGCTACGACCTGAGCTGCCTGCCCGCGATGCGCAGGGTCGAGGAAGCCGTCCTCGGGTGCGACTACGGCGGCACCAGCTGGACGACACGGCAGCAGGCGATCCAGATGATCGAGTTGCTCGGTATCGCGCGGGACCAACACTTGCTCGATATTGGTGCCGGAGCCGGATGGCCGGCTCTCTTTGTCGCCGATCAAAGCGGCTGTGACGTCACGCTCATCGACATTCCCCTCAATGCCCTCGGCCAGGCTCGTGCTCGTGCCGACAAAGACAGTATTGCGGATCGCGTTAACGCTATCGCCGCAAGCGGTGCTGCGTTGCCTTTTGACGACGCGACGTTTGACGTGGTGAGCCATTCCGACGTCTTGTGTTGCCTGCCCGAGAAACTCGAGATGCTCCGCGAGTGCCGGCGCGTGATCCGGGGCGGTGCGACGTCACTATTCTCCGTGATATCAATTCCACAGGACCTGCCTCGCGCCGATCACGATCGGGCTATTGAAGCCGGCCCGCCCTTCATCGATGCCCCCGGTGACTATGGCGAGTTGCTGGAGAAGACCGGCTGGAGCGTAACGGAGCGCACTGACGTTACGCCTGAATACCGGCAATCACTCACGGCACTTGTCGAGGCTTTGCAGAATGATGCAACCCTTCGCGAAGCGCTGGGAGATGACAAGATCAATGAGTCCTACGAACGACGCGGAGAGCAAGTCGCCTCTATTGACGCGGGTTTGTTAAAGCGCGAGATTTTTCTGGCAGTCGCCAGCTAGGACGATGCCTTGACGCGATAGAGCTTCGCCGGCCGGTGCGGCCCGTCCCGCTTTTCGCTCCCCGTCGGCTCCAGTAACTCGAGTGCCTGCACTTTCTTGCGGAAATTGCGCTTGTCCATCGACACGTCAGTAATTGTTTCACAGGCACGCTGCAATTCGGAGAGAGTGAACCCGCCTGGCATCAGCATCGTCGCAACGTCTTCAATATCCAGGTTGTCCCTCAACCGTTCCCTGGCGCGACGCAGAATTTTGTCGTGATCAAATGCGAGTTCGGGCAACTTACTAATGCTGAACAACTGTGCATCACTCGCGTCGCTCCCAGCTGCGATATGCATTTGGTCGGACGGCAGCAGCGCTATGTAGGCCACCGTGATGACCCGCTCCCGCGGATCGCGGTCCGGGTGCCCGAAGGCTCCGAGCTGCTCGAGGAAGCCTACCCTGACCCCGGTCTCTTCCCGCAGCTCCCGCAATGCGGCGCGCTTCAGACTCTCGCCGATCTCGACGAAACCACCCGGAATCGCCCATTTGCCCGTATGTGGCCACTCGCCACGCTTGATCAGCAGCACCTGGACATCGCCACCATGAACCGTGAAAACGGTGACATCCACGGTGACCGCAGGGTGCGGATACTCATAGGAATAAAACACATCGAAATATTAGTATCTAACGTACACTAAGTCTAGTGTATAAAAGACACTAACTGCTCCTGCATGACTTGTTACTCGGCGGCTGCGCGCTCTTTCGCGAGCATCTGCAAAATCTCATCCGGCAATTGGGGATCGAACCGGATGTTCGCCGAACTACGTTCGTCGTAGCCGTGGCGAGCCCGGAACTCCGCCCATCGCGGATCGCCTTCCAGGCGCGCGTAGAAGTCGGTATCGAGGTCTCTTGCACTGAGGGGGTCTCGTTCAATTAACTTTTCGATAAATTCGAACGCCTTGTCGTTGTCCCCGATCCAGGCATACACGCGGGCGAGCCCTTCCCAGTCATCCGGTTCGGACGGGTCCTCCGCCGAGAGCAATCGCTCGAACTCCTCCAGTCGCCCCGCATCGTAGAGCGCCGCCATGTAGCCGACCATGTGCCCCCCGTCCGGGTCCGGGTCGAACCACTCCAGCGCCTTGTCGGGCTCACCTGCAAACAGCAGGGCAACGCCGTATACCCATCTGAATTGATCGTCGGGCGGACGCCACTCCAGAATGGACTCCATCGCCTCGACGGCTTCGGCGTGTCTCCCCGAATTCCTGTACGCCCATGACAACGCTGCCACGCATGAGGCACACGCGGGGTCCCGCCGGACGACATATTTCCCGATGGCAACAGCTTCATCGCTCCGGCCGAGGCCACCCAGGAAGAACGAAGCAATTCGCAGTGTCCGCTGATCCGTTGGATCGGCGGCGATTGCGGCCTCCATGTATTGTGCGGCCTCCTGCGGATCGCCGCCTTCCCAGTAATTGATACCAGCAAGCCAGCTATTGGCTTCCGCGCCGTCCGGATCGAGCGCTATCAGCCTGTCGATCTGTTCGTCACGTTTTGTCCGGAATTGACGATTTTGATCCGGATCATTACCGAACATTTGCCAGTAAACGCGGGCCAGTTCCGATATCGCCGCCGGGAACTCCGGCTCGATCTCGAGCGCGCGCAGCAGCAGCGATTCTGCCTGCTGCCGTCTGTCTTCATCGAGCGCATCAAGAATGAAATGGGCCTGCAGATAGAGGTCATAGGCACGCGGGTCGATGCGCGCCTTTACTGATCGCGTTGTAATCAGCCGGAGTTTGAGCTCCTCGACGACACGCGCCGAGATGTCGTCCTGGATTTCAAATACGTCGTCGATTACGCGGTCGTAGGTCTCCGACCACAGGTGAGTATCGCTGCGGGCGTCGATCAACTGTGCAGTCACGCGGATTTTGTTGCCGGATTTGCGAACAGAACCTTCGAGCACATGCGCCACATTGACCTTCTTCGCCACCTCGGTGACGACGTTTTCTTTGCCCTTGAATGTAAACGCCGTGGACCGCGAAATAACGCGCAATTCCTGAATCTTCGCGAGCACGTTCAGCAACTCCTCGGTCAGTCCATCCGAGAAATATTCCTGGCTCGCATCGTCACTCATGTTGACGAACGGCAGCACGATGATGGACTTATCGCCGTAGGCACCGATGATTGCATCACTGCGCCCCTCTTCTTTCGCTGCCTCGATATTTGCGGCGTCGCGAGCCGGGTCGAACACGAACTTGTCCACCGCGAAATAACCGACCGCGAGTATCAGCACGACGATAATTGCGCGATCGAGCTTCTTGGCAGAAGTGCCCGGCGCCGATCGATCGACATCGGCATCGAGTTTGACTCCCTCTGGCGTTAGCTGGAACACCCACGCGAGGACCACGACCGGCACAAAACCAATCGCCAGGACAATGACCACAACCTGTATCGACGTCTGGGCCACACCAAAGATCGGGAACAGCGTCTCCAGCACCTGGATCAGCAACCAGCTTCCTGCCAGGTAGGCAATCGCAATGCGAATGACGTTACGGCGCGAGAGTTCGTTCAGCAGGGACATTGTTCGATTATAGCCAGCGCCGCACTTTGCGCTTGTAATCCAGGTACTCCTCGCCGAATGCCTCCTCGAGCATCGCCTCCTCCATGGCGACGACGCGGAAGCGCAACACGACATACATCAGCGGCGCCGGGAGGAAGGCCGTAACGCTGCCAAGCAGCCACGCGACGCCAACCAGCAACAGCAGCATCGCCAGGTACATCGGGTTTCTCGAGTTCTCGTAGAAGCCTTCGGTGACCAGCGCGGTCGAACGCTCGTAAGGCATCACCGTGGTGTCTCGTTTCCGAAACCGCAGCACCGACTTGCCGACGATCCAGATTGCCGCCAGGACCGGCACGGCACCCAGGTATCGGATCATCTCCGGGACGATTATTTGCACAGGAACGTAACGATCCAGCACGAAGCTCGCTAACAGGGCCAACAGCAACAAAACGAGCGGGTACGTCCGGACAGATCGCATGGCAACTGATTGTAGCGCTTCCCGGCGATCCTGCTATGCTTCCGGGCCTCTTGCCCTGCCCATAACAAGGAAGAACAATGAAACGTCTTTTCGCATCCATCGCCATCCTCTTGACGCTTTCCGTAGCCGTCGCTGCCGACAAAGGTGGCAATGAGAATGACAAGGACGCGAAAGAAGCGCCCGAGGCGAAGCAATACGTCACCGAGCAGGAAGCGCGTATCGGTGGCAAGAACATCGAGTACACGGTCACTGCCGGCACGATGCTGATGGAAAACGAGAAAAACGAACCGCAGGCATTGATCGGGTACACAGCCTATGTCGCCAAGGGCAAGAATTCGGGGCAACGGCCGATTATGTTCGCTTACAACGGCGGGCCCGGGTCGGCATCGATATGGCTGCACATGGGGATCCTCGGACCGCAACGCGCAGTCGTCACCGATGCCGGCTTCAGCAATAACGGCCCTTACCAACGCGTCAACAACGAATACAGCATCATCGACGAGGCTGACCTCGTCATGATCGACCCGGTTGGCACCGGTTTCGCGAAAGCGGTCGGCAAAGCCGAGGGCAAGGACTTCTGGGGTGTCGACCAGGACATCAAGTCGATATCCGAGTTCATCGTCAAATACCTCACCGAGAACGCGCGCTGGGCCTCACCCAAGTACATTCTCGGTGAAAGCTACGGAGGAATGCGTTCAGGGGGCGTTGCGTGGTACCTGCTCAACAATCACTTCGTGGCACTCGATGGCGTCATCCTCGTCTCGCCATTCATGGAGTTCACATCGGGCTTCGCGGGCATGGGTATTGACCTGCCACATGCAATGTACCTGCCGACGTTTGCCGCAACAGCTCGCTATCACGGCGCGCTGGATCCGACGCCGCCGGATCTCGAAGCCTTCATGGCCGAGGTCAAGGACTTCGCGTTGAATGAATATGCGCCAGCGCTCCTCGCGGGCAACGCGTTGCCGGATAACGAACGCCGCGCCGTGCTTGCAAAACTCTCGCAGTACACAGGTCTTAGCGAGGAATACTGGGACCGCGCCAACCTGCGTATCAACGAAGACCGCTTTACGAAAGAACTCATGCGCGAGACCGGTACCACGGTCGGCCGTGTCGACTCTCGATTCGCCGGCCACATGATCAATCAGTTAGGTGAAAGGGTTGTCTACGATCCGATGCTATCCGCGATCGGCCCCGGCTACCTCGCCGCGTTTATGGATTACTACCAGAACGACCTCGAGGTGGAGGACATCGGCAATTACACGGTATTCGGCAACATCTTCCTGAAGTGGGACTGGAGCCATCGGCAGCCTGATCTTCCGGGCTTCAAGCTGCCATTCCCGAACACGGCGATTGACCTCGCGTATGCCATGCGGCAGAACCCTTCAATGCGTGTACTGGTGCAGCAGGGCTACTACGACCTCGCGACGCCCCATCTCGCAACCGAGTACTTCATGGACCATCTAGAGATACCCGATGAACTGCGCGGCAACATCGAGTACGCCACCTACGAGGCTGGCCATATGATGTACATCCACGAGCCGTCGATGGTGAAGTACAAGGAAGACCTGGCGAAGTTCGTCCGCGGCGACGAGTAGATTAGCCAGTCATTCTGGCGAGCACCGCCGCTTCATCTTCTGCGCTTGGCCAGCGGCGCGGATTCGCGCGGCGCTCGTCGCTCTGTGACATCCACCATTTGTGCGTATCTCGAACCGTTTCGGCCAGAGAACGATAAGTCAGGCCTGCCGCCTGTGCGGCACTCGGGTCGACGAAGATCGAATTCGCTCCGTTGCCCATCATCGGCGTCGGGAAACCGGTCTCTTCCATCAACTCGCGAGTCGGCCAGTGCAGGTTGGAATTCGCCGGCGACGACAGGCGCAGCGCCCACATGAAATTCTCGCGGCTCACGTGTTGGCCGGGTCCCGTACCATTGAATACTCCGGCGGTGTCATTCTCACCCAGCCTCACGAGCCAGTGACACAGATCGCGCACATCAATCCAATCGACATTGTGGTCGGGGCTGGCCGGGCACAAGACCTCACCACCACGCTGGAAGCGCTCGACCCAATAGGTGAATCGATCGGTGTGATCGCCGGGGCCCACGATATAGGTCGGTCGCACGATCGTTGCCGCATCGCCAAAGACTTCCTGCACGATCCGATCGCACTCCGCTTTGAGCGGTCCATACGTTTCGCCCGTGACATCCTCAATTGATGAATCCAGCGCAGCATGCAGCGGCCCCGTGTTGTCAACCGACTGCTGCTTCTCGAAATCGTAGACAGAGATCGTTGACGTGTAGATATATCGCTTGCAGCGTCCTTTCAGTAGCTCGGCCGAGTCGCGCACGTGCCGCGGCACGTATCCCGAATTGTCGATAATGACGTCCCAGGTACGTGAACCTTCCAACACCTTGAGACCGTCATCGATGTTCGCATCGCGATTGCCGATGAGTTCCTCGACCTTGCCACCAAATAGCCCGGCTTTCTTGCCACGGTTGAATACGCTGATGTTGTGGCCGCGCGCAAGCGCGTAATTGACCTGGTGGGGGCCGATGAACCCGGTGCCGCCCAGGAAGAGGATATCCAGACTCTTCGCGGCCGGTTCGACCTTCAGGCTTGCTCCTGCGGCAGGCGCGCCCAGGATGGCGGCGCTTGCGCCGATGAATTCTCTGCGTGTGGTCATGCTATTTGTCCTTAGATTTCGTTCACGACTACACTCGGAGCATAAGCAAGAATAGAGCGGATGACCATGCAACGACGAAAACTACTTCAGACTATCGGCGCGGGCGCCTTGCTTGCTTCCGTGACAGCCTGCGCGCCAACGAATGTCACTGCGCCACAGTACGCGCGACCGTACTCGAGAAAGCCCTTCGTCGCCCCGCGCATTTCAATGGATAACGTCATCCGCGTCATCGTCGGCCACCGGCCGTATCGACCGGCAGGGTTCGTCGTGAGAAGAGAGCAGTTGGATGCCAAGACCGTCGTACACAACTACGGGCACGGTGGTAGCGGGATTAGCTTGTCCTAGGGGTCGTCCGCGCTCGCGGTCAGGGAAACCAAAGGGATGCAACCGGGCGATGCTGCGGTCATGGGCAGCGGCATCATGGGACTGACCAGCGCACGTCTGCTGCAGGATGCCGGCTGAAACGTAAGCATTTACTCGAGGGATCCGGCACGGCACACGACGTCCAATGTCGCGGCCGGCGAATGGGGACCGTTCGGTGTGCACGACTCCGCAATTTCATCCGCGGCATTCAAATCGCAACTCGACTGGGCCGCACGCGTATCCCATCACGCCTATACCAACCTGACCGGGCCCGACTACGGCATCCGCTGGCTCGAGTCCTATGAGCTTAGCGATTCACCACCGGGCGATTTTACGACTCATGTTGAAGATGATCAGACAGAGCGAATCGTCACCGATCATCAGCGCCTGTTTTCGGCAATGGGGTAAATATCCCAATCCCGCCAAATACGGGCTTCTCTTAACATAAACCACCTGTGAAATTTATTGCGGTGGCGTATAATTGGGCCACAGCAGAATTGCTGTTAAAACAATAACTCGGGGACAAAAGAAACCCCGGCCAATGAAGTTCCAGTTGGAGGGAACGCATGAATTCGAGGATGATCCGGAGCACGGCGCTATCTGCCGTGTTCGTTTGTGCTGTAGTCGTGGGGACTGCCAATCAGGGTGTTGCGGACCAGGCATTCGTAACGCCAGGGCCCAATGTCAATATCGTCGGCGCAACGCCGAATCCGGGTCAGCTGAGCATCCCGGACCTGTTCCGAAAACAGCAAAACGAGCCAAGTTGCGTCCAGGCAACGGATAATCCGGCCAACGTATTCTGTGGTTTCAATGATTGCCGCGCGTCGGACTGGCCAGAAGTACAGGGCGACTGTTGGCTCGGCGTCGCACAAAGCAGGTTGTTCGGTGAAAACTCGACGAGCCGACTGGCTCCCGGATACCTTCTCCATCCGTATTCGCTTGGCATGGGATTCGCCGCCGATGCGAGCGTCACCGAAATCCCCGGCAATCCGGCCGGACTCATGTTGCTCGCGGGAATAGCAACTCACCGCGACAGTGATGAAGGCGTAATTTTCGTACAGCGCTACGGCAAAAGCCCGCGTGAGGATGGCACGCCGTACCTGCCCGTCGACGCGCCGCCTACTATTGTCGCTACCGGATCGGAAGGGCGATTCCACGACAAGGTGGCTTCGATAGTCATTGTCCCGGATGGTGACCCCCAATCCAGCACCACTGAATTCGTCAACCTCGAGGGAATCCTCGATCCGGTGAGACTCGACTGGGTAGAGAGTATTCACGTCATTGCCTACTCCGTATTCACGGGCAATGGCAGTTCGGTCAAGGTGCTGACCCAGTACTCGATTGATGGCGGCAAGACCTACTCGAAGGCGAGGAAGGTCTCGGAGGAACTCAATACTGTTACGGGCGTACACCTCACCCATGTTCCGGGCAAAGGCATCTCGCTCACCTACCGGCGAAGCCGGGACAGCAACGATTCCGATGCTATTGTGCAAGCCTTTTCCGGCAATCTCGCCCGCACCTGGTCCAAGACGAATACAGTCTACGAAATTTGTCCGCACGACCAGCAGGCGAGCGGCACCTCGGCCCGGATGTTCACATTCCCGTGGGGTGCCGACGACGGCGAGCGCTTCTGGGTGTTCTCGTCGGACAAAGTGGATCCGGTAACAGGTGACCGAATCGCCAGCCTGGGTACCTGTGACCAGGTAGCCGGTGCGCCGCCAGGCACGTATCCCGGTGTATCACGTATTGTCGGCATGTCGTCACTCGACGGCAAGAACTGGTTTGGCAGCGCCGAGTATCCAAACGAGCCATTTGTCCTCGATCTCAATGACGGCGCCGGTTTTCAGGTTTTTCCCTTCGCTCAGGGTGTGAAAAACCGGGTAGATATCGCCTGGTGGGATACGCGCGAAGAAGACGAGGCGTTCCGACCACTGCCGGCCGGGGAAGAGTTGCCGCTGATATATGATTATATGAGTGGCCTCGACCGCGTATTTCGTAAAGCCAGCATCTACATGACGCGGATTTCCGGCTGCAAGGATACGACGGCCCAGGGCGCCTGCACCCCACGGCTGCCGACCGATAACGATTTCGTGTCGCCGGTACGGGTCTCCCGCTATCAGACCGCGTTCTTGAACGGGGTATTGCAGGAAGTCGAGGCGAATCCGCTCAACCTTCGCACCCACGGCAGCGGCCGGCTCGCCTACAACGGCGATTACGGCGCGCTGGCAACGCGGCGATTCCGGCGCCTGCCCTCCGGAAAGCTCATCCAGAACAGCTTGCCCCAGCAACCGGGCGAGGAAAGCTTCGTAGCCAACGAAAACACGTTCCTCGCCTGGGGTGAGAACCGGGACGTATTTTTCGGTAATGCGGTGGCCAATCCGGACGACCCGAACGCCCAATTCCCGTACTCGCCACCTGTCAATGCCGCACCGAGCTTGCAGGCCAAGAGGGAGCACCCCTGGAATTCGGATGCCGCCGAGACGCTGCTTGCGAATGAACCTGCCGAAGAGCCGGATCTGAAGGCGGTCGGCGAACCGGACGACGAACTCGGCCAGCAACCGGACGCTGACGTCGTCGCCTGCCAGGTAAACCCATTGCAGAATTTCAGCAGCAGCCGCGATTCAAACGTCTATGGCTCCCTCGTGGAAGACGTACCGATGCTGGTTGCTCTGACGCCCTCCAGGCCGATGAACCTGACGCAGCGGATGTTCCCGCTGGTCTTCAGCAATCCCGCTGCGGAAAAACCGGGTGCGAACGTCTGCCTGGAAATTAACAATCAACCGGAGGATTGGGGCGGGGGCTTCGGCTCCGGGCGCGCCTCCTTCGATCCGCTGCCGGCGAGAAACAACCCCGACGAGTTCTTTCCCCCCAAGGAGCACCTCACCGTTTTAGTGCCGCCGCTTGGCAGCGCCTCGCGGGCGCTGTTTGTCACGAGCAGTGACCCGGGCACGAGAATTACTGTCAATGCATATGAAGGTGAATGTCAGAGTGAGCCACCCGGGCCTCCTCCCGCGCCTACGCTGATCGGCAGTGTCGTAGTTGGCGACGGCGAACTTTTCGACCCGCTGTTCTGCCAGGAGAACGCGAGTGATCCCGCGTGTGTGAATCCAGTCCTGACGCACGAGACTCACAACATCAGCTTTGCTGCACCCAGTCTGCAGGCTCCGTCACTTCAGGCACCAAGCCTGCAAGCAGAGCTCCTCGGAGCACCCAGTTTGCAGGCGGAGGGATTGCTGGCGCCGAGCTTCCAGGCGGAAGGACAAGAGGCTCCCAGTCTGCAGGCACCGAGCTTCCAGGCGGTGAGCTACGAAGCAAACAGCCTGATCAGCCCCTCGCTGCAGGCACCGTCCTTGCAGGCGCCTTCGTTGCAGGCCGCGCTGGAAGATCCGAATGACGATGAGGAGGTCTACTACCAGGATCTCACTCACCTCGTCGTAACGGGCGCGAGCGTCACAACCACCTATTCCGCGGATATTGCGATACAGGGGCTCAACGCTGATGAGACGTGGGTAGAATTGATCGCCTGGCAACCGAATGTACATACCGCCACCACGGTCGTGGATGGCCAGTGCGTATCGGTGCCCGAGGCGGACAACACGATAATAGCCGCCGTCGAACTCGGCTCGCCCAGCCTGCAGGCATCGAGCCTGAACGACGTCTCCCTGCCTTTCGCATTCGATCCTGATAATCAGGACCCCGATGCGGGAGAGATCTCCTTTCCCGGCAAGCCGGGCGACATCGTCTTCGTGACGACCCGGTTGTGGGTCACGGGAGAATCCAAGGAAACGCTGGACAGGCTTTACGCATGCAGCACCATTGATCCTCCGCCACTCGAGCTGAATTGTCTGCCAGAGGAAATCGAGCACGGCTCGTTCCTCGTCGCACCTTTCGGTGCCGCCGCACATGGCTGTAACACGACGGATGTTTTCAATGACGACCCGACCTTCGATTGCATCAGCGCCGGGGCGGAGAAGATTACACCGCCGGATTTGTTCCCGCCGGAGTTCATCCCACCGGACCAGGGCACCTCGACAGTCGAGGCCGAAAGTGCCGACGGGACTGTTATAAGCACGCCCGGTACCGTGCCGAGTGTCATTGCGGTAATAGACGATGATCCTGACCTGACAGTATTGTGCAGTTCGGCAACATTGACGATAAACAGCGATGAAACCCTGTTTCCGATCGGCGATACGCTGGTTGGCTGTGATGCTGCCGATTCGTCGGGCAACGAGTCCAGCGCCAGCATTACGATCGCCGTTGTCGACTCGTTCGATCCAACTATAACGGTTCCCGCCGATATTCTGGACGCTGCAGCGATCGGACCCGCTGGTGCGGCAGTGAACTTCGATGTAACAGCGACCGACGAGATCGATCTCGATCCGGATATCGTGTGCACAATCGACGACGGCGCCGGCGGCACGCTGCCTGTCAGCTCCGGCGACACGTTCCCGCTCGGGACAACGGTGGTCACGTGCACAGCAACGGACCAGAGCGGCAACACGGACGTTGGCAGTTTCAGCATCACAGTTGTGGATCTCGGCCTGCCCGTAATCACGGTGCCTCAAGTACAAATTCTCGAAGAAGCAACCGGCCCCGCCGGGGCAATCGCGACGTTTTCGGTCACTGCAACTGATGCCGTTGACACTGAGGTCGATATCGAGTGCCGGGATCAGGACGACAACGTCGTCAATTCCGGTGATACTTTCCCGCTGGGCGTTACATGGATCACCTGTACCGCCACCGACGACGCCCGCAACAACAGTCTCCCAGGAGGCCCTTTCGACGTGGTTGTGGAAGATACCGCGGCGCCCGAGTTCGATAACTCACCACTGCCCGACTTCAGCGGCATTGGGTTTGGCGAACCGGTGACGTTCAATGCGAGCGCTACAGATACTGTTGACTTGAACGTCGACGTAGTCTGCACAGACGAAGCTGGAAACGTCGTTCAGTCCGGCGACGCGTTCTCGACGGGCGATACCCAGGTAACCTGCACGGCAACGGACGATGGCCGGTTTGGCGACGGCGACCCGCCGCTGAATACTCGCACAGAGAGTTTCTCGATCTCGGTGCTCCTTGATATTACCGGGGTGATACCGACCCAGAATCCGAACAACATCAAGACGGGTACGTCTGTTCCATTCACCTGGTCGTGGCTCGATGAAAACGGTTCACCGGTCTTTGTCAGTGTGATGAATCAGTCCTTCGAGGTCAGGGACGGAACCTGTGCCGCTCGCGGCGCGCTGATCTTCAGGGAAGACCCGGGTGGCAGTGGCCTGCGAGTAAAGGCGGACAACACCAATCAATTCAATTTCCAGGCCGTGGACGCCGCCGGTAACGACTTGCCTGCTTCTCGCCAGGGCGTCCCTTATTGCGCGATTGCGCAGCGGCTGGAAGGTGGCGTGGTGGTCCAGGAACAGGACGGTGATTTCAAGCTGAAGCAGTAGGATTTATTGCAGACGCTTGCTCGCGTCGCTTGCCAGTGGCCCGATATCGGACCAACGGTCGAGAAATGCCTGGTAGCTCTCAAGAGCCGCCGCGCGCATGTTGAGACCTTCCTGGGCACGTCCGATCCAGTACGGCAATTCAGCCAGGATGCGGTATGTCGGCATATCGTCAAGAAACAGGGCTGACGCTTCGCCGCGGCGGGTTTCTGCTATCGTAAATTCGTCCAGCGCCTCCGCATATTGCTCCGCGGCCAAATAGGACTGGCCAAGCTGAAAGCGTATTAGCCACAAGTCTGCTAACTGAAGCGCGGAACGCAGGGAATCCAGGCTTTTAACATGCTCGCCGTCGATCCTGTGGAGCATGCCCTGCAGCATCAGCCCGTAAGCCCGTGTCTGCGGCTGCAGTTGTTTCTGCATTTCTTCCGCGATCGGTGCTGCTGACTCAAGACGCCCGGAGCCGACGTAGATCAACGCAGCGGGCACGAGCCTGGAGTCACCGCCGGCAAGTTCCAGTGCGGTGTCTGCGGCCCGAGCCGCTCCATCTTTATCACCTGACGCTAACAAAGCCTGTGCTATCGCCAAATGCTTGGTGGCTGCTGCCCCGCCATTGTTATTGGCGAGGTCCACTTCGATTCCGGCGTTGAGAATCTGATATGCAGTCTCAAAAGTCCCAGCGTAGATTTCTATGTCACCCAATCCCAGCGTAGCAAGAGAATCGCCGTGCTCACTTTTGTCGGCCGCGACCATCTGCCGGTAAGCTTCTCTCGCGGCGTCCAGGTCGCCGCTTTCAATCGCGGCAATCGCCAATGCCAGATAGGCAGAGCCATATTCCGGCGAATTGTCGATCACAGTACGCGCTTCCTGCTCCGCGACGTCGAAGTTGCTCGAGTACATCGCGTAGAGGGCGTAGTTCGATCGATACATCGGGCTTTCGGAGTAAATGTCGAGTATTGCCTTGCCTTCCCGCATCGCTGTCTCGAAGTCGAGCGACAGGAACGAAGCAACCGCAAGATTGTTGTGTCCCGCCGCATCTGCCGGGTACTTCTCCACCAGGCTTGAAAAGCTCTCTACCGCCTTTTCGTAGTTGCGGGTAACTACGGAATAGTAAAGGCCGAGAGTCCGGTAACGTTCGCGTTCAGTCATCGTGTTCATTAGGGACAATGCTCGGTCCCAAAGTTCTTCAGCCTCTTCTTGCCGGCCCAGCTTGAATGCGCTCAACGCCCAACCGGAGTACGCTCGCCCGAAATTCGGGTCTTCCTCAATAGCCCGCTGATACGATTCCATGGCTTTCTCGTGGTCGCCGGCGAAAGCAAGATCGATAGCGGTCGTATAGAACTTGGCGGCTTCGAGCGAGGCGGCGGTAAAGGTCTCACTGGTCGCGTCGCCGGAGGCCGCAATGGATTCATCGCCGAGTTCCTCTCGAATCTCGGCCGTTAGTTCCCCGACCAGCGCCAACACATCGGCCTTTGATTTCGCTACGCCCGACACGTGGGCAACGGGCTCACCGAGTTCAGCGTCGATCGCGACCACGCCAATTCGGTATCCCGCCCCTTCCGACTCCACGATACCGTCAAGCACAAGATCGACATCCTGGCGCACTGCCATGAGCTGCGCGAGTTCCCGATCAAGCACGTCACCAAGCTCGAGTTTCTTCGCAGTAGATAGCGCCAGAGCACGATTGTAGCTCGTGACAAAGGAGGCGCCCTCGATGCCAATAAGCAGCGCTTGCTCCAGTGATCCGTCGAACAAGGAGTCGCCAGTCTGGTTGACGAAATCCGCGATCAATACGGAAATCGGTTCCCGCTCCTCGACAACTTCCGGCCCACCGGTGACATTCAGAAATACCGAGAACACCAGCGCCACCGTCAGCACGCCAATAACGACGAAATCTCCTCGGCGGCCGCCAAATGGCACCACAACGGTGTCTGTGGGGTCCGCCTGGACCTGGATACCGTGATCGGTAATGTCATAGATCCAGGCCAGCACCATAGTGACCGGGAAACCGATCACGGCAATAATGATCACCGCTTGCAGCGCCCAGTCCGGCGCATCGAACGCATCGAAGAGAACGCTCGAGACTTCGATCAGGATCCACGCGACACCGACGTACAGTCCGGCGGAGCGAAATACCTCACGTCGTCTGAGTTCCCTGATGAATTTTTTCATTCTTGTTGTTTACTGGCTCGGCGCGGAATGAGTCTAGCACCTCGGCAATGCGAGGTCGCGCCCGGAACAGCGGAAAACGGTGCGCCTAATGGGGCCTTTCATCGTATGGAAACAGGTGCCCAACCGCGAGATCCCAGTCCATCGTATCGCCCGCGTACCAGTCGGGCACACAAGCATCCTGGTCGATGTCTGCAATCTGTGCTTCACGCTCGAACCAGTCATAGAGATCGATACGTGGATCGATTTCAGGGAGCGAGACCGACTGCGAAATCGGCTGGTCTTGCACGTCTCTGAATACGAACGTTCCTTCGTGTCGACGCTCACAATCAAAACCTCCCTCATGCACCAGTCGATGATGGTGCCGGCACAGCTGCACGAGGTTCTCCAAACTGGTTTCGCCACCGTCCGCCCAGTGTTTTATGTGGTGTCCGTCGACAAAACGCGTGTTTGTGCAGCCCGGGAAGCGGCAACCCTTGTCCCTGAAGCGTAAAGCTCGTCTCATTGCGGGCGGAATCGACCTTGATCGTCGCCCGATCGTCAGTGGCTCGCCATTCTTGTCATCGAGCACCCCAACCACGGTGCAATCGCAGGCAATTCGACGCGATGTTTCCGCGGTAACGTGTGGGCCGTCCTCTATATGGGAATCTCCGACCTCGGGCACCGAGGAAGTTTCCGTGGTCGGCGTACCCCTTGGGTGAACGTGGACCACGACCTGGTAGCGGTCGGCGGTCGATGACGGTACCGGCTCGGTTTGCATGTAAGTTTCGGCGATTTCGGCCAGTGCATCAGCACGACCGGTGGATATCGTCTCGGCTTCGGATGTTTCCGCGGTAACGTCTGCTTCCTGAGCCTCGATCGCCATATCGATGGCCTTTAGGATCAAAGCGCCCTGCTCTGCTGGAAACCGGACCTTGATGACGAGCGAGCCATCCTCGTCGTGAAAATAGTAGAGCTCGCGATTCTTGTGCACCTCGTTGGCGTTATCGAGATCCTGCAGACGTTTGCAGCGACGGTACTGCGACACGAGTTTCTCGACATGATGGGCCGTGCCGTGATTGGCGATCATCAGTAAATAGTCCTCGTTCGTTTCATCGGCTATTCGCGTCATTGCGCGGACCTTGGAATAACTCACCTGTCCCTTCCGGAACGCTTCACTGATCAAAGGCAGTTTCGCCAGCACATGTGACACCCGGACTTTTTCACGAGCGGCATTCATGCCGATGCCGCATTTGAAGTTCAGCCAGTGGGCACAGGAGCAAACGCCCCCGACAGCCCAGTACTCGTTTTCGTCAAACTCACGAATATTCACCAGTAGCTGATAAGTAGCGGCATAGATGTAGCTGCAGAGTTCGGTGATCTCGGCGCCCAGCCGGTCACCTTCGGCATAGCGGGTGTGAAGCGGATGATCGACGGTTTGAAGGGCGGTATTCACAAGATTCTCCGGGGGATAATTCAGTAACTGTATGTTTATACAGTATATGGATAAACCATTGAAAAATCAATTGAAATTGGCGTTTTCAGTGTCCGAAGAGAATCATTCGGAGACCATCAGATCAACCTCAGGCCATTGTCCGGCTGCTCCCTAAACTGGCAATCAACGAATCTTCCGGGACGACACAGGAGCGGGACAATGATCGATACCCACGAATGCCGCCGCAGCACTTGCACCGCATTGAGATTCTGGGGCCTGGCACTTGCCGCTGGCCTGGTCGTGTGCGAAATCGTCGTACTGATGGCCGCCTAGGTCAGACCGATTTATGTGAAGAGAAACTGACGATCCGGGCGACCAAATCGGGCTCTGCCAATGTCTCGTTTAGCGCTATTGCGTACCCTAGGGGGATCGCATATCCTGCCGTAATTACTAGGCTTTTGCCTATCCAAGCTGGGGGAAACAATGAATACCAAGACCAATTCGCGTGGCTTTCTGGCCCTTATCGCGACGACCGTCGCGTTGCCCGTAATTGCCCAGGAACAAGAAGTCGCCATATTCGAGGAAATCCTGGTTACCGCTACCAAGCGTGAGCAAACGCTGCAAGAAGTTCCTGTCGCAGTGTCGGTGGTTACCGCTGACGTCATGAACGAGGCTCAGGTACTCGAGATAAGGGACCTGCAGTTCCTGGTGCCGTCACTACGCGTAAGCCAGCTGCAGTCGAGCGCCAACGCCACGTTCCTGATTCGAGGCTTCGGCAACGGTGCGAATAACGCTGGCGTGGAGCCGTCAGTCGGTGTCTTTATCGACGGCGTATACCGTTCTCGCTCCGCATCCAGTCTTGCCGATTTCCCGAATCTCGAGCGTATCGAGGTTATCAAGGGTCCGCAGAGTACGTTGTTCGGCAAAAATGCCTCTGCCGGGGTCATCAATGTCGTTACGGCAAAACCGTCATTTGACGGCTATTCAGGCTCTGCCTCCCTTACCTACGGCGACTACAGCCAATTGGTCGTCAAGGGTGACTTCAGCGGACCGCTGTCCGACACTGTTGCCTGGAGCCTCTCCGGCAGCTACAACGAGCGCGACGGCTATTTCACCAATCTCACGACGGACGGTAAGTTCAATGAACTGAACCGCTACGGATTCCGCGGCCAGATGCTGATTGCGCCGTCAGACACGTTTGAAGCACGATTCATCGCCGATTTCGACAATGTCGATGAAGTATGTTGCGGAGTGGTGCACCTTTCCCCTGGTGTATCTGTTATCGGTATCCAGTCACCGGGAGTTGGTGGCGATATGGTGTTAGGGGATCCGTTCTCGTACACGGGTCTGTACAATTTTGACGGCACCAATGAACTCGAGAACAGAGGCCTGTCCATGCAATTGGACTGGGACCTCAACGATAGCGTAACGCTGACGTCGATCACGGCCGGCAGGAAACTGAAACGTTTCGACAATGTCGATAGCGACTTCACCACCGCCACGCTACTCAGCGAGACCACCTCTAATCTGACCGATACGACACTCGAAACATTCACTCAGGAAATCAGGCTGGCTGGATCGACAGAGCGCCTCGACTGGCTGGTCGGCGCTTTCTACTTCGACGAAGACGTCGAGCAGAACAGCGGCGTGTTGTTCGGCGACGGCGCCCGGCCTTATGTCGATACCATGACCAAGCTGCTTGGCGTGCCAACCGGGGACTACACATTTCCCGAGGCCCTCAATCCGGCGGTTCCGTCGCCGATGCTGCTGCTGGAGCTCGCGATGTCCCAGATCCCGGGTAGCGGCATCACACCCGGTATCTTCCTGGCCGAAGGGCAAGGCACGCTCGAGGCCGGGTTACTCGACAACCAGGCAATCTCGCTGTTCGCGCAGTTCGACTTCGCACTTGGCGATCGAGCAACGGTGACGCTCGGCGCCAACTACACCGAGGACGAGAAAGAAGTCTCTGTCAACACGATGAACGACAACGTGTTCTCTTACGTCGATCTGGAAAACGTCGGCGGACAGCTGATCTTCGGGCAGGTGTTGCAGTCGCTTGTCCTGGCTGGCCAGTGCCCCAACGGCGGCCCCGCCGATCCCATGTGCCAGGCAATCGCGCAAGGAGCTGCAGCGGCCGGCCAGGGCACATTGTGTTCCGACGTACCGGCCGGCGTTCCCTGTAACCCCGTCCTGCCGCTCCAGACCGTGCAGATTTTGCCGCCATTCGTCAACTACCCGAACTCCGTCGAACCCGGCACCTCGAAAGATGACCAGACGACCTGGACCGCCCGCGTGGCTTTCGATCTCACCGATGAGCTCAACGCTTATGCCAGCGCCGGCACCGGTTTCAAAGCGACATCATGGAACCTGTCGCGCGACTCGTTGCCATTTGCCGCGGACATCCCGGCGCTTGAGGCCGCTGGTCTCGCCGTACCGAATCTGGAGGCAGGCACGCGTTATGCCGGGCCCGAGGACTCCACGCTCTACGAATTGGGCCTCAAGGGCCAGTACGACATGTTTACCTTGAATCTTGCGATCTTCCAACAGGAGATCGAGGGCTTCCAGGAAAACGTCTTCCAGGGTACGGGGTTCGTGTTGACTAATGCCGGCAAACAGACGACAACCGGCCTTGAACTCGACGTGCTATGGGCGCCGACCGATAACTTCCAGTGGTTTATCGCGGGCACCTTCCTCGATCCGGTCTACGACAGCTTCCCGGGAGCTCCCGGCCCCGATGGCCCGGTTGACCTGTACGATGTCAAGGTAGCCGGTGTCAGCGAAACCAGTATCAACACCTGGGCACGCCTGGACTTCGATATCGGTTCGAGCACGACCGGATTTGTGCGTGCTGAATACTACTACGAGAGCGACACTCAGGTAATTTTGAACGTGCCCGAAGATGTCGCGTCACGGGAAGTCAACATGATCAACGCCAGTGCCGGCTTGCGTTGGCAAAACGGTTTCGAGCTGATGCTCTGGGGGCGCAACCTCTCCGACGATGAGTTCCTGCAGAGTGCGTTTCCGACGACATTTCAGAACCTGGCTCAGCCGTTCACCTACAGCGGCTATCCCAACCAACCGCGTACCTACGGTGTGACGATACGCCAGTACTTTGACTGATTAGCGCTGATAGTAAGCAGTCAAAACGGGCTCTCGATTGAGAGCCCGTTGTTTTTGAGGGCCTAACTAGAAAACCACGCGTTGACCTCGTCGTACGAAATCACCGGGCTTGCCATCTGACCATACGTTCCCGATGCAATTAACTCCCTGGCCATGTTCCTGAGCAGATCGAACAACGCTCGCATCGGCCTCGGTCCGAGACTGAGTCGGGCAACGCCGATGTCCTGAAGCTCGGCGACAATCGGTGTCGTCGCACCTGCGATGATATTGACCGGTGCATCGATCTCCCGGACGAGCACTTCCATGGCCGACTTGTCCAGGTTGCCGACATCCGGCACGAAAACGCAATCGGCGCCGGCTTCCCGGTACAGGTTGCCGCGCTCTATCGTGCGCTGAAGCTGCGTACTCACGTCGCCGTCGACCAGGTAAACATCTGTTCTGGCATTGATGACCAGGTGAACGCCACTGGACTTGCCCACACCCCTGACTGCACGAATCTTGTCCTGTTGATGGTTTTTGTCGAACAGCGGAACCCGGGGATCGCCAGTACTGTCCTCGATATTCAGTCCAACGGCGCCAGCTGCCAGCACCGCCTCAGCGGTATCGGCCATGCCGTCGATTGAATCAGCATAACCGGCTTCCATGTCTGCGCTTACTGGCAGGGTCGTGTGATCCGCAATCCGCTTTACGACCTGCAGATTCTCGGCCCGCGTCATCTTTTCGCCGTCGGCATAGCCAAGGGTCGCCGCCACACCGGCACTCGTCGTGCCAATTGCCTTGAATCCTTCGCGTTCGAAAATCTCCTTGCTGGCTACATCCCATGCGTTCGGGAGAATCAGCATCTCATCTGAACTGTGCAGCGCCAGGAACTCCTCAGCCTTTCTCCGCTGTCCCTTCTTATCCACCATTGATCCGATCCTGCAACGATTGTGTTTGATAGGACCAGCAGACTCACAAAAAGTGGCAGTATTACAGACCATCACATGACGGACTTCGATCTCACACCGGTCAGTACCGACGCACCCAGCGAACCCATGCTCGGAAAGGGTATTGGCCTGTGCCTGTCCGGTGGCGGGTACCGGGCAATGCTGTTTCACCTCGGCGTGGTCTGGCGGCTTGCGGAACTCGGCTATCTCGGGAGTGCAGAGCGCAACGGCAAGTACGGCGAACTCGGCACCTTGCAGCGCGTATCGTCCGTATCCGGTGGCTCGATAACGGCCGGCGTACTCGGGCTGGCGTGGGAGCGACTCGATGTTGATGCGCCGGGCGTGTCCGAGCGATTCCGGGAGTTGGTCGCCGCACCGATCCAGGACTTCGCGAGCCAGTCTGCAGTGAACATACTGTCGGGGCTCGCCGCTGTCATAGTAAGCAGCGTCAACAAACGTGTCGTGCGCATCTACCGCAAACGCCTGTACGGCGACGCGACCTTGCAGGACCTGCCGGATTCGCCGGACTTCGTCATGAACACAACCAACCTGCAGTCGGGTGCGCTGTGGAGTTTTTCGAAGCGGGCCGCACGCGACTGGCGTGTCGGCAGAATCGAGGAGCCGGTGGACACAATTGCCAAGGTAGTCGGCGCATCCTCCGCCTTCCCACCTTTTCTATCACCCGCCCGCTTCAAGTACCGGGACGAACAATATACGCCCGGCAGCGGGGACGGCCTGCAAGGCCCGCCATTCACGACCCGGCCTCTACTGACTGACGGCGGCGTGTACGACAACCTCGGCCTCGAGACCGTGTTCAAGAACTACAAGACGATTATCTGCTCTGATGCCGGCGCCGATCTCGCTGCTCAAAAGAAGATTCCCGGCGATTGGGTCTTGCAGGGCTTCCGGGTAGTAAAGACGATCAACAACCAGGTGCGCAGTCTGCGCAAGCGTATCCTGCTGACTGCGCTTGTCGAGCATGATCGCCACGGCACCTACTGGAGCATGCGTACGGACATTCGCAAGTACCCGGCACCGGACAAGCTGACGTGCCCCTTCGCCCGCACGCAGGAACTTGCCAATATCGCAACAGACCTTGCTGCGAAGGACGAGCATACACAGCATCGCCTAATCAATTGGGGTTACGCGTTGTGCGATGCGGGCGTACGCAGCTGGGTCGAGGAAGGCTTGCCGCCGCCGAACGACTTTCCTTTTCCGGCCGACGGTGTTTAAGAAGAAATGCCGGTAGCCTTCGACTGGTCGGCCGTAATTACCGCGCTCTTGCTGGTACCGGTGGCTTACGCGACGACCAATGTCGACAACCTGCTCATCATGGCGTCGCTCGGTGCGGGGCCCGCAAGCCGCCGCAATGTCATTCTCGGTTTCCTCGCAGCAAGCGCCGCCGTATTGACAATCATCTCACTCGCAAGCTTCATCGAAGACCTCGTCCCGGCGAGGTTGCTGGGCTATCTCGGGTTCGTACCCATAAGCATTGGCGTCTACTTGCTGTTTTCGAAAACAGCATCCGCTGGCGACGAAACGAGCACGGTCACGACCTGGCCTGCAATCTCCCTCCTGCTCTTTGCGAATAGCGGCGACACGGTATTCGCGCTGGGTCCATTGTTTGCGGAAAGCAGTGACGCCGCACGCATCGGTCTTGCTACAGGATTCACACTCATTGCCGGACTTTGGCTGCTGTTGATTCTGACTGTATCGTCGAAGATTGCGGAATCGGAATCGCTGAGCCGCCTGGGACACTGGCTGGCCCCATGGATGATGATTATCGTTGGCCTCTATATTCTGTCCGACAGTACCACCGACCTCGTATGAGCCTCAGCTGAGTACTACTGGAAATAGACGGCGACAAAACGCATCCTGACCTCGCCGTTGGCGTTCTCGATCGCCATGTCCTCACCGGAAATCTTATAGCCGCTGGCGTTCTCCAGCGCCTGCAGAAAAGCTATTTCCTGGTCCATCACGCTCTCACACATGCGGCGTGTTCCAGCAATCGGGCCGAAAGACAGACTGCCTTCCGTCTCGGTGAATGAGCCCATGAACTGGTTGCAGCCGGAGTAGCCGGAGACCTGGTCCTGGCCTTTCAGGATCATGTGCAGGTCCTTGCCCTCGCCTGCTGCGACGGGGCCGCCATTCAGTTCGGCGAGTTTCCAGTACGTGTTAGTCAGAGATACATCCGGTATCACGTCCCCGGTGACGCTCGCGGGCGCCGTCACTGTCTCACCGCCTTCCGTGTCTCCGGCGGAACAAGCGGCTATGGCGAACGTAGCGGCTATGGCGAACGTAGCGGCAAAGACTACCAGTAAGCTATTGTTTTTCATTGGTATTACCCTTTAATCTGATCCGTACAGCGCATACAGTGTGCCACGAGCAACCGACGATAGACTGTCACAATCGGTAAACCGATATGCCGAATGCCTCACTAATCCTCCACACAAGGATGCGATGAATTGGCAGAGAAGTCCGATGTTGAGCTGGTTAGAGAATTCAAGGCGGGAGCTGCGAGTGCCTTCGATGCAATCGTCGGGCGCTTCCAGGACCGGATCTACAGGCTCGCCTGTGTGTGGCTCTACGACCCGCAGTACGCCGACGACGCGACGCAGGAAGTGTTCCTGCGGGCCCACAAAGGGTTGCGGCGCTTTCAGTTTCGCGCCGCGCCATTCACCTGGCTGTACCGGACGACGCGGTACGTCTGCAATGAATTCAATCGCAGACGGAAAACGGAACCATTGGACGATGAACCGGCAGACAGCGGCAACGACCCGGGCCGGCATGTCGCCGAACACGACACCGCGACCCGTATACGCGCTTTGGTTGCCGGACTGCCCGAGCGGCAACGCGAAGTTGTGTTGTTACGGATTTTCGAAGAACTCTCGGTGGCAAACACAGCAAGAGCCATGGGCTGCCGCGAAGGCACGGTCAAGGCATTACTGCACAAAGCTACGAAGCGACTCCGGATCGACGTTGAATCTGCAGGACTGACTTTATGAGCGAAGACATCGACAAACTGAAGCAGGACTACCGCGAAATCCGTGCGCCAG
>Ga0209273_10001123_pt1 | contig 26541 bp, 22 predicted proteins | sample tdAd471_FD_187126 | JGI IMG/M metagenome (GOLD analysis project Ga0209273, IMG submission 187126) | Marine sediment microbial communities from the Atlantic coast under amendment with organic carbon and nitrate - tdAd47.1 (SPAdes)... | ecosystem: Environmental > Aquatic > Marine > Coastal >...
GCTTTAGCGCCTTGCCGCCACGAGAAATTGCACTGGGTCCGGAGCGCACAACCTCAATCACGCTACCTGACTCGACAACATCCAGAAAGGCTTTTAATTTCTCGTCGTTGCCAGTCACCTCGACGATGAGTCCCTGGCGGGTGATCTCGACTATTCGAGCCCCAAAGGTTCTTACCAGACGATCCATTTCATCACGTGAGCTGGCACTGGTCGCACGCACCTTAACCAGCATTAGCTCCCTGTCCAGGTGCTCACCATCGCTGACCTCCATCAACTTGATCACATCAACCAGCTTGTTTAGCTGTTTGACGATCTGCTCAAGGATACCGCCATCTCCGTGGGTAACAATGGTCATGCGCGATACCGTCTCGTCATCGGTGGCAGCGACGGTCAGAGACTCTATGTTGAACCCACGCGCGGAAAACAGTCCGGCCACCCGGCTCAGTGCGCCCGGTTCATTTTCCAGTAACAGCGAAATTATGCGGCGCATGGCTACGCAAGCTCCTGATTACGAAAAGACTGGTAAGGCGAATAACGCATTTCGTGGTGACCACGACCCGCCTCAACCATTGGATAAACATTTTCGTTCTGATCGGTAATGAAATCCATGAATACCAGGCGATCTTTCATCGCCAGTGCCTCTTTAAGAGCGCCCTCCACATCGGCCGGATTATCGATCCGCATGCCAACGTGACCGTAAGCTTCCGCCAGCGCAACAAAGTCGGGCAGCGCATCCATGTAAGAGTGAGAATAACGACCCTTATACTGGAACTCCTGCCACTGCCTTACCATCCCCAGATAGCGGTTATTCAGGTTAATCACCTTGATCGGCAGATCGTACTGCAGACAGGTCGACAACTCCTGAATACACATCTGGATGCTGGCCTCACCAGTAATGCAGGCGACCGTTGAATCCCGGTTGGCGAACTGCGCGCCCATCGCTGCGGGCAATCCAAAGCCCATGGTGCCTAGCCCACCGGAAGTAAGCCAGCGTCTGGGTTTATCAAAGCCATAATACTGAGCCGCCCACATCTGGTGCTGACCCACATCGGTCGTAACACAGGCGTCGCCATTGGTGAGACGGTGCAGTGTCTCAAGCACCATTTGAGGCTTGATGAATTCATCACTCGCCTCGTAAGCGAGGCATTGCTGACTGCGCCAGTCATCAATCTGGCTCCACCAGGCGGACAGGGCCTCCGGATCAACCTTACGGTCCGCTTGATCGAGCTCAGTCATGCACTGCTTCAGTACCTCGCCGACCTCACCGACAATCGGCACGTCAACCGGGACATTTTTAGCAATCGAGGCGGGATCAACATCGATGTGAATAATCTTCGCGTAGGGGCAGAATTTATCCAGTTCGCCGGTAACACGATCATCAAACCGCGCACCGATGGCCATCAACACGTCACATTCGTGCATTGCCATGTTCGCTTCCATGGTGCCATGCATCCCCAACATACCCAGAAACTGGGGATCCGATGCTGGGTAAGCGCCCAGGCCCATTAACGTATTGGTTATCGGAAATCCCAGCTGCCTCACCATCTGGGTCAGCTCCTCCGAGGCGTTTCCTAACACCACCCCGCCACCGGTATAAATCATCGGTCGGCGAGCACGGAGAAGCATATTGACTGCCTTTCGTACCTGCCCTGAATGCGGCTTGCTGACCGGATTGTAGGAACGAATAGCCACGCTCTGCGGGTATTCGTAGTGAGTCTTGGCAGCGGTAACATCCTTAGGAATATCGACAACAACGGGACCGGGCCGACCAGAATTAGCAATATAAAACGCCTTCTTCAGGGTCACCGCCAGATCTTTTACATCCTTTATCAGAAAGTTATGTTTCACGCACGGACGACTGATGCCCACGATATCCACTTCCTGGAAAGCATCATTGCCGATCAGAGGCGTCGCCACCTGGCCGGTTATCACCACCATCGGAATCGAGTCCATGTGCGCAGTCGCAATGCCGGTGACTGCATTAGTGGCCCCGGGTCCCGAGGTCACCAGGGCGACGCCGGGCTTACCGGTTGCGCGGGCATACCCATCCGCCGCGTGAGTAGCAGCCTGCTCGTGACGCACCAGGACGTGCTCAACACCCCCACGCTGATAGAGGGCGTCGTAAATATGCAAAACCGCCCCGCCTGGGTATCCAAAAACAAACTCGACGCCCTCGTCCTGCAAAAACTGAACAAGAATATCCGCACCGGTTAATTCCACTACTGACTCCACCGCGTATAACGCAACATATAACTTTAAAAAATAACAGGACAGCCATGAACCCTACTAGCCGCTAACTCACTGTAAATTGGCGAAAAATAATATCATCTATTAGAAAGCATTTATATAAAAACCAAAATTATTGTCATGCGTACTAAACAGGTGAAATCCCAACATCCGATCTAACGTTTTTGCTAAGTTATTTTTAAGGGTTTTTAAGCTAAAACCTCTATCAACCAATTCATTACCGTCGATAAAGAAACGACCATACTGGTCGCTAACAAACGGTAATCCACCTAAATTCCAATGGCCTTACCGAACATGGCAACTGACCCCGCGAACCTTCCACCTAAAAAAACCGACTGGAAATCCCGCTATGCCGATCTGGTTAATGAATATGATCATCTAAAAAGTGACCACACTCGCGAAGGAACGGACTGGAAAAAAGCCATCAGCCGTCTCAGCCAGGTCATCCAGGAATTTTCGCTGGTCGATGACGCAACGTTACAACCGTTAACCCGCGCACTTTCTGGCGACAGTAGCGCTGAATCCATCGCAACCGCGGTCAACGACCTCTGCTTACAGTTACCTGAATTTGATAACGGGCTTACCGGTTCCGAAACCAGCAACACCGGCCAGTCGCTCACCGATTACGACCCAGCGCAGTTTGAGCAGATACTGACTAATTTCTGCAGCCACCTGCAATTTGACCCAGCCACCCGACAGAAAATCCTCGGCACACACCAGGAGGATTGCTCACCGGCTCACCAGCTAAACCGCCTTTACGAGGTCGTTCAGAGCCTTTCGGGGCAACTAGCACAGCAGCCATTCGACCCGGCTATCAGTCTTTTACTCATTGAAATGGTACAAAGCCTGCCAAAATTTCCTGAGCTGAACGACCAACTTGAAGCAGCCATCAGTCGTGCACAGGCGTGCGACAACCTGAATAACCTGCTACCGGCCCTCGAACAGTTTGCAGCTCTGGCTGACACCGTCCACCAGAAAATTGAACAGGAGCGCCAGCAGAGTGCTGAGTTCCTTAATAGTACCTGGCAACGGTTAACCGAATTGATCGGATTTCTGGACTCAACAAAGAGTGACCGGGAACAGCAGAGCAAAGCAAGCAATCACCTGCAACAGGGCATCCAGACACGAATCGCTGCCCTGGTCACGGAGGCTGACGCTACCCAGTCCCTGCCTGCTTTACGAGCCATTCTTGGCGACAGCGTCGAGGAGATTCGTCAACAGGTTAATAGTTATGTGGAGGAGGAGATTCCCCGTTTACGGCGCGCTGAAGAACAGTGCCAGCAACTAGGGCGGCAGGTGGCAGAGCTCAAGCAGGAAACCGACACTTTAAGAAAATCACTTGAAAAGAAACAACAGGAAGCGAGCCGCGATCCCCTCACCGGCCTGGCCAATCGCCGGGCATTCAGCAGGCTCCTGGCTCAGGAGCAGGAACGCTGGCAACGTTACGGTCGGCCGTTATCGCTAATTTTTCTCGATATCGACTGGTTTAAGACAATCAATGACCAGTTTGGCCACAAGGCAGGCGATGCAGCACTCATCTCAATCGCACGAATTTTACGAAAATCACTCCGTGAAAATGACCTGCTGGCCCGCTTTGGCGGCGAAGAGTTTGTCGCCCTGTTGCCCGATAGCGAACCGGGGGCCGCTTTTGAGGTTGCAGAAAAACTGCGCTCTGCAGTGATGGAAACGAACTTTCGTTTCCAGGAACAAGCCGTCCATATCACTATTTCCTGTGGTGTATCTACGTTTGCCGACGGCGACACAGCTGAAGATGTCCTGCACCGGGCAGACACAGCGCTCTACCAGGCAAAAGACATGGGTCGCAATCAATCTAAAACCGGTTAAGTGCAATAACCGACACCGGCAGCGAGCACACTTTTAAGGCCATCAGTCAACCTTCCCGATCGACGGGCAACCGATTGTGAGCGACCTTGGTCTACTGGTAGAATCGCACTCCTTTTGCAACCCGAGGCTGGTCAGCCGGGACCAACGATGGTCTTGCTCAATGCGTAAGCAAAAACCCTGCTGTTATTTCACGGTCGATCTGCTCGCGGCCAATTAAAAGCGCGCCAGTTTCCCGGATTTGTACTCACCCTGTTAAAACACTCGATCCAGGCCATTACTGCCGGACATTGAACCGAAGGAAGGAAGATGTCGAATTCAGAACATGTAACGTTTGAAATCGAGGGAAGTCAGCACGACTTTCCGGTAATTACTGGCTCAGAAGGTGAAAAGGCAATTGATATCGGAAAGCTACGTGCCACCACCGGTTATGTAACCATCGACCCAGCCTTCGTCAATACAGCCTCCTGTACGAGCGATATCACCTTCCTCGATGGCGAAAAAGGCATCCTGCATTATCGCGGCTACCCGATCGAACAGCTCGCTGAAAAATCCACCTTCCTCGAAACCTCGTACCTGCTCATCTATGGCGAGCTCCCCAGCACCGAACAGCTGGCAAATTTCACTGACACCATTACCCGCCATTCGATTATTCACGAAGATCTGAAGGCGATGTTCGACTCTTACCCGACGGGCGCTCATCCAATGGCAACCCTGTCGTCGATGATTACAACCCTGTCGGCGTTTTACCCGGAAATGTCCGACACCGACCAGACCCCGGAACAGATCAACCTGTCGATCGCCAGGCTCATCGCCAAAGTGACTACCCTAACGGCCTACTCTTATAAAAAATCGATCGGCCAGCCACTGCTCTATCCCGATAATCGGCTCGACTACTGCGCGGACTTCCTCCGCATGATGTTCGGCGTACCCTCGGAAGAGTTTGAGGTCGATGAAGATATCGTGCAGGCACTGAACCTGCTCCTTATTCTGCACGCCGATCACGAACAGAACTGCTCCACTTCCACGGTCCGCCTGGCGGGTTCCAGCCGTACCAATATGTTTGCCGCTATTTCCGCCGGCGCTCTGGCACTCTGGGGTCCGTTACACGGAGGGGCTAATCAGGCGGTACTGGAAATGCTCCAGACCATCAACGAAGCCGGTGGCGACTACAAGCAATTTCTGGCCAAGGCGAAAGACCCCGATGACTCTTTCCGGCTCATGGGATTTGGCCACCGGGTCTATAAAAACTTTGACCCACGGGCAAAAATCATCAAAGTCGCCTGCGACAAAGTCCTGGCCAAACTTGGTGTCCACGACCCCCTGCTCGATATTGCAAAGGGGCTTGAAGAAGTGGCCCTGGAAGATGAGTATTTTGTTGAACGCAAGCTTTACCCCAACGTCGATTTCTACTCGGGGATCATCTATCACGCCCTCGGCATTCCCACCAATATGTTTACCGTCATGTTTGCCATCGGCCGGCTACCGGGCTGGATAGCCCAGTGGAAAGAAATGCTTGACCAGGATTCCAAAATTGGACGTCCCCGGCAGATTTATACCGGCGCCGTTCCTCGGCCCTACTCGCCGATTGAGCAGCGATAATCCTGTTCGATTAGCCAACAAAACCCACTAAAAAGCCGGTAATTACCGGCTTTTTAGTGGGCGAACCATTCATCTCAACGCAAGCTACTCATTCCTTCGAGAACAGCAGTTTGTCATCGTCCAGCTTGACCAGCACCGTATCTCCCGGCCCAAACTCACCGCCGAGAATTTTCTCAGCCAGGCCGTTCTCCAGGTATTGCTGGATCGCCCGCTTTAGCGGCCGGGCACCATAAACCGGATCAAACCCGGTATCCCCCAACCAGTCAAGGGCCTCATCGCTGAGCTCCAGACCAATCTCTCGCTCGGCCAGGCGCTCTCGCAATTGCTGGCTCTGGATATCCACGATCCGGCGAATATGCTCATGACCAAGGGCATGAAATACCACCGCATCGTCAACTCGGTTGATAAATTCCGGCCGAAAATGGCCACGAACGACTTCCATCACCGCGTCGCGCATGGTGTCGTAATCTTCACCCGCCAGCTCCTGCACACGATCCGAGCCAAGGTTCGAAGTCATGATGATAATGGTGTTACGAAAATCCACCGTGCGGCCATGGCCATCGGTCAGTCGGCCATCATCAAGCACCTGCAGCAGAATGTTGAACACATCACGATGGGCTTTTTCGACCTCGTCCAGCAGAATCACCGAATAGGGCCGGCGGCGTACGGCCTCGGTCAGATAACCGCCCTCTTCGTAACCCACATATCCTGGGGGAGCACCAATCAAACGTGCCACGGAGTGTTGCTCCATGAACTCGGACATATCGATACGCACCATGGAATCGTCGGTATCAAATAGAAATTCCGCCAACGCCTTACACAGCTCCGTTTTACCCACCCCGGTGGGACCGAGAAACAGGAAAGAGCCTACCGGACGTTCATGCCCGGAAAGACCCGCCCGAGAGCGACGAATGGCGTTGGCCACGGCACTCACGGCTTGATCCTGGCCAATTACCCGCTGGTGCAGGGCCCCTTCAATTTTTAGTAATTTGTCACGCTCACCTTCGAGCATCTTGGCGACTGGAATACCGGTCCAGCGGGATACCACCTCAGCGATCGCCGCCTCAGTCACCTCACTTTGCAGCAGCTGGTTTTCGTGGCCTTCGCCGGCAACCGCCTGTTCGAGTCTGGCCTCAAGTTCGGGTATTTTTCCGTACTGAATTTCTGACATTCTTTCCAGATCACCGGCACGGCGGGCAGCTTCCAGTTCCAGACGCTGCTGCTCAATCGCCTCCTTGATATTGCTCGAACCTTCCAGCGCACTTTTTTCAGCTTTCCAGATTTCGTCCAGATCCCCCAGCTCACGGGTTAACTGATCAATCTCTTCCTGCAAACCAGTCAGCCGTTTTTTAGAGGCGTCATCACTCTCTTTTTCCAGCGCCATGCGCTCCATCTGCAACTGCACCAGACGGCGATCCAGACGGTCCATCGACTCAGGCTTGGAATCGATTTCCATTCGTAATCTCGATGCCGCTTCGTCAATCAGGTCAATTGCCTTGTCTGGCAACTGCCGGTCGCTGATGTAACGATGAGAAAGGGTCACCGCTGCCACCGTTGCCGGATCAGTAATGGTCACGCCGTGATGCAGCTCGTATCGCTCTTTCAAACCTCGCAGAATCGCAATGCTATCTTCAACACTGGGTTCATCAACCAGCACTTTCTGGAATCGGCGCTCCAGTGCTGCATCTTTTTCGATATGCTGACGATGCTCATCCAGAGTGGTAGCACCAATGCAATGTAACTCACCACGAGCCAACGCTGGCTTAAGCATGTTGCCGGCATCCATGGAGCCCTCGGCCTTGCCGGCACCCACCATGGTGTGAATCTCATCGATAAACAGGATCACCCGGCCTTCCTGTTTGGAAAGTTCGTTAAGTACCGCTTTGAGGCGCTCTTCAAACTCACCACGGAACTTGGCGCCGGCAATCAGTGCGCCCATATCGAGAGACAGCACCACCTTATCCTTGAGACCTTCGGGCACCTCGCCATTAACGATACGCTGGGCAAGGCCCTCCACTATCGCGGTTTTACCCACGCCAGGTTCCCCTATCAGCACCGGGTTATTCTTGGTACGCCGTTGGAGTACCTGGATAGCACGGCGTATCTCTTCATCCCGGCCAATAACCGGATCTAGCTTGCCATTCTGGGCCTGCTCATTGAGATTAAGGGTGTATTTTTCCAGTGCCTGTCGGGACTCTTCCGCCGATTCACTGGTCACTTTTTCGCCGCCGCGCACACTATCGATGGCGGCACTCAAACCCGCTTCGGTGATCCCAGCCTGCTGCAGAGCCTGACCCAATGGACCAGAATCCTGAAGCGCTGCTAATAGAAATAGCTCGGTTGAAATAAAGTCATCATCGCGCTGTTGGGCGAATTTATCGGCAAGGTTAAGGCAACGCCCGAGGGCGGGTGAAATCTGCACATCACCACCCGTGCCCGAAACCGTCGGCAGGGATTCAAGCCGCTTGCCCAGATCGCTGCGCAAAACATCAACATCGACCCCGGCTTGCTGTAGCAATGGGCGACTCGAACCGCCGGATTGATCCAGCATCGCAATGAGCAGGTGCAAGGGTTCAATAAACTGATGATCACGGCCCAGCGCCAGACTCTGCGCTTCCGCCAGTGCGTTTTGAAATTGGGTGGTGAGCTTGTCCATTCGCATGGGTTATTTCTCCTGGTGTCACGTTTCTATACCAGTAGATAGGGGCGAACCCATGCGAAATCAACCAGTCAGCTGTCTGAATTAACCTCGTCTGCGGTTAATTAATTATTCATTGGGACAGTTAAACCATCGATCCGAGCCCATCCAGCACCAGGTTTACCGGACTGACCATACCGATAACCTCGCCATTTTCTACCACGGGTGCGCGGGTCAGAGAGTGGTGAGCAAACAGTGAGGCGCAGTAACGAATATCCATCTCGGCCTCTACTTTGATGATCGGTTTTTGCATGATCTCGTAAACGTTGATCCGCTCGGGTGAGCGCTCCTTAGAGAGCACCTGCCGGGCGATATGAGAAACCAGAATCATGCCCCACTCGTCATAATCATGAGACTTATTCACCATTAGCACCGAGGTTTTGACACTGAGCATTTCGCGCAGTGCCTCTGCCACCGTGCGCATGCTGTCGATCCAGTGTACATCCGGACTCATTACCTCACGAACGGTCATCACCTTACGGTCATTCATATTTTATCCTCCACGACATGGGTCAACTCTTCCATCTGATGCACCACACCAACGGCATCTTCAACATCCAGCTGAAAAGCAATGCCGGTACCTGGCTTGGTATCGAACTCGCCGACCTCGGCAATGTGCTCCAGCACCCCGCGAGCCAGATGCTCTTCAACCAACATCACGATTGCGTCGCGTCGAGCATCAAGTGACAACCCAAAAAAGGTCGACTTCTTTTTAATGCCCTCACCGCGGGCATTGTTAATCACCGTTGCACCGGTCGCACCATACTCACGAGCGGTTTCTAATATCCGTTCAGTTTTATCATCCTCAACCAGGGTGACGATCATTTTGAAGCGCATGGGATTCCTCCTGACTCGTTGATCCTTTTGAATCATGATGGTCGGCACGGAAACCAGCAAACTGGGCATATGCCAGCACCGCGATAATAGAAAAAGGACCGGCAAAGGCTATCAGACCAAAACCATCCAGCACCGGATTTCGACCTGGCACAGCGGTAGCCAGCCCAATTCCAAGCGCAGTAACTAAGGGCACCGTCACCGTTGAGGTAGTGACGCCGCCAGAATCATAAGCCAGCCCGATAATGGCCTTTGGTGAAAACAGCGTCTGCACCATCACGATTAAATAGCCACCGATAATAAACCAGTGAAGTGGCCAGCCGATGACGATACGCACGGTTCCGATCGTAATACCCGTGGCCACACCGATGGACACGGCCAATCGTAATCCTCGGGGGGTAATCGCGTTACCCGACACCTGCTGGGCCTTAATCGCCACGGCAATCAGCGACGGTTCTGCCAGCGTTGTTGCAAAACCAACACTGGCGGCAAACAGGTAAATCCAGTAGTAATGAAACCAGCGCGTACCTGGGTCGGCAGCCACCGGCCCGGCCATCTGCGTAGCCATTAGTTTGCCGACGGGAAACAGCGCCTTTTCCAGCCCAGTCAGAAAGAGTGCCAGACCTAAAATGACGTAGACAAAGCCGATCAGTGTGCGCCGTAAATCGTGGACTGGACGACGTATCACCAGCAACTGAAACCCGACAATTATTGCCACGATAGGTGCCACATCACCCAGGGTGCTAATTAGCGTGGTCAGGAGCAGTTCCAGATAATTCAATGCAGTAGCATCCCGTAACCCATCACAAACATGATCGGGAACAGCGAGGCAAAAGCAATCAGACCAAATCCATCGACCATCGGGTCTCGCCCTTTAATTGAAGACGCGAGACCAATTCCCAGGGCCGTCACCAGTGGTACGGTCACGGTTGAAGTGGTGACGCCACCGGAATCGTAAGCAATGCCGATTATTTCTGCCGGCGCGAACAGGGTCATGACCCCGATGACGCAGTAGCCACCAATAATCAGTAACGGTAACGACCAGTTGAGCAGTATTCGCAATACACCGACAAAAATTGCCACGCCTACCGACAAAGCAACGGCAAACCGTAGCCCCTGGGCATAGTCATCCAGACTCTCTGGCCCGGGTGCTATCAATCCGCCACTGGCCGCCACCCGGGCAGCCTCTTCGGCCACCGCGATTAAGGTTGGCTCGGCCACGGTAGTGCCAAAACCGAGACCAAACGCAAAGCAGAGCAACCAGAACAGGCTACCTTTGCGGGCAAAATCATGGGCCATGTTCTCGCCGATAGGAAACAGGCTCATTTCCAGCCCTTCAATAAAAAAGGCCAGACCGGCGACCACGAAGATGGTTCCCAGGAGCAGGTCCATCACTTCCGGGAAAGGCTGGCGCAACACCAGCAACTGGAAAAAAAGGATGACGCCGACGATGGGCAGCAAATCGACGAAGGCACCGGTGAACCGTTTAACAAGCCGATTAGATCGCAGGTTCATAGGTTCTGTTTACCATCCATCCGATGAAACAATAGAAATCAGTCGCGGCGCAGAGTACCCGTGATCATTAGCCGCCCAGGGAGGCAAATAGGGCGAGATTTCCGGTCATTAAATGACCAGTCGGGCTATCATTAGGCTATGGAAACAATAACAGAATCTCTGCTTGTTTGGAGCAGTTGGCTCTCCGGGATTCTCTGGGGACCCTACACTCTGGCGGTACTGGTAATAACGGGTATTTTTCTGACCTGGCAGCAACGGTTTGTGCAGATACGCCGGGTTGGGGAAGCCGTGCGCATTACCAGCGGCAAGTATCAGACCACCGGCGCTGCCGGCCAGATCAGCCATTTTCAGGCACTTTCAACCGCGCTCTCGGCAACCATTGGTACCGGCAATATTGCCGGCGTTGCGACGGCCATCGCCCTCGGCGGTCCCGGGGCAGTCTTCTGGATGTGGGTGACCGCCGTATTCGGCATGGCAATCAAATTCACCTCGGTCACCCTGGCGCTACGGTATCGAGAAATTGATCAGAACGGCCGCGTCGCTGGCGGACCTATGTACACCCTCAGAAATGGCCTGAAAATGCCCAGACTGGGAGCGCTATTCGCCGTATTTACGATTATCGCCTCCTTTGGCATAGGCAACATGGTGCAGGCCAATTCCGCCGTGGATGGCCTGCGTTACGCCCTGCCCGATCTGCTCGGCCAGCAAGTCTGGGTAATCGCTGGCGCAGAACTCTCTCCGCCCCTGTTTATCGGAATAATTATGGCGGCGGCGGTCGCTGCTGTAATCCTGGGTGGGATTCGCGAGATCGCCGCGGTCGCTTCGATCATTGTGCCCTTTATGGCCGTTGCTTACTGCCTGGCTGCTGTTGTCATACTGGTTATCCATGCGGCAGAAATTCCGGCCGCGCTCATCACCATTTTTGACCTGGCATTAAACCCAAATGCCGCCGGTGGCGGTGCCATTGCCACTGCGATGCGCTATGGAATTGCCCGCGGCGTCTTTTCTAATGAGGCTGGTCTCGGCTCTTCACCGATTGCTCACGCCGCAGCATCCACCGACGAACCGGTACGCGAAGGCCTGGTAGCCATGCTGGAACCACTCATTGACACCCTGATCATCTGCACCATGACCGCCCTGGTAATCGTCATTAGCGGTCAGTGGGGCGACGCCCGGCCCGAGGGACTTGAAGGGGCAGCCTTATCCGCCCACGCCTTCTCACTCACGCTTGGTAGCGCAGGCAGTTTGATCGTCGGCGTTAGCCTGACCCTGTTCGCTTTTTCGACGATCATCGCCTGGTCCTATTATGGGGATCGGTCAGCAAGCTATCTATTCGGCGAAGTCGCAGTCATTCCCTACCGGGTTATCTACGTCTGCCTGGTGGTCATCGGCGCTACCATTCCTCTGCGTCTGGTCTGGAATCTCGCCGACATTGCCAACGTACTGATGATCGCGCCAAATTTAGTAGTGCTCTGGCTGATGAGCGGCAAAGTTCGCGAAATGAAAGACGACTACTTCCGCCGGATGCAGCTATCCCGCTCCTCCTGAAACTCGAACAGACTGCTAGAGAATTTTTCGTGAATCCTGACTCCCTGACCCTGGCAACCGTTACCAAACAGGTCGCTCTCGCCCTTGCCGAAGATATCGGCGCCGGCGATCTGACCGCCTCCCTTATTCCCGCTGACCGAAAAATGAGCGGTACTGTCATTGCCCGAGAAACCGGAATACTGGCGGGACGCGCCTGGTTTGATGAGGTCTTTGCCCAACTCGACGCTACCGTTGTCATCGAATGGCAAGCCGCCGATGGCGAAGCGGTTACCGCGGATCAGGTTCTTTGCAATTTAACCGGGCCGGCCTGCTCCCTGCTTACGGGTGAGCGAACTGCACTTAACTTTATCCAGCTGTTAAGTGCGGTAGCCACCAGAACCCACCGTTTTACCGAAGCGGTCAAAGCCACCCGCTGCCAGATTCTTGATACCCGTAAAACGATACCGGGGTTGAGGCTGGCACAGAAATACGCGGTACGATGCGGAGGCGGCAGCAATCACCGGATGGGACTGTTTGACGCGGTGTTGATTAAGGAAAACCATATTAGCTCGGCAGGTTCAATCGCAGCTGCCGTCGCCAGAGCTCAAGATCAAACTACACGTCAGCCCGTGCTGGTTGAAGTAGAAGTGGAGTCCATCGACGAGCTTAACCAGGCCATTGCGGCCCAGGCCGACCGGGTGCTACTGGACAATTTTTCGTTATCGGAATTACGAAGTGCGGCTGATATAGCCCATGGCAAAATCGAACTGGAGGCCTCCGGAGGCATCACGCTGGAAACCGTCGTCGAGGTCGCAGAGACGGGGGTGGACTTCATCTCCGTCGGTGAGTTAACCAAAACCATTGACGCGCTGGATCTGTCAATGCGCCTGATTTAACCGCCTGAGCAACTAGTCAGGCCGCGGCTCCGCAGGCCGTTAAGAGGGATCAAGGCAACGAAGTTTGCTGACTTCGATGATCTATCGCCGTTTGATCGGATCGTGATGGATGCTCTAAGCCTGCGAATATCAATACCTGGCTAAGGCAACATCGCCCCGCGAATCGCATAGAAAACCAACATCGCTAGCAACCCGGACGCGGGCACGGTAATCACCCAGGCGGCAACAATTTTCATCAGCGCGGAACGCTTGACCAGCTGCTCCCGGTAACTTCGAGCTAACTGTTCTTGCTCTATTTCCGCCAGCCGAGCCGGAGTCGCACGCGCTTTGAGCTGCTGCAACAATTCGCGCCGCTGTTTTAGCGTTGCGCGCTGAAACCCTTCCAGGAATCGCTCCACTACTTCCTTATCACCACCCTGGTGGTGCAACTCAATTTCATGAACGACTCTGGCATAAATCGCTTTAACGTACTCCCGGAGAAAACCGACTCCGAACACCGCGCCTACCGCAATATGGGTGGACGAAACCGGCAGGGCCAGCTGGCTAGCAATAATCACCGTAATTGCTGCCGCCATCGCAATACAGAAGGCACGACTCTGGTCCAGATCGGTGATCTCACTGCCCACGGTTCGAATCAGTTTGGGACCATACAACGCTAACCCTAAGGCAATACCCACCGCGCCGATGATCATCACCCAGAGAGGAATCGCAGCCTTGTTAGCGATACCGCCGTACAGGAGCGCGTCGTTAATGGCTGCTAGCGGACCGATGGCATTGGCGACGTCGTTGGCACCGTGAGCAAAACTAAGCATGGCCGCGGCAAAAATGAGCGGAACAGTGAACAGACGGTTTATCGCATGTTTGTCATTTTCCATCCGCTGGGTGCTTCGGCTAATTAGCGGCCGCATTACGGCATACACCAGTACAGCGACGAGAAACCCCATTAGTACGGTGACACCAAACTCCACCTCCCATAATTTTTTTAGCCCTTTCAGCAGGAGGTAAGTCGAAAAGGTTCCAGCCATCAACGCGACCAGCAGGGGGACCATCTGTCTGGCAGCCGCCAGCTTATCCTCCCGATAGGTAATGGTGCGCTTAATCAGGTAGAGGAAACTCGCTGCGATCACCCCGCCAATCACCGGCGAAATTACCCAGCTGGCAGCAATCGCTCCCATTTTCGACCAGTCGGCAATCGCAAAACCGCCGGCTGCAATACCCGCACCCAACACACCACCAACAATCGAATGGGTCGTGGAAACTGGTGCGCCCAGCGCGGTCGCCACGTTCAACCAGATAGCGCCTGAAAACAGCGCAGCGATCATTAACCAGACAAAAGTATCGGTATTGGCAATCATCTGCGGGTCAATGATCCCCTTTTTTATGGTGCCCACCACATCACCGCCAGCAACCACCGCACCCGTGGCCTCAAAGATGACCGCAATGATAATCGCACCTGCCATGGTTAACGCCCCGGACCCAACCGCAGGACCCACGTTGTTAGCAACATCGTTGGCGCCGATGTTAATCGCCATATAACCGCCAATCATGGCAGCAACCACGAGCACGTAATCCGCTTTAATTCCGGCGCCAGTAAACAGGACTATGCCAACAATGAACATCAGTGCCACGCCAGTCCGCAGTAACTCACGGCGAGCCAGTAAGGTTGCGGAAAAATTATTCTGATCAGGTTGAGACATATAAATCGACTGCCTGTTGGTTAAAGAGTCATCGGAAAACCGGGAATAAATACGGAGAGTTTTCAGAAGTAAGAGTTAAGGGGGTTTACGCCATTTCAGGAAATTAAACGCACATTGCTGGCCTGGTCATCAGCACCCTATCAGGGGCCAGCAGGTTTTTCTTCCGCTCACACGCCCATCGACAGGTCGCGTCTGCGAACACCTGGCGGTGAAACTCGATAACGAAAATGTAGATGGAGTTTAGTGAATGAGTAATAGGCCCGGCTCAATCAATGCCATTTTTTTGGCCGGAAATTATCTCAAAAATTAACCGTTTTGCGGAAGGATTTGAAACCGTCAGCAACGAATGCCAGGAGCGGACCTGGCATTTCTACCCGGGCCTGCCATTGCCCCACAACCCGGACGGCTGCACGCCAGTCATTTGCCTCGAACAGGCATAATCTGGACGAAAAAAAACCCTGCGGGTTAATCACCCGCAGGGTTTCTGTTAAGCAAACTGTTCGCTTGACGCGATCCTTGCCTATTTAATCAACCGAGGGATGGCCTGCGGCTGAAAATCTTTTACCTGCAAACTGGCATCGTTATGCAAAGACTCAGCCTCAGGGGCCGCAAACACGATACTGGCGTGCAACCGCTGCAGATCAATAACGGGAACGTAGGTAACCGTCTGCGACCAGGTCCCGTCCTGGCGAAGCGTCGGACGATAGTTACAGTTCTCTATCCGCCACAGCTCACCCTTGCGGTCATAAAACTCCTGCCAGTGAATCATCGGCGAGTATATATCCGCATCGTAGTACTGGACTTTTTTACTCAGCAGGTGACCTTTCGGTGGTGTTGCTTCAACCACAAAAACTTCGCGCGGTTCCCAATCATCGAGTATGTTCCAGTAAGGCGCATTATCAAGGTCAATCATCGGGAATCGAGCCTCTGCGCTATCTGCCTCGGGTGCCACTTCGATGGTGGAGTGAGCGCTGGCCATAATCCAGCGTTTGCCCACCAGCTTCCAGTCTGCATACCAGGCGGGATCAACAGCCATCCCAAAAGCCTCGTCATTCAACAGGTCAGTGGCAGACAGTGGATCTGCCCAGGCGCGGCTGGAGAGACGGCGGACACGACGCACTGCTTTGATGTAAGCATACACATCGGGCAGTCGCGCATCATCATAGGAGACCGTGACCACTCCGGTACCGCGAGTATCCTCGGGATATTTGTTAAGCACCACTTCATACTTGACGACATCATCCTCAAGTTTGTGCGGTTCGGCGGTGCGGCCGGCCGTTAACAGACGGGCAAAACGCCAGCGCTGCTCCCGCTCCAGTCCTTTTTCACCGTCGATAATCGCGAAGACCATCGGGTTATAGTCCACTGCATCGGCATACCAGGAGCCGCGAGAAAAGTTATAAGCAACCTTAATCCCGTCGGCCGGGTTATTGGCATCGATATCAGCAAAGGGCATGCCTGAGACATGGCCTTCCAGCACCCGGGTCTCCGGATTGACCGAGGCTTTCCCGGCGTGCTTTTGGGTGGCTTCAATCAACCGTTCATCGGTCTTTATCTCGCCCGTGTGACGCAACCGCATCTGCATGCCGTGCTCACGAATCATTCGCACCTGACTCGGAGTCAGGAGGTCGCCGAGGACCTTACCATCGAGAGTTTGCGCGCTAAGCTGGTCCAGATTAGCGGCGTTTAAAATCGTACCCGGTTCAATTTCTGCGCTGTGACTGCTGGCGCTCGCAATGAGCGCAACTCCACCCACCCACGCGGCAATCCGAGATCGCTGTTTGGCCATTATTAAATCCTTTTAATCAGTTAACTAAACCGCCTGGGTTAACTCAGACCTCCCGCCCGAACCTCTCCTTACCCAAGCACTGCGAATGACCGCAGGGGCACCCCTAAACGATCGTTCATAACCGTAATTTTAACCTAGTTTTGTGCAGTGCAGCGAAAAAGCGGATGGCTGGGCGGGATTTATACCGGTTAATTATTGAAGGGTAATTCAGTCCGTTTAAGCGTGGAAAATCTACTGCCCCATCGACAGCCTTAAACAGGCGCCTTACCCGGTTACGGTGTTCTTCATGGAGTGGCACTACACCGGCAGAAAAACCGCTGAAGCGACGGATCGCATCAGGTTTTTAATTTGAATATTCCGCTGCTCAGCAACCATCAAAGCCATCATGTCGAGCTGGCCGATCAGCTTGCCAAACAACCGTTCATAGCTCAGATTCACCTCGGGCCCCAGACCATTACTCAGTAGCCAGGGCTTACCATCAGGTCGGGTATGGTGCGACAACCGCCAGAGCACTATCTCAACATTACGGGCGCTGTTATAAAACTTCTGTGGGTCCAGGGGTGTATCCAGGTAATAAAATTCAGTCTGCTCGTTATAAGCACTCATGACCATATTTCGTAGCCCAGTCATTAGCGTTAACACCCGATCACCCCGGTATGCTTCATCGAATGCCTGGTTTAACAGTTCCACTGACGGCAATGGAACGGCATCGGCGGTGCCGTACGTAGTCGAATGCAACGGCTTATCAGCACTCACCGGCCGGGCCGGGAATAACTCCCTGAGTCGGCTGTCGATAGAAGCACCCGACACTTTATATAGCTCACGTGGATTGCGTCGATAAAGCTTCCGGGTCAGTTCCTGCAGGTAGACCATCGTCTGCCGTTGATGAACTTCCACCAGCACATTGAGATCCGATTTCATCACCGAATCGATGGAAAATGACTTGCTTTTGACTTTACCCGCTGAGGGCTGACAACCGCTCAGGCCTGCGCCAACCATCGCAATCAGCACCACCGAGCAAGCCACCAATCCGGTTTTTCCGCCGATGATTTCCTTACCGAAACTCAATCCCCGAATCCCCATGAGCGGTCACCATCTCACCCGGTAATCATTAATTTGACACGATACCTGGAAATATTGGCGAGCCGCTGACGCATACTATGTCACCGCGATCCAACCATCACTCTAACCAGACCAGGACGAGAACGGGCATTATCGGTGCCTGAGCCATTGCCATGCAGCCCATTATCGAAGCAACCCAACTGATTAAAAAGTATACCGATGTCACTGCTGTCGATGGCATCAACTTTTCCGTCCCTACGGGTTGTTGTTTCGGCTTGCTGGGCCCCAATGGCGCGGGGAAAAGCACCACCATCGAGTTGCTTGAAGGGCTAATCACCCCCACATCCGGCTCTATTCTCTATAAGGGCAAACCAATCGGCACGCAGTTTCGGCAGGAAGCCGGCATTCAGTTCCAGTCAACGGCGCTGCAGGATTTTATTACCGTGGGCGAAACCCTCGCCCTGTTTCACCGCCTGTACGAGCGCCAGATGGACCTGCAGCAGGTGATCGAGCTTTGTGATCTGCAGGAACTGCTTAAACGAGATAATCGCAAACTCTCTGGCGGCCAACGCCAGCGGTTACTGCTGGCCATCGCCCTGGTCAACGATCCTGAGATTCTCTTTCTCGACGAACCCACCACCGGCCTCGACCCCCAGGCCCGGCGTAATTTCTGGGAATTGATCAGTCGAATCAAGAAGGCGAACAAGACCATCCTGCTGACCACTCACTACATGGAAGAAGCCGCCATTCTCTGCGATGAATTAATCATCATGGACAGTGGCAAAATTATCGCCGAGGGCACACCGGAGAACCTGCTTGATCACCACTTCAATGACGTCATTATTCAGCTGCCCACCGAGCTATTACCGGAACCACTACCCGACGCCTTTCCCGCCCAATTGCTGCATCGAGACGACCTGGTTGAACTCACGACGAACCAGGTCGACGGGGTAGTCAATGAACTGGTCCAGCTAGGCGTGCCTCTACAGCAACTGCGCATCCGCTCACGTACGCTTGAAGACCTGTTCCTGCAACTCACCGGTAAGGAGCTACGCTCGTGATTCGGCGTTTCCTCGCGCTGTTGCAGGCGCGCAACATGGAGTTTCTGCGAGATCGTTCATCCCTGGGCTGGAATATTGCCTTTCCAATACTACTGGTATTTGGCCTGGCGTTAATTTTTAACGACGGTGAGCGAGCAATATTTAAAGTTGGCCTGCTAACCCAATCTTCCCTCGAACAGATCGATCATCCCATTCTCGACGACCCACACATCGAATTTTTTGTGGTCAATAACGAGCAGGAGGCAGTCCGTAAAGTCCGTCTTCACAAAATTGATTTACTACTTGATCCGACCGCACCGGGTCGTTACTGGGTCAACCAGCAATCTCAGAAAGGGCATTTTCTGGAGATCCAGTTGCTGGCAGGTAGCCCTGAAACACCTGAGCGGGTGGAGGTCGATGGCGATCCTGTCCGCCTGATCGACTGGCTGATGCCCGGTATTCTGGGCATGAATATGATGTTCAGCTGTCTGTTTGGCGTCGGCTACGTCGTTGTTCGCTATCGTAAAAGCGGATTCCTGAAACGGCTCAATGCCACCCCGACCCGGGCCATTGAGTTTCTGGCCGCACAGGTTTTTTCCCGGCTGCTACTGATTATGACGCTCACTGCAGCCGTCTTTATCGGTACCGACCTGATCCTCGATTTTCGGATGGAAGGCAGTTATTTACTGCTATTTACAACCGCCGCACTCGGTGCCATGGCATTAATAGCCATGGGGCTAATGATCTCCGCCCGAGTCAGCAGCGAGGAGCTGGCCGGCGGATTACTTAACTTTGTCACCTGGCCGATGATGGTGCTCTCCGACGTATTCTTCTCGATGGAAGGCAGCCATCCGGCCATCGTCACCCTCGCCAAATTCCTGCCACTAACCCAGTTAATGCAGGCGAGTCGTGCGGTTATGCTCGAAGGCGCCGGGTTTGCCGAGGTGCTGCCACAGCTTGCCGCCCTGGCTGCCATGACCCTGGTGTTTCTACTACTCGGAGCCTTCTGGTTCCGATGGCGCGGGGATTAGTAAGCTACCGGACCCATCATCAGGATCCGGGCCTAATAACACGGCAATCCAGCGGCTGCTGTCACTGCTTTCCAGTGCGATCTTGACGATCATGGTCAGGGGCACGGAGAGCAGCATACCGACGGGCCCCAGTAGCCAGCCCCAGAAGACCAGCGACAGAAACACCACCAGCGTCGATAACCCAAGGCCGCGCCCTAGAAAACGGGGTTCAACCACGTTACCCATCAACAAATTGACCACCAGATAACCAGCGCCCACCGCCAGAGCGGTACCACCGCCAAGCTGAATATAAGCCAGTAGCAGCGCCGGCACGGCAGCAATAATGGAGCCGATATTGGGAACAAAGTTAAACAGGAGCGCCAGCAATCCCCAGAGCAGCGGGTAATCAACCCCCAGAATCGCTAACCAGGCAGCCACCAGTAGACCGGTAGCCAGGCTTACCCAGCTCTTCAGCGCCAGGTACTTGTTAACCGCTTCGGTAAAGCCCTCCAGCTTCTTCGACACATCGGATTCACCTTTAAGCGCTACTTTAAGTTTATTGGGTAACCCACTGACTTCAAACAAAATAAATATAACGGTCATCAGGATTAGAAAGGTATTCGTCAGCACACCGCCAAGACCAGCAAGGGTATTAGAAACCATCCCCATCGCGGCAGCCGGGTCGAAGCGCTCCTTGAGGGCCGCCGGCGACACCTCTAGCCCCACCTTATTGGCCAATTGGGCCACGGTTCCCAGCTCACTGCTGAGTCGCTGCTGGTACTCCGGCAAGGAGCGGCTGAAATCCGTCACCGAGCCCCCAACAAAAGTGCCAATTAGATAGCCCACCAATATCAATCCACCAATAATCAGCGCCACGGCGCCTGCCGTCGGCACTTTGTGGCGGGTCAGCCAGAACAGGGGCGGCGCACAAATAATGGCGATAAAAATCGCCAGTAAAAACGGCACCAGCAGTTCCGCGGCCATTTTCATTCCCGCAATGGTTACCACCAGGCTTGCGGTAACCATCAGCACCCTGCCCACTGAGCGGGATTCGGAGGAGTCAGTCATGACGATTGGTCCTGTTTAATGTAACGGACAGCCTTAAGAGAGCCGCGCGCGGCGCCCCATGAGGAGCTTGTGGATGGCCGAAGTGATTGCGACAATCGCCACTACAGATTAACTCAGCGCTCCCCCGTTGATTCATCAAACCATCAAAAATATGTCGCTCGAATGACCCGCGCAAAGCTCAATTCAACCGTCAGCCCCGAGATCCTCGCACAGGTCGAGCAGGCCGAAACCTATCTCTGCAATCACGACCCGCGACTCGGGGCAGTTATTCGCGACCTCGGGCCCTGCAAACTGGCCAGCTACCTGATGGAACCCTTTGACGCGCTGGTCTGGACCGTCGTCGGTCAGCAGATATCCAGTGCGGCTGCAGCCAGCATCACTAATCGGCTGCGCCAGCTGGCCGGCGGTCTGTTTACGGCTGACGCATTATCAAAGCTCGGGGAGGATGAGCTACGCGGCGCCGGGCTGTCACGCAACAAAATTCGCACCATCACTGAGTTATCCGCCAAGGTACTCAGCACGGAAATCGATCTGGAAGTCCTCGCCGACCAGCCGGACGAGATAGTGATGAAACAGCTGTGCCAGCACTACGGCATTGGCCCCTGGACCGTGGAGATGTTCCTGATCTTTGGCCTGAGCCGCATGGATGTTTTCTCAGGCGGAGACCTGGCGCTGCGCAAGGCCATCGGTCTGCTGTACGACCACGACGATCCGCCAGGTGTCCAGGAGAGCAATCGCCTGGCCGAAAACTGGGCTCCCTACCGCACCGTTGCCAGCTGGTATTTATGGCGCACGGTTGATCCGCTAGCCTGAGGAAATCAGGCGACCACTGGTCGCAAGGTAATCGCTTTTTCCGGACACGCCTGGGCGCAGAGATTACAGCCGTGGCAGTCCTCCGCTCTCACCGCATAAGCCTGCTTACCACCGTGTGCCCAGGTTTTTATTTTGCCAATCAATGACTGGCCCGCTTTGTCCTCGGACTTCAGTGGATGGATTTCAAAGACGTTATAGGGACAGACATCGAGGCAGTCACCCTTCGCCTCGCACTTGTTACGGTTGATATCGGGAAATACCCGCCCCACCTCTTCGCTGCATGAATCCGTCATCTCCTCTCCCCCCGGTTGGTCAGGCTACAAGGGCCTGATCCTGTTTCAGAAACCCTTAAAAAACTACCGTTTAATCTTCGCCCAGCTATCGCGCAGGGTCACGGTGCGATTAAACACCGCATGCCCATCTGCCTCGCCGTCCACGCAAAAATAACCCAGCCGCTCAAACTGATAGCGAGCGGCTACCTCAGCTCCAGCCAGGCTTGGTTCGAGCTTTGCGTTGGCCATGACCTGTAACGAATCCGGATTTAACAGCTGCATAAAATCGTCCCCTGCCGCAGCCGGATTAGGCTCACTGAAGAGTCGGTCATAAAGACGCACTTCCGCATCCACCGCATGGGCAACGGAGACCCAGTGAATGGTGCCCTTCACCTTACGGCCATCGGGGGAGCTACCACCGCGAGTCGCCGGGTCGTAGGTGCAGTGAATCTCAGTGATTTCCCCATCGGCATCTTTAATGACATCAGTGCAGGTAATGTAATACCCGTATCGCAAGCGCACTTCGCGACCCGGCCCGAGGCGAAAGAATTTTTTAGGCGGCTCTTCCATAAAATCATCACGCTCGACCCAGAGCTCACCGCTAAATGGCAGCTCGCGGCTACCCATCTCCGGGTACTGGGGGTGGTTCTGAGCGGTTAAATATTCAACCTGCTCCGCCGGGTAGTTGGTAATCACCACCTTTAGCGGGTTAATCACGCCAAGCACCCGGGGGGCAGCTTCCAGATCCTCACGAATACAGGCTTCCAGCACCCCCATTTCGATAACGTTGTCGTGGCGGGTAACGCCAATACGCTGACAGAACTCTCGAATCGCCGCCGCCGTATAACCGCGTCGGCGCAGGCCAGAAATAGTCGGCATTCGTGGATCGTCCCAGCCCGACACCTTCTGCTCAGCCACCAGGGTTTGCAGTTTGCGTTTGCTCATCACCGTGTAATCGAGGTTAAGGCGCGAGAATTCAATCTGCTGCGGGTGGTGTTCAGTGTTAAGGGTATCGAGCACCCAGTCATACAGGGGCCGGTGATCCTCAAACTCCAGGGTGCAGAGTGAGTGAGTAACGCCCTCGATGGCGTCAGACAAACAGTGGCTGAAGTCATACATGGGGTAAATGCACCAGGCATCACCGGTAATCGGGTGGCTAGCGTGTTTTACCCGATAGAGCGCTGGGTCGCGCATATTGATATTCGGCGAAGCCATATCGATTTTGGCCCGCAGTAGCCGACTGCCATCGGCGAACTCACCGCTGCGCATCCGTTCCAGCAGATCAAGGTTCTCTTCAACACTCCGGTCACGCCATGGGCTATTGCGTCCGGGTTCGGTGAGGGTGCCACGGTATTCCCGTACCTCTTCGGCGCTGAGATCACAGACATACGCTTTGCCCAACTCGATCAACTTGATCGCAAATTGATAAATCTGCTCAAAGTAGTCAGACGAATGAAACAGGTGATGTTGCCAGTCAAAACCGAGCCAGGCGACATCCGTCTTAATCGCCTCAACAAATTCGAGATCCTCTTTCGTCGGGTTGGTATCGTCAAACCGCAAATGGCAGACGGCACCGTCGTAGTCCCGAGCGATGCCAAAATTCAGGCAGATTGATTTGGCATGCCCAATGTGCAGGTAGCCATTCGGTTCCGGCGGAAACCGGGTCACTACTTTTCCGCCATTTTTTCCCGCGGCAACATCGGCGTCGATAATCTGGCGAATAAAATTACTGGCCTGAGGCGATTCGGAAGCCTGTTCAGAAGTTCGGTCGTCGGTCATGGGGCGATACAAGTCTCGATTAAACGTGAATGCTGCCTGTTCAATTGATCAGCAAAGGAAGTAGCAGGAAACCTCTATTCTATCCAATCCCGGGGCATTCTCACGATTCGCAACGAGATTCCAGTTGATTAACCAGCCTCCCCTCACCGAGGGCCCCCGGTGTTAAATAGAAACGCCCCACAGCTTCTGCGCCGCTTGTTACCGGGCTCGCGGAGCAGAGGGCGGTTGTCAGCACCTCGATAGTAAAAAACCGCAATTAATAAAGTGTTTCCCCCTGTCGCCAACTCTGCAAATTAACACCGCCAAAAACGCCGCCTATTTAATGTTGCATTTACACATAATAGCCATAAAATGTTCATTATGAACAAATCAACGAGCTTCTTCTAATGTCCCCCGATAACGCCACCTCAAGGCTGCGCCTGGAAAACGGTATCGATAGTAGTGAACTACTCTCCAAAGCCCTGCGTAATCTGGGTAAGGAGATGGCCCTGACGCTTGCGGAGATCGGCAGAGTCATTGGCAAAGATCGCAGCGCCATCAGCCGGGGAATCGATCCCGCCTCGAAAGCCGGTGAATTATCACTGCTACTTATTCGCTGTTACCGTAGCCTCCACGTCCTCGTTGGCGGTGACACCGCCAATATTCAGCACTGGATGCACACCGAAAACCTTCATACTGGCGGTATTCCTGCCGAGCAGGTTCAGACCGTCAGCGGCTTGATGCGGATACTTGAGTACCTCGACGCCATGCGCGGAAAATCTTGACCATTAGCTGGGATAACTGCCTCAAACGAATCAAGCCCCGCCCAATCAAGGGCCAGCTGATTCGGGTTGTCGAGAGCCAGGAGCAGATCGCTACCAATGCGCTTGTGGACGATCTGCAGGAACAGGAGTTATTAGAAGAATTACTCGAAAACAGTAAACCGCCCAAAGCGCCAGGCAGTGAAAAACTCCATTACTTACTCGCGGCTCCGTTTCGTTATCCACCGCTTATGTACGGCTCCCGGTTCGGCCTGAAAACCCAACCCAGCCTGTTATACGGTTCACATCAGCTAGCCACCGCCTTTGCCGAAACGGCTTACTACCGGTTTCTATTCTGGAACGGAATATCCTCCCCTCCTCCGGCAAAACTGGTGACCCAGCACACCATCTTCAGCGCCAACTACGCCACCAGGGCCGGGTTACAACTGCAACAGCCGCCCTTCGCCCAGCACCAGGCCAGGCTTACCCACCCATCCGATTATGCAGCCACTCAGCAACTTGGCAGCGTCATGCGCGATACCGGCGTCGAAGCATTCGAGTTCACTTCGGCACGGGATCCCGAACAGGGGATCAACGTTGGCCTGTTTTCACCGGCAGGATTGTCGTCCAGAAGGCCCCTGTCGCAACGACCGGGCCTCTGTCAGACCAGCGCCACCGAGGTTTCTTTCTCCTCTATGACGGATGGCAACACCTACCGATTCGAGTACCGCCTGTTCACCGAAAAAGGCGCATTCCAAACGCCAGCAATCATCGCCCCCAAAGCAAGAACAAGAGCAACCCCATGACCCTCGATTTTGAAGAACTCGACTATCAACCCACCCCGCTGGGTGACATCAGCCTGCGTCGCCGGGCAGAGCCGCGTCTGGATAACCGCATTCTTTATGAAGTGAAACTCGGCGAGGAGTTCCTGATGTCGAGCCTGTTCACCGAAGCCGAAAAGCAGCTCGCCCATTTAGCAATCGCCCGGTTGAGCGATAAAAACCTGACCGTCGTCGTCGGTGGCCTCGGATTGGGATATACCGCCGCAGCGGCGTTAGAACACGAGGCTGTTTCATCCCTGCTGGTGATTGATGTCATGGCTCCGGTCATTGACTGGCATCGCCGTGGGCTGGTGCCAATGGGCACTACGCTCACCAGCGATCCCCGCTGCCAGCTTATTGAGGCGGATTTTTTTGCCGTCGCCACCGATCCGGAAAGAGGGTTTAATGACCATGACACCGGGTTACCAGTGGATGCTGTACTGCTGGATATCGACCACTCCCCGGAACGCTGGCTTAACCCCGGCAACGGCGATTTCTATACCGTCAGCGGACTCGGGAGCATTGCCGCCAAATTGCGTCCCGGCGGCATCTTTGGACTCTGGTCAGATGACCCGGCCGATGAGCGATTTATGGCGCTGTTAGGCAGCGTTTTCCACTCCACCTCCGCCCATGAGGTTGCCTTCGAGAACCCCTATACCAACGCTGAATCAACCAATACGGTTTATCTCGCCCATACCGCCGACGATTAAAGCGGAAGTTGCACCCGAAATTTTGCTCCGCTGGTCCCGTTCCGACCGATTTCAAGCCGGCCCCCGTAGGAATCGAGTATGTCGCGGACGATCGCTAGACCGATGCCTTCGCCACTCACCTGAGAATCAGCCTTAACTCCGCGTTCTAAAATCAGGTCGCCGGTTGCCGGATCAACCCCCGGGCCATCGTCAACCACCACTATCTGCAGCAGCTCTCGATCGTTTTCACGCACCCGGCTAATCACGCAACCCACTTCAGTGGTCGCCCACTTGCAGCCGTTATCGAGCAAATTACCGAGCAGTTCCAGAAAATCTCCGGCATCGCCTGGGAACTGACAGTTTTGATCAAGCGTCACCTCGAACCTCAACTGCCTGTCGGCATAAACCTTTTTAAGACTGGCCACCAGCTGCTCAACCAGGGGCTCTACCCGAATCGGGGCTCGCATTGCCACGGGGCCAACCGTTGCTGCTTTTTTTAGATGGTATTCAACGGTCCGATCTATCGCATCGACCTGGCGCAGACTCTCGCCATCACCCATCACGCTATTTCGCAGGGCGGCAAGGGGCGTTTTGATGCTG
>Ga0209273_10001124_pt1 | contig 26526 bp, 28 predicted proteins | sample tdAd471_FD_187126 | JGI IMG/M metagenome (GOLD analysis project Ga0209273, IMG submission 187126) | Marine sediment microbial communities from the Atlantic coast under amendment with organic carbon and nitrate - tdAd47.1 (SPAdes)... | ecosystem: Environmental > Aquatic > Marine > Coastal >...
CAGATCAGCCCCGGCTTCCAGCAATGTCAGGATGAGGCTACGGTCGCCGGACGTACCATTCTGCAGGGCCGTTTTGGCATACATCAGCGGCGTCGTGCCGTTTCGTCCCGAAGCATTCGGGTCGGCACCGCGCTCAAGAAGCGCCTTTGCGACCCCATGATGCTGATTAAAGGCTGCGACGATCAAAGGCGTCCAGCCTTGCGCCGTGCGTCGTTCGATCATGGCAGGAAAGGCTTTCAGCTGGGCCGCGACAATATCAACCTGGCCGGTTTCACAGGCTGATATCAGGGCGCGAAATGCCTGTTCAATTAATCTCCCGCTACGCCAAAGCGCAAAGGTTCGCATGATTTCACGCTTTTCCTCGGCAGTCATTGGGTCGTTTTTGCGCGGCCTGTTGGCCTCGGTCGGGGTAAGCTCGCCTTTGTCGCGCAAAGCGATGAAGCGCCGCAAAGCCCGGATTTGGCTTTGGTAGTTGTTGCGCTGGACCATTTCCGGCGAGTCCTCGGCACCCACCAGCGTTTCCTCGAAGAATAACAGATCGCCAGCATCTACACGTCCGTCAATGAAGTGGGCGGTTGCCCCCATCGGGCATTTACGCTTGATCGTATAGAAAAACGCATCAAGCCCCGAGGTTTCGGGGATCATGCCCGGGTGGATGTTCAGAACCCCCTCGGGAAACAGGTTGATGATTGGTGATTTCAGGATGCGTGCACCGGCGATAACCGCCAGCGAAATGCCGCGCGCTTCCACTTCGAGTCTAATTCGGTCGAGATCACTGTGTTCGGTTTCGACGAAATCATAGCCCAACACCTGGCAGATCGTCGCCGTGTAATGGGGCTTGGCGCTGGATAGCCCGGTCGGAAAGAAGCTTTCGGACGACCCATGCGGAAGCTTTTTCCAAGGTGCCGCCAGAACAAGGACGTTCCGAAACCCGGCTAGGGCCAGTTCGCAGAGGAAGTCCTGGGACTTCCTGTGCGGGAAGGCATAGGCGAATACCGCAATGCGGTCGCGTTGTGTCATCACTTGGCCTTCACGAAGGGGTGGGTTAGATCCCCAACGGGGGTGATCGGAGCGTTGCGGATGGTCGCCACGGTTTCGATGGCCGTACGGTTATCCTCAACGCCGAAACCGCCACCCGACAGGATATCTTCATAGATCTTGGTGTGCAGCTCGGTGAAGCCATCGGAAAACTCGATATTTTCACCATTTGCAACAACCGCCCGAAAGGTTCGCTTGCCTTTGGCGCGCTCCTCGTCAGGTACGTCGTTCACATCAAGAGACAAAAACCAGCGCACCCGGGCACGTTCATATTCCAAATAGCCCGCCGCCTTGGTTCGTGTGTTCAGGTGGACAATATTTTCCTGTACCGCGCCGTAGACAAAATGCAGCATGTCATAGAAATGCACACCGATGTTGGTAGCAATGCCGCCAGATTTTTCCGTCAGACCCTTCCAGCTCTTCAGATACCAGTTCCCGCGCGAGGTTATGTAGGTCAGATCAACATCAACCTTTTCATCAACCGGCATTTTAGCAACGCGGTCCCTTAGAGCCAGGATCGCCGGGTGCAGTCGCAGTTGCAGAATAGTATGTACCTTTCTGCCTGTGTCAGCCTCTACGGCTTTCAGCTCGTCGATCTGTTCCGGCTGCAGCACCAACGGTTTTTCGCAAATTGCATCTGCCCCTACCCGCAATGCCCATTGCATGTGCGCTGAATGCAGGAAGTTTGGTGAGGCGATGGATACATAGTCCAACCCGCTCCCAGCACGGCCTTCAGTATTGACATGAGCATCAAACAGTTCGAAGTCGGTGAAAAATTGTGCGTCTGGAAAATGGCTGTCGATGATCCCAACAGAGTCGTTAATATCCATCGCAACAACCAGTTCATTTCCTGTGTCTCGGATCGCTTTCATATGCCGGGGGGCAATGTAGCCAGCAGCACCGATGAGAGCAAATTTCTTCATCACCTCAAGCCTTCACAACATTTTCCGCCGAGGCACGATATATCCCGCGGCTGTCAATAATAACCTGCGCATTTTCACGGATCATATCATAGTCAAACCTCGCATGGTCAGTTGCTAGCACGACCGCATCAAAACTAGCAATGCTTTCAGGCGTCAGGACAACAGATGCAAGGTCGAACTTGTGTTCCCGCATTTTCGGAAACACCGGTACATGCGGATCAGAATAGGCGACCTCACCCCCACCATCGCGCAACAATTCCATCACTTCAACCGAAGGACTTTCGCGCATGTCATCAACGTTCTTCTTATAGGCGATACCAAGGACCAAAATCTTGCTGCCCATCAGCGACTTTCGGCGTTCATTTAGCGCCTTGACCAATTTTCCAACCACATATTCTGGCATCGCGCGGTTGATTTCGCCTGACAATTCAATAAAGCGCGTATGCAGACCATATTCGCGCGCTTTCCAAGTCAGGTAGAATGGGTCGATCGGGATGCAGTGCCCACCCAAACCCGGGCCAGGATAATAAGGGGTGAAGCCAAAGGGCTTGGTGGCGGCGGCGTCGATCACTTCGAAAATGTCGATGCCCATACGGTCGGCCACAATTTTCATTTCGTTCACCAAGCCGATGTTGACCGCCCTATGGATGTTTTCCAGAAGCTTGGTCATTTCGGCAGCCTTGGTCGAGGTCACCGGCACGATGCGGTCGATGGCCTGACCATACAGCGCCTTGCCAACTTCAAGACAGGCCGCAGTGTGACCGCCGACGACCTTTGGAATAGTGTTGGTGGTGAAGTTTGCGTTTCCCGGATCTTCACGTTCAGGCGAATAGACCAAGAAAATATCTTCCCCAACAGTCAGCCCACCCGAAGTGACACGCGGCAGCAGTTCTTCCTCTGTGGTGCCGGGGTAGGTAGTACTTTCCAGCGACACGACCTGGCCGGCCCGCAGGTAGGGCACGAACGAATCCGCAGTGTTGATAACATAGCTGAGATCCGGCTCGCGGTATTTGTTCAGCGGTGTCGGCACGCACAAGATAAGTGCATCAGCCTCCGATGCACGGCTGATATCTGCAGTACATTCCATCCCCAAAGTATTTGCCGACACAATTGATTCATCTGAAATATGTTCAATATCCGATTGACCACTATTAAGTCGATCAACCTTCTCTTGATCAATATCGAACCCAATGACTTTATAGCCTAGTTGTGTAAAGCGTAGTGCAAGGGGCTGACCTACATAACCCATGCCAATAATGCCTATAGTGGCTTTTAGATTTGTGAGTTTTTCGATCAGTTGCGAAGAAGAAGAGCACACCATTTTGATCCTTCTTGCTCAGGAAACACACGTCCAGATACCGCGGGTATCAATGACAACGCCCTCTGGAGCATCCATTTCACGGAAACATTTATGATCAACCAATAGCAGATGAATGGTTGCTGCTTCCAAGGAAGAACAAAGGCGAAGTTTTTCGCCACGAAGTGTTTCCGGTAACACATCAATATTTGGTTCGATGATGATGATTGGGCCACTATGCTGAGCTACAATCTCAGTTGCAATTGCCAGGGCCGGGCTTTCGCGGAGATCATCAATATCTGGCTTGAAAGCCAGACCATAGATCGCCACCGTTACATCAGCCGCAGTCTTGCTAGGGTTCTCCATTAGATGGGCACCAATCGCAGCACGGACCTTGTTTAACACCCAACCAGGTTTGCTATCGTTAACTTCCCGCGCAGTACGGATCAACCGCGCCTGCTCGGGAGCCGAGGCGACAATGAACCACGGATCAACCGCAATGCAATGTCCGCCCACACCTGGGCCAGGCTGCAGGATATTCACACGAGGGTGCCGGTTGGCAAGGTGGATCAATTCCCATACATCCATGTTGAGCTCATCGCAGATCAAAGAAAGCTCATTGGCAAAAGCAATATTGACGTCCCGAAAAGCATTTTCGGTCAGCTTGGCCATCTCAGCAACCTTTGGGCCGGAAGCAATCACGCAGTCCCCTGTTACAAAGGTTTTATAAAGCTCCACCGCACGTTTCGAACACACTGGCGTGATGCCGCCAACGACCCGGTCATTGGAGATCAATTCCTGCATTACTTTACCTGGTAAAACGCGCTCCGGGCAATGCGCGATGCGGATGTCGGAAGCCTCTCCAGCATGCTGAGGAAAGCTTAAGTCTGGCCGTTCTTCGGCCAGCCAATCCGCCATCGCCTCTGTAGCCCCAACAGGCGAAGTACTCTCAAGAATCACCAAATTACCTGATTGCAGAACGGGCGCGATTGCCCGTGACGCGGCCTTAATATAGGACAGATCAGGTTCATGGTTTTCCCCCTTAAACGGGGTCGGCACAGCGATAAGAAAAGCCTCAGCCTCTTCGGGTGTCGTGCTAGCTCGCAGATAACATTCTTTCACAACAGCCCGCACGACCATATCAAGATCAGGTTCGACAATATGGACTTCGCCGCGATTAATAGTGTCAACCGTTTGCTGATTTACATCAACCCCGACAACCTCTATTTTTCGAGAGGCGAACATCGCTGCGGTCGGCAGGCCGATATAACCTAGCCCAATAACAGAAATACGGTTGAAGGGCTTTTTAAGCATCAGCTTGCGACCTTTTCCATGTCAAAGAATGCCAGAATAGCATCACGAATGCGCACCGACGCATGCCCATCGCCATATGGGTTGTGTGCACGAGCCATCGCCTCAAACGCGTTGTCATCATCCAACAGTGTACTTACTTCACGCACAATCAGATCGGCATCCGTGCCAACCAGTTTGACCGTTCCGGCATCTACGGCCTCAGGCCGTTCCGTAGTGTCTCGCATCACCAAAACCGGCTTCCCTAACGAAGGCGCCTCTTCCTGCACCCCCCCAGAATCGGTGAGAATAATATCTGCACGGCTCATTAGGTGGACAAAAGGTAGGTAATTCTGAGGCGATATAAGTTGAACGCGCTCACATTTACTCAAGCTACCTTCAACAGGGCCCTTAACATTTGGGTTCAGATGAACTGGATAGATAATCTGGACATCGTCGCGCTTAGCTAGCATTGCTAGAGCATCGCAAATTCTTTGAAACCCTTCACCGAAACTTTCACGTCGATGCCCGGTTACTAAAATCACACGCTTTGAGGGATCAATACCGAATTCCGCGTCAAAGATAGCTCTTTGCTCTGGATCGATTTCAAGCTTGGCCACCACGTCAAGCAAAGCATCAATGACCGTATTGCCGGTGACAGAAATCGATGCAGGTAATATAGATTCATTTTTCAGGTTCGCTGCGGCTTTTTTTGTTGGCGCGAAATGCAGTTGTGCAATCGTACCAGCGACCTTACGATTGATCTCTTCAGGCCAAGGAGAATAAATATTTCCTGTACGCAACCCCGCTTCGACATGCCCAACAGGAATTTGCTGATAATAGGCTGCTAGCGATGCAGACAAAGTCGTCGTCGTATCGCCATGGACGAGCAACAGGTCCGGTACAAAATCTTCAAAAATCGGCTTTAGCCCCTTCAGGATTTCAGCCGTAATTTCCGTTAGGCCTTGACCTGGCCTCATGACATTAAGGTCATAATCTGGCTTGATGTTAAATAGCCGCAATACTTGGTCAAGCATCTCCCGGTGTTGTGCTGTTACAGCGATACGCACATCAAGGCCGGACGTTCCCTTGAGCACCTCATAAACCGGTGCCATTTTAATCGCCTCGGGCCTGGTACCAAATACCATTAAGATCTTTTTCATAGAATTACCCTAGGAACACTATGGGCTCTGAGAAGCCAAATCACATGTTTGACCTTTATGTTGCCTTTGTTGAACGTCACTTGTTTGGGTATTCCTGAAATAATCTTAGCGCTTCAATGCCGCCCATGAATGGCTCACAAAGACGTCTGAGCCGGTGAATCTTCCAAATCAGATTGAAGCGCTTCAATCTCTTCTTTAAGCGCTTCATACTCTTGCATTTTTCGCGCCAGAAAGGCGCGGGTTAGCGCGGCCTTCCTGGCAAGACCCTTTGGCGTCAAGACATAGGCGTATCTACGCTTATCTTCTGCAGATGTAAAATTCCCCAACTTCACGAGCCCTTTTTCGATCAGGGCATTCAGCACGTAATGCATCCCCCCCACACTGACCCCAACCACCTCCGCCAACTCTCGCTGCGACATTTCCGGGTTTTCCTGAAGGAGCCGAAGGACGCGAAAATGCGTATCTTCTTGAAGCTTGGTGCGCTTACTAACCATCTTGGACTTTTCTCAAGCTACCGCACAAGAACCGCCCGCAGGCATTCCCTGTTTTTGCAAAAATGATATCGAGAATATTTTCCTCATCGTTCAATTTTGAGCGGTACCATATAGCATGTGCGCAAACAAGCAGAAACTTGGCAACTCATCAGGGAACCTTCGTTACCTTCACGGCAGCCTTACCCGTCCCTATGAGATCCAAATCCCTTTGTCTTATTCCTGTGTCACAGTGCCTGAAACCGGACACACCCAACGGCTGATAATTTCTCGGGCTGCCTGAGTGTCGAGCGTTTCTACAGCAGATTGAACATCCTCAAGAATGTGCGCCATGTCGGCGCTAGAAAGCTTGCCCTCACTTGCACGCATGATCTTCGGGTGCATTGTTGGCAAAGACTTGGCATCTATCAGCAATTCTTCATATAATTTTTCGCCCGGTCGCAGACCTGTGAAGTGGATTTCAACATCACCCTTTTCATTATCTTCCGATTTAAGCGTCCGCCCCGAAAGACTGATCATACGACAAGCCAGATCATAGATCTTTACTGGCTCACCCATATCCAGCACAAAAACTTCCCCCCCTTCCGCAAATGATCCCGCCAAAAGAACCAGGCGAGATGCTTCCGGAATGGTCATAAAATAGCGGGTGATATCCGGGTGTGTGACCGTAACCGGCCCCCCGTTGTTGATCTGTGACTTGAACAATGGCACCACTGACCCTGAAGAACCCAGCACATTACCAAACCGAACCATGGTAAAAACCGTTTTCTCCGCATGAGAATCCATATCCTGAATCGTTAACTCAGCCATCCGCTTGGTAGCGCCCATAAAACTAGTCGATCGCACAGCTTTATCCGTCGAGATTAAAATGAAGCGCTCAACACCAAGCTCAACAGACGCCTTTGCAGCAAAATAAGTGCCCAAAACATTATTGCGCAGCCCTTCAACTTCATTGGATTCAACCAAAGGCACATGTTTGTAGGCGGCAGCGTGAAGGACAGTTTCTATCTTCTCGCCTTCTATTATTTGCCGCATTCGCAGGTAATCAGCCACAGATCCAAGATATGCATTCAGCTTGATGCCAAGGGCCTCCGCTTGCGGTTTTAGCTCCTGTTCTATGGAATAAAGTGCAAATTCAGATTGATCGAGCAGAACAAGTGATTTGACCCCGAACGGAAGAACCTGGCGACAAAGCTCAGAACCGATTGATCCACCCGCACCAGTTATCAACACCCGCTTGCCATGATAGGCAGATGAGGTACCTGCAATATCGAACTGAACCTTCTCGCGCCCTAAAAGGTCATCAGGCGTGATATCCTTAAGGCTGCTTGAAAGAGAGTCGCTTTTTATAATTTCAACGTAGGAAGGCAAGCTCTGAACTTCACAGTTCAAATCAGAAAGCCGTAGGATAATCTCTCGCTTCTTCGTGTCCGGCAATGATGGAATGGCCAGAAGAACTCGTTCAATGCGACCAGACGCCACATGTTTTTTAAGGTTCGCCGGTGGTTCCACACGGATGCCAGCAATAATGAGGCCATGAAGGGACGGATTGTCATCAACGAGTACGGCACAACGCACCTCACGAGAATTCCTGAGTGCTGATATAAGCTGGATACCAGCTGCACCAGCACCATAGACCGCCACTGGCGCTGCATTCTGTTTAATTTTTTCAAACTTACCAAGGAAATGGGCACCGATAAAACGCACGCCTACGCTCATAAAAAATAATAACAACCCAAAAATCAACGGGATAGTCCGAGGGGTGGGAATGGCGAACGCAAAGCTCGCCAGCACGCTGACGGCAACCAGAACCATAACCCAAAGAAGGGTTCTGAAAACAGCACTTTGCTCATATGCTTTAAGCTGAATCGATGGAATTTGCAGATAAACTGATAAAGGTACCCCAACAACAATAAGAATACCGCTCAAGTCGAAGATACTGTTTAAATAGTTATGGGGCACCAGTGCTGTAAGGCGCAGTTGAAAAGCAACCAGCAAAGAAAAAGGGATCAGGAACAGATCCACAGCTAGGTGGATCATTCGCTTCACCGGTCGCGGCAGGGTATGCAGATAATTCAATATGATTAAGCCCTCCCGATTGGTAGTGGTGGGAAAGAAATTTCCATTGCTTCGACCCCAGGGTGCACGAGGAACATCATACTAGTCTCCCCCAACTCCCGCGCAACTGCCAGCGGTGCTGATGGTCGGCAATCATATTTATCAAATGCCTTCTCTAAATACATTTCAGAGCATGATCCCTGAAAACAGGGAATACCGCATTCGTTAACCCAATTAACCAATGTATCTCGCGTCATGCCTTTAGATAACCGCTCTGGCCGCACAAAGGCATAGAATTTATAATAGGCGTGGACAGAACCAGGTTCTTTAAGTTGTGGGATTCTAAAAATGCCCTCCGGCCCTGACAGCGCTGCCAAAGCAGCGCGCATTCTTTCCGCATTTTGCTGACGTAAGCGATGCCACTCCGGCATTCTCCGCAACTGAACACGGCCAATTGCCGACTGGATTTCGGTCAAACGCCAGTTTGTACCCACCGTTTCATGCAACCAACGAAAACCGGGAGGATGGTTTCTGTTATAGACCGCGTCCCAACTTTTGCCGTGGTCCTTAAAAGCCCACATACGTTTCCAAAGATCACTATCGTTACAAGTAACCATGCCCCCTTCGCCTGCGGTTGTCATAATTTTGTCCTGACAGAAAGACCAGGCTGCAACATCACCCAGACTGCCGACCGGCCGCCCCTTATACTTAGCCCCATGAGCTTGAGCACAATCCTCAATAAGAAAGATGCCCTGGTCAGCCACAAGATCTCGGATAGCGTCCATGTCACATGGCCACCCCGCCAAATGGACACAAATTATAGCGCGAGTGCGTGCACTCAAATGCGGAGCGATGGTCTCGGCGGAAATATTTTGGCTGTCAGGATCAACATCAGCAAAGACCGGACGCGCCCCAGCATTAATGATACAAGAGGCAGAAGCCATAAAGCTCCGCGATGTAACAATCACCTCATCACCAGGACCAATTCCCAAACCATGCAAAGCCAGATCAAGTGCAACCGTGCCATTTGCAACAGCGATAGCATGCTGAGTCCCTGAAAAATAAGCAAACTCACTCTCGAACTGACGGCCTTCATCTCCGGTCCAGTAATTCACTTTATTGGAGGCTAGAACACGAGCCGCTGCGGAAATCTCTTCCTCAGTAAAATTGGGCCAAGGTGGAAATGGACCATTGAGCATACTTCGTTCCTAAACAGGAATTATTTTTTCTGAAAAACTGTCGGAAAAGGCGTGGCAAAATATTAGGCAAACGCTCAAGTCCTAGTTGCTTTTACTGAAATTGAAAGCCAAACAGCAACAAAATACTGCAAAATTGAAGAGAGACGGGGGTTAATCATTTCCAAGATATGGATGAGCATAAGTATTTATATATGCAACAGCATGCTGGTCCAACGTATATTCTCCGCAGTTGTGACGTGAGTGTGACAACGCGAAAAACAGACGCGACTCCACAGCATATGAAAGCTGCTAAGCTGTTGATAATGCTGGGAGGAGATGGAGCGGGCGATGAGATTCGAACTCACGACCCCAACCTTGGCAAGGTTGTGCTCTACCCCTGAGCTACGCCCGCTCAATCGCGTATCCGGCCCGGAAGGCCGGTGGGGTAACAGGCGGCGGTGCCGTCTGCGTGGCGGGATAATAGCTATGAGCGCACCCTTTGCAACACCTTTTTTTATTTTTTTGAAAAATTGCATTAACCCCATGATTTTCATGGATATTTATGCAATATATCAAGCTGAATTCGCTGCATTATTTGGGAAAAATCATGGAATCGCCCCTATCGGAAGATGATCTTTTCGCCTTTTTGGCTGGGCTCGGCATTGAAACCGAAACATACAGGCACGCTCCCGTCTTCACTGTTGAGGAAGCAAAGGCAGAGCGCGCGCACATGCCGGCGAGCGGCGGCCACTGCAAAAGCCTGTTTGTCCGCGACAAGAAAAAGCGCCGCGCACTGGTGATGGTGGACGAGAACAGGCGGGTCGACCTCAAGGCACTCTCGGGCGCGCTTTCCATGGGGCGGCTGTCGTTCGGCAGCGCCGACAGCCTCATGGATATGCTTGGTGTTATCCCAGGCTCTGTCACCCCTTTTGCCCTCATCAACGCGCGGGTAGAGGATGGCCAGGAGCCACCGATGCTGGTCGCGCTGGATGCCGCGATGATGGCCAAGTCTCCGCTTTACTATCACCCGCTTCACAATGCCGCGACCACGGCAATCAGTCCGGACGACCTGGTGCGTTTCATCCGCGCCTGCGGCTATGAACCCGTGACTGTTGACCTTGACGCACCAGAACCCGTATCCAAGCCCGCGTCCGACGCCAAGCCTTGATCTTAGAAATTCCCGATTTCCACTCTGGCAAACGCGCAGGGAAGCGCTTATGGTCGGGACGGAACCAAAAAGTACCACAGCAAATCCAAGAGTGTTGATTATGGATCAGTTTATGGCAGGCGACGCTGCACAGGCAGGCGCACAGGCGTCCATCAAGGACGCGACAATCGAGACCTTTCGCGATGATGTGATGATGGCGTCCCGCGAGGTGCCTGTCATTGTGGATTTCTGGGCCGACTGGTGCGAGCCCTGCAAACAGCTGATGCCGGCCCTTGAAAGCGCCGTGAAGGCTGCGGGCGGCGCTGTGGCGCTGGTCAAGGTCAACGCTGACCAGAACCAGACCCTGTGTGCCCAGCTTCAGGTCCAGAGCCTGCCAACGGTGATTGCATTCTGGCAGGGCCAGCCAGTGGACGGTTTCCAGGGTGCTGTGCCGCCTTCGCAGCTGAAGGCCTTTATCGACCGGCTGGTTGATATGGCAGGCGGCAGCGGCCAAGGCGGCGATCCGCTTGCGGAAGCGCTGGATCATGCCGATGCTGCCCTCGACGCGGGCGAAGCCATGCAGGCCGGACAAATATATCAACAGGTGCTGCAGCACGACGAAGGTAATGCCCGTGCGCTTGTGGGCATGGCCGATGCCTCGCACCGGTTGGGCCAGACGGAGCAGGCCCAGGCACTTCTGGACGCGCTGGACGAAGAAGCCATGAAGGACACCAAAGTGGCCGAACGCGCTGGCCGCCTGAAAACCGCGCTTGAGCTTGCGGCCCAGGCGGAAGGCGCCGGCGATGTAGTTGAGCTAGAAGCCAAGGTGGAAGCCAACCCACAGGACTACCAGGCCCGCTATGATCTGGCGCTGGCACACCAGGCACGCGGCGAAATGGATGCGGCAGCGGATGCGCTTCTAGGCATTATCATGCGTGACCGGGAATGGAACGAGGACGCTGCCAGGCTGCAGCTCCTGAAGCTGTTTGACGCTGCGGGCCCAACCGATCCATTCACTCTCAAATACCGTAGACGGTTGTCGTCGGTTCTTTTCAGCTAGGGGTTTGTTGTGACGGTTGAGAGCAAAACATTCGAAGCCTTGCCGTCCGTGATCCCGGTCTTTCCGCTGGCTGGAGCGATCCTGCTGCCAGGTACCAGCCTGCCGCTGAATATTTTCGAGCCCCGTTATCTGCGCATGGTGCGCGACGCCATTGAAGGCCACAACCTGATCGGCATGATCCAGCCCAAGGGCAACAGCCATGAGACTGTCCCTGACCTATACGGCACGGGCTGCGTGGGCAGCATTTCGGACGTTCAGGAAACCGATGACGGACGCATCCTGATACGCCTCAAGGGCCTGTCCCGCTTTGATGTGACGGAAGAATTGGGCGTGACCACACCTTACAGGCAGGTGCGCACCAACTGGGAGCCCTATAAGGCCGACCCATGGGGCGGTACCGGCAGCAAAGGCGTGGACCGGGACCTGTTACTCAGCGCCCTCAAGGGCTATCTGGACACCAAGGGGCTCGACGCCGATTTTGACGCCATTGCCTCAGCACCCGATGATATATTGGTAAACACCCTGTCGATGATCGTGCCGCTTGCGGTACAGGAAAAGCAGGCGCTGCTCGAATCCGCCACGGTGCCCGAAAGGTCGCTGCTGCTGCAGAACCTGCTTGAAATGGCGTCTGCGGACAGCCATGGTGGCACAGACCATCACTCTCCTGACCACCGGTCCCACTAACCGCGTTTTGAGGCCAAGCCATGAGCAACCCGTCCCGCAGCACTGCTGACCCGAAACTTCTGGAACTTCTTGTGTGCCCCGTGACCCACACAACGCTGGAGTATGACCAGTCGGCGCAGGAACTGATCAGCCGCAAAGCCGGCCTTGCATTCCCGATCCGCGACGGTATTCCGATCCTCCTGTCTGACGAGGCCCGCCCGCTCGAGGACTAGGCTCTCAAGGATTTACCCTCAGCCGTCCTTCTTGCCCTTCATGCTTTCCCCGATCGATTTCATCAAGTCGATCGGCATGGGGAAGATGATCGTGGAGGTCTTGTCAGACGAAATGTCATGAAGGGCAGAAAGATACCTAATCTGCATCGCTTCCGGCGTTTCATGCAGCACCTTGGCGGCCTCCAGAATCTTGCCGGCGGCCTGGGCCTCGCCCTGGGCTGAAATCACCTTGGCCCGCCTGATCCGTTCTGCTTCCGCCTCCTTGGCGATCGCGCGGATCATGGATGGGTCCAGGTCCACATGCTTCAATTCCACATTGGCGACCTTGATGCCCCAGGCGTCGGTCTGTTGGTCGAGTATCGTGCGGATATCATCATTCAGCCGCTCGCGTTCCGCCAGCATCTCATCAAGCTGGTGCTGCCCCAGCACTGAGCGAAGTGTGGTCTGCGCCAGCTGGCTGGTGGCAAATTCGAAATCCTCGACCTCGATGATGGCGCGCCTCGCATCGACAACGCGGTAATAAACCACCGCATTCACCCGCACGGAGACATTGTCCTTCGAGATCACATCCTGTTCCGGCACGTCCATCACCATGGTGCGCAGGTCCACCCGGACCATTTTCTGGATCACAGGAATGATGATGATAAGCCCCGGACCCTTGACCTTCCAAAAACGCCCCAGAAGGAAGACCACGCCGCGCTCATACTCCCGCAAAATGCGAAAGGCAGACAGAAGGATAAACAGGCCGAAGATAGCCACGATATAGCTGGAATAAAGTATGTCAGTCATCGGCGGATGCCTCCTTGGCGTTGGATTCCTTAGGGCTGCCCAGATCAAGGGTCAGCCCCTCTATTGCGTGAACGGTCAAATGGTCGCCGGGCTTTGCGCCCTCTGGACCGCGGGCGCTCCAGACCTCGCCGTGTGCGCGGACCGTGCCAGTGCCGCCCGTCCAGGAAAGCACCTCGACCATATCGCCCACAAGCGCGTCATTGCCGCTCACGGCCGGTCGCCTCCATGCCCTGACAGCAAAGGTCAGCACAAACAGGAACAGCCCGGCGGTCAGGAGCGATACGGTGCCGATCAGCAGCGGCGACAGGCTAAATTCAGGGATGTCACTGTCGATCAGCATGATCGAGCCGATCACAAAGCTTGCAACCCCACCTATTCCCAGCGCCCCGAAGGCGGGAACGAACGCCTCGGCGATCATGAGCCCAAGGCCAAGGGCCATCAGTGCAAGCCCAGCATAGTTTACCGGCAGCATCTGCAAGGCATAGAGGCCGATAATCAGGCACACACCGCCCACAATACCCGGTGCCCCCAGGCCCGGATTGGAGAATTCGATGATCAGGCCATACACCCCAACCATCAACAGCAGATAAGCTATATTCGGGTTGGTGATGAAGGCCAGGAAGTCTTCGCGCCAGCTGCGGTCCAGCGTCTCAACCGTCAGAAGGTCGGTCGCCAGTAGTTGGGCGCTTTGGTCGACTGTCACCTCCCGGCCTTCCAGCTTTTTCATCATGTCGCGCATGTCGCGCGCCACAAGGTCGATTACGCCGCGCTCAAATGCTTCGCTGGCGGTCAGGTTGTCGGCTTCACTGACGAACCTTTCGGCGGGCTCAGCTGGACGTCCGCGCATTTCCGCGAGCGAGCGCATATAGGCTCGCGCGTCGTTGAGCACCTTGTCCATCATGTCCGGATGGTCGGCTTGTTTCTCAGCACCCTCGCCCGGTGCCGGGCTGCCGGGCATGCCGCCCATCATCACCGGCGTGGCGGACCCCACATTGGTGCCCGGTGCCATCACCGCCACATGGCAAGCCAGCAGGATATAGGCACCGGCGCTGGCGGCCCGCGCGCCGGACGGCGCCACATAGCCCACCACCGGCCTGTCGGCTGCCAGGATGGTTTTGATGATGTCGCGGGTTGAGGACACAAGCCCGCCTGGCGTGTCGATCCGGATGATGATCAAGTCAGCATTGCGTTTGGCCGCTTCCTCGAAGCCGCGCGTGACATGATCCGCCATTGCCGGGCCGATCGGGCCATCAATATCTATGACAAGCGCCCGGTCCGCGCGGGCGGGAAGGACAAAAAGCAGAAGGCTGACAAAAAGGATGACTGCCCGGCGCCAAAGCGCCAGTTTCAGGGATACGCTGGTACACATGTGACCAACAGCATGCATGGGATACCTCTATCCCGAGTAAAACACATTCCCGAGGCTTTGCCCAGAGCAGGCATCGGCAAGATGGTGTGGCCTGATGTCGCCCCTAGGTGAACAGCGCCTTCACGGCAGGCTTTGTTACCTTGCCCATGGCGTTCCGCGGCAAGGCATCCAACACCAAAAGTGCGCGCGGCAGCTTGTAGGCCGATAGCCGGGCCGAAGCCCAGGTCTGCAGCTCTTCAAGCGTAAGGGTCGCGCTTTCCGTGAGGCCAATTGCTGCGGCGACGATCTCGCCCCACTCGTCGTCAGCAAGACCAACCACGGCGCATTCTGTGATATCGGGATGCTCCAGAAGCGCGGCTTCGATCTCAAGGGCCGAGAGCTTATAGCCCCCGGACTTGATGATATCCACGGACGACCGCCCCATGATGCGATAATAACCGTGCTCAAGCGTCGCGATGTCGCCGGTCTTGAACCAGTCGCCTTCAAAGCTTTCCGCGGTCGCCGCCGGACTGTCCCAATATTCGCGGAACACGGCAGGGCCCTTGACCCAGATCTCGCCCACCGCGCCTTCGCCGCTGACCACCTTGCCCGCATCATCCACCAGCTGGATGTCGGTGCGCGGCATCGGCAGGCCAACCATCCCGGCGCGGCGCTCACCTGCGTACGGGTTTGAAAGCGCCATGCCGATTTCGGTCATGCCGTAGCGCTCCAGGAGCATCTGGCCCGTCAGGTCAGACCATGCTGAATGGATGGACGCCGGAAGCGCGGCAGAACCTGAAACCATCAGCCGCATGGCGCCAAAGCCCTTGATGACACCGTCGCGTTTGCCTGCATTTTCCGGCGCATCGAGCCACTTGATAAGCTTCACATAGATGGTCGGCACCGCCATGAAGAGGCTATAGACGCCTTCCCCCACCCGCGCGCAGATGGCGTCAGCGTCGAACTTGTCGAACGGCTCAATCGCGGCGCCGGACCACAGGCCGCAGCACAGGATATTCAATATGCCGTGCAGGTGATGCATGGGCAGAAAAAGCGGGATACGGTCATCCGCCTGCCACTTCCAAGCTTCCACAAGCGCTGTCACCTGCGCCTCAATCGACGCGTGGGTCGACACTACGCCCTTGGGCTTGTTCGTTGTGCCGCTGGTGAACAGGATCATCGCCCGGCGTGTGGGTGCAATTTCGGGTAGGGGACTGTTGCCTTCAAGGCCCGTGAAATCCAATACCTCAAGCCCCAGGCGCTTTGGCAAGTCGCCCAGCACTGAAAGCCGTTCCGCAGCCACCACCACGCGGCGGACACTCGCGCACGTCAAAGCGTGCTCAATCTCCGGCACCGTGGCGCCGCCATTGATCGGCACAGCAATACCGCCCGCGCGCCATATGCCCCACTGTGCGGCGGCATAATCAGCCCCCGTGGGCAGCAGGAAGGCGATCCGCTCTTCCTCAAGATCAGCTTTTTCCGCAAGAAGGCCTGAAGCCACAGCAGCGGACCGGTGCAAAAGGTTCTGATAGGTCACTTCGCCACCACGCCCGAAAAAGGCGGTGCGATCAGCAAACCCCTTCGCGCGTTGGATGATTGGCAGGTCTGTCATCTCTCAGACGCCGAAGCTGGTGTCCAGCATCGGGCCAAGCGACTTGCCGCCAAACAGATGGATATGCAGGTGTGGCACCTCCTGGTGCGCATTGGTACCGGCGTTCGCCAGCATACGGTAGCCGGGCTCAACAAGGCCAAGCTCGTCGGCCACTTTGCCAACCGCGCGGAAAAAGCCGACCATCAGATCAGCGGGGGCCGAGGCCGAGAAGTCCGCCATGGAGACATACTCGCCCTTCGGGATCACCAGCACGTGGATGGGCGCCTGCGGGTTGATGTCATGGAACGCCAGGGCGAATTCGTCTTCATAGACCTTGTTGCAGGGGATTTCGCCGCGCAGGATTTTCGCGAAGATATTATTGGTGTCATAGGCCATGGGACGCTCCTTCGATCATGTCTTCGCCGTCACTATAGCCCGCCCGTCAGGCCCTTCAAGGCCAAAGAAAAACCCGGCCAACAGTTGCCTGCGACCGGGTCTGACATTCTTTGTTCCAGCAAGCGCTACAGGATGAATTTCGACAGGTCGTTGTCTGTCTCAAGCAGTTCGCCCATATGCTCGCGCACAAAGGCTGCATCCACCGTAATACTGGTGCCGGACTTGTCCGATGCATCGAAGCTGATCTCCTCCAGCACTTTTTCAAGCACGGTATGCAGGCGGCGGGCGCCAATGTTTTCAACCGTCTCGTTAAAGTGCGCGGAGATACGCGCGATCTCGTTGATGCCGTCTTCCATGAAGGTCAGCGTCACCTCCTCGGTGCCCATCAGCGCGGTATATTGGCGGATCAGCTATAGTCAGGCTCGGTGAGAATGCGTTTGAAGTCCTCTTCCGTGAGAGCGCTCAGCTCCACCCTGATCGGCAGGCGGCCCTGCAGCTCAGGCAGCAGGTCACTTGGCTTTGCCAGATGGAAGGCGCCAGATGCGATAAAGAGGATATGATCCGTCTTGATCGCGCCATGTTTGGTGGACACAGTCGTGCCTTCAATCAGCGGCAGCAGGTCCCGCTGCACGCCTTCGCGGCTGACATCGCCGCCGCGCGCATCCTGGCGGGCACAGATCTTGTCCACCTCATCCAGGAAGACAATGCCGTGGTTCTCCACCAAATGGATCGCCTCGCGGGTGATGCTTTCGTCGTCCACCAGCTTGTCGGCCTCTTCGGTCATCAGCACTTCATAAGCTTCAGAAACCTTTAGGCGCTTCTTCACCTTGCGGCCACCCATGGCCTTGCCAAACATGTCGCCAAGGTTCAGCATGCCAACGCTAGCGCCGGGCATGCCGGGAATATCCATCTGCGGGAAGGGGTTCGAGGTGTCCTCAACCTCAAGCTCGACTTCCTTGTCCGCCAGCTCACCCTCGCGCAGCATCTTCCTGAACTTCTGACGCGTGGCCTCTGACGCGCCTGGGCCCACAAGGCCGTCCAGCACGCGCTCTTCCGCCTGCACTTCAGCCTTGGCAGTCACTTCCTTGCGCTTTTTCTCGCGCATCATCAGGATCGCATTCTCGATCAGGTCGCGGATGATCTGCTCTACGTCGCGGCCCACATAGCCAACTTCGGTAAACTTGGTGGCCTCGACCTTGATGAAAGGCGCTTCCGCAAGCTTTGCCAGACGGCGGGAGATTTCGGTCTTGCCTACACCGGTTGGACCAACCATCAGGATGTTCTTGGGCAGAACCTCGTCACGCATCTGGCCTTCAAGCTGCTGGCGGCGCCAGCGGTTCCGAAGCGCCACAGCAACAGCGCGCTTCGCGTCCTTCTGGCCGATGATGAAGCGGTCGAGCTCGGACACGATCTCGCGCGGGGAAAAACTGGTCATAAGGGGTACTCCTGACTATTCTTTATCGGCACTTGGCGCGGCGTCCATCGTCTCGACCACGACATTTTCGTTGGTGTAGACGCAGATATCGGCGGCGATCTTCATAGCCTTGCGCGCAACCTCTTCGGCCGAAAGCGGCTGGTCATAAAGCGCGCGGGCAGCAGCTAAAGCATAGTTGCCGCCTGAGCCAATGGCGACCACGCCGTGCTCGGGTTCAAGTACGTCACCGTTACCTGTCACTACCAGCGATGTTGCCTCATCCACCACAATCATCATGGCCTGCAGCTGCCTGAGGTATTTATCCGTACGCCAGTCCTTGGCGAGCTCGACGCACGCGCGGGCCAGTTGACCGGGGTGGCGCTCAAGCTTGGCCTCTAAGCGCTCAAAAAGGGTGAAGGCGTCTGCGGTCGCGCCCGCGAACCCGGCAATCACCTTGCCGCCCGCCAGATGCCGCACCTTGCGCGCATTGGCTTTCATCACCGTGTCGCCAACCGATACCTGGCCGTCGCCCGCGATTACCACCTTGCCGTCCTTGCGGACTGAGCAGATGGTCGTGGCATGCCATGTGGGGAGTTCACTATTGAACTGTGTCATATGGGACAGTGTCCTTTTTTCTTTTTGTGGTTCAGCCTCATATAGGAAGCAATCCAGCACGCCTCAAGCCCCGTAAGGGAAATCACAAACAATCGCGCTATAGTTAAAGGTGACGGAATATTGTCTTTTGTTTCAAAAGAAATTGTTCGTCATAATGCCAGAATATGCTTAATAGCAGGGCTATCAATGATTTTGGGGTCTTTTTTGACGCCCTACAGCGCTTAATCAGGAGTGACGCATGCGCACCGCAACATATGAACGGAAAACCAAAGAGACGGAAATCTCCGTCGAGCTGAACTTGGACGGCACAGGTGTGTACGACGTCCATACCGGCATTGGTTTCCTCGATCATATGCTGGAGCAGCTGAGCCGACATTCCCTGATGGACCTGACGCTCAGGGCCAAGGGCGACCTGCATATCGACGGTCACCACACCACGGAAGACTGCGGCATCGTCATCGGCACCGCGATCAAGCGGGCGCTTGGCGATATGACCGGCATCACCCGTTACGCCAACGCCTATATCCCAATGGATGAGACGCTGTCGCGCGCCGCGATCGATATTTCCGGCCGCCCGTTCCTGGTGTGGAAGGTGGATTTTCCCCGCCACAAGATCGGCGAGATGGACACGGAACTCTTTGAGGAATTCTTCCGCGCTTTTGCGTTCGCGGCAGGCATGACGCTGCATGTGGAAAATCTCTACGGCACCAACAGCCACCATATTATTGAGAGCTGTTTCAAAGCCGTTGCCCGTGCCCTCAGGGCCGCGACAGAGACCGACCCGCGCAAAGCCGACGCTGTGCCTTCCACCAAAGGTACGCTGGGCGGCAGCCTTTAAACCAGCCGGAGCAGATCTGATGCCAGACACCGTTGCCATCATCGATTATGGCTCGGGCAATCTCCGTTCCGCGGAGAAAGCCTTTGCGCGCGCAGCCAAGGATAGCGGCCTTGAGCGCACCATCACCGTCACCAGCGACCCGGATGTGGTGGCAAAAGCCGACCACATCGTCCTGCCCGGCGTGGGCGCATTCGGCGATTGCCGCAAGGGACTGCTGGCCATAGACGGCATGCGCGAGGCAATCAACACCCGCGTTCACCATGAGGGTCGCCCCTTCATGGGTATCTGCGTGGGCATGCACCTGCTTGCGAAAGAAGGCCACGAGCACGGCACCCACAAGGGCATGGGATGGATCGACGGCAATGTCGAGAAAATGACGCCGGATGACCCAAGCCTCAAGATCCCGCACATGGGCTGGAATGTGGTGGAACTGACAGACGCTGGCCTAAAGCACCCGGTAGCGGGTGCGCTGGAGGCGGGCGACCACGCCTATTTCGTCCACAGCTATCATATGGTGCTCGAGAGCGACGACTCGCTCCTCGGGTTCACGCGTCATGGTGGCCGCGTGACCGCCATAGTGGGGCACGACAATATCATCGGCACCCAGTTTCACCCTGAAAAAAGCCAGCGTGTGGGGCTGAAACTGATCAGCAGCTTTTTGGAGTGGCGACCATGATTACCGTTTATCCAGCGATTGACCTTAAGGACGGCAACTGCGTGCGCCTTTATAAGGGCGACATGGAGGCCGCGACTGTCTTTTCAGACAATCCGGCGGCGCAAGCGCGCGAATTTGTAGACACGGGCTGTCCCTGGCTGCATCTGGTGGATCTCAATGGCGCTTTTGCGGGAGAGCCCGTGAATGCCGCTGCCGTAGACGCCATTCTGGCGGCTGTTGACGTGCCCGTGCAACTGGGCGGCGGCATTCGCGATATCGCAACCATGGAGCGCTGGCTGGAAGCCGGTATCTCGCGCCTGATCCTGGGGACGCTTGCGGTCAAGAACCCCTCGCTCGTCAAGGAAGCTTGCAAGCTGTTCCCCAGCAAGATCGCCGTGGGCATCGACGCCAAGGGCGGCATGGTTGCCGTTGAAGGCTGGGCCGAAGCATCGGAACTTGAAGTCACGGAACTCGCGCTTAAGTTCGAGGACGCGGGCGTGGCCGCCATCATCCACACCGATATCGACCGCGACGGCACGCTGACCGGCGTAAACGCCGAAGCGTCATCAGACCTCGCGAAGGCCGTTTCGATCCCGGTGATCGCCTCAGGCGGCGTCAAGGACATTGACGACATCCACCGCGTGGCAGAGGTGGGCAATCTTGAAGGGGTTGTGACCGGCCGTGCCATTTATGACGGCCGACTGGACCTTAAGGAAGCGCTCAAAGTCGCGAAAGGCGGCGCTTGATGCTGAAAGCACGGATCATTCCCTGCCTGGACGTGAAAGACGGGCGCGTGGTCAAGGGTGTCAATTTCGTCGATCTTGTTGACGCCGGCGACCCGGTGGAGCAGGCGCGGGTCTATGACGCCGCGGGCGCCGACGAGCTCACGTTCCTCGATATCACCGCCAGCCACGAGGACCGCGGCATCCTGCTGGATGTCGTAAAGCGCACGGCGGAAGCCTGCTTCATGCCGCTGACAGTCGGCGGCGGCGTGCGCACGGAAGACGATGTCCGGCAACTGTTGCTCGCAGGTGCGGACAAGGTGTCGCTGATGACGGCCGCGGTGAACAACCCCGGGATCGTCAAGGAACTCGCCGAAAAATTCGGTTCCCAGTGCATTGTCGTGGCCGTGGACGCCAAGGAAGTCGCACCCGGCAACTGGGAAGTGTTCACCCACGGCGGCCGCACGCCAACCGGCATTGACGCGGTTGAATATGCCAAACAGGTGGCATCGCTCGGGGCGGGTGAGATCCTCTTAACCAGCATGGACCGGGACGGCACGCGCGAGGGCTTCAACATCGAGCTGACGCGCGCGATCTCTGACGCCGTGAATATTCCGGTGATCGCCTCGGGCGGCGTCGGGAACCTCGATCATATGGTGGAAGGCATCCGCGACGGGCACGCCTCTGCCGTGCTTGCGGCCTCGATTTTCCACTTTGGCCACTATACGATTGCCGAGGCCAAGGCCCATATGGCGGCGGCAGGCATTCCGGTAAGGGAGACAGTCTTATGACCAGTGCACTTGATATGCTGCTTCGGCTTGAAGAAACGCTTGAAGAGCGCAAATCGGCTGACCCGGATACAAGCTATGTGGCCAAGCTCTATAAAAAAGGCCCCTGCAAGATCGCACAGAAGGTGGGCGAAGAAGCGGTTGAGACCGCTATGGCTGTGGCGATGGACGATGATATCGGCATCATCAACGAAAGCGCCGACCTGATGTTCCACCTGATGGTGCTCTTGAAATCCCGCGGCTACAAACTTCAGGATGTGGCGCTTGAACTCGCGCGCCGCGAAGGCCTGTCGGGGCTTGAGGAAAAAGCAAGCCGGGAAGGTTGAACTAGGTAGCCCTCTGGCCCATGCCAAAGACATCAGTCAGCCAGAAGCGCTAACGTTATATAAAACGTGCTCCAAAGTAGCTGGTGTTCGCTCCCTCCAAGAGACAACCTCTATGGCAGTGGCCTTTAGGCGGTTGCCAGCAACTCTGACAAGCCTTCGGAAAATTACGAACGGATTACCTGTTGGCAACGATCAATAGCGGATCGCCGGTGCCTCTTAGCGGACAATATTCTCAAGGTGGGGTTTGGGCTTTTAGGCCGCCAGGGAACATTCCAGCCTTTCAATGAAAGCCAAGCGTCGGAACACACTCGCTGGAGCTGCTGCGAGGCTTCATTTTACGCGTCATCAAATGCGTTCTCAATTTGCCACTTTTCAATTTCATAACGAACTAACTGGTCGCGAGACCTTGACACGCATTTTTTTCAAAAAAATTTATTAATACAATCAATAAGATAGCGGGATTTTTTATCCAGTCCGACTAACCAAGGGCTGATTCTATCACTTTCCAACCGGTTCTTACATTTCCAGAAGCTAGAATTGGCGTTAGCGAGCACGAAGCTCAACAGTCCAACAGACCAAGGAGTCAGAAACATGCTAACCGTCACCCAACGAATCGCCGAGCGTTTTGAAACTACTAAAGATCAACTCAAGAAAAATCGTCATGCGCAAACTATATGCATGAACCAGATAGAGATATTTAAATGCCCTGCCGCCCAAGAAAATTTGGCGAAGCTGATGGGCTTGGAAAGCACCCTCAAAGCCGACCTCAATGCACTTAGAACCTCCTACATCCAAGTTCAAAACTATGTTCGCTACTATTCACCATTTAAGGCGGAATTTGACGACATCGTCCGCGAAGCTGGGTTCCAGTTGGGGCATTTTCCGTACACAGTTGTTCGAGAAGGAGCCACTGAAGAAGAAATCGAGGAGGCGGTAGCCAACTTCGAGAACTTGGCATGGGCCCGTGCGAGAGGCGCGGATGTGCAGATTACACAGTGCAGCAATGAGACAATCTGGCGATATATCCGCTGTGTCGTAAAGGGTGCAAGAAAAAGCAACCTGAGAGATTTTATAAATCAGGTTATCACGAGGACCGATCAAACCCGTGCGACGTTTCGCTGGACTCGGGCAGCTATAAATTTCTTCCTTGAGATGTTGATGGTATGCGATAGGGCATGCGAGGAGATCTATGATCTTCACAACATGCTCAATAGCGTCAACGCTGGAAAACTCCCCAAAAAACACCAAAAGCAAACCTACATAAGGCGCAAATCTGTGCCAGAAAAAACATATCCACTATTTGAAGACACGCTGATGTCCTTGGGGAGTGACGGTCTCACAGCCGCTATGATTTTCAAATCGACTATTTTCCTGGGCCTTCGGCCCATCGAATGGCAATCCGCATGTCTCGATGAAGACGAGCCTCGTGTTCTCATTGTGAAGAATGCGAAATATAGTAACGGCAGAGCATGCGGAGAGTATCGCTATCTGCACCTGCTCAATTTTGACGACGCGGCATACCAACTGATTAGAGCCACCATCGATGTTATCAGGATGGAGCTGGAGGACACTACGTTCGTCGTCTTCATGGAGCGAATTCGGCGTGCCTTCCGACAGGCTCATCAAAAAATGTCTCCGAAAGCAAAAAAGAGACGCATCACCCTCTACACAGCGCGCCATCAGTTTGCCGCTAATATGAAACGCTATTGGGGCCTTGATGGGAGAGACGCACTCGGAGCACTAATGGGCCACAGCAACGACAATACTGCAGGCTGCCATTATGCACACACAAACCAGGCAATGAAAGGAGGGAGCTTTGGACCTACAGCAGATGGCACAAATGTCCCCTTGCCGGATCAGTCGAATATTGCACAAGTTCGCATCACTAACTGCCATCTGAGGGCTATGGAGTTAGGAGCAAACAACCAATGCAGTCAATCTGCCGACAGCCCGACTTCTGAGTGTACCACATGCGCTTCCAACTCGATGTCGAAGTAACTTGAGCGGAAATGCACCCACACCGCTTCCAAGAAAATCGGCAAAAAGAATGGACTCTGGTCCTATATCTCCTCCAGAAACCCTTACGGATTCTGGAGGAGCAACCAAAGATAAGGCTTAAAGCGCCACCGACCCAAATACCGAAGCAATGCCCTTCCCGAAACTATGGTTGGGGCCGGGCAACAACCTCTACATTATCTCCCGCCTAACCTCTTCAGCTCTCAGCCTTAGCCTTCCCGCATCACCAGTCAAACACTCTGTCGATAAAGGATTTAGGAACTGGTTTCCAGCTAAGATTGCTCTGTCCTTCGGCGAAACGCATGCCTCAGCAGCCACAGCAATGAAGTGCTCACCAATTACATCCAGAAGGCTCTCGATGATACTTATCGCTTGTTCTTCTGATAAAAGAAACTGGTGGGCGGCTTGAAGACAACTGGAAATCCTGCTGGAACGGTCGCTACCTCGTATCAACATAGCCTGTGTTGCCTCACGGCCTGTCCTTGCCTGAGGACAAATATCATATGCAGGAGTGAGACTTAGCCGCTGGCCATCCCAGAAAGCCGCATGATTTCGAGCATGATCATCCGTGTTTCCAACTAGGATATTGAACACTAGTCGTTTAAACAATTCCGCCAACGTTGCTGTGCTGGCGGTGAAATTCCACCGAACCTCTGTGGCAAGGTCCTCATATGAAGCGTACCTCGCATTCAGTTCTGACAGGCCCAAAATCGTGAGGCCTGACACCATTCCCTTACGGGTCCAGCCTCCACTTTGGGCGATACGATCAAAACGCTCGACAAGAAGTACCTGCCGGCCTGCGGCTTCGATCAATTGGACAGGCGCCACAGAAATGCCTACGAGTTCCGCCAGGCGCATGGCAACAAACTCTGCACCTACAACACTATAGAGATCATTACTCGAAGAGAATTTTGCCACATATTTCTTGGTTCCATCAGTGATCAACGCTTTTGGGCGAGCGCCACCTATGGAAGTGCCATGATTTAGCACCTGATCTAATTATAGTCCCGTATCAACCTCGCGACCCGTCAGTCCCGTGCGCTGGTTTATGATAATTCTACGCCCCCAAGCATCAGGGGCAGCGTCCCTGAGACAATTTGCCACCTCGAGGCCCGGCTGTGGGTACCTTGCACCCTGTTTTAAAGGCAACTCTGGTTCATAAATTGAGATTGCGTCAGGGTTGGATAGGTAGGAACGACCATATGTGAAGACCAATTGACGTCCCGCACGGGTAACTTGCCCTGCAACGACAGGCTCAGAGGCTCCGTCCAGCCAGATCCAGACATATGCCTTTTCATAGGTATCAGAAATTGTCATCGATCTTTATCTTCTGCCTACGTGCGCGCTCCGGGAGTAATTCAAGAATTTCTTCTAGGTCCCCATGCAAATCTTCAGAAGATTTTCCGGTTGGAAAAAAAATATTCAAGCCCAATAGGGCCGCAGCTTCGAGATAATGCACTATTTCAACATTGAGCAGCCCATTTTCAATGTTGCGCAGTGTACCCCTGGCAACTCCCAGCCTTTCGGCCAATTCCTGTGCTGGCATCTTCAGCTTGAGCCGCGCAGCTTTAATCGCTTGCAGCACTAACCTTTGCAGACCTACTATAGGGCCGCTTGCTAACCTTCGCCACTCACACACCTCTTGTTAATCTTGCTGATATGGTCAATAAAGTAACCATAAAACAGCTTTATGTTCAATTTATAAGCCATCTTTGAAAATGCCGTACTTACATCCGGCTTTACTCCTTGTAAGCGTAACATGCCCCAGCTATTCCATATAGAAGCTCAAAAAATGAGCAATTTCATTTACCTCACTGGATCCAAGGAACCAATCCACACTTATGCTTCGCACCTAACAGACCTCCGGCTAAGCCAAGAGGGTTTGATTCCAACTTAATGGTACAGGCTAAGTGCGGGCGCCGATTCTACGAATTCGTGCTCCCCGCACCTTAGCCACCCCCCAACCCAGACTTAATCAATGCAGCTGCCGCCCCGGACGAGTTAGATCCCTCAGCGTCAACTTTCCTACCACATGCCTCAAGCTCCTGATATTGCTGCTTTTCTTATAAAACACCCTCAGCATGGAAAGCGTATCCGCCGGAAACTGCTCAATAAGAGCCAAAGGTAGACCTGCGTCTGCTGCAATTGTTCGCTGAAGAGCCCATACAAGATTCTCAACATGTTCCGGCCCTGGCGGTAGCCAATTTAAGATCTGACAACGGGACCGAAGTTGAGGCGTCAGCTTATCAGAAGAGTTAGATGTCAAAATCCAGTTCACAAATGACAAGTTGACCGTACATCCCAACGCCTCATCGAAGTAGGCTCTGGAGGTTTCTGTATCCAGAAACCCAAGAAGGGTATCCTGAACGTCCCCATTCATGCTGCCGCGACTAGCTTTCTCTACTTCATCGATAATGATGACAGGGTTCGGACACTTCTGTTGTGCAATAACACGCACCGGCAGACACGGCTCAGCTGTCGACCAAC
>Ga0209273_10001127_pt1 | contig 26438 bp, 19 predicted proteins | sample tdAd471_FD_187126 | JGI IMG/M metagenome (GOLD analysis project Ga0209273, IMG submission 187126) | Marine sediment microbial communities from the Atlantic coast under amendment with organic carbon and nitrate - tdAd47.1 (SPAdes)... | ecosystem: Environmental > Aquatic > Marine > Coastal >...
CAGCGCTGCGTAGCGCAGCCGGTCGCGCTTGGCGAACAGGTAGACGAAGGCTGCGGCGCCGGCGATCGGCAGACCGTACTTGCCGATCTTGAGCACCAGGATCCAACCCGTGATGGTGGTCCCGATGTTCGCTCCCATAATCACGCCGATCGCCTGCGTCAGGGTCATGAAACCGCTGTTGACGAAACCGACCACCATGACGGTGGTGATCGAACTGGACTGAACGAGCATGGTGACCAGCAACCCGACGCCGGCGGCCATGATCCGGTTGTTGGTGACTACGCTGATCATCCGGCGCAGTCCGTTTCCGGCGACCGCCTGCAGGCCTTCGGAAAGGTTCTTCATCCCGAGCAGGAAGAGTCCCAAGCCGCCGATGACCGTTAGGAGGAGCTTCCAATAGTCCGGCGCCCAGAGTTCCACATAGAACTTGGCGTCGACGGAGTCGCCGTTCGCATTGCCCGCGCGAATCAGGATCTCGCTCTTGCTGCCGGTCTTAGAGCCCCAGTCCAATCGGAGCGTGTCGCCTTCGATGGTCGCCTCCGCGACGCTCTTGCCGCCACGGAGGACTTCAATGCTGACGGGGCCGCCGCCTTGGATCGCATCGATGTTGGAGAAAGCGTCTTGCAGGTTGATGAGCGTATCCGGGGACCCGACGAAGGCTTTTTGATCTGGAATCAGCTTGACCGTCGTCGGGGCGGCTTCGCCGTCGGGCGCGTCCGTTTGAGGTTTCGCGGTGTCCGCCACCATCGACAGGAACAGACAAAGCAGTACCCGGCTAAGAACCATCCGTCGTCTTCGCCAGATCCCACGGGGCGCGGAATCGCTGCGGGAGAGCGAAGTCCCGGCCCGAAATGGCTTGCGTTTGGTTGTCATGCTTTATTTGGAAGGCTGATCGGGTGAAGCTACTTCTTGGTCATGCTTCGGCGAGCCGGCTGCATGTCATGAATCCCTCGTGTTCCCACCCGAAAGCCCAGATTCGCAGCCGGTGCTGCGTCCATCTAAAGACTGATAGGGGCGACGTCGCTCCTGGGTCAACTGCGGGCCCCTCCAGGTGGTGCGGCGGGAGTTAGCCCGGCAGCGCACGCGCGCTCGCTTTTTCCTTGCTTCTCAGCCCTCCTCCTTCCGAAGACATTCTAGACTTGCAGTTCGCGTGCCATGTGCAAGCTTCGAGATTGAAACGTACATGCGGTTCCGAATCACTGTCGGACCGGTACTACAGTCACGGTTGCCGAACCTGCGCAGGAGACCCACCGCTGCTCGCTGGTCTGCGGCTGTTGCCCCGTCGAGGCACAAACAATGGGTGAAATGGCGCAGGTGGAATCCTGCGCGTTCCTTGCGCCGACCCCCTATTTCGGCCTGCACCGGGAGGCGCGGCTCTTCGTGTGTGAACACGTCCGGAGAACGTGCAGCCGGGGAGGGCGTGGAATATAGATGGTACCGACGGATGGATTTGAACCATCGACCTCCTGATCCACAATCAGGCGCTCTAACCAACTGAGCTACGTCGGCCTATCTCCCCCCATGACATCATTCCGAATCCGGAAAGTCAACGCGCCTACAGCTGTCTAGCATCGACGCCGATAGTGCCTGCGGAGGAGCCGCGATGACTCCCATATTGCCTGTGCCGCCAAGGCCGCTTTCCGGCGACGTACGGCGTATCGACCGTCTGCGGAAGGGCGGGTTGGAGCGCCGAGACGAGGCTCCGGAACGCAGACCGATGCGTCGTCGAGCCCCCCTCCCCGACGACGACCAAGAGGCGCCTGAGGACGGTCGCGTGGACGTACTTGGGTAGCGCTGCTGAAAGCTCGACGAACGCCCGCAGGCCCTATGCTATCGTCTGACCTATTGCCCTTGAGGCGGTAGGAGGCGACGGCGAATATGAGCGGAAAACTGGAACGAGCGGCGGTGCTTGGAGCCGGGACGATGGGGTCGCGTATTGCGGCTCACCTGGCTAACGCCGGTATCGATTGTCTGCTGCTCGATCTCCCGTCTGAAGGTTCGTCTCCCAAAGAGCGCAACGCGGTTGGAGCGCGCGCGCTGAAGGCGTTGGGGAAGTCTCGCCCGCCGGCTTATTTCACCTCGCGCGCGGCCAAGCACCTGCGGGTCGGCAATTTTGAGGACGATCTAGAGCGACTGGCCGACGCCGACTGGATTATCGAAGCGATCATTGAGAAGTACGAGCCGAAGCGTTCGCTGCTGGAGAAGATCGACAAGATCCGCAAGCCGGGCACGTTGATCAGCACCAACACCTCTGGGCTCCCGGTCGGCAAGCTGGCCGAGGGACTCTCCGAGGACTTCCGCAAGCACTGGCTGGGTACGCACTTCTTCAACCCGCCGCGGTACATGCGTTTGCTGGAGATCATTCCCGGTCCGGACACCGCGCCCGAGGTGCTGGACTTTGTGGAGGACTTTGCCGACCAGCGACTCGGCAAGGCCGTGGTTTACGCGAAGGATCGGCCGAATTTTATCGCCAACCGCATCTTCCTGTTCTCCGTGATGCAGACTCTGCGCACGATGATGGAGCAGGGCCTGACGGTGGAGGAGGTCGACGCGCTGACGGGGCCGTTGATCGGCCGTCCTCGGATGGCGACGTTCCGGCTGGCCGACTTCACCGGCATCGACATCTGTGTGCATGTCGCGGGGAACCTCTACGAGCTGGTCCCCGAAGACGAGCGGCGCGACGTCTACCAGCCGCCGGAGTTCCTGACGCGGATGGTGGCCGAGGGGATCGTCGGTGACAAGGGCGGCCGAGGGTTCTACAAGAAAGATCGCAAGGCTCCGGGGGGACGGCTGGTGCTCGACCTGGATTCGCTCCAGTACCGCGAGCGGATCGAGCCGGACTTCGCACGCCTGCGCGACGTCAAGAAAATCCCGGAGGTCGGCGCGCGCATTGAGGCGTTGATCTCAGAAGACGACCGGGCAGGGAAGTTTGGATGGAAGATCTTGAGCGAACTCTTCCTCTACGCCGCGGCCCGCGTGCCGGAGGTTTGCGACGACATCGTCTCAGTCGACGAGACGATGAAGGCCGGGTTCAACTGGAAGCGCGGCATCTTTGAGATTTGGAACGATCTCGGCGTAGAGAAGACTACCGAGCGGATGAAGGCGGACGGACTGACCCTGCCGCCGCTGGTGGAGAAGGTGCTGGCGTCGGAGAAGAAGTCGTTCTACGGCTTTGACGGCGACCAGAGAACCTATTTTGACCTGACGGCGGAGGCCCAGCAGCCGGTTGAGGAGAAGGAAGGCGTGCTGCGGCTGGATGCGGTCAAGCGGACACGCAAGCCCGCACGCACCAATCCCGGGGCGAGCGTGTGGGACCTGGGCGACGGCGTCGCTTTGTTGGAGTTTCACTCCAAAGCGAATTCGCTCGACCAGAACGTCTTCGACCAGATGGCCGGCGCCATGCAGGAGACGGCCAAGAGCTACGACGCGCTGGTGATCGGCAACCAAGGCGAGCACTTCTCGGTAGGCGCCAACATCCAGATGGTTCTTGGGTTGAGCCTGGAGAAGAAGTGGAAAGAGCTGGAAGCGGCGATTGCGCGCGTGCAGGGCTTGATCTGCTCGCTCCGGACGTTTGAGAAGCCGGTGGTGGGTGCGGTCTTTGGACGGACCTTGGGCGGCGGCTGTGAGGTCGCATTGCGATGCGACCACGTCCAAGCCGCTGCGGAAACTTACATGGGGCTGGTGGAAGTCGGAGTCGGATTGATCCCGGGCGGCGGCGGATGCACGGAACTGATTCGCCGCGCGGTAGCCGGGTTGGACGCGCGGGACAACCTCACGCCGAGCATGATCGAGATCTACGACCGCATCGGCACGGCGAAGGTCTCCAACTCAGCGGCCGAGGCGCGCGAGTGGCGGCTGTTGCGGCGCTCGGACGACGTCACGGCCAACAGCGATCGTCTGATTGCCGAAGCCAAGGCTGCCGCGCTCGGACTGGTCGCGGCGGGCTACGAGCCGCCGGAGGAGACGGAGATCCTGGTCGGCGGCAAAGGGATGAAGGCGTCCTTCGACCTACGGGTTTGGATGATGCGGCAGGCGCATTGGGCGTCCGACTACGACATGGTGGTTGCCGGAAAGCTCGGCAACGTACTGGCGGGCGGGGAACTTTCCGAGCCGGGCTTTGTGTCGGAGGCCTACTTGCTGGGGTTGGAGCGCGAGGCGTTCCTGAGCTTGTGCGGCGAAGAGAAGACGCTCCAGCGTATTGAGCACACCTTGAAGACCGGCAAGCCGCTGCGCAACTAGAGCTCTGAGAATCGCGCCGACATGCCTCGCTTCGCCGATACCCCTGAACAAGCCGCCTTCCGACTGGAACTCCGAAATTGGCTGGAGGCCCATCCTCCTCCCGCAGACCCGGAGTGGGACGATCTCGTCCAGTGGCAACGCACGCTCTACGATGCCGGTTGGCTGGGGTTGAGCTGGCCGGCCGAGCACGGCGGGCGCGGGGCGGGTTTGCCCGAGCAATTCATCTACAACCAGGAGACGGCGCGCGCCGGCGTTCCGGACCTGGCGAACGGCATTGGAATGCTGATCGTGGGCCCCGCGCTGATTGTGGCCGGCTCAGCGGAACAGCAGGGCCGCTACCTGCCGGGCATCCTCTCCGCCGAGGAGATTTGGTGCCAAGGCTTTTCGGAACCCAACGCCGGGTCCGACCTTGCGGGGCTTCAGACCCGGGCGCGTGAGGACGGCGACGACTATGTGGTCACCGGACAGAAGATTTGGTCCAGCAATTCTCGCCATGCCCGCTACTGTCTGGCGCTGGCCAGAACCGACCCCGACGTCCCGCGGCATAAGGGCATCACGGCGATGATCATCGACCTCCAATCTCAAGGAGTCACGGTGAAGCCGCTGCGTCAGATTACCGGTGATGCGGAGTTCGGCGAGATCTTCTTCGACGAGGTTCGCGTTCCGAAGACGAACAGAGTGGCCGAGGAAGGCGACGGGTGGATGGTCGCGATGAAGACGTTTACGCGCGAGCGGGCGAACATTGCGATCGATCTCACGGTACGACTGGAACGGCAGTTGGAGCGCCTGATCGCCTCGGCTCGAGATCAGGGCTGCGATGCCTCCACGCGCCGAGAAGTTGCTCAGGCTTGGATTGACGGAGCGTCGCTCGGCTGGACGTGTGAGCGCTTGGGCGAGCAACTCTACGGCTTCCATTCGTCTCTGATCAAAGTGGCCTGGTCGGAAACGAATCAGCGGTTGCAGACACTCGGGCTGAGCTTGCTGGGTCCAGAGGCGGCCCTGGGCGACTCCGAGCGCGAGTCCTGGCAGTTCGGCTACCAGCGCTCGCGCGGCAACTCGATCGAGGGCGGTACGTCGGAGATTTTGCGCACGATCGTCGCCGAGCGCGTATTGGGTCTGCCTCGGTTGGGGAAGTAGTCGTCATGGATTTCTCACCCACTGAAGAACAGAACCTGTTGGTGCAGGAGGCGACTCAGTTTCTAACGGCTGAATGGACGACGGAGCAACGTCGGCGGATGCTGGGAGATGAGGCGGGTGCGGCGTCGACGGAACTCTGGAAGCGTATGGTCGAGCTAGGCTGGCCCGCGCTGCGCGCGCCCGAGTCGGTCGATGGATTGGACGCGTCCGTTTTTGAGACGACGCTGTTGGCGGAAGCGATGGGGCGTCGGCTGACTCCCGGCGAGTTCTTTGGATCCGCGGTGTTGGCGGTGGAGGCGCTCCGGCGGTTCGGAGACGCATCCGGGCGGATGGAGGCGATCGCCTCGGGCGAGGTTCGGGCGACGGTCGCGATTTGGGAGCCGGGCGTTCGCTGGGAGCTGGGCGTCCAAACCGGCGGGACTGTGCGTAAGACGTTGGTCGAATCCGCAGCGGGGGCGGATCTGATTCTGGCGCTGGTTCGCATCGCGGAGGATCGGGTTGAACTGCTGGAGGTGGCCGAAGCCGCGATCGAGGAGTTTCCTGCGTTGGATGCGACGCGACCGCTCGCCGGGGTCTCCTTTGATTACGGCAAAGCGACGGTCGTGGGGACAGGCGGTGAGGCCGAACTCTCCGGGCTGCTCGATGTGGCGACGGTCTTCTTGGCCTCGGAGATGACGGGCGCGGCGCAGCAATCGCTGGACGATACGGTGTCCTATGTGACGCAGCGCAAACAGTTTGGCGTGGCTGTGGGGGGCTTTCAAGCTGTCCAGCAGAGGGCTGCGGAGATGCTGGCGATCATTGAGAAAGCGCGCAGTGCGGTCCAGTACGCGGCGCTCGCGGCGGACGAGAGTCCGGAGGACTTGCCGCGCGCCGCTTCCGCCGCCAAGGTGTGTGCCAATCAAGCGGCGGTTTACTGTGCTGAGCAGTCGATCCAGCTCCACGGCGGCATCGGATTCACCTGGGAGCAAGATCTGCATCTCTACCTCAAGCGCGCCAAGGCCGCGGAGGTTACCCTGGGAGATAGCGCGTTCCACTTGGATCGCATTGCCCGGTCGCTCGGGCTCGACGCCGCTTGAGTCTTTCCCTCGTCCGCTACGAACCTCCGCCGACGCGCGAACTCCAATCGCGCGCGCTTCGGCTTGGACGCCTGCGCCAAGATTTGGCGGAGCTTGAGCAGCGCTATGAAGTCGTGCGCGCCGAGGTGGAGGAGTTCGAAAAGCGCTATCGACCTGCTGTGGGCGAACGGCAACGCCGGTTGGAGGCTTTGCGGAAGAAGATTGCGAAGGCTTGGGAGCAAGTGCGCCGCGCCCGCTCGGGCGAACCCTTAGATCCGGAGTCCGAGGACGGCGTCTCCAGGGAGATCCCTCAGGAGACTTTTCAGCCGGAGGTGGATCTCAAGAAGCTCTTCCGAGAGCTCGCGCGCCTGTGCCATCCCGACCTGGCGACCGACCCGGAGGAGCGTCGGCGTCGTCACGAATTCATGGCGGAGGCCTCGCGCGCCTATCGCGGGAACGACCACCTGCGTCTGCAATGGCTGCTGGAGCACTGGGAGGCGACGCCCGCGCTCCCCCCCGGAGTGGACCCCTCGTCGCGGCTGGAAAAGACGAACCAGCAGATCGCCTGGGCGCGCTATCGCATCCAGGAGATGAACCAGTTGATTGCCGCTACCGAGGCCTCCACCATGGCGGACCTCATGCGAGAGGCGGACGACGCGCGCAGGCACGGGCGCAACTATATCGTCGAGATGAGACGTCAGGTCTTGGACGAAACTCAGCAGGCTGAGCAGGATTTGCAAGAGGTGGAGAAGGCCCTCGCCGCGCTCGATCAAGAGACGGTAAAGATCATTCGCGCCAACGCCGGACTCCACGCCTCAGAGGCCGTCTCCGTATCCGCTTCCTGATTTGTAAAAACAGCGTAAAGTGTTGTTTTGCAATTACTTTACCGGCCCAATGGCAACCGAGTGGGCGTGCGGCGCGACTATAGAACTGTAGACGCAAAGCGCAAGGAGGCGCCCACCATGAAACTCATTCTTACTACCGCAACCACTCTGCTGCTAGCCGCCGCGATGGTCGCCCAAACGCCGGGCCCCAGAGGCCGGCGAGGCGGCGGTCCCGACGGAGAACGCCCCGAGCGTGGCGACCGTGGTCCTCGCATCGAGCAGCTCACTGAGTACCTCAGCTTGACCGAAGATCAAGTCGCCGCAGTCGGAACGATTCTGACCGAGCGCAGAACCGCCGCTCGCGAGAATATGCAGGCAATCGCCGAGAAGCGGCGCGCCGCCATGGAAGAGTTGAAGGGCGACAACCCCAATGCGCCGCTGGTCGGCCAACTTCTCGTCGAAGCCAAACAGATGCAGGGCGCGGTCAAGGCGAACGAGGCCGAATATATCGCACGGATCCAAGGCGTGCTTGACTCGACTCAGCAGGCGAGACTGGAACGGCTGAGCTCGATGGTCGAGTACCAACGAGAGATTCGCGAAGCGCAAGGGATCGGACTGCTGCCCAATGAGGCCGGCGACGTCGGCCTCGGGATCGGTCGCCGAGGCTTTGGCGGCAAGCGCGGTGGTCCCGCTGGGCGTCGCGGCGGCCCTCGCGGTGGAGCAGGCGGCCCTCCGGCCGGCGCCTTCACTCGCTAAGCAACCCGCTACTCACTCGAATCGGGCGCGGGCTTCGGCTCGCGCCCTTTTTCTATTGAGGGGGTTGAGTGAAGCGGGCCAGTACGAGGCCGAGGATTCCGAACTGCACCAAGTCATAGAAGGACTGGGTGAGCTTCCAGTCCAGCGGCGTCAGCCACCAGACCGCGTCACCTATGTGGATGGCCACGACGGCCGTCAAGCCGACCAGAGCTGCGAGCTTGACGCGGTCTCCATAGGCTGCCAGCGGAAACAGGGAGAGGATTGCGGTGATGAGCGCCGCGACCACGAGGCAAAGGATGAAACCGCTGACCATGATCGAGGTCATCATCATGGGGCGGCCCTCACGCGCGTTCACATGGACGAAGGCCGTTGGGCCCGCCTGCATCAGCGCGTCTAATTCCGCCGGATCGTGGTACTTGCCGGGCACGTAGTAGGTCCCGGTCTCTGGAAAGTGTTTGAGCAAGTCTGTTTGGATTGCCTCGTCAGTTGACGTCGGCGTCTTCCAGGCGGAGTAAGCGAAGTTGGACGCACCCCAGAAGAGGAACCCCCACAGGTAGACGGCGACGGCGCCGAGGACGATCCCAAGGAGCTTTCGAGACATGATTGGCCGCCAGGGTAGTTGAGTTGAGGGCGTCAATCAACGCCCAGCCATGTAACAAAAGGTATGGGCTGAGAAGCGCTGACGCGTTTGCAGTCGGCGTGTGACTCCGGTTCCGAGGCTTCGATGGGTTACTGCGTGGGCGATTCGACGAGGGATCGCTGGCGCGTTCGGGTCATCGTGGAAAGGTCGTAACCCTGCTCTTCGGCGCGCTCGACGATCGCTTGGATCTCCGCCTCCGAGAGGCGAGGTTCGCGTGCGAGGATCCAGAAGAACTCGCGAGCGGGTTCGCCCACCACCGCCCAGGAATAGTCGTCGGCGAGATCGATCACCCAGTAGTCGCCCCAGACCATGGGAAGAAAGGAGAGCCACGCCGGTGCGAACCGGACCTGGAGCTTCATCGGCCCGTCGACGATCCTTGCCTGGCCTTTGGCGGATTTGAGCGCCCCGTCATCGGTGGAGCACTCGTTGACCACGTCGATCTTTCCGTCGGGGCGGAGGCGGTACGTTGCGGTCACTTCCCCGGCGCAGGAGGTCTGGAAGCGGTTGGGAAGACGCGCGATCTCAAACCACCGTCCCGCGTAGCGCTTCAGGTCGAGTTCCATGACGGTATTCAACGGGGGCGGATTCGCCTCGGCGGCGGACAGCGCCGCGCTCGCGACGATGAGGATTACGGCTGTTCGCATCTCTTCAGGATGACGTACGGCGTCGGCCTGTTGCGGTTTCCATCGCGCGGGGCCTAGGCGGCGTCCAGCCACCGGCTGAAGGATTCGACCGTGGGGAAGAAGTGGTTCGGCTGCCGAGATTGGAGTTGACGGTGGTCGGTGCCGGGCGCCCACGCCGCGGCGGCGGAGATCAGCCCCACCTCCTGGGCGGCGTTTACGTCCGATGGGGCGTCTCCAATACTGAGCACCTCCGCTGGGGCGACATCCCAGCCCTGCAGGATTGCCCGCATCGCATCGGGCTTGACGGCCCCTTGGGCGGAGCCCGCGATCACGCGCTCAAAGTAGCCGGCGAGTCCCATCACCTCCAGGGAGATCTCGGCGGAGCGAGGTCCCTTGCCGGTGACGACGGCCAAACGAACTTGGCGGGCGCGTAGGTTCTCGAGCGCCGTGCGGATGCCGGGGAACGGACGGGGGCACTGCCTGTGAGCAACACGGTAGGCGGTTAGGTAATCCCTGAATGCGCCTTGGGGATCATCGGAGACTAGCTCGCTGATCACCCCTTCTTCGCTGGGTCCGAAATGAGAGTGGATCTCTTGGTTGGTGTAGGTGCGGCCGAGGTGTTGTTGAAACACCTGTCGAAAGGCCGCGTAGCAGACGGGAAGCGTATCGCCGAGCGTTCCGTCGAGGTCAAAGATCACGCCGCGCAGGGGCATCTCTCCATTGTGCTCGGAATTCGTGCCGGAAACAGGAGCGGGGCCCCCCCGCGCGCCCGAAAAATCGGAGGGACCCCGTCTCGCCGCTTGGAGAGTGCCGGTGGGGCAGCACTCCAAACTCGTAGAAAACTGGAAATGAGTCGAAGCAGAACCGTTCCGCGCGCCCGAATGTTCGAAACGGTCCTGCTCCTCCTCGTTGGATCGAACCCGGGTGGGGGGACGGTCCAAACTCACATCGGCTGAGATGCCGAGCGGGGCGGGTTCGTGCGCCCGAACTAACGAACCCGCCCTGCTCGTCTCTCTGGGCCGGAACAAGTTCCGACCCAAGGCCGCAAAATCCAAGGAACTCGGCCTCCGCCTGCGCGCCCGAATGTACAGGCGAAGACCGTGTTCCGGCTCGTTCAACCGAGGCTGAACGAAAAATCGTGGGTCGCGAATCGCTGTTGGTACCGGCGATTGCGTCCTGTGCCTTGTTGGGAGCAAACGGGGGGCCAAAGTGCGGCGACTGCCTGTGGGGCTAGTAGAATCAACAAGATGGATGATTGCGGCGGGGCCGGAACGCTTCGTTGCGCTGGATTTGGGATCCGCAAAAACTTCCCAAGGGGGTAAGAATTACTTAGGGCGCTTCCGCGTAAGTGTGTCAGGATTTCACGCCGTTAGTGCATGATATTGGCCACGATGCGAATCCTACTATTGTTGGCGACGTGTGCGGTTGGCCTCGCTCAGGAGCCGATTCGGCTGGTGGTGAGAGGGGACGACTTCGGCTATGCACAGGCGTCCAACAGAGCCATGGAGAAGGCGTTTGCGGACGGCGTGATGCAGTCGGCCAGCGTGCTTGTTCCCGGGCCTTGGTTTGCCGAGACCGCGGCTATGCTTCGCGCTCACCCGGAATGGAGCGCCGGGGTCCATCTCACCATCACGAGCGAGTGGAATCGCCTGCGCTGGCGGCCGGTGTCGCCCATAATGGCCGTGCCGAGCTTGGTCGCGCCGGACGGCTACCTGTGGGGCTTCGGATACAGCGGCCCCAAGCCCAAAGACTGGGCTGCGGACGGGGCTCCGTGGGCCGAGCACGCCCCCAATCTGCAGGAGGCCGAGAAAGAGTTTCGAGCCCAAATCGAGCGAGCCCTAGCGATGGGCGTCCGGTTGGATTACGTCGACTGCCATATGGGCATGGCTTGCCGGGAGGAACTGCTGCCGATTACGAAGAAGCTGGCCGCGGAGTTCTGCCTGGGTATCTCCGGGGCGGGTAGGTTCCAGGAGAGGCGCGCCAACCCCGACTATCCGGACGACACCCGACAGGGCGTCAAGATCGGCCTGCTGCGGATGATTGAGGGCTTGACTCCGGGGTTGTGGCTCTACGTGGGGCATCCGGCGGCCGACTCCGAGGAACTGCGGGCAGTGGACACCAACAGCGGCGAACGTTGGGCGTTGAGGCGCAGCTCGGTGCTGGCGGCTTGGACCGACCCCGAGGTTCGGGCGGCGATCGAACGCAAGGGCGTTGAGCTGGTCTCCTACCGCGAACTGACCGCCTCGATGCCCTGCCGTGCGGAAAAGCCGTAAGATGAGCGTCGATGCAGACGCTCTCCGCTCCGAAAGATCCCGCCGCCTTACCCTTCTTGCCGCTCATCTACGTCGCTTGGGTGGACGGCGATTTGAACGCCCACGAGATCGATGCGATCCGCTCCCGGATTGTCGAAACGCCTTCGATTCGGCCCGACACCCGGAGTTCCCTACGCGCCTGGCTGGAGCCTGAGAACCCGCCGACGCCGCGGTCGCTCGTCGCTCTGCTGGACCACATTCGGGCGCACGCCAAGGACCTCACCCAGATCGACCGAGAGAGTCTGTCTCGACTTGGGCGCGCCCTCCCGGACGACGAGCCGTCGGTGGAGACCGTGGCGGCTCTGGAAGCTGTGGAGGAAGCTCTGGGGCTATCGGGCGGGGAAGCCGCTCGTGAACTGTTGGATGAAGACACTGCGACGCCGGATCTGCAAACCGCGTCGTTTGACGCGCGCGCGATGACGCGGTTGTTGGACGGCGCACACCACGAGATGCGCGAGGAGATGCGCAGTCAGCTCGGTCGAGCGCCGTTCGAGCGTCGCTACGGACTGAGCAAGGAGGAGAAGCGAGAGGACGTGCTCTCATGGTGCCGGGAGTTGGCGAGGCACGGGTACGGAGCGCTCTCCTACCCCCGAAACGCCGGTGGGGCTGGAGACATGGCGCGATTCGCGGTCGCGTTTGAGATGACGGCGTATTTCGACATCAGCCTCACCATCAAGTTCGGCGTGCAGTTTGGCCTATTCGGCGGCGCGATCAACATGCTGGGCAGCGAGCGCCATCAAAAGGAGTATCTACCCGCCGTTGGGACCTTGGAGCTTCCTGGCTGTTTCGCGATGACGGAGAACGGTCACGGCTCGAACGTCTTCGACATTGAGACCGAGGCGCGATACGACGCGGACGCCGGGGAGTTCGTGATCCATACGCCGGTCGATCACGCGCACAAGGAGTACATCGGCAACGCCGCCGCTCATGGACGCATGGCGGTCGTGTTCGCGCAATTGATTGTGGGCCACGATCGCCACGGCGTACACGCCCTGCTGGTCCCCATCCGCGACGAGCAGATGAATACGATGCCGGGCGTGCGCATTGAGGACTGCGGCGAGAAGTTGGGGCTTCACGGCGTCGACAACGGCCGGTTGTGGTTCGACCATGTGCGCGTACCCCGCGAGAACCTGCTCAACCGCTACTCGGACGTGACGCCGGACGGCGACTATGTCAGCCCGATTCCAAGCGTCTCGAAGCGCTTCTTCACCATGTTGGGCGCGCTTGTGGCGGGAAGGGTGAGCGTCGCCTTGGCCGGGTTGGCGGCGATGAAGTCCGGTCTGGCAATTGCGGTGCGGTACGGAGAAGAGCGGAGGCAGTTCGGCGCCTCGGGCGAGCAAGAGGTGCGGCTGATGGACTACCGCACGCACCAGCGGCGGTTGCTGCCGAGGCTCGCGACGGCCTATGCGCTGGACTTCGCGCTGCGGTATCTCGCTGAGCGGTTCGTGAACCGTGAAGAGAAGGATTCGCGCGAGGTGGAAACTCTCGCGGCTGGGCTCAAGGCTTATGCGACGTGGGCCAACCTCGATTCTCTGCAGGAGTGCCGGGAGTGTTGCGGCGGTCAAGGCTACATGGCCGTCAACCGCTTTGCTGATCTCAAAGCGGACACGGATATCTTCTGTACGTTTGAGGGCGACAACACCGTTCTGATGCAGCTCGTCGCGAAGAGTCTGTTGGCGGACTATCGGCGTCAATTTGAGGACGTGCGGCCGTTCACGATGCTGAAGTATCTGGCGGACCGGGCGGCGGAGGCTGTGGGTGAGCCGAACCCGGTGGAGGCTCGCACGACGGATTCGGAACACCTGCGCAGCCGCGATTTCCTGTTGGGGGCGATGCTCTACCGGGAAGAGCGCCTGACGGGATCGCTGGCGCGGCGACTGCGCTCGCGCATCCAGGGCGGCATGGATTCGTTCCACGCCTTCACGGAGTGCCAGAACCACTCGATGGCGGCGGCTCACGCCTCGGTGGAGCGGCTGATCGTGGAGCGCTTCGCGGCTGGGATCGAGACGACCGAAGATGAGACGCTGCGGCCGGTGTTGGAAAAGCTGCTCGCGCTGTTTGCGCTGTCACGGATGGAAGTAGATCGTGCGTGGTTCCTGGAAGCGGGATATGTGACGACCGCGAAGGGGCGCGCGATTCGGGCGGAAGTGGAAGCGCTGTGTGCTGAGGTTCGGCCGGACGCTGTGGCGTTGGTGGATGGTTTTGGGGTTCCCGACGAGCTACTGGGCGCGCCGATCGCGGTGTGATCTCGGCTGACTGTAGACGGGGCGCCGCGTGGCGCGTCCGTTGACAATTTCAATTCCTACGATGAGAATCTTGGAGAGAAGGCGAACAGGTCCGCACGCGCATCATGATCGAACTCTTGGGGCAAGATGACGACTCGGAGGCTTTCATTGGAACGGCGCAAGAGCTGCTCAACGGGCTATTGCAGGACCGCGTTGCGGAAGACGTCTACGTAGTCAAGATTGACAATTGGTTTTCGGCGCGGTGGCTGCGGTTTTCCGGCAAGACGCTCGGAGCTGTCGGCTGGCGGAAACCTCGCCTCACGCTTCCGCCTTTTGTCCCCTCCAGGGTCGTGCATGAAACCCACTACGAGGCCCTTGGCGACCTTCGTTACAAGATGCGTCGTCCGCGGTGGTCTGTTCAGAGATACCAATTGAGCGTCGATAACCTGACACGGTACGTCGATGAATTCCACGACCGTGCTGCGTTCTTTTGGTACAGCGGGAACTCCGAAGACAACGGTAGGGGCTGCCTGATGGCCTACCATCCGGCTCCAGGAGGCTACACCAGTTGGTACGCGGAAATCCTGCTCGGCGATCCCCCCAAGATAGGGCGCTTCCGCGGGACTTCTCGACAGGCGTTGGCCCGCTACTTGAGCGTCGGCCAGACTAAGACGGCCCAAGGCGAATCCGTTCTCAGCGGCGCCTAGGGTCTCTGCGAATACCGTTCGTAAAGCTCTTGGTGCTTGTTGTCCGTTGAGACTTCTTTCCCGTCGATGAATAGTCGCTCGACCTGGGTGGAGATCTCAAGCGGGTCGCCGTCAGTCAGCATGAGATTGGCGATTTTGCCCTCCTCTATGGTGCCGAGTTTGTCGCCGAGTCCCAGAATCTGCGCCGGGTAGACCGTGATCGCCTTTAGGGCCTCGTCGCGATCGAGGCCGAAGGGTACGGCGCCGGCCGCTTCATAAGGAAGCGAGCGCGACTTGGGATAGGGCGCGCCCGCCCTGGCGCCCGACGGAGCCGAGGATGAGATGGCGAACTGGACGCCCGCGGCTTGGAGCTCCCCGGGCTGGGTGAAGATCCGGTCATACGGAGTGTCTTCATCCAACGGCAGGGCCTGAGTGGGGCCCAAGATCACCGGGATTTTCTTCTCGGCCAACATCTCTCTCGCCTTCCAAGCCTCAGCGCCTCCCACCAGAATCATCTGCATGCCTTGCTGCTCCGCGAAGGCGACGGCGTTGCGGATGGCGCGCTCGCGAGCCGCGACGAAGAGAACGGGTTCCTCGCCCGCAGCGGCCGGGGCCAGCGCGGAGAGCTTGGGGTCGGGGCGGAAGCCCGGAGCGGCCTTGGCCTCGGCGAGCGCGTAGTGCCTCGCGGCCTCCAGCCAGTTGCTGATCTCCGCGACTTCCTGTTCATAGAGCTTCTTCGCTTTGGCGAACGTGTCGCGCTTCTTATCGTCTGACCGAACTCGGATGCGGGGCCAGTGGAGTACCAGCGGACCGCCGGGCTGTATGGTCATCTCCTCCGAGGTCCAGCCGCCGAGCTGAATGACCGACGCGCGGCCTGAGATGACGCCGCCCGACATCGTCGTCAGAGCATGCGTGACTCCGTTGGAACGCGTCACCGCGATGTGTTCGCTGTCGGGGTTCACCGCGACGGCGGCTTTGAGGTGCGGATTGAAGTCGCCCTTCTCCACTTGATCGGACGTGACTCCGACCGCCGAGATCTCATTGAGGCCGAGCGGCGTATAGGCGTCAAAGAGCCCCGGGTAGAGGTGCTTGCCCCTGGCGTCGACCACGGTGGCGCCGCGCGGCGCGCGCAGACGACTACCGACTCCCTGGATGACGCCGTCCTGGATCAATACGTCGCCGCCCTCCACCGGATCCCCGGCGAGCGTGTGGACCGTCGCCCCACGGATCAGCAGCGTTTGGGCGGTCGAGACCGGGACGATCAGCAATGCAAGAATCACGAGGCGGTTCATGGTTTCTGCTCCTCGTCCTTCCCTTTGGGCGCGAGGCTAGCCGTGAGCTTCTTGCGCTCTTCGGCCAGCGCCGTGCGACGTTCGGCGTCTTGCTCGCGGTCAAAATAGACTTCGCCGTCGAGATAGGTGGTCAGCACCTTGGCGTACACGCTGAGCGGGGGGCCGTCCCAAATCACGAGGTCGGCGTCTTTGCCGGGCTCGAGCGAACCGACGCGATCGTCGATCATCAATTGCTTGGCGGGGTTGATGGTGACCAGTGCGAGGGCTTCCTCTTCGGTGAGGCCTCCCCACTTGATGGACTTGGCCGCCTCCTGGTTGAGATGGCGAATCTCTTCGGCGGAATCGGAGTTGATGGAGACCAGGACTCCGGCACGGGTCATGATGGCGGCGTTGTAGGGGATGGCGTCAAAGGCCTCCACCTTGTAGGCCCACCAATCAGAAAACGTGGAGGCGCCCGCGCCGTGAGCCGCGATCTCCTGGGCGACTTTGTAGCCCTCCAACACGTGCTGGAGCGTTCGGATTTTGAAGCCCATCTCGTCGGCTAGCCGGATCAGGGCCAGGATCTCGTCGGCGCGGTAGGAGTGCGCGTGGACCAGTCGCTTGCCTTCCAGGATCTCGACCAGCGGTTCCAGCTTCAGGTCGCGGCGAGGAGGGATGGCACGCTTGCCGGCGGCTTTGTCGGAGCGGTACGTTTCCCAGCGTGTTTGGTACTCCCTCGCCTCTAAGAAGGCTTGCCGAAAGACTTCGTTGACGCCTTGGCGAGTGGCCGGGTGAAACGTTTTCCCGGCGCGCTTGGTGTTCTCCCCAAGAGCGAACTTGATGCCGGGCATGGCGCCCTCGAAGAGCATCTCCCGCGCACTCTTGCCCCAGCGGAGTTTGACCACGGCGCACTGGCCGCCGATAGGGTTTGCGCTGCCGTGCAGGATGTTCGCGGTCGTTACGCCCCCGGCCAGTGCGCGGTAGATCGCGCCGTCCTCCGGGTCGATGACGTGCTCGATCGAGACCATCGATGATACGGGCACGGAGCCTTCGTTGATCGCGTCGGCGGCGATGTGCGAGTGGCAGTCGATGATGCCGGGGCTGATGAACTTGCCTCGTGCGTCGATGCGCGTCGCGTCGTCGGGCGCATCCAGGTTGGGGCCCACCGCGACGATCTTGCCCTCGTCGATGAGGATGGACCCTTGGATGGTCCCCTGCGGGCCGGCGGTGAGGATCACGGCGCCTTCAATCAGCGTCGAGGCGGCCGCGCTTGCCGCCAGCGCAAGGCCTAGAACCAGTAGGAGCGTGGGGCGACTATTCGGCATCGTCTTCTTTCTCCTTTGCCTCGGACTCGGCGGGCATGTCGAATTTTTGGCCGTCGACAAAGACCATCACGGGCCGTGATTTCTCTGCAAAAGGGTCGTCGCGGTAGACGACCAAATTGGCGATCTTCCCGGCCTCCAAGCTGCCCAAGCGGTCGGCGACGCCGTAGATGCGAGCCGGTCCCAAGGTCAGGGCCTCGACGGCGGCCTCGGCGGAGAGCCCGGCCTCGATCGCTTTGCGCAGGCCGTCCATCAAGTCCTTCGGAGACTTGGCGTCGGAACCATAGACGCCGAACGTGACCGAGGCCTCGGAGAGCGCCTTGGGCGAAGTTGGTGCGCGGCTCCGAAAGCGCAGGACCCGGGCGGATACTTGGGCGTCCGGGTCGGCGTCCTTGGGGGCCTCCGGCCAAGAGAGGTTGACCAGCGCTTGCATGGCCCCCTCCGCGAGGTCCTTCGCCACGCCGTCGCGGTAGGCCTGTTGCGCACCGTAGACGACCGGTCGTTTCGAAAGAGCCGCGGTCCGGTCGAGCGCTCGGCGAAGCTCAATCTCGGTATTGCCGGGGTAGAGGACCGGACTGTTGTTCGCGAGGACTTCTACGATTGGCGTCAGAGTGCGGTCGTACTCAGGGCGCTCCAAGCCGGCTGGGCTCTCCTCGTAGATCGCTTTGGCTTGCTGCGCCTGACGGGCATCGAGAAAGATCTGGTCGACGTAGGACATCGCGCCAAACAGAGAGCTGGGAAAGCCGGTCTCTCGCGAGCGTTCAGCGTTGAGTTGGATCAACAGCCCGGCCTTGGCCTGAACGGCGCCGGCGACAGGGCGCTGGTCGAGGTTGAGCAGCGAGACTTGGCCGGGGAGGATGCCTTGGCGCGGGGCGACCGCGACCGAGGTAAAGCCGCCGTTCCGCCAGGTCTCGACGGCTTCGTTCTCGGCCGCAAAATGGTCCACGCCGAGCGCCCATGTGGAAGTGGCAGGACGATCGTCGGGACCCGAGGCGGGGCGCTTGCCGTAGACGGGCGGGAACTTCTTCTCGTCCGGCATGCCGAGCGTGCTCAACGAATCGATGAACCCTGGGTAGACGGAGAGTCCCTCGCCCTCGATGATCCAGGCGTCGGCGGGTATCTCCGACGCCGCGCCCACGGAGGCGATCAGTCCGTCGCGCAAAACCACGACGCCCTGCGCGATCTCCGGCCCGGACACCGGTACGATCCGCGCGTCGCGAATCGCGAAGACGCGCGGCCGCTCAGACGGCTGCGCGGACAGACCAGCGGCCGTGAGGATCAGGGCGAGGAATCGGGAAGGCCGCATAGCGAATGAAGCAGTTTACCAGCTAGCAGGTTCGGACTCGTTATGCTCGGATGATGGGTCACCGGCGCGGGATTCTTCGGTCGGCTTGCGTGCTGGCTTGCTTGCTGACGGGAGGGGCGAGGGCCTCGGCGCAGGAGGTCGCGCTGACCTTTGACGATCTGCCTCGCCACGGTGCTCTGCCTTCCGGTTGGACCCGTATTGAGATCGCGAAGCGCTTGGTACGGGCCCTCCAGGAGGCGGAAGTCCCGCGGCCATTCGGCTTCATCAACGCGCAGAAGCTTGAGGATGACCCTGCCTTGATGGAGGTGCTGGAGACGTGGAGGGCAGCCGGCTTCCCGCTGGGAAACCATACGTACTCTCACATCAACCTGCACGCGAGTTCGCCCGAAGAGTTTGCTGAGGATGTTGCGCTGAACGAGCCTCTATTGGAGGAACTCATGGGCGAGGAGGACTGGCGGTGGCTACGCTTTCCGTTCTTGCGCGAAGGCGACACCCTCGAGAAACGGGCCGCGGTGAAACGCTACCTGAGCGATCGCAACTATCGCATCGCACTGGCGTCGCTCGACTTTGAGGACTACTTGTGGAACGCCCCCTACGCACGCTGTCTCGACGCCGGAGACGAGGAGTCGCTCGCATGGTTGCGATCCAGCTACCTGGAGACCGCTGCGGAGTTCATCGAACTCGGACGGGAGATGACCCGACTCGGTTACGGGCGTGACGTCAAGCACATCATGCTCCTGCACGTCGGCGCGTTCAATGCGGAGATGTTGCCGGAGTTGATCTCCCTGCTCCGAGGCGAGGGATTCGAGTTCATTGAACTGGAGGCGGCAGCCGCCGACCCGGTCTACTCCAACGTTCCCGACGTCGCGTCCAAGTGGGGCTTGACCTTGGGGGAGCAGCTTTCCGAGCACAAGGGGATTGCTGTGCCGGAGCACAACCGCAAACCTTACGAAAAGCTCAAGGCGATTTGCCGCTAGGCGAGGCCGTGAGGATGAGCAGCCAATCGCGGCTGTCGCCTTCCGGGCCGGGCGGATTCTGGTCCGTCTTCCACTCCGCGTCGGTTCTCGATCCGTCCCGAGGATTGAACCACTCCGCCGTGCCTTGCTCGGCTGGAAGACGAACCCGGAACGCTCGACCGTTCGTGCTGTAGACGAGGATCGTCCTTGAGTCCGGCGTACGGGCAGCCTGAAGGCGATCGTTGCGATCACCCGAGTCGGAGAGCAATAGGGACTGGTCCGGTACTCGCCGAGGGTAGGTCTCAAGAAACCAGTGAAGGTGACGGAGTTGTTGAGCGCCTTCATGGTCCAGAGCGTCGTACCAGAAGTGCGAGAAGTGCGTTTCCTTCAGCACGTCTCCGGGCTTGTCCATCTGCCAGATACCGTTACCGCCGTACGAAAAGCCGAAGGCGCCTGCGAGGACGGACCAGTAGGCGCGCTGCCGGACGTCCCAGGAATTGAAGACGCCGTTTTCGAACTTGTGACGGATCGGGTGCTGTTCGTAACAGGGCTCGGAGTCGATCGTCGGCTTGACCGGCGTGCGTGCGTAGTCCTCCTCGACTCGCAGGTAGTTGCGGTTGCCTCGGCTGTGACCCGACTGCATCATGTTGAAATCGAGCCACGGCTTGTCGTGATAGAACTCTCCGGTCGAGGTGGCGGGCGGGCGATAGGTGCCGCCCGGCGGATGGTAGGTCATCAGCGGGTCGTAGCCGAGCCCTGCTTCGATACCCTTCGCCAGCGCGTCATAGATCGTGTGCTTTGTGGGACGCGCGTCTCCGCCCAAGCACCAAATGATGTTGTTGCGTTCGCGGTATCTCCGCCCCAGAAACTCGCCGTAGCGACGCGCCTTCTCCGGCGAGGTGAGAGTGGGATCTCGTTCGATGTGCGTACGTGCCCAAGCCGGCAGCAGCAGAACGTAGATGTCCAACTCTTCGGCGCGGGCTAGGACTTGGTCAATGTGGCGGAAGTAGGCCTCATTGGGGCGATCGTAGTCTTGCTCATGAAAGGCAGGCTGGCCGGAGTGGTTGAGTGCGTCGGCGTGGAGGCTCGCGATGTTGGCTTGGATGACCGTGAAGCGTTTGTCTCGCCTGTCTTGCAGATAGCGTTCAGACTCCTCCAGGTCCAGTTGGACGAATAGGTTCCAGGCAGTGTCGCCGATCCAGGTGAAAGGCGTGCCGGAGACGGTTTGTAGAGTCCGGCCGTCAGGGGCCACCTGCAGGCGCTCGGCGCCGGCGGCGCTCAGCGCCGACGCGAAGAGCAACAGGGCCGTCGCGAAACGATGCTTGATGGAAGCCACTCCGCTGAGTCTAACCGGCGCTGCTTCAGCTCAGAATGTCGTGGTGCACGTTGCCCGCTACGTCGGTCAGGCGGAAGTCGCGGCCTGAATAGCGGTAGGTGAGCTTCTCGTGATCCATGCCGAGGATGTGCAGCACGGTCGCGTGGAAGTCGTGGATGTGCATCCGGTTTTCGACGGCATGATAGCCGACCTCGTCGGTTGCGCCGTAGGCAAACCCGGGTTTGACTCCGGCTCCCGCCATCCAGATGGTGTAGCCGTAGGGATTGTGATCGCGTCCGTCGCCTCCTTGGGAGACGGGGGTGCGGCCGAATTCGCCGGCCCAGATCACCAGGGTGTCTTCGAACATCCCGCGCGCCTTCAAGTCCGCCAACAAGCCCGCGATCGGTTTGTCGACCTCCGCGGCGTTAGCGGTGTGCTGGTTGACCAGATCGGAGTGTTGGTCCCACTTATAGGAGTGGGTGCACTGCACAAAGCGGACGCCGCGCTCAGCTAGCCGGCGTGCCAGGATGCATTGCCACGCGAAGTCGCTCGTCGTCTTGTCTTCGAGACCATAAAGCTTCTTGGTTTCGGGAGACTCCTTCTCCACCTCGAAAGCCTCCGGGGCCTCAACCTGCATGCGGAAGGCGAGTTCGTAGGATTGAATGCGCGCTTCCAACTGCGGGTCGTGTTTGCGCATCTCCGCGTGTCGACGGTTGACGGCTTGGAGCATGTCGAGCTCGTAGCGCTGCTCCTCCGGGCTAAGGCCCTTGTTGACCAGGTACTCGATCGGCTCGCCTTGGATATCGCCCACCTTCAGTCCCGCGTGGCCGATGGGCGTGCCTTGGTAGACGCCCGGCAGGAAAGCTGAAGACCAGTTCTTTGAACCGCCGTGGGACAGCGCCGGCTTGATGGTCACGTAGCCGGGGAGATCTTGGTTTTCGGTACCGAGGCCGTAGACGGCCCAGGAACCCATGCTCGGGCGGGTGAAGGTGCTGGAGCCAGTGAATGTCTGGAGGAGGGCGGCGCCGTGGTCGACGCCCTCGCCGACCATCGACTTGATGAGGCAGAGGTCGTCGACCCGATCGCGAACGTGCGGGAAGAGGTCGCTGACTTGGTGGCCGCTTTGTCCGCCGGGGCGGAACTCCCACTGGGGTTGCATCAGCGGGCCCGCCGGGTTCTCGTCGTCGAACGAGAGCGGGCGCTTGATGGGCAGCGGATCGCCGTGGTGCTTGAACAAATACGGCTTGTGGTCGAACGTGTCGATGGACGACGGGCCGCCGTGCATGAAGAGGAAGATGACGTTCTTGGCGCGCGGCGTGAAGTGCGGCTCGATGGGGGCGAGCGGATTTTGCGCGGCGGCGGAGGCGCGGTCCCCGGCCAGCAACCCGGCGAGGGCTAGAGAGCCGAAGCCGATCGCGCCGTCACGCAGTACCGCTCGGCGGGATGTCGGCTTCGTCCAGTTGCGTTGGAGTGCTTGCTTGAAAGGGTTCATGGCAGTGCGGTCTCAGGCTGCTAGTCGACGTAGATGAATTCGTTGGAGGCCATCAGAATGCGGCAGTAGCTCTCCCAAGCGTCGAGTTCTGAGAAGCGGTCGAACTTCTTGTCGAGCGATTGGATGTAGGTGAGCGCCTGGTCGATCTCACTTGGATCCGGAGCGCGGTTGAGGGTGCGCAAGTAGGCCTGGCGGACGCGCGCCGAGGCGTCCGGATCATCCAGTAGCTGTCCCGCAAGGCTCCGGGCGCGGTCCGCGACGAAGCTGCTGTTCATCATGAACAGAGCTTGCGGCGCGACGTTGGTGAGGGCTCGTTTTCCTTGAGAGGTGACGGCGTCGCCGAAATCAAACAGGTTGAGCAGGGCAGGGAGGTTGGCGCGTCGAAGCGGCAGGTACACGGTGCGGACTTTCTGCTCGTCGGGGTTGACGCTGAGACGGCTGCTGGAGTTTTCGCCGTCCGTGCCGAAGCCGCTCTGCATCACTCCCCCCTTGTGTTCCTCCAGAGCGCCGTCGACGACGAGTAGTCCGTCCCGAATCTCTTCCACGTCGAGACGACGACGGTTGAAGTGTGAAAGGTAGGAGTTCGTCGCATCGTCCATGGCTGCCTCTTGTCCGACGTTGCTGCTCATGCGATAGGCGGACGACAACATGATCTTGCGATGCATGCGTTTGATCGACCAGCCGCCCGACACGAAGTCGCGGGCAAGGTAGTCGAGCAACTCCGGGTGCGAGGGGCGCGCGCCCATCTTGCCGAAGTTGCTGGGCGTCGGCACGATGCCTTGCCCGAAGTGCCAGTGCCAGATTCGATTCACCATGACTCGCGAGGTGAGCTCATGCTCGGGCTCGGTCATCCATTTGGCGAGTTCCAGGCGGCCGCTGCCCGACGCCTCGACCGGCTTCTGCTCAAGGCCTTCCAAGATGGCGGGGAAGACTTTGGGGGCAGGGTCGCCCTTGGCCGCGTAGTCGCCGCGAACGAATACGTGCTGTTCCACGCGAGCATCGGGTTCTTGGTCGGCGACGGCGCAGGCTCGATCGGGCTCGGTGACGTTCTTCGCCTCCAGTGCGGCGAGTTCCTTCTTAAGGTCGTCGATCTTGCCGAGGGTTGCGGGCTGGACGATGGCTTTCGTTTCGGCTTCCTCGCGGAAGGAGAAGGGACCGTCTTTCTGGAAGAAGACCTCGTAGAAGAAACGGTTCTCGCCGGGCTCGAAGCGGGGCTTACGCGGAATGCCCATCGTGATCTCTTCCGCGGGGCGGTCGACTTCCTCGCGCCAGCGTGAGATCTTCTTGCGCCACTCGGCGAAGGTCTCTTCAAAGCTCTCTTGGAACGATTTCGCGATTCCGACCTGCTCTTCAGTCCCTGCGCCCTCCCAGGAGTCGAGGTGGTAGCGACGCTCTCCGGACGGTTTGAGGTAGGCGACCCAGCGGTCAACGAGTTCGGCGTCCAGCTCCGACGGAGCGGCCTGCCCGTCCTCATAGACGGCGCGGGCCGCCAGCATGTACTCGCCGATCTTGTCCGAGAGTCCGGCGACGTGCTCTTCCAGTTCGATCTCTGCGAGATTGTCGATGCCGAACTTGCGCTGGCGAATCTCCTCCTGGTGCGCCTCGAACGCCGACCAGTCGTCGCTCGCTACCAGCGGGACGAACAGAAGCTGCGAGACGTGGGTGGAGGGATCCTTGAAGCTTCGCGTGTTGGCGAAGAAGTTAATCATCGAATAGTAGTCGCGCGTGAGGATCGGATCGAACTTGTGGTCGTGGCAACGCGCGCAGCTCATTGTCAGCCCGAGGAACGTCTTGGAGACCACGTCGACCTGCTCGTCGTAGATGTCGTAGAGCATGCGCGTCTTGTCTTGCTGCGCCAGGGCCTTGGGGCCGAGGGCGAGGAAGCCGGTCGCTACGATTCCTTGGCGGTTGGGCTCGCCGGGGCGGTCCGACGGCAATAGGTCGCCGGCGATCTGCTCGCGGACGAACTGGTCATACGGCATGTCGTCGTTGAAGGCGTCGATAACGTAGTCGCGATAGCGCCACGCGTAGGGATAGCGATGGTCTTCGTCGTTGCCGGTCGAGTCGGCGTAGCGAGCGACATCGAGCCAGTGGCGACCCCATCGCTCGCCGTAGGCTTTGGAGGCGAGCAGCCGATCGACGACGCGCGCAAACGCATTGGGCGACTCATCTGCCAGAAACGCTTCGACCTCGGCTGCGGTCGGCGGCAGACCGGAGAGATCGAAGGTCGCGCGGCGCAGGAGCGTCTCCTTGTCGGTCTCCGGCGCTGGAGAGAGTCCCTTGTCTTCAAGCTTTGCGAGGATGAATCGGTCGATCGGTGAAGTCGCCCAGCTCGTATCTTTGACAGTGGGCGGCTCGGGATCACTCAGCGGCTGGAACGCCCAGAACCCCTTCTGTTCTGCGGTGAAGTCCGTGAACTCGTCGTCGGATTTTGGGAGCTCGACATTTTCCATACCCGGCCAGTGGGCGCCGCGCTCGATCCAGTCTTCGAGTAGGGCGATCTGCTCCGGAGCGAGCTTGCCCATCGGCGGCATTTTCAGGCGTTCTTCGTAGGAAACAACTTTCAACAGTCGGCTCTCGCTCGGATTGTCGAGAATCACGAGCGGGCCGGAGGCGCCGCCTGCAAGGAAGCCTTCCGCCGACGAGAGGTCCAGTTCCGCGGTCTTGATTTGGGCGCTGTGGCAAGCCTGGCATTGGGCTGCGAAGATCGGGCGGACGTTCTTTTCGAAGAACTCGATATCCTCCGCCGTTTGGGCTGAAAGGACGGTGGCCGATAACGTTATCAGGACGAAGCGCAACATAGGTGTTTCCAGCGAGTTAGTATACCGCCCTCGCGGACCCGGAGGAGCCGCGGGACCAGGCGGCGAGGCTCAACGGCGCCTAATCGGCAGGGCGACGCGATCTACTCGGGCGGGGCGTCCACCGTGAAGCGAGCGAGAACCAGGTTGTCCAACAGGAGGTTGCGGGTCCAGATGAAGCGGGCCGGCTCAAATAGGTCGGCATACCTCGCATAGCCCGGGGTACGGGTGACCTGGGCGGCGGTATATAACGAAGCGTCGGCCCATGCCGTGTCGTCAAAGCCGGGCTTCGTCCAGCCCTCTGGAATCTCGAACAGGAGCGCTTTGCACGTCTGCGGACCATCCAGGCGGCAAGGGGGCTGAGTGCGGCCCCGCTTCTCGGCTGGACATCCGGTCGAGTCGCGGCCGTTGTCGACCTTGACGCAGGAGGGATCGTCGAGCGGCGCGATATAGAACGTCTCTACTTTCCAGTCCGAGCCGGTGACGGTCCCGTCGCTGAACTTAGCGATAAATCCGCCGTCGCCCACGTTGTAGCCGTCGTACTCCATTCCGAGACCCGGGTGCGTATCCCAATCCACCGCCTTGACTGCATAGGTGATCGGGTACTTCGCCTTGAAGCGGACGACGGTGGAATTGAAGGGCGTCATCCCGAGCGAGTCTCGGGCGATGAACGTTCCGTTGACCCACAGTTCGTAGTAGTTGTCCGCAAAGATGTATCCGGTGATCTCTTCGCCGTCCGGGTCGATCACCACGGTCTCTACCTGGTCGAGGTAGTCCGGGTTGTCGCCCTGGCCGGTGCAGTCGTTGTAGATGTCGACGGCGGCGGGCCCGTCGGTGATTGGAGCCGGCAGTTCCCATTTGCTGCCGTCCGAGGCGGTGATCGTTCCGCAAGTTTGCATGAAGGCGCGAACCTGGCGACCCGGCGTGCAGGCGGTCGTCACGCCGCACGGCCTCGCCTCGGCCTCGCCGGTGGTGACGACGCCTCCCTCAGGAATTTGCGCCGATGCCGCTCCGGCGGTGAGCAAGGTCGCGACCAGCGCGCAAGCCGTTTGAATGTTCATGGTCTTCCTTCTCGCTAGCGGGTCTCCAGCACCACGATGGTGTCGGTGGGGTCTTGCATCTCCTCGGGCAAGAACACGACCCAGCCCCAGTCCTGCTTCTCAAAGCGCACCGCGGAACCGTCGGCGAGCAGCTTGGCCGAGACGATCTCCTTGCCGAAGCGCGGGGCCGCCACCAGCCCGTCCTCGGGTTCCAGTGCATGAAGGTAGAGGCGTGAGCCTTTTTGTGTGGTTACGCCCCAATGCCTCGGGGGAATCGGGCCGCCGCGCGTCCCGTAGATCGACTCGCCGTTCTTGCGCATCCACTCGCCCATCTCGGCGAGCCGCTCGCGATGGACCGGCTGGATCGTACCGTCCGGCCGCGGCCCCACGTTCAGCAGTAGATTCGCGTTGGCTCCGGCGGCGCGAATCAAGAAGTGAAGC
>Ga0209273_10001133_pt1 | contig 26341 bp, 25 predicted proteins | sample tdAd471_FD_187126 | JGI IMG/M metagenome (GOLD analysis project Ga0209273, IMG submission 187126) | Marine sediment microbial communities from the Atlantic coast under amendment with organic carbon and nitrate - tdAd47.1 (SPAdes)... | ecosystem: Environmental > Aquatic > Marine > Coastal >...
CGGCTCCCGGTTTAACCCAGTCGTCGTTGATGACGCGCAGGACCGAAACGCCCATGTGCTGGGGATCGTAGTAATTTGCAAAAGAGAAAGTGTGACGAGAATCCAGCCACCCATGGTGTGCGTGGCCGCGTTCATGGCTGCGTCGCAAGGTAAGCATGTTTGTGTCCTCAATTGTGGGGAGGTTTGAGCCTCCCCCTGAAATGAATGTTAGGCAGAAGTCTGACGTCGGCTCACCGGTTCACCGGATGTCGACATTTGTTTTTGGGTTAGCAGGCGGTCAATCGATAAAGCGCCAGCACCCTGGAAAGCCAACGCTACGGAGATAGCGAGCAGTGACAGACCGAACTCGTAACCGTTGTTGCTCATGAATAAGCCGTTGGAAGCGTGTACTGCAAAGATTGCTACCAACATAGTGAGCGCCAGGACTGCGGCGGCAGGTCGTACCAGCAAGCCGAGCAACAGGGCAATGCCTCCGAAGAATTCCGCGCTACCGGCTGCTAGCGCCATCAGGTAACCGGGCTCAAGACCGATAGAGGCCATCCACTGTCCGGTGCCATCCAGGCCGTAACCGCCGAAAGCACCAAAAAGTTTTTGGGCGCCGTGAGCGGCGAAAATGATGCCGGCAGGTACACGCAGTGCCAGGCCAGCCAAGCTGTTGTTAGTGGTAAGTACGCGATTGATAAGATTGTTTTTCATGGTTTTATTCCTCTATAAAGTCAGTGTTGTTGATCTATGAAAGCACTATACTTAAGGTTTTCTGAAAAAAATAACGGAGAGTTTTGATCTTAAAGATCAAAATATTTGAACTATGTATTCACCCATTACTTTGGATGCGTTACGCATTCTGGATGCCATTGACCGCCGGCGCAGCTTTGCCGCTGCAGCTGAAGAGTTGTACCGCGTGCCCTCGGCTATTTCTTATACGGTCAATAAGCTGGAAGAAGATCTGGGTGTTGAACTGTTCGACCGCAGCAGACGCAAGGCAGAGCTGACCGCCGTGGGGCGTTTGGTTCTCGAGCAAGGGCGGCAGATCCTGATAGCGACTGAAGAGCTGACCGCGCTGGCCAAACAAGCCGCTGAAGGCTGGGAGATGGAGTTGCGGATCGCTGTCGACACCCTATTGGATTGCGGACCGATCTACGATCTGATCGAAGCCTTCCAAGAAGTTCAGCCGCGAACGGAAGTGCGGTTGCTCGAAGAAGTTCTTGGCGGTACCTGGGATGCATTAAATGACGATCGCTGTGATATTGTGATTGGCGCTGAAGGTGAGCCACCTTCTCAAGGTTTTGGAACCCATGCGCTGGGACTGGTGCCGTTCGAGTTCGCCGTTGCTGCCGGGCACCCTCTGACCCGATTGTCGCAACCGCTACCCCTGTCGGCCATTCAGGACTACCCCACTGTGGTGGTAGCGGATAGTTCACGCAACCTGCCAGCTCGCTCTACTGGGCTGCTGGATGGCCGCTCACGTATAGTGGTGCCTTCTATGGAGCGAAAAATCGAGGCACAATGTCAAGGATTAGGGGTCGGCTATCTACCTTGCCACCGTATTAGACAAGAGCTGGATACCGGCAAGCTGCAGTCGATCCAGTTGTTGGACTCGCCTCGTCCGCCGCAATCAATCTCGGTGGCCTGGCGGAATACGAACAAGGGGAAAGGGCTTAAGTGGTTTGTTAGCAGATTACGGAAAATGAAGTTTGATCCTGACCAGGGGCTTTGTTATTTGCCGAAATGATAGGCGTATACTGGCAGAATTTCTGCCTCCTGATCAATGGCATGCCTTAGATGCGGAGTTTTCCGGTGCCTGGCCTCCTCCGCATTTTCCTATTTCTCGTAGGAGAAAATGGTGTTGGTGCGATGGTTTTCGTCATGCACAAATAAATATTCGATCGCCCCCGGTTCTTTGCGTGTTGCTTCTGCCAAGGATTCCAATGTGGCTTTAAGTATCTTTCGATCGGTCATCGCAGTTAAGGCTTCTGTTCAACAATGATTGCCACAATCTCAGTCGTGCCGCTGTTCGTCACTTGATGAGACCATGCCTTGTGCCACATGACATGGCCGTCAGGGATTTCAGCCTCAATTAACTTACCGTTGGTTTCGGCAATGGTTAATTTACCTCCATGCTCAAAATAGACAGTCTCGTTGTGATGGCGGTGCATTACATCGGACTCACCAGGTTTCAAGACCATTTTGAGAACCAGCACGTGTTCATTATCAAGAAGCACTTGATAATGGCTGGGTGAAACAATATGCGCAGCTTGATACTCGCCAGCCATAACACCTGATGACAGAAGAAAGATTGGGGCGATACAAAGCGCTATTTTTGTAAAAACTTTTTTCATGGGCATCCTCACTTAAGCTGTTGTGGCAGGGGGTAGCCCACCCCCTATTACTTGATTTCTCTTTGTTCCGATTAGAAGGTACGAGTGAGCTTCTGATTAACAAACTCCGTAATATTGAACGGGTTAATAGATTGTAAGGCCATGCTCTACCTTCCTTTTCTATTGTTAATAGTGGCTTCGTTCGGGGTTAGAAGTTCTCATCAAGGTGAGTCATGAAACGTTCGAAATCACGCCCAACATCAGCATTTTTCATCACGTCATAGCAGGCAAAGGTGGGCAGTGGCTCCATGCCGAAAAACCTGAAGTTCATGTGCATAGGGAACCAAAGGTCATCGACGCTCTTGCCTTGAAACAAGTACTCATTTTCATCATTGAATGATTCTTCAGGCGCATTGAAAGTCAGTGAAAGCATGTATTTTTTGCCCGTCAGTGTGCCGCCTGCACCGTAATTCTCTTTAGGCGTATCATGATGTCGACCATCACCATTACACAAAGCACCGCCCATACCTGCGGTATAAACTTCGTCCATGTACTTCTTGAATGTCCAAGGCACCATCATCCAGTTTGTAGGGGATTGTAGTAAGACCACATCTGCCCACTGGTGATTTTCAAGCTCGGCTTCCACCTCCCAGCCATCGTCAATATTGACGATACGTGTCGAATGACCTTTGGCCGTGAGAAGTTCATCGGCCATTTGAACCAAGCTTCCGTTTAAGCGACCTTCGGAAAAGGGGTACTTATGGTGTGCGTTGATAATAAGAATGTTGCTCATGGTTAACCCTCTGATGTTTGTGTAATTTTTATAAACTACCTACCTCAAGTATACTATGGTAACCTAGATGCTATGTTCAATTAGTATACTTTTGGTAACCTAGATTAAAGGAGAGGGTAACTTGGAAAGTTACGTAAAAACAGATAGTTATGGAAGAAAAAAAGTTTTCAATGCCTGCATGGAGCCTTGCGCGATCGAAAAAGGCATGCGGTTGATAGGTGGGAAGTGGACAGGGTCAATCATCTATCATCTAAAAGATGAGCCTGTTCGCTTTAATGACCTGACTAGAATGCTCGGCGGAGCAAGTAAGAAAATGATCGACCAGAGATTAAAGGAGCTTGAGTCTCGCGGCATGGTTATTCGTAAAGTGATTAATGACCGGCCTGTTGCGGTTACCTATGAACTTACCGAATTTGGTCGATCCGCGCTGGGTATTCTGGAACAGCTAAGGGAATGGTCTGAAGCGAATGATCTCGACTAAGGTCTACTTTGCGCAAATAACGCCCTTTCAGGGTCGTAATTAACCATTAGCTTAAGGTTTCCGACTTTAGACGTAGCACTCTTAATTTTTTAGCTGGTCTTCAGAAGTGGACAATGGCATGGGATTTGGCATGACTATGGCGGTGATATGGTAACAAAAGAGGATCTAATCAAGTTTTTTCAACAAGAGTTCCCCAGGCAGATTTTATTATCGAGGCTATTAGTAACAAGTCTGCGACTATTAGAAAAAAATAAACCATGAGCACTTAAGGCCTGGGGGAACCGTATCAGGGCCGGTATTAATGGAAATGGCAGACGCAGCTTTATACGTGGCAGTGCTAAGTGAAATTGGGTTAGTTGCTCTAGCTGTTACCACGAATTTGAATATCAATTTCTTGCGCAAGCCTTCATCCAACAAAGATATACTGGCAAGATACAAATTGATTAAAGTTGGTAAATCATTAGCGGTTGGAGAAGTATCTATCTATTCTGATGGTGTTTCTGAACCCGTTGCACATGCAACTGGAACCTATGCGATACCATCCACAGGAAAACCCTAACAAGGTCAGATGTCCGCTATCAGCTCAATAGCAGGCTTCTTCCAAGTTATTGAAGGAGGCCTGCTATTGTGCGAATCGAGATGCAGAGTAACCTATTCCTCAACTTTAAAGTCGATGTTCAGGCAAGGCCTAGCTTCTCAAGCCCGACTGCCAGAGACTTAGTTTCAATCATAAAGAGTTCACGATAGTCACCACGCAACTCCCAAGAACCCGTAAAGCCGGTCGGCACGATAAAACTATCGCCGGCATTAAACTCCTGGGCTTTACCGTCGGCGTCAGTGAGTACGGCGGTACCTGACAACAGATGCACATACTCATCAAAGGGGTAGTCTTTAAAGTTCAGGGTTCCGGGATCGCTTTGATAAACATACATGGTAAATTCGCCGACGAATACTTCGTAAGCTCCATGCTTGTGGCTGTCATTACGAATATTGCTGGGCCAAGGCTCCATGGCCTCCACAGCAACACTCTTCATTTCAGCAATATCTATTCGTTTTGGGGTTGGGGTTTCTGTAGTCACGTGTCTCCTCCTGGTAACTTAAAATACTGGGTTGGGTTGAGTTCTATTTTGTTTGATTTCTTCTGTGAATTGACGACGTTTGTTCATGCTTCCTCCCGTGGTTCGTTTTTACCATGCGGAGTTTCTAGAGTCATGGGGCAATTCAGAATTCAAAGATTAAAGTTGCTTTATATTCAACTAAATCTGATGCCTATTAGAGAATTGGTAGCGATTCAGACACCTTCAATAATTTCTCACGTATCCAAAGGTGCAATGGGTCCTGTGAAGATCTTTGGTGCCAAACAGCGATCACCTCAAAACCGGGTAAGTCCCTGTCTAGGTTAATGGCCCTTAATTTTGCGTCCGGCAATAACCTTGAAGGAATGAAGCCACAGAGATCGCTCTCAGCAATGCACGCTTTTGCAGCCGTAAAGGTGGGTACCGATATAACCACATTACGGGGGTGCCCCTGCTGCTCAAACCACTGGTTTGCGGCACCACTGAAATCCCCTCTTGAGGGCGAAACTACCACTTGAGGAATTTGTGCTATTTGAGCCACGCTCATCTTGTCTTCAACGACTGTATTTTGTGCGGAGGCAACACACACATAACGCTCAGGGTACAGGGTTAGTGAAGGGTAGGTCTCGGGTACAAAGTTAGGATTACTGATGACCAGATCCACTTCTGCAGTTAAGAGTGCCGTAGCAAGTTGATCCAGGTCCAGCTTCTTAACCGCTAATTTCACCCCAGGTGCTTCACGCCTAAGAAGCTTGATCAAATGCGGCAGAATGACTTTTTGTTCTAAATCAGTAGAACTTAGTGTAAAGGTTCTGACCACCGTTCCGGGGTCAAAGGCTTCTGGTGCCAGCAAGTTCTCGACGGCCTGGAGAATATGTTCAACTTTCGGCTGCAATGACTCTGCATACGGTGTTGGGATCACCCCATTGCTGGTTCTGATAAATAAACGATCATTCAGGGTATCCCGTAGTTTTTTAAGTTGATCACTCACTGCTTGTTGGGTCACACCCAACTGGTCAGCGACTCTGGATACGTTTCTCTCCTGTAACAGCCCCTGCAAGATGCGAAGTTGTCGAAGGTCAATCCGATTCAAAAGTTTCACTTGTATCACCCACATAGAAATCTTGTTATTAATTGTATCTTGGGTCTCCTAGAATTGCACTCAGTAATAGATAACGCCTAGCGTTAGAGCAGTGAATCTTGGAGTGCTTATGTTTACCGTGAATTATGTGAATCCCGGCATTGATTTGGTGTATGACCAAAGACACCTGGGGCCTGGTCGCCAACAATTAATTGATTCCATTGATCAGAAGATCGTTGATATCGAGGATGGGCGACTCAGTACTAAAAATTTTTCGCTAGCTGAAACTGGTTTCGAATTTTCAAAGATCGATTTTGAGTTTGATGAGTTTGAGGATGACCTGAAGGTGCAGCATGAATTATTTCCTTTGGTCACTCACTGGCTGAAGACACACTTAGGTGCTTCTGATCTGCTTATCTTTGATCACACATACAGGTCAAATAGTCGCGCAGTACAGTCTGTTCATAACCGTGCTCCGGTCAAGACCGTGCATAATGATTACACCGCTAAATCAGCAGAGTTTCGTTTGCACGAAGAAACACGCTTTCGTCCTGATCTGAGAAACAAACCCTATCAGTTTATTAATCTCTGGATGCCTGTTCATCACAAGGTCGAAGAGTCTCCGTTGGCTATGGTGGACTTAAACACTGTATTTGGCACGGATTACCACCAGATGAAGTTAATTTATCCGGATCGCATAGGTGAATTGGCTGCCATTTCCTATAACCCTCAACACAAATGGTACTACTTTTCCGAAATGGCACCAGGCGAAGTACTGCTGTTGAAAGTCTTCGACAGCCAGGTGGCTGGTGACATTTATGGGGTTCCACACTCAGCAGTTGATGCTGTTGAAAATAAAAGCTCAAGTAAGCCTAGAAATAGTATAGAGATACGAACGATTGCGTTTTTTGAGTAGCACTAACGGTGAATTTTACAGAGTCTTAAAAGCCTTGGGTAAAGAACTGATTGTTTAAGAGGTCGAGGTTTCAGAAAAGCGATTCAAAAACATAGTAAAAGAAGCTCAGCAAGTTATCGGGTCTGAACTTCACTAGCGTTTCAGAAATAGGAGGTTGAATTAAATCATGGGGGCAGGTCAATTTCGATAGCCTACCCGTCGAGTTGTCATCCTATTTATCGAATTAAGCCTTAATCAAAAAGAGGATGTTGTTATGGAAGGTAAAGCAATATTTGTTAATGCAGGAGGAGGTTTTGAGTCCGAGGATGTTGTTATGGAAGGTAAAGCAATATTTGTTAATGCAGGAGGAGGTTTTGAGTCCGTTGAGTAGCCTAGAAACAAAAGCGCCTGGGGCCAACGAAATTACTGTCAGACTTCATGCTAATTCACTTAACTATCACGACTATGCTGTCGTCAAGGGAATGTGGGCACCGAAAGAGAAAAGGGTTCCTATGGCCGATGGTGCAGGGGAGGTGGTTGAGATTGGCGAAAACGTAACTGACTTTGAAGTAGGGGATCATGTGGTAAGCACATTTTTCCCGACGTGGACTAGTGTACGCAATTTTTTTAGGACTTAAAGTGTCGTATTGACCCCGGCTACTGTTAACGGGGTATGCCTGAGTCAACAGGCCGCTGCTTCTGCAGATGCTTTTCGATTTTGCGCTGATTTCAACATTCGTCCGGGAGGAAAACATAGCATGAGGGCCGCATACCAATGGAGATAGAAACCGTATCAACCGACCACAATGATCCCGGGGCAACTGCCGTTATTACGCATCGCGTCTGTGCAGAACAGCAGTCTGCCTATGAAGCGTGGCTCAGAGAAATTACACCTCTGTGCAAAGCTTACCCCGGCCATCTGGATTTGCAAATCATCCGCCCGATCCATGGGATCACCTCCACCTATACAGTGGTAATCCGCTTTGATACCAAAGCGCACCTGCAGGTGTGGATGGACTCGGTGGATCGCGAGCGATTGATTGCCCAGGTGCAACCGCTGCTCATCGAAGGAGATGATTTCTTTCTCAGCAGCGGACTGGATTTCTGGTTTACACCGGCAGGAGCCAAAGCTCAATTGCCGACCCGCTGGAAACAGTTTCTTGCGACCTGGTCGGTAATCTACCCTCTGGTACTTGGTATGCCGCTGTTGATACTTCCAATACTGCGACTGCTGGGTTTACCCGAAGATCGCTTTCTCGATACGCTGTTCATAACGGGAGCGACAGTACTGCTCATGGTCTACGCCATCATGCCCAATTACACCAGGCTTATCCGGCGCTGGCTGTTTGACTGAAACAGGCCGCAATCTCTCATCGATCCGCGCCCGGCCACGCAGGCGGCGCTGCAACTGCCCAAACCCAGGCCTTCGGTGTTTGGCGAGGGTGACACTGAAGCCGCCGCCGCAAACGCTGCCAATTACAAGGAGTGACCCCATGACCGACCAATCCCAACCCATCCGCGTCGATATCGTCTCAGACGTTGTCTGCCCGTGGTGCGTCATTGGCTATCACCAACTGGCCCGCGCCGTGCAGGAGACGGGAATTGACGTCGAAATCCACTGGCACCCGTTCGAGCTGAACCCGAACATGGTTCAAGAAGGTGAGAACCTGCGCGAGCATCTGGCCGCAAAGTACGGCACCACGCCCGAAGGGTCCCGCAAGGCCCGCGCGCGTCTGACCGAGATGGGGGCCGAGCTTGGCTTCACCTTCAACTACGCCGACGTTATGCGCATGTATAACACCTTCCACGCCCATCAGTTGATCGACTGGGGCGAGGAACAGGGCAAGGCGCATGAGGCCGAACTGGCGCTGTTCACCGCCTTTTTCACCCGGCGCGAGAATGTGGCGGATACCGACGTGTTGGTCGAGGTCGCGGGTCAGATCGGGCTGGATCGTGACGCCGCCCGCGCCATGCTGGACAGTGGCGAGCACGCGGAAAAGGTTCGCGAGAAAGAGCAGTTCTGGACCAGCCGCGGCGTTCAGGGCGTGCCCGCGATGATCTTTGAGCGTCAGCACCTTGTCACCGGCGCGCAGGGCGAAGAGAATTATGGCAATATCCTAAAGCAACTGAAATCCGCACAGGCCGTATGACGGAGGAAGCATGATCGCCGAGTTTGATATCCGCCGCGAAGAAGGCGACAGCAAGGGCCGCTATGTGGTGCAGGTCGATGGCCACGAGGCCGAGATGACCTTTTCGTGTCTTGGCGAGTCGACCATCATCATTGACCACACAGGCGTGCCGGACGCGCTGAGGGGGCGCAGTGTAGGCCGCGCGCTGGTGCAGCGCGGGGTCGAGAATGCGCGGGCCGAGGGGTGCAAGATCGTACCGCTCTGCCCCTTCGCCAGAGCTCAGATCGCGCGCCACCCCGAGTGGCAGGAAGTGCTGTAGCTGCACTGGCCCTGTGGACGACTCAAACAGAAGGAGCGGCTCGTGAATCTGGATAATATCAAGGCACTGACCTTTGACACCGGCGGCACCGTGCTGGACTGGCACAGCGGTTTCCGTGATGCCTTTGCAGCGTCGGGGCAGCGTCACGGGATCAGTCGCGACTGGGCCGCGCTGGCAAACGACCTGCGCCGACGCACGATGCAGGCAATGCTCAATCTGGGTGAAAACGGCACGCCGGAATACAATTTCGACGACGCGCATCGATTTTGCCTGGATGCCCTGTTGGAGAAGGAAGGGCTGGGCGTCTTCGACGCGCAAGACCGCCGAGCGATCTCCTGGGATGCACCGCATGGCTTTGCTGCCTGGCCCGACGTGCAGCCCGGATTGGCGGCACTGCGCGAGCGGTTCATTGTAACCACGTTCACGCTGCTGTCCTATCGGCTGATCATCGACACCTCTCGCAAGAACGGGCTGGTCTGGGACGGGGTTCTGTCCTGCGAAGGGCTGGGTGTCTACAAGCTGCTGCCAGAGGCCTATCAGCGCGCTGCCGAACGCCTGCAACTGCCGCCCGAGCAATGCCTGATGGTCGCCTGCCACCCCTATGACCTTGACGCCGCCCGGCAGGTCGGATTCCACACCGCGCTGGTGCGGCGGCCACTTGAATGGGGCGACAGGCCCGCCGAGACGCCGGAACAGGGTGAAACCGGCGCCTATGAAATTGAGGTGGACAGTTTTATCGAATTGGCGTCGGCGCTGCGGGGCTAAGTAGTTTGGTGCCTTTCCGGATCATGCAGATTGAACTCCCCCGCGCGGTTGATACCGGGCCGGATCGTACCTAGGTCGCAAGTCAATCAGTCATCTGCGGAGAACCCCCATGACCACGCGACACTTTCGCCCGACAAAGACGCCATTCTGCGCGTAATTCACCTGTATATCGAGGGTCGACGCGGCAGGCCGGACAAGTTGAATCGCTATCAGTTTGTTAGATAACCCGGGGCAGTCCATTTTTACCATGCGGAGTGTCTAGAGTCATGGGGCGACTCAGTTGGTGGCAGATCAATTTGACTCTCAGTCCTAATAGCTTGCTTCTCTGTCCAAATTGTTTGATTTTGAGTCAAAGCCATATTGACTACCCAATATTTAGAGGAGGATTATTATTACTGAAGGTAAGGGGGATGGGAGGTGAATTTTAATGGCAGTAGAAAAGATTGTATTAAGCAAGCGATGCAAAAAAAGGGAGTTGTTGTTAGACAATAAACGGATTTATTCTGGCCCTGAAAATGAATTCAGTGTTTACGATACATATACTAGAGCCAAAGGGGTAAAGCTGGATGCTAACCAATTGTTATACTGTGGGATGGTTAGTGGGAAAAAAATAATGCGTTATTTTGGGCATGAAGAAGGCCGGTCTTTTTTGCCGCACGAATCCTTTGTCATTCCTGCTGGCAGAAGTGTTGAGATAGATTTTCCTGAAGCAAATGATAATAAGCCGACTACATGTTTGTCTGTTCATCTTTCCAAGGAGCGTATAAGAAAAATTTCTGAGCGTATGCAAGATTTAACAACGCTCGACGGTCTTAACTATAGTTGGGAGTATCAACCGAATATTATTCATGTTCATCACACAAGTGACACACAAGGATTGCTGGAAAAACTGGCGTCACTTTTTAACCAAAACGACCCTGATAAAGAAATTTTATTGGATTTCACTTTATCAGAATTGTGCCTCAAGTTGCTAAGAGAGCAGGGCAGGAAAGCTTTACTTGATTATTGTCATGCTTCGCCTGATGCAACAAGTATAACGGCGGCTCTACACTTTCTTGAGCAAAATTATATTGAGCCATTGGACTTAGATATGCTCTGCTCTTATTCATACCTGAGCAGAAGTAAGCTCTATAATGAGTTCAAGAAACAATTAGGATGTTCACCTGGCGCATATCATCAGCAATTGAGACTTAAGGCTGCTGCAGATGCTCTTAGGTCAGGCAAATCAGTCACGGAAGTTTGTTATGCTGTCGGTTTTAGGGATCCTAGTCATTTTTGCAGACGGTTTTTACAGTTTTTTGGGGTAACACCGAGAAATTTTCGTTTACAAAAATCTGGTTAATACTTTTAAGCTTTAATTGTTTGATCTCTTCGCCGGAAATTTTGGCTATTCGAAACATAGGGGCAGCCTTCACTTTGTTTTAGACTGCCTTCTTTTAAACAACGCATCGCATAAAGCCTATGCTCTAAATATAGTTAGGGAAATCAATCATACAAGCGGTATCCGGAATACATATAATACGTCAAATTTTCGAAATTTATCTTCCCATCTCCGCTCGCTCCAAATGAGGTTTGTATGCACCAGTGAAATGCAGTGTAGAACAAGCTCCCATTGAAAAACTTGAGTCATATTACTAGGAATATAGAACAAGAAAGATCTTCTTTTCCCAGATAACCTTTGTGAAACTCAATGCTACTTACTAAATGCCTACCGTAAGTAAAAGGAAGTAATTTAAGCAACCAAAATTCAGGTCTTTGGCATAATGTTGCGCACAATTTTTTAGGGAAAATTACGCCGCAATGAAGCTACAAAAAGTTATGCCCTGACTCACAAGAAGGACAATAAATAAGTCCACTGTATTTACGATATAAGGGCTTAAAAAATTGGGTTTGCGCGGCTTATTGCCATACTCGGATTCAGATATAGAAACCCAGCAACACCGCGTGATGACTAATTTGAGGTGTAAAGAAAAAGCTATTTGGGAAAAATAGTTGTTTAACAGCTTTGGAAGTACCTGTGAGCCTGTTCTGTTTTGAAGGAGAGACGAATGTATCAGTCTTTATATGAAGCGTATCGCGGAGAGCTGTTCGGCATTGAGTTTTTTAAAGCCTTCGCCGAACAATCAAAAAACCCTGCTGAGTGTGAAAAATGGGAATGCCTGATTGATTTAGAGCGGCATACGGCCTCCTTATTGCAAACCTGGCTGCAGAGCCATGGCCAACCCTGTACCTGGTCTGATCCTGAAATGGAGGACAAGGGAAGAGCAACGGCAGCTCCCTGGTTAGCTTTGGGATGGAATAAATTGATGGCTACCCTGGAGCCCTGGATTGAAAATTATGCCTTGAAATACCGGCAAGAGGTCACTCATGCGCCTGCAGAGCTCTACTGGGTCAGCGATATGACCGCGGCACATGAAGAGGCTATTTTGGCTTTCGTTAAGGCAGAGCGTGCAGGAGATGATGACAGCCTGAAAGCCGTCAGGGAATTTATGGCCAACTATCCTGTGGTTTCTTAACTCCTGTTCCTTGATGCTGAAAGCTAGTCACGACGATTTTGGTTTTTTTTATATATATCGATTAGACGGCAGCCAACAAAAAGTCATTTAGCGTTGGTGGACTGTAGAAACTCTAGTGAGCGAGTGACAAAAAATACTGATATTGTGAGCTAAGGTATCGGTTTTTCGGCAATTGGCCCGAACACTTTCTATGTCAAATCTTCGAAATTGACGTTCCCAGCTCTGCCTCGACTCAAAATGAGGTTTGTATGCACCAATGAAATGCCGTGTAGAGCAAGCTTCTATTAAAAAATTTGAGTCAAATTTCTTGGAATATAGAGCAAGAAATACTCTCTTTTCCCAGATAACCTCTGTGAAACTCAAATGCTACTTACCAACTAATACCTACCGTAAGTAAAAGGGAATAATTTAAGTAGCCAAAATTTGGGGCTTTGGTATTTGCATTACGTTGCTCACAATTTTTTAGGAAAAACTACGCCGCAATGAAGTCAGAAAAAGGTTATGCCCTGATTCACAATAAGGCAATAAATAAGTCCACTGCATTTACGATGAACGAGCGTAAAGATTTGAGTTTGCGCGGCTTATTGCCATACGGGGTTTCAGATATAAAAACCCAGCAACACCGTGTGATGACTAATTTACGGCGCAAAGAAAAAGATATTGAGAAATATATTTATTTAACAGCTTTGGAGGATCGAAATGAGAGGCTCTTTTACAGAACCGTGATTGATTATTTCGAAGAAATAATGCCTCTGATTTATACCCCAACTGTAGGTCAAGCCTGTAACGAGTTTGCCACAATCTTCAGTAAACCCAAGGGGTTTTATATTAACCCGGAAGATAAGGGTGAAATTGCCAAAATTCTGGACAACTGGCCTGAAAGCGATGTTCGAGTAATTGTCATTACTGATGGACAACGAATTTTAGGACTCGGTGATTTAGGTGCCAACGGGATGGGCATTGCAATTGGAAAGCTTGCGCTTTATGTATCTTGCGCTGGTATTCATCCTCATCAATGCTTGCCTGTAATGTTTGACGTTGGAACCAATAATGAAACGCTTTTAGAGAGCCCGCTTTATTTAGGATATAGACACAATCGTCTAGAAAGGAAGCAATATATTGATTTAATGAAAGAGTTTATAACTGCGGTACAAATAAAATTCCCTAAGGCGTTGATTCAATTTGAAGATTTTCATGCAACTAATGCGTTTGCTCTTCTGAATGAGTATCGCAACAAAGTGCTGTGCTTCAATGATGATATTCAGGGGACTGCCGCTGTTGTGTTAGCAGGTATTTATGCTTCGACTCGTATCACCAGAGATAAGTTTACAGATTTGCGCATTATGTTTTTAGGCGCTGGCACGGCGTCGACTGGCATCGGTGACCTTATCGTCTCAGCTTTAGTTAAGGAAGGGCTGTCTGAGACTCAAGCGCGTCGTAGATTATGGTTTTTGAATCGAAAGGGACTTGTTGTTAAAAGCCGCAATGATTTGGAAGCGCACAACCTGCCTTATGCCCACGATAACAAGCAATTAGATTTGGTTAATGCGATAAAATCCATTAAACCTCATGTGCTAATTGGGGCATCTGGCGCCCCGCAAACATTTACTCAAGAAGTTATTGAAGCCATGAGTGAATGTAACGCTCGCCCCGTGATTTTTGCATTATCAAACCCAACATCTAAAGCTGAATGCACGGCAAATCAAGCCTACATGTGGAGCAATGGAAGCGCCATATTCAGCAGTGGTAGTCCTTTCGAACCTGTCGACTATGGTGGGAGGTTGTTTCAACCAGGCCAAGGAAATAATGCTTATATTTTCCCAGGCTTAGGATTAGGTGCTTTAGCATGTGAAGCATCAACCATCAATGATGAAATGCTTCGCTCTTCCGCATTAACGCTTGCAAAGTTAGTTAGTCAGGAAAGTCTTAATTCGGGTTCGCTTTATCCTCCTTTGAGAGAAATAAGAAAAGTATCTTTGGAGATAGCATGTGCTGTAGCTAGTACAGCATATGAGCTTGGTTTAGCGCAGAATAAAAAGCCTGAAAATCTTAAAAGCCATATAGCTTCGATGATGTACGAACCTACTTACTGAGAACGGACAAAACGCTCTTTATATTCATTCGTATGCTTTAAAAAGGGTAACACTATGTCAGACGATCGAGTTGAATTTGGTAGCCTTCAAATTGCCTCCCCTCTATATCAGTTTATTACAAATGAAGTTATCCCAAATACAGGGATCAAAGAGGAAAAAGCCTGGGAGTCTCTCCAGAGAATAACCGATAGTTTCACTCCGATTGCACACCAGCTTCTAGAGAGAAGAGAAAAGTTTCAGTCTCAAATAAACAGTTGGGTAGTTCAGCATTTTGGGAAAGATTCGAGCCTTCATGATTACATACAGTATTTGATAGACATTGGGTACTTGCTCCCAGAATGCCGTGATTTTCATATTACTACGGAACAGATGGATCCAGAAGTTAGCAATATTGCGTCGCCCCAACTGGTTGTTCCTGTTAAAAATTCCCGCTATGCCTTAAATGCAGCTAATGCGCGTTGGGGTAGCTTATATGCTGCTCTTTATAGGTCTGATGTGATTATCACAAAGAAAGATGCCAAGGATCCCGACCAAGGATCTGCAAGAGAGCTCAAAGTAATTGAATTCGGTACAAATTTTCTGGATGAAACGTTCCCTCTAGAAAGCAGTACCCACCGCGAGGTGGCAGCATACTCTATCAACGATCAGGAATTGGTCTGTAAATTACAGAATGGTGGAGCCTCAGTTCTGTGTAACCGGGATCAATTTGTGGGCTATCGTGGCGAACCTGGCTCACCTTCTGGAATTTTATTAAAAAACCACGGGTTACATGTAGAAATAGTAATTGATAATGAGCAGTCGGCTAGTGCAGGAAATAGCGCGGTTGTGAAAGATATTTTGGTAGAAGCTGCGCTTACTAACATTCAGGATTTTGAAGACTCAGTTTCGGCTGTGGATGCTGAAGATAAAGTAGGGGTTTATAGTAACTGGCTTGGCTTGATGAAAGGGGATCTGTCAGAAAAGATCATTAAGAACGGTAAAGAAATCCTTCGCAGACTCGTTCCTGATCGCCAATACATATCAAAAAGTGGTCAAGAAATCTTTTTACCCAGCCGCAGCTTAATGTTTGCACGAGTTGTTGGGCTCCATATGTTTACTGATGTAGTCCTAACTGAATATGGGGAGGAAATTCCTGAGATAATTTTGGACAGTTATATGGCGACTCTTATTGCAATCCAAAACCTTGCAGGGGGTTGGGAGCACGTAAACTCTCGCCAAGGCAATATATATATTGTTGTGCCAAAATTACATGGTCCTGAAGAGGTGGCATTTGTAGTAAAGCTATTTGAACAAATCGAGGAAGCTTTAGGGCTCAAACAAAACACTATTAAGCTCGGGCTGATGAATGAGGAGCGCCGCACCTCCCTTAATCTTAAGCAATGCATCTATGAAGCCAGAAGCCGAATATTTTTTATAAACACAGGATTTCTTGACCGAACCGGGGATGAAATACATACACTCATGAAAGTAGGTCCCATGGCGGCTAAAAACACGATGAAAAATCAGCGTTGGTTCCAAGCCTATGAGGATCATAATGTAGTGACAGGATTAAAATGCGGCTTCAAGGGCAAAGCACAAATTGGCAAAGGGATGTGGACCGCACCTGATGAAATGTCCCAAATGTTAGACGAGAAAATCGTCCAGCTTCAATCCGGTGCCAATTGCGCTTGGGTTCCATCGCCGTCAGCGGCAGTATTACACGCTTTGCATTATCATCAAGTTGATGTTTCTAAGCGCCAGGAAGAGTTGATTAACGCCGAACCAATTCCAATAGAACAATTGGTGGCCCCCCCCTTGCTTGTGGATAAAGAAAATATTTCAGACAAAGACATTCAAAAAGAGCTAGATAATAATATCCAAGGAATTTTAGGGTATGTTGTTCACTGGATTACACAAGGAGTTGGCTGCTCTAAAGTCTTGGATATCAACGGAACCGCATTAATGGAGGATCGTGCCACTTTACGAATTTCCAGTCAGCATGTTGCAAACTGGTTACATCATGGTGTGTGCAATCTCCAACAAGTTGATGATAGTTTGAAGCGCATGGCAATAGTTGTCGATCAACAGAATATTCATGATCCAAATTATTACCCCATGACCAAAAATTTAAAAAATAATATTGCGTTTAAAACCGCCCGCGAGCTAATTATTAAGGGACTTGAGCAATCGAATGGTTACACAGAGGCAATACTACATAAAGGGAGAAAGTCCTTTAAACAACGGGGGTGCGAGAATAGAAATACATTAAGTCTTTTTTATGATTTGGACTCAAACTATACCCCTAGGTTTGTAAGTCATTAAAATCATGTTGGTTGGCTTTAGCCCACTCCGCTTCAGTGTCGGTTATGCTAGAAATGTTTCGGCTACAATTGCTGTTCCAATTCCCATGAAACAGCAGGTTTTTGAGTATAATCGGCAGGCATGAATCAACCCAGCCCCACTCTGGGCTGGGTTGATCATAAGGAGCAATCTCGATTTTATCGAATATCGGCCAGAAACCAAGAGCAACTCTTGTTTAGATATTCGTGCCGTTGCTACCCAATGATTTCCACGTGTCATTATCTTTGAGTTTGTCTCACTGGGAGAAACTAATTTCAATGTTTCTCTCTTAATCTCGTCGATTCATCACTTAACCATTAATCGCTCAAAGGTTAAGTATTTGGAATTATCAGTCCAAATATTTGGACTTAGATTCAAGTAACGATTTCACCTTGGTACTACGGTAAATACTAGGTCATCTGGCTTTCGGAGCAACTCCGTTATTCATTGCGATCGCAAAAATTATATAAATAGTAGTATTAAGAGGAATTATCTATGGATACGACCACTATTTTTGCAGAGCAGGTCACGAACGGTCAGCTCCTGCAAAACCTTCTCTATGCTTCCGGTACGGCTGGAGCAATTTTACTTGTAGTAGGCCTGATCTTGATTGACGTCGGTGGTATACGTCGCCGTAACGTTTTTAACGCTACCATTGAAAAGTTGGTTGGCTTCTTCATTGGTGTAACTGTGTACTACATCATTGGTTTCGCCATCTGGGCCTCTCAATACTATATCATGTACGAAGGTCCTGATTACCCAGCTTCGGTTGCCTTTATGGATTCCATAAAGGCGCTGTGGGTAGGTGGTGATATGGTGAACGCGCTGGCTCAACACGTTGACCCTGCTGTATTCCCAGGTCTGAACAACTTCCAGGTCTTTATTTTCTTCCTGGCTGTGTTCGCGGGTATCATCAACATTCTGCTGCACTTCGCGGTTTCTGAGCGTATGAAAGCCTCTGCTTTCTACGTGACCTGTGTGGTAGTGACGCTGGTTTCTTCCGTACTGGGCTGGTGGACTTGGGGTTCTGTTGGTCCTCTGACCAATGCAGGCTTCCATGACTTCTTCGGTGTCGGCTTCGTTTATATGTTCCCAGCGGGTATGGCACTGGTATTTGCTAAAGTACTGGGCGCTCGTCCTGGGATGTTTGAATCTCACCCAGATGTTATGGCTTACACTACACCTAGCCTGGGTTTGGCGACGGCTGGCATCATGCTCCTCTTCGCTGGTCTGCCATTGGTTATCCTGTCTTGTCTGTTCTTCTTCGATCCAGAAGCACTGGCCGTGAGTGTAACAATGGCTGACACCAGTGTTGGTATTGCATTTAACAATTTAGCAGCTTCTTGGGCTGGTGGTGCTATTACTGGCGCAATGATCGCTTACGCGAAGCGCAAGTACAGCTACCTGCTGCTGGGTCCTCTGGCCGGTTACGTTGCTGGTGCACCAGGTTTTGACGTGTACACACCATGGTTGGTGTTCCTGGTTTCTGCAGGTGCGCCATTCGTTGCTTACTTCGTATACGAGCTGCTGCAAAAGCTGCGCATCGACGAGCACAAGCTGATCCCTCTGTTCGGTGGTGTAGGTTCGTACGGCATGATCATGGTTGGTCTGCTGCACGCTGGTACTCCACGTGGTGGTTTCGTAGGCATGGAAGGTGCTTATGCATTCCAGCACGGTGAAATCGGCATTGGCATGCAGCTGGTTGGTGTAGCGGTATGTCTGGGTATGGGTGTCGTAACAGCCCTGATTCTGACACCAATCTTGAAAGTAACAACTGGTCTGAAAGTGTCTGATGAAGATCAGGCAAAAGGTCTGGACATGGTTAAATGGGGTATCGAGGCTGATGTCCAACCTCATCATGAGCCTAGCTATATCGACGAAAGCAACAAGGTTCAGGCTTGAGCAGGGGTTCGTGCGCGGAAGATAAGATTCCGCGCACGATATTAATAGAGCTTAAAATAATTGTTGAATAAAAGAGGAGCCGTTAAAGGCGATTAGCGATAAGTGTATTTAAACGGAAAGGTTTCAAAATTAGCCTCATTACCCCCTTATTGAGGCTAATCTTATATCTTGCCCATCGATATAAGTTATGCCAGAGAAGTGACTCTCTGGCTTTTTTTTAACGGATGATTCAGGGGGGTGCCTAATATTTGCGTAATGCGGGCTCTATCTGTAATACGCGGTTATATAGGTATTCAAAATTAAGTGTCTACACAACGCTAAGTTGTAAAACTGTTTTGTACTTTTTAAGTTATATGGAGGTATACCAGGTGCTCCGAAGTTGGGCTTCCTAGCTTGCATACTTATCAAAAAGTAATTCGGATTAGGTTCTGGGATTAATTTTTTTATATGCCTGAGGGCTTTTAAATTGTTTTCCGGGGCGGGTTATGACGCTTCTTTGTTCCTTTTCTTACTTGTAGCAATATCTAGTGAACGACATAAATGAGAAATAGCTACTTTTAGCTGGTCGATACTAAAACCACTATACCCAATAAGAATATACCTATCATATTCAGCTTCTCCCTTCATACCGCAAGCGAGGTTAGCATCCAGGCTATATACTTTAATTCCGACCTCATTGAGAGTTTCTATCACTTCATTTCTATCCCCGAGAAACGAAGGAAGACGCCAAGCAATGTGAGTGCCACCATTTTCTGCAGATATTTCGGTTTTACCGAAATACCTATTTAGCTCAGAAATAATGATTTTTTTTCTTTCCATCATTTCTTTGCGTAGTTTTAAAAGGTGAGTTTTATATAAGCCAGTTTGAAGAAATGTAGCTAATACATTTTGATCAAGCCATGAGGCCGTATTACCAAAAAAGGCATTAGCTTTTTCAACCTCTTCAACCATTTCCAGTGGAGCTACAATATACCCAATACGAACGCCGCCACCTAAAGTTGGAGAAAATGAGCTGATATAGAAAGTTCTGTTATTTGGGTCCTCACCAGCGAGAGATGTTGGTAGTAGATTGCTAAAGTGATAATCGTTAAATATATTTGCTTCAACTATGAAGGCATCGGATTCAAGAGCCCACTCAAGCAGTCTTTGCTTTCTATCTTTTGGTAACTCTCCCCCCAATGGAAATTGTCGTCCAGTTGTTACAACAGCAAAGGCTGTTTCACCAAAAGGTAATTTATCGACACGCATACCTTCTGAATCAACGTGAACATAACAACTCCTTGCTTTATAGGCCTTCAAAAGGCTTTCCCAGGCTAAGTGCCCTGGGGATTCCAAAACAACTCTACTATTAGGTCTAGTCAATACTTGTGCTATGACCGAAAAAGACTGTTGTAAACTACTAGTGATTATAATTTGTTCGGGTTTTGCTGCGATATTTCGAGATGGCCCCAAATAATTTGCTATTGCTTTTCTAAGCTTCCAGCACCCCCCGGGCGGATCGAATTGACTCATCTCGTTTCTGATAGTACGTAATATATTCGTGCTTATTTTCCGCCATGAAGACCAAGGTGTCAGATCTTTGTGTATTTCAGAATATTGGAAATCAAAAGCCGGGGATGAATCTGAAGGTAGGGGTTTACCACTTGGCTTTGTTTTACTTGTTTTGTCTCGGTTTATTTGAATATATCTTTTTTTATTTACATTAATACTATGGAACATGTGAGATGACACTAGCTCTTTGGGCAAAGTATCGCTTACAAAAGAGCCGTATGGAGGGCGTGCTTCAATGACTCCTATATCAGCTAAATTTTCATAGGCTCTTATTACGGTGTTTCGAGAAACATTTAAATGTTCACTCAACAGTCTTGTCGAAGGCAAAGCATAACCGCTGGGAATCAAACCTTCTGAAATTAAACGCAAAAGTTCTGATGTTATTTGCAAATGGAGGTTTTTTTTTGAGTCAAAATTTATCTTTAACGAAATGCACATTGAATCAGCAATAGCTTCTATCTTAGTGAGCTAATGCGTCTAAGGCATATAGCTTATATAGGTTAAAATTGTTTTTTGAGTGTTTGTTTCTCGTCGAAGTAATTCTACTTCTTGGCCAAAAACTCATTAAAATTGCACCTTGACACTAAAGATTTTAAGTCTTGATTGCTTGATTATTATTCCCGATAAATTGGATATGGTTCCATGTCTCAAAACTGATATTGATAAGTAATGAGTCGTCCTCATGTATTTTAAAATAGATCACGTCAACGAAGCCTAAAGGGACGGTTGACGTGATCTTTAAACCGATAAAACTAAAAAGAGTTAAGTTACTATCGCATAAGTCTCAATCTCCACTCGTTGCCAGCGTCTCAATGTAGATGTAATTTCAACTAAAGTACTTGCAGGTCTAACCTCACCAAAAACTTCTCTATGAGCCTTAGCAACTTCGTCTGCATCAGCCATATCTACTATATAAACGACTGTCCGTACTACGTCTTCAAAGCTTGCATCAGCGGCTTTTAGAGCATTTTGTACAATTGATAGAGCAGCGCGTGCCTGTTCATAAGCACCTTTGCTTTCATATCCGACTGGTGCGCAAGTTCCTGAAACATGTACGCTATTACCAACACGAACAGCTCTTGAGTAACCAAAGTGCTCTTCGTAAGCCCCTCCTGAAGATATTTTTTTTCTAACATTATTTGGACTAGTTGACATATATAAGCCTCCCAAACGTTTAAGCCATTTCTGCTAGGTCTTATCACTTTATTCGTTCAGGTTTTTATAAAAAGAACCAACACCCTTAATTTTATTGGTTCCATCATACGAGTCATGGCTAATAAGTTAGGTGTCTTTCAGCTGGAAAATATGTCGTAAAAAGGAGTGGAAAGAACAACAAGTGTTTTGTGGAAGAGTTCAAAATCGAAGCCGTTAAAAAAGCGACTGACAGAATCTACAGGGTTGCAGAGCTGCTCAACCGGTTGGTCATTACTCCTTTCAGTCTATATGTCTTCTGTTTGGAACTGCACCCAAAAGCTCATGATGGAATGTATTATTGAAAGCCAATGCCTAGTGATGTGGCGATTCACAATTACCCATAAAGGTGACGGTTAATAAAAGAAAAAAACAATAATCTGTTCTCGCCAGAGAAAGAAATATAACCACTTATATTGAGCGCAGCTTAGTAGATGGATCTTATAATTTAGCTTTTGATGGTTCTTTATAGTGATGAAGATTGATCAGAGTATCCAAGGCGTTTCATTCTAATAATTGATTGTTGAGAGGTGGATATGTCTCGAGATCCCAAATACGATATTCTATTTGAGCCGGTTAACATCGGTACTAAAACCGTAAAAAACCGTTTCTACCAAGTACCACACTGTATCGGTGCGGGTACTAACTACCCTGGTTTCCAAATGGCTCACCGTGGTGTCAAAGCCGAAGGCGGCTTTGGTGCTATCAATACAGAGCAATGTTCTATTCACCCAGAGTGTGATGACACACTGCGTATTACCGCCCGTATTTGGGACGAAGGTGATATGCGTAATTTGAAGGCAATGGTGGATCGAGTACACGAGTTTGGAGCTTTAGCCGGCTGTGAGCTGTTCTATGCGGGTGCTCATGGGCCAAGCTTGGAAACACGTACCATTTCTCGTGCACCTTCCCAGTACGCTTCTGAGTTCGGTACTGTTCCAGCCTGTCCTGGCTTCACTTACTCCCACGAAGCGGATAAAGATGAACTGAAACGTCTGCAGCGACAATACGCTGATGCTGCTGAGCGTGCTCGTGACACTGGCTTCGATATCGTTGATTTATATGGTGCACACGCTTATGGCCCAATGCAGTGGCTGAACCCATACTACAACCGTCGTACTGACGAATACGGTGGCAGTTTGGAAAATCGCTCTCGCTTCTGGCTAGAAACTTTGGAAGAAATCCGTAACCGCGTTGGTGACTCCGTTGCGCTGGTTACTCGTTGTGCAATCGATACTCTGTATGGCGACAAAGGTCTGGAACTGGAAGTAGAAATGCTGCGTTTCATTGAAAAAGCGTCTGATCACCTGGATATGTGGAACGTAACCATCGGTGACTTGATTGAATGGGGGGAGGATGCTGGACCTTCCCGTTTCTACTCCTCTGGCCACGAGAACGACTGGGTTAAATTCATCAAGAAACACACCAACAAGCCTGTTGTCGGTGTAGGTCGTTACACTCAAGCAGATAAGATGGTTGAAGTTGTTAAAGCTGGTATCGTTGACCTGATTGGTACAGCGCGTCCATCTATCGCGGATCCATTCCTGCCTAAGAAGATCGAAGAAGGTCGTCTGGACGATGTTCGTGTATGTCTCGGTTGTAACGTTTGTATCTCCCGCTGGGAAATGGGTGGTGTTCCATTCATCTGTACTCAAAACGCGACAGCTGCTGAAGAATACCGTCGTGGCTGGCACCCAGAGAAATTTGAGCCAGCTAAGTCTGACAAGACTGTACTGGTTGTGGGCGCAGGTCCTTCTGGTTCTGAGTGTACTCGTGTACTGCTGGAACGTGGCTACACAGTTCACTGTGTTGACACCCGTGATAAAGTTGGTGGTTACGTAAACGACGTTGCTGCACTGCCTGGTCTGGGTGAGTGGGGTTATCACCGTGACTACCGTGAAACTCAAATCACTAAGCTGCTGAAGAAGAACAAGCAAAGCCAGCTGGCTCTGAGCCAGAAGCCACTGACTGCAGACGACTGTCTTGAGTACGGTGCTGAGCGTATCGTAATCGCAACGGGTTCCAAGTGGGCAACTGACGGTGAAAACTGGATGACGCACCACCCAATTCCAGGTGTTGATACAGTTAATAACGCTAACCAAATCACGCCTGATGATGTATTCGCTGGTGCTGAAGTTGGTAAGAACGTAATTATCGTTAACTACGATCCTTACTACACTTGCCCATCTATCGCTGAGAAATACGCAGTGGCTGGTTCCAACGTGACCATCATCTCTTCTGTAGAAGTGGGGGCTTACATGCACTATACGCTGGAAGGTCCAAATCAACTTCGTCGTATGCACGAGTTAGGGATTGAGATTATAGGTGAGAGTGCTGTTACCAAAATCGAAGATAACACTGTTGAATATATCAATATCTGGTCAGAAGGTTCTAAACGTGAGTACCGGGGCCCAGGTAAGTTGCCACGTGATGAGAATAAGTCACACCAAAAGATTGAGTTCGATACTGTTATCTTGATTACTGGTCGTAAGTCCAATGACTCTCTGTACCGTGAACTGAAAGCTCGTAAAGACGAGTGGGCAGCAAACGGCGTTGAAGACGTTTGGGTTATTGGTGATGCCGAGGCTCCACGTATCATTGCTGACGCTACCTTTGACGGTCACCGTCTGGCTCGTGAGATCGAAGATGAAGATCCACAACACCAGAAGCCGTTCAAACGTGAGCAGAAAGTTTGGGGTGTTGCTTACAAACCAGGCGACAACGATGCTCTGGAGTTCCGTCTGTAAGAGGATAAGGCAGCCTATAAATTTATCTTTGTAACCTCAGTACTTTAGGGGAGTTAGGGGCCTTAGGGCCCCTTTTTTTTATCAATGAGGTAGTCAAACTATTGAGGCATGTTATCTGGCTGAAAGGTTCCTAGCAAACTTAGAGAGCAGAGATTTAGAGGCCATAAGCTAGGATTTTGAGACAATCTAAAGGGCGTATTTAGGCATATTATTTTGGTTACACATTCCAACCAAATTAGCGCAACCCCTTGGGGAGTGCGATCGAGGAGAAATATTATGTCTACAGAAACGTTAAGCCCGCAACGGGTTGATATATCTCAACTTCAAGAGGTTTCTACTGGTGAGCTTCCTCCCTGGCCAGCTGAGATTCGCAACGACACCTATAAGCATAGCGCTTATGAAGTTTTTGCTGGTGAGTTCTCTGCTTATATTTATGCCAGCGATCCAGGCACACTGAATATTGCTGATTACCCCTTTGATGAATACGTACTTGTGATGTCAGGCACATCTGTACTTACTGACTCGGCAGGTGTTTCTCAGACATTTAAAGCCGGCGACAGTTTTATGGTGCCTAAAGGTTTTACTGGTACTTGGGAACTGCAAGGCGACTACCGTGAACTGTTCATCATGGAATCCCAGTCTATGGCAGCAGGTTTTGAGAAGTTGGGATTTGCCTAATCTGTAGCAGATCTGACTCAAAGATGATCCACGTCTTTATTGTGTGTATCTATCTGACTCTTAGTGCCTAAATCTTGCCCATTTTCTTTAGTGTTGAAATCAACTGAGTAGCTAACGAACGGCCTGTTTCGCCCAGGATAAGACAGCGCTTACATATAGTTCATTTGTGCATAACGCCAGTGGACGGTACTTAGTTTTAAGCAGCCTGTTCCAATGTTATTAATGTTTGGCAGCAGGGTGAATAGTGAAGATTTTGAGTCTTGGGAAAATGGGTAAGTTTAGATTGCATATACCTAAATCTCATAGGAGATGTTAAATATGGCGCGTGACTCCAAATACGACATATTGTTCGAACCTATCAAGATCGGGCCAAAGACAAGCCCTAATCGATTTTACAAGGCACCTCACTGTACCGCTTTGGGAGTAGAAAGACCTGGTGCACAGGCTTACTTCCGTTCTACGGCAACCGAAGGTGGATGGGGTGTCGTCAACACAGAGTACTGCTCAATCCACCCTGAAAGCGATGACACTCCATATGTTAGCTCACGACTTTGGGATGATGGCGATGTTCACAACCTCGCTCTAATGTGTCAAAGGATTCACGACCATGGCGGCCTGGCCGGCGTTCAACTTTGGTACGGTTCCAAGCACGCGCTGAACTACGAAACACGTATGGCTCCACGAGGGGTTTCACAGATACCAAGCGACTATGTGTACAACCAGTCATGCCGTACTATGAGTAAGCAGGATATAAGAGAACTCCAGGGGTTTTATGTCGCCGCAGCAAAGCGCGCGCGTGCTGCAGGCTTTGACATCGTCAACGTATACGGTGGACATACTCACTCAATACCACATCAATTCCTGGAGCCTTTTTACAATAAGCGAACTGATGAGTACGGAGGCTCATTGGAGAATCGAGCCCGCTTTTGGCTTGAAACTCTGGAAATGGTGCGCGACGCCATCGGTGATGAATGCGCAATTTCGTGTCGCTTTGGTGTCGATACACTTCGAGGTGAATCGGGTATCAGCGCCGAGGAGGACGGGGTTGGTTTCATTAAGCTTGCTGACCACCTCGTTGACATTTGGGACTTCACAATAGGAAATCTCGAGTGGGGAGAGGATGCAGGGCCTTCGAGATTTTTCAAGGAAAATCATCAGCGTCCCTTTATCGAGATTGTCAAACCTCACGTTACCAAACCAGTAGTCGGTGTTGGGCGCTTCACGAGCCCTGATGTAATGGTTGAGCTCATTAAGTCTGGCCACTTGGATATGATCGGGGCTGCTAGGCCTTCAATCGCCGATCCTTTCTTACCTAGAAAAATTCAAGAGGGGCGGGTTGATGATATCCGTGAATGCATCGGATGCAACTTCTGCGTTTCTCGCTGGGCGGTCGGTGCTGCGCGTATTAGCTGCACACAAAATGCTACTGCCGGAGAGGAGTACCGTAGAGGGTGGCATCCAGAAAAGTTTTCTCAAGCAAAGAATGC